>VFQN01007960.1_pt1 | contig 11054 bp, 10 predicted proteins | sample 3512371 | NCBI WGS metagenome assembly VFQN01 (sample SAMN10412370, study PRJNA504923) | tailings metagenome | isolation source: Replicate 2 from Balatoc abandoned mine | place: Philippines: Itogon, Benguet | collected 2017-08-28 | reverse complement strand
CGACGCCGTGATCTTCGCCGAGAGCTGGCGCAGGGCGATCGACAACGGCGATCTCGCGGGTCTTGCCGAACTTGCTGAAGCGCTTGCTGGTTCAGAGGAACGGCACCGCGAAACGACCCTTTCGGGTGCCGCATTCATCGCCGCCGCGTCGGCCTGGCCGCATCCTATTCACCATCGTTTGCCGGCGAATTGCCCCTATTCGGTCGCCGTCGGCGCCATCGCGGGCGCGCATGCGATCGGCCTTCGCGATGCTCTCAGCGCCTTCCTCCAGGCCTTCGCGTCAAATCTCGTCCAGGCATCGATCCGGCTCGGCGTCGTCGGCCAGAGGGACGCGTTTGCCATTGTGGCCAGGCTCGAGCGGCCGGTCCTCGACGCCGCCGCCCGAGCCGCGACGTCGTCGCTCGACGATCTCGGCACTGCGGCGCTGCTTTCCGACATCGCCGCGATGCGGCACGAGACCCAATATTCGAGGCTGTTCCGCACATGAGCCTGCTCGCCGTCTTCATCGCGATTCCGCTCGCCGTAATCGCAGCATTCCATGCCTATTGGGGCATCGGCGGCGTGTGGCCGGGCGTGGACCAGAAGTCCTGCGCCCGTACAGTAGCCGGCTTCAAGGGCATCGAGACCATGCCGTCGACCGCTGCCAGCTTCGCCGTGGCAGCCCTCATCGTGGTCGTCGCCCTCATCGTTCTGGCGCTGGGGGGCCTCTTCGCCTCACCATTTGCGCGGGAATCGCTTGCGGGTGCCGCCTTCTTCGCGGGGCTCGTCTTCCTCTTCCGTGGTGTGCTCGGCTTCACCGCCTATTGGCGGCGCCTGACGCCGGAAATGCCTTTCGCCCGGCTCGATACGCGCTACTATTCGCCGCTCTGCCTCATCATCGGGGCAGCACTTGCAATTCTGGTCTTCCAAGGACTTGCAGCATCATGACGAAAAACGGACCTCTGCGCGTTGGCATCGGAGGGCCGGTCGGCTCCGGCAAGACGACGCTGACGGAGAAGCTCTGCAAGGCGATGCGCGACGAATTCTCCATCGCGGTCGTGACCAACGACATCTACACCAAGGAAGACGCCATGATCCTGGCGCGCCTGCAGGCGTTGCCGGAAGAGCGCATCATGGGTGTCGAGACGGGGGGCTGCCCGCATACGGCGATCCGCGAGGATGCTTCGATCAACCTGCAGGCGATAGCCGAGATGAACCGGAAATTCCCTGATCTCGATGTCGTCTTCATCGAGTCGGGCGGGGACAATCTGGCTGCGACCTTCTCTCCCGACCTCGCCGACTTAACGCTCTATGTGATCTCGGTCTGCCAGGGAGAGGAGATCCCGCGCAAAGGCGGGCCGGGTATCACCCGGTCGGACTTCCTCGTCATCAACAAGAGCGACCTCGCGCCTTATGTGAATGTGGATCTCGACGTGATGGAGCGGGACGCCGCGCGCATGCGCGGTAAACGTCCCTTCGGCTTCACCGACCTGTCGCGAGGAAAGGGCCTGGCCGACGTCGTCGACTTCATCGTCGAGAATGGCGGCCTGAGGCTCGGCGAGCGCCGTGGGGCCGCATAAATTTCTGCCCCGTAGCGGTCGATCGTTTGGTCCAGGGTCGGCGCCTGGCGGAATTGGGATTGCCCGAGGAGATCTATCGCGGCAGTCTCCAGCAGGCGGCCGATGACCGATGCCGCCGAGGGAGGTTCCCCATGAGCATCGCCCGTCTGCCCGTCCACTCCAACCTTCCGTTCTACGAGGAGCGTGTCGATCTCGCCTGCGCCTTCCGCTGGACGGCGCGGCTCAACATGCACGAGGCGGTGGCCAATCATTTCTCGCTCGCCGTCGACGATCGTGGCGCGCGGTTCCTGATGAACCCGAACCAGGTCCATTTCTCGCGCGTCAAGGCGAGCGACCTCCTGCTGATCGACGCCGACGATCCCGAGACGATGAACAGGCCGGACGCGCCCGACCCGACCGCATGGGGTCTGCACGGGGCCATTCACCGCAACTGCGCCCATGCGCGCTGCGTCATGCATGTTCATTCCATCCATGCGACAGTGCTCGCCTCGCTCGCGGACTCGACGCTGCCGCCGATCGACCAGAACTCGGCGATGTTCTTCAACCGCCATGTCGTCGACGGGCTTTATGGCGGGTTGGCTTTCGAGGAAGAGGGCGAGCGCTGCGCGAAGCTGTTTTCCGATCCCAAGGTCAAGGTTATGGTGATGGGCAATCACGGCGTGCTGGTCATCGGGGATTCGGTCGCCGACACCTTCAACCGCATGTATTATTTCGAACGTGCGGCAGAGACCTACATCAAGGCCCTATGGACCGGACGCCCGCTGCGCGTGCTCTCCGACGAGATCGCGGAGAAGACGGCGAGCGAACTCGACGACTATCCCGGCCAGGCGACACGGCATCTGGCGGAGCTGAAGGCGATCCTGGACGAGCAGGAGCCGCAGTATAAGAGCTGAGCGAATAGGGAAGGAGGGGATTGCGGGCCGAGACAATGCCCGCGACCAGCCTCGCTAATCGCTACCCGCTATCTTCCCCAGCAGCTTCAGCAACGTTCCCGCCTCCTTCTGAGACAAGGGCGCCAGGGTTTCGGCTGATATCTGCTGGGCGAGCGGGATCAGCCGGTCGATGGCCTGCCGCCCTTCTTCGGTCAGGCGGACGAGGAGACGGCGCTTGTCACCGTCATGCTTGGCGATCTCGACGAAACCGCGCGCCTTGAGCCGGTCGATCACGCCCTTGATCGTCGCGGCGTCCATCGCGATCAGCGCGCCGAGCTGGTTCTGCGAGGTTTCGCCGATGTCCTGGAGCTTGGCGAGGGCGGCGAATTGCGGCGGCGTCAGGTCGCCGATATGCGAGGCGAAGATCGCGACGTGGCGCTGATGCGCCTTGCGCAGGATGAAACCGACCTGTTCCTGCAGGTGGTAGGCATCGTCGGCCGCAGCGCTTTCGATGTAGCGCAACATGTTCTGGCCGCCGCTCACCGCAGTCCGTCCCAGGCCTTGATATCCTTGGCTTCCAGTCCGCCCATGCGGTTGTGGATGCGTGGTCCGGAGCTCATCGCCAACACAAAGAGGATTTCGTCGGGGCGAGGGCCGTCACTGATCCCGACCTCCATGGCGTCGAAGTGACTGCGCACATAGGCCGCGTTGATGTGGCCGAGCGGCACGTCGAGCCGCGCACCGAAGCCGCCGACCTTCTTCGCCGAGGGCACGATTGCCTTGGCCTCGCCTAGCCGTTCCCGCATCGCATAGCCGCCCGGCACGTGCCAAAGGGCACCGTGTTCGAGCTCGCCTGCGGTTCCCACGATGGCACCCTTGCCGTAGCCGTCGATAGCAGAGGGATCACCGCCGAGAGCTTCGATCAGCCTGTCGGACAGCATCAGACCGAGCGGCTTCAGGTCTTCCATGGCGCCTTGCAGTTCGGCGACATAACGACCGGCGAAGGGGTTACCGACGAGCGCCATGGCGGCCGCCCGCCGGCGCGGCTCGTCAGCTGCCGGTCCACCTTCGTGGAAGATCTCTTCCACGAGCATCGCGATCTTGCGGATCGGAAACTCAACCATGCGAAAGCTCCTCCTGCCGGATTCCAGTATTCATCACTCTTGCATCGATCGCGCCGGCATTCATCCGGCCCGATTGATGCGGCTTCATCGGACCGCTAACGCGGTTGTCGCTGCACAGGAAAAGCGCAGCACCAACGATCAGGCCTCTGCCTCGCATTTCTTCGGCAACGGCGAAGCCCCTGTCCAGGGCTTCGGCGATCTCTTCAGGCCGAAGCTTACCGACAGCCCGGGTGACAAGCCGGCAGCCGAGATCGCTATCGGGGGAAAGGCTACGCGCCGGCAGGCGAAGGACCGCGGAATGGCCGGGCAGATCGACCGCATTCGCGACCATCGTCGCCGCCGCGTCGGCTTGCGCTGCATTGCCGGCCAGCACAGTCACGGCGTCGGCGATGCCGAGCGAGAAACTGCGACCGCGCCAGCCGCTCGTCGCGACGCCGCGCACCCGATCGGCGTGCCGGATCACGACACGGTCGGCGAAGCCATGCCCAGTGCCGGCAATCGCCGCGCGAAGCTCCGACCCCGGCGAAAGGTGGAGGGCGATGTCGCCGCCATTGTTGACGTAGGCCTTGTCGACCGTCCGTCCGGCGAGCATGGCAGCCATCATCTCGTCCGCCACCGAGCCGGCGACGGCCGCCATCGGGGTAATGAAGGTGCTCGCATGTGGCGACACGGCTGCCTCCATGCGACTGGCCGTCGGTCTCCGGAAGAGGCGCGGTACCGGACCGGCCGGTTGGCGCAGCTCGCCCAGTTCCTCGACCAACTCGCTCAGAATGGTGTGGAAGCGCGCAGTCGCTTGCCGATACGCTGCCTTGCGTTCGGCTTCGGCCCCAAACGCCTCGATGATGAGGTCGATCGGCCCGTGATTGAGATGCAGCCGGCGGCCATCCGGCAGCAGACTCGCCTGGGGGCCGGTCATGGCCGTCTGTCCATGCGGGGCATCGCGAGGTACCCCTCATCCGGCCTCGCTTCGCGAGGCCACCTTCTCCCACAAGGGGAGAAGGCCGGAGCCTGGCTTGGCCGGTTCCGCAAACCTTGAACGTTCGCGATTGGCCGAAGCGCCGCTGCAAGGTCTTCCCTTCTCCCCTTGTGGGAGAAGGTGGCCGCGCGAAGCGCGGTCGGATGAGGGGTCCACGCCGTTCCGGAGACGAAATGACGTTTGCTTCTCATGGCTTCCCCCCGTCCGCTGCAAAGCGATGAAGCTGCGCGAGGGGTGGCCAGGGGTTCCGGTCCGATGCAAGGCTCCCATGCCTGGGATTGGCGTATTCTCCGCCGCGCGCGACGATGTCGTCGACGCTGCGGATCTCTGCCTCGTAGCCGCCAAGCCTGACATAGTCGTCGCGGCGCATTGTGAACTCGATTGGTGCGACCAGCGCCGGTGTCGGCACGTAGCCGAAGGCGTTTTCCGGGACGCGTGTGACGTCGACCATCAGGGTTATCCCGCCACCCGGCCAGACATAGACCGGCGCGCCGCCGACCGTGACATAGGTCTTCAGCCGCTGCACGGAACGGGTTAGATTGACCGGGTTCTCGGTGACGCCCGCGCGCAGGGAGCCGCCGGCGCCGCCGATGAAGAGCACGGTGCACAAAGCCGGTTCGCAATTGTCTTCGATCAGCCCAACCGACTTGCGCAGCCGCTCGGGGAAGGGCTTCTCGACCGGCCGCAATTGCTCGTCGAGCTCGTAATAGGCAAACTGCTCGCCTGTCGTCGAAACCATCAGCAGCGACAGGCCGGGGCGCGCCCCTTTCTTCGGGTTCCAGTCGCCCAAAATGGCGAGCGGGTCGGAGATCGTCGTGCCGCCCCAGCCGAGCCCCGGTTCGGAGACCTTGAAATAGCGGCCGGGCGTCGAGCGGCGGCCGATAATCTTGATGCCGGTGTCTTCCCAGCCCAGCACCTTGCCAGCCTGGTGTTCGGAAACGACGCCGGTGATGTGGTCGTCGACGACCACCACCTCGTCCACCAGCCCGCGCCATTGCGTGGCGAACATGCCGATCGTGGCGGAACCGCAGCCGACGCGCATGCGGTGCTCGACCGTGCCGTCGATGACGGGCGCCTTGCCGGCCTCCACGACGACGGTTGCCCCGCCGTCGATCGCGAGTTCGACCGGCTTGCGATTGCAAAGCTCAAGCAGGGTGTCGCAGGTGACGCGCCCCTCGGATTTAGAGCCGCCGGTCAGATGGGCGACACCGCCGAGCGACAGCATCTGCGAGCCATACTCGCCTGTGGTGACATGGCCGACGGCTTCCCCCTGGGCACGCACGGTGGCGGTTTCTGGGCCGAGGTGGCGATCCGTATCGATCTTCACCTTGACGCCGCAATAGCTGAAGATGCCTTCGGTCACCACGGTGACGAGATCGACCCCCTCAACCTGCTGAGAAACGATGAAGGGCGCCGGCTTGTAGTCGGGATAGGTTGTGCCTGCGCCGATTGCCGTGACGAAACGGGGGCCCGTGTTCAGCAGCGCACCGTCCCAATCGCCGTCGTCGAGGAAGGGCACCACGGCACCGCCGGCCTCCTCCGCGTGGTTGAGGACGACGAGCGCATCAGAGCGGACGATTCTGCCGTCGACATTACCGTAGCGGTCGCAGGCGCCGGTCCGCCCTTCGGCAATGTAGCACATGACCGGGCAGGCATCGCAGCGGATCTTCTCGCCCGCCTGCTTGGCGCCGGGATCATGGGTTTCGAAACGTTCGGCGAGCTCGCTCATGGCGCGTCTCCCGCGGATGCTCGGATCGCGGCCAGCACACGGCTTGGCGTCGCCGGCACCTTCGTTACCAGCACCCCGGTCGCGTGGCGGATCGCATTGAGAATCGCTGGCGCCGTCGGTATCAGCACGTGCTCGCCCAAACCCTTGGCACCAAAGGGTCCTTCCGGGTCCGGAACTTCGACGAGGATCGTCTCGATCGGTGGGATGTCGCCGAAAGTCGGGATGAGATAGTCGTGCAGGTTCTCGGTGCGGCCGGGCACATATTCCTCCATCAGCGCCATGCCGATGCCTTGCGCGATGCCGCCTTCGATCTGACCTTCGACGAGCACCGGGTTGATCGCCTTGCCGACGTCGTGGGCGGCGGTGATCTTCACCAGCCGCACGGTGCCGAGATCGAGGTCGACCTCCAACTCTGCGATCTGGGCGCCGTACCCATAGACGGCATAAGGGCGCCCTTGCCCCTTCTCGTCGAGCGCCTGCGTCGGCGCGTCATAAGTCTCCTCCGCGGCAAAGACGTAGTTTTCCGCGTTCCGGGGAAGGGAGGAGAGCGCGATGTGGCGAATGGCTTCGCCTTCGCGGACGACGAGAACGTTGCCCTCGAAGGATAAGGTCGCCTGCTGCGAGACATTGGCATAGCGCAATATGTCGTCCCGCAGTGCGCGCGCCGCCTTCTCTGCCGCCTTGCCCGTCACGAATGTCTGGCGCGACGCCGAGGTCTTGCCGGCATCGGGCGTGATCGCCGTATCGGCGCTCGTCAGCCGGAAGGCCGATAGTGGCAGTCCGAGCGCGTCGGCGGCGATCTGGGTGATCACCGTGTTGGAGCCCTGGCCGATATCGACCGCCCCCTGGTGGAGCACGACCGCGCCGTCGGCCGCGACGCCGATCTTGATCGTGGACGGATTTGGCAACGCCGTGTTGCCGCAGCCATACCAGCAGGACGCGACGCCAACCCCGCGCTTGATGCCGTCATGTGTCGCGTTGAACGCCTCGGCCCCAGCCAAGGCGCGACGCCAATGCGGCTCCAATATAGAAAGGCAGTCCGCTATGCCCACACCGCTGTCGAGGCGATGGCCGGTGACCGTTTCGCAACCGTTCCGAAGCGCGTTGCGCAGGCGAAAATCCAGCCGGTCGATACCGAGCTCGCCGGCGAGCTCGTCATAAAGCGTCTCCTGCATGATCGTCGCCTGCGGTACGCCGAAGCCGCGGAAAGCCCCCGAGATGGGGCCGTGGGTGTGCACCGCCCGGCCCCGTGCGCGGTAGTTCGGGGTCAGATAAGGTCCCGAAGCATGAACCGGCACGCGGTTGGCGACGGTCGGTCCCCAGCTCGCATAGGCGCCGGTGTTGAAATCGCCCTCGAAGACCATTCCGGTCACCATGCCGTCGGCATCGGCACCGATCGTCGCGCGCATCGATGCCGGATGACGTTTGGTGGTCGACATCATCGATTCCGAACGGGTGTAGGCGAGCGCGGCGGGCCGGCCGGTCTTCAGCGCGACGAGACCGATGAAGGGCTGGACCGAAAGGTCGAGCTTGGAGCCGAAGCCGCCACCCGTCGAAGTGGGCACGATCCTCACCTTGCACGGGTCGAGGCCCAGGACCCTGGCGGTATCGTCGCGGTCGAGATAGGGCGCCTGTGTGCAGGCATGCACGACCAGCGTGTCGCCATCCATCTCTGCCCAGCCCGCTTCGGGTTCGACATAGGCATGTTCCACATAGGAAGTCTCGATATTGCCCGTCGCGATTACCGCCGAACCCGTGAGCGCGCCTTCCGGATCGCCCTTCTCGACGATGCCTTCGGCCAAGATGTTGCCGGGCCGATGCGGATGGAGCAGCAGGCTGTCGGCAAAGCGCGCCTCCGATGGCTCGAGAAGCGGCGGGAGCTCGATCCATTCGACTGGAAAATCCGAAAGGTCGAGATCGCGGATCGCGTCGCGCTCGCCGGCGATCACGGCCACGGCCTCGCCTCGGAAGCGCACGATGTCGTCTGCCAGCGCCGGCTGGTCGGCAAACGCGGGGATGGCGCCGAAACGGTTCTCCCCCGGCAGATCGGACGCCGTATAGACCGCCGTCAGCCCGGGATGTGCGGCGATGAAGGTGACGAGATCGCCGAAGCGGAACAGCGCATGCCAATAGGGAGATCGCACCACAAGCACGGCGAGCGCATCCCGCGGAAAGCCGTCGGCGCCGAACCGGTCGGTCCCGGTGACCTTGGCGACACCGTCGAGCCGCACCGGCGATGCGCCGACCGCGCGGCCGGTATCGGGCATGCGCAAGTCGAGATCGGCAGCGCGGTACGACGCCTGGATCACTGCATGCACGATCTTCTGGTAACCGGTGCAGCGGCACAGGATGCCGCCCAATGCGTCCCGCACCTCGATCTGACTGGGCTGCGGCGCGCGTTCGAGCAGTGCGGTGGCGGCGACGAGCAGGCCAGGGGTGCAGATCCCGCATTGAGCCGCTCCCTGTTCCAGGAAGGAGGCTTGCAGGGCCGACAGCCTGCCATTGGCGAGGCCCTCGACGGTGCGCACCGTCCTGCCGTCGACCGATGCTGCAGGCATCAGGCAGGCGCAGACCGGGTCGCCGTCGACCAGCACCGTGCAGGCGCCGCAGTCGCCGGCATCGCAGCCGACCTTGGTTCCGGTGAGCCCGAGTTCGTCGCGCAGGACTTGGGAAAGGCGGGTCAGCGGCGGAAGCTTCAGGCTGACGGCAGAGCCGTTGACTTCGAAACCGACCGGAATGGGTTCAGAGCTCATGCGGCGACGCCTCGAAGGTGATCGGCCGTCGCCGCCGCCAATGCGCGACTTGCGATGGTCCTGGCTGCCTGGCGCCGGTAGTCGGCGCTGCCGCGAACATCGTCGATGGGTGCAAGCGAGGCCAGGTGACCGTCTTCGACACGATCGGCGGCGGAAGCGGCAGTCCGGCCGAGCAGCGACTGTTCCAGCAGGCCGAGCCTTTGCGCCACCGCCGAGCAGGCCCCGACGGCGACGGCTGACCTCGACACGGTGCCATCTGGAGCCGATACGATCCGCGCGGCGGCCATGGCGATCGAGATGACCAGATAGCGCCTTGCGCCGAGCTTCACGAAGGCAGATCTGCCTGAAGCCGAGGCCTTGCCGATCCGGATGGACGTGACGAGTTCGTCATCCCTGCGGGCGGTTCGCCGGTTGCCGAGGATGAAATCCGGGAGGCCGACATGCCTGGCACCTTCGCGCGAACTAAGTTCGACTTCCGCGTCCAGGATCAGCATGGCAGGCACGCCGTCGGCGGCGGGCGAGGCGTTGCAGAGATTGCCGGCTACGGTGCCGACATTCTGGACCTGCACCGAACCGACCTCTTGCGCGGCCTGCTTGAGCGCGTCGAATGCCGGCGGGAGCGGATGGCGCAATACCTCGGTCCACGTCGTGCGTGCGCCTATGATGAAATACTCAGGCGTCTCGGAGATGCCGCACAGGCTGTCCAGGCCGTTGATGTCGAGCACGTTCTCCCGCAATGGGCGGTTGCCGAGAGCGGGGTAAAAATCCGTGCCGCCCGCAAGGATCCGCCAGCGATCTTCGCCAAGGAGCCGCAGCGCTTCATCGATTGCCCTGGGTTTCGCGTAACGGGTCACGCAATGCCTCCGGCACCGGAGAATTGTTTGCACGCAAATGATATCAAGGCGGCTGCGCTTGTCAAAGCGCACATTGCTTTCCATGACCTGCCGGGCCGCTATCCAAGGCGGTTGACGCGGGCCGGCTTTTCGTCGACGTGGTTCCGGTGGTCCGAAGTAGGTTTCGGGAACCGTGCCACGGTTTTCCGATGAAAACCCGCGGCAAAAGAATATGCTGGGCAGGCGATGCGTGAGCGATGCCACGCAATCCGCTTAGCGATTGGAGGCGTTCATGGCCGGTTCTGCGCTCATCGTCGTCGACGTTCAGAACGATTTCTGCCCCGGCGGTGCCCTGGCGGTGGCTGGAGGAGACGAGGTCGTTCCCGTCATCAACGGACTCTCGCAGCAGTTCGAACATGTCGTGCTCACCCAGGACTGGCACCCGCATCACCATTCGAGCTTTGCTTCGAGCCATGCCGAGCACCAGCCTTTCGAGACCAAACGCATGGCCTATGGCGACCAGACTCTGTGGCCGGACCATTGCATCCAAGGCTCCGGCGGCGCAGCGTTCCATCCCGGCCTCAACCGGACCAAAGCCGAGCTCATCATCCGCAAGGGCTTTCGGCACGCCATCGACAGCTATTCGGCCTTCTTCGAGAACGATCATACGACTCCGACCGGGCTCGCCGGCTATCTGCGCGAGCGCGGCATCAGGGACATCACATTGGTCGGGTTGGCCACGGATTTCTGCGTCGCCTATTCGGCTCTCGACGCGGTGGCTCAGGGTTTCACCACGACGGTCCGGCTGGACGCATGCCGTGCCATCGATCTCGGCGGCTCGCTGGACGCGATGCTGAGCCGAATGAGGCACGCGGGCGTCACGCTCGCCTCGAACTGATGTCGTAGCCGGTCGAACCAGGGTGGACCCGCCGGGCCGCATGAGGTAAGCGGCCCGGAACTGATCATTCTGGCCGGCGCTTGCCGGCGCATCATCCGGGGGGACGGACTGCTGATGCGACTGTCGAAAAGCATCGTGGCAGGTGCCGCGATCATCATGTTGCTTTCGGCCGCACCTGCGGCTTTCGCCGCCGAGGACCACGCGCTTCCCGGCGCGGCGATGTCGTTGTTGTGGGCGCTGCCCTTCGTCGGCCTATTGCTGTCGATCGCCACCGGTCCGCTGCTCTATCCGCATCTCTGGGAGCATCACT
>VFQN01007959.1_pt1 | contig 11055 bp, 11 predicted proteins | sample 3512371 | NCBI WGS metagenome assembly VFQN01 (sample SAMN10412370, study PRJNA504923) | tailings metagenome | isolation source: Replicate 2 from Balatoc abandoned mine | place: Philippines: Itogon, Benguet | collected 2017-08-28 | reverse complement strand
CACCATCCACTTGGTGATCGTGTCCATGCTGGCGAAGCCCAGCATGGCGAGCATGGTGAAGAGGGCGCCGCGCGGCGTGTCGTTGCGGCCGGTTGCGGCCGCTGGGGGCGTCATTCGGCGGCGGCCACGCGTTGCGCCGGCGGGCGGAAGGCGGGGATCACGCGCTCGGCGAAGAGCTTCAGGCTTTTCATCGTCTTCTCTCGGCCGTAGTAGGGCGGGTAGTGCAGGAGCAGCGAGGTCATGCCGGTGCGCGCCTGCATCTCGCGCAGCCGTGCGATCACGGTCTCCGCCGAACCGTGCAGCAGCGTGGTGTCCAGGAGTTCGTCGTATGTGAGCTGGCTGCCTTTTTCCGAGACCGAACCAAGGTATCCCGCCGTACCGCTACCGCCGAAGTGCGCGATGTGGCGGACGATCGCTTCTTCCGTCTCGGCACGCGCCTGCGCATCGGTGTCGGCGATGTAGACCCAGCGGGCGATGTCGATCTGGCCGGCGGCGGGGTTCTTGGAGCGCTCCGCCGAGGCGGTTGCGAGCTCGCGCTTGTAAAGCGCGGTCTGTGCCGCGAGTGTCTCGATGCCCGGCAAGGTCGAGAGCATCAAGCCGAAGCCGTTGCGGCCGCAGTAGCCGATCGAGCGGTCGGTGCCGCCGGCCATGTAGAGCGGCGGATGCGGCATCTGCACCGGCTGCGGCAGCAGCTCATAGGGCTCCGCGACGGTGCCGCTGAAATACCTGCCCTTGTGGTCGTAGCGATGGCGGTGAAAGGCATCGAACATCAGGCCGACCGCCTCCTCGACCATGTCGCGGCGGCCCTCGAAGTCCTTGCCCAGCCCCACGAACTCGTACGGGCGATAGCCCGAGCCGATTCCCAGCATGACCCGGCCGCTCGACAGGATGTCGACGAAGTTGGCATTCTCGACGACGCGGATCGGATCGTAGAGCGGCAAGGTGATCACGCCGGAGGCCAACTTGATGCGGCTGGTCTTGGCGGCGAGATAGGCCATGTAGGCGAAGCAGTCCGGCATGATGCCGTAGCCGGTCGAGAAATGGTGCTCGGCGATCCAGGCCGTGTCGTAGCCCAGCCGTTCCGCCTCGATGACCTCGTCCGTCGTGCGCGCGTGTACGGCACGGTGCGGATAGGGCTCTTCCGCCGGATTGGCGTGCGAGGTGAAGAGGATACCGAATTCCATGCCGCTTCTCCCGGAACTCTATTCGAGCTTTATGCCGGTATCCTTCACTACCTTCGCCCAGTTTTCGACCTCCCGGGCGCGCCAGATATCGCTCTGCGCGGGCTTGTAGAGAACCGGCTCGGCGCCCAGTTCCTTGAGCCGCGCCGCCACCTCGGGAATCTTCGTCGTCTTGTCGATCTCGACATAAAGTCGTTCGAGCACCTCCGGGGGCGTGCCCTTGGCGGCGAGGAACCCCTGCCAGCTGCCGGTGACGAAGTCCTTGATCCCGGCCGACTCGATCACGGTTGGAAGCTCGGGCGCCAGCGGGTTGCGCGTGGCGCTCGACACCGCCAGCCCGCGCAGCTTGCCGCTCTTCACGTGCGGCAGGGTGGCGATCATGCCGTTGAACAGCGCGTCGGCATGGCCGCCCGCAACCTGCTGGATCGCTTCGGCGCCGCCCTTCATCGGGATGAAGGTGATCTTGAGGCCGAGCGAATGGGCGAACAGCGCACCGGCGAGATGAGGCGCGCTGCCGAGACCGGCGGTCGCGTAATTGAGCTTGTCCGGATTGGCCTTCGCGAAGGCGATCAGTTCGGCCACGGTCTTGTAGGGACGCTCGGGCGCGGCGGCGAGCAGATGCGGCGTATAGGCGAGCACGGTGACGGCGTTGAAATCCCTTGCCACGTCGAACGGGAGCTTCATCACCGAGGGCGAGATCGTGAGGTTGCCGAGGTCGGTCAGGACCAGCGTGTGGCCGTCGGGCGCCGACTTGGCGATCATGTCGACGGCGATGTTGCCGTTGGCCCCGGTGCGGTTCTCGACGACGACCGACTGGCCGAGCCCCGCCTGCAGGTGCGGCTGCATCAGCCGCGCGAGGATGTCCGACGTGCCACCCGGTGCATAGGGAATGATGATCCGGACCGGTTTGGAGGGAAATGCCTGGGCGCGGGCGCTCGTCACGATCCACGGAGCGGCCATCGTGGCGGCGGCGCTGATGAGCAGATGTCTGCGTCGCATGTTTCTCTCCCTCAAGTGCTTGTTTTGCCGGCACTTTACGGAGAGCGCGGCGGGAACGCCAGTAATCCGCTTGACTCCGCTGCGCTGCAGCATCATATACGCGCCAGCCCGCAACTCCTGCGAGCTTCCAAGATTTCTCGCGATCGCGCGACGCGCCCCATGGTTTGTGACGGCGCCTCATCCCGAGACAATCCCCCAAGACAAGAGCCGTCCCAGCCGCGCGCGGGAACGGGCCTAACGCCGCCACAGATGCGCGTGCCCGGATGGCATGCCGGCGGCAAGTAAGGATTTTCAGTGAGTGAAGTTACGTTTGCGGATCTCGGTCTCGCCGAGCCGCTGCTGCGTGCGTTGAATGCAGCGAACTACACCGTGCCGACGCCCATCCAGGCGCGCACGATTCCCGCCCTGTTGCAGGGCCGTGACGTGCTGGGCATCGCCCAGACCGGCACCGGCAAGACGGCGGCGTTCGCGCTGCCCGTGCTGCAGCATCTCTTCGAGTCGAAGGAGCGGGCCCAGCCGAAAAGCCCGCGCGCCCTCGTGCTGGCGCCGACCCGCGAACTGGCCGTCCAGATCGCCCGCAGCTTCGATACCTACGGTCGCGGCCTCGGCCTGCGCCTGTGCACCGTCGTCGGCGGTCTGGGCTATGGCCGCCAGATCGAGACCCTGTCGCGCGGCGTCGACATCCTGATCGCCACGCCCGGACGCCTGCTCGACCTGGTCGAGCGCGGCAGCGTCAAGCTCGGCCAAGTGACCTTCTTCGTCCTCGACGAAGCCGATCGCATGTTCGACATGGGCTTCGTCCGCGACGTGCGGCGCATCGCGTCGTCGGTCTCGAAGAACCGCCAGACGCTGCTGTTCTCGGCCACCATGCCGAACGACATCGCCAAGCTCGCCTCGGAGATCCTGAAGAACCCCGAGAAGGTCGAGATTGCGCCGCAGGGCCGTACGGTCGAGCGCATCGACCAGCGTGTTTATTTCGTGAACGCCGCCAACAAGCGCACGCTGCTCAGCCATCTCCTGTCCGACGAAAGCCTCGAGCGGGTCATCGTCTTCACGCGCACCAAGCGCGGTGCCAACCGCGTCGCCGAGGCGCTGGAGGACCGCGGCGTGCGGTCGGAGGCGATTCACGGCAACAAGTCGCAGAACGCCCGCCAGAAGGCGCTCGACAATTTCGCCCGCGGCAAGGCCCGCGTGCTGGTCGCCACCGATCTCGCCTCGCGCGGCATCGACGTGCAGGGCGTGACCCACGTCATCAACTTCGAGCTGCCGGCCGACGCCGAGAGCTACGTCCACCGCATCGGCCGCACCGCGCGCGCCGGCGCCTCGGGCATCGCGATCTCGTTCTGCGACGGCAGCGAGCGCGGCCAGCTCAAGGGCATCGAGCGGCTGACCAACCAGCGTCTCTCTGTGGTGCCGACGCCTGCCAACGAGGACATGCCGGCGGCACCGCCGCCGCGTGCCCGCAGCGAGGGCGACGACCGCGACGATCGAGGCGACGAGCGTCCGCGCGAACATCGTGGCCCACGTGGTGCCGGCCGTCCTGGCGGCGGCCCCGGCCGGCATCGTTCGTTCGGCGATCGTGCGCACCATGACCGCACGCGCGGCGACCGTCCGCCGATGCATGCCGAGCGCCAGTTCCGTGACAGCGACTATCGCGACGCTCCGCGCGGCGAGCGTTCATACGGCGAGCGTCCGCAGGGCGATCGTCCCCATGGCGATCGCCCCTACGGTGACCGTCCTTATGGCGATCGTCCGCGCGGCGACCGTCCGCACCATGGCCGCCCGCAGGGCGAGCGCTCCTTTGGCGACCGCCCGCGTGGCGACCGTCCTCACGGTGATCGCCCCAATGGGGATCGTCCTTACGGCGATCGTCCGCACGGAGATCGTCCTCAGGGTGACCGGCCGCGTTCGTTCGACGACCGTCCCCGCCACAGCGGCGGCGGCCATCATGGCGCGCACGCCCATCGTCCTCACGGGGATCGTCCCCACGGGGATCGCCCGCAGGGCGACCGCCCCCGTGGCGATCACGCGCACGGTGACCGTCCCCACGGTGATCGCCCGCAAGGCGACCGCCCCTACGGTGACCGTCCGCAGGGCCCGCGTCCCCAGTGGAAGGGTCGTCGCTTCGGCGGTGGAGGCGGTGGTGGTCGCGGCCGAGGCCGCGCCGCCTAGATAATTCCTTCCTCGCGGAAGATCTCCAGGCACTTGGAAAGAGCGCGCTCGTATCGGGCGCGCTCTTTTGCCATCGAGGCCTCGTCCCACGGGAAGAAGCCATGCTTGGTCTTGAAGCCGATGCGGCCCTCGTCGACGTTGCGCTGCAGGACGGGCGGCGGGCCATCGGCGTTCGTGAGATCTGGCCAGATGATCTTGGCGACGGCGCAGGTCGTGTCCCAGCCCGAATGTTCCTTCTGGGTGATCGGGCCGGCAGCGGCATAGCGGAAGCCGAAGGAGAGCCGCACGGTCGCGTCGATATCCTCCGGCGAGGCCACGCCCTGCTCGATCAGCCACAGCGCTTCGCGCATCAGCGCACCCTGGATGCGGTTACCCAGGAAGCCGATCACGTCTTTCTTCACCTGCACCGGCCGCTTGCCCAGAGCGCGCATGATCTCGCCGACCTGCTCGGCCAGCGCCACGTCGGTGTGGATGGATCGCACCACCTCGACCAACGGGATGAGATGCGCCGGCATGAAGAAGTGCAGGCCCATCATGCGAGTCTGCGTCTTCAGGCCCTTGCCGATCTCGCTGATCGGAAAGCTCGACGAGTTCGAGGTCAGTGGCACGCCCGGCTTGGAGAACTTCTCCATGTCGGCAAAGAGCTTCTGTTTCAGCGCCAGATCTTCCGTCACCGTTTCGACGACGAGGTCGATCTTGGCCCACGGCGCCTCTTCGAGCGTCGCCCAGGCGGCGAGGCCTGAAACGTCCTCCGGCTTCCCCATCGCTTTCAATGCACGGGCTGTTGCGACCGGCAGGCCCTCGCGGGTCGAGGCCGACCGCGACACGACGTCCACCTTCCAGCCGCCGGCCAGGAACATGGCGATGATTCCAACGCCCATAGTGCCTCCGCCCAGCACCAGAGCATGACGTTCGCTTTGCGGCATTTTGCGTCCTCCCGTATCGACGAAGACCCCGGCGGCGGGGCAATATCCCGGCTCACCTATTAGCCCCTGGGGGAATGATTATGAGCGGCACCTATAACGATATCGGCGTCAGCAGCGAAGGTCATGTCGGTGTCGTCGAGATTCAGCGGCCGCCGCACAACTTCTTCGACAATTCGCTGATCAACCAGATCGCCGATGCCTTCGAGGCGTTCGACCGCGACGACAAGATCCGCGCGTACGTCCTGTGCGCGCAGGGCAAGTCGTTCTGCGCCGGCGCCGATTTCGCCAACCGTCCGCAGACCGGCGCGAACGAGAGCGGCAAGCATCTCTACAAGGAGGCGACGCGCATTTTCCGGGCGAAGAAGCCCAGCGTCGGCGCCATCCAGGGACCCGCGATCGGCGGTGGCCTCGGTCTCGCGCTGGCCACCGATTTCCGTGTGGCCGCCCCGGAAGCGCGCTTCGCCGCGAACTTCACGCGGCTGGGCTTCCATCCCGGTTTCTCGCTCACCTTCACGCTGCCGCGCCTGATCGGCCAGCAGAAGGCCAACCTGATGTTCTATACGGGGCGTCGCATTGGCGGTGAGGAGGCGGTGCAATGGGGGCTGGCCGATGTGCTGGCGCCGCTCGCCGACGTGCGCAAGGAAGCGATCAAGCTGGCTCAGGAAATCGCCGAGTCGGCGCCGCTTGCGTTGATGTCGACCCGCGAGACGATGCGCCGTGGCTTCGCCGATGCGGCGGAAGCGGCCACCGAGCGCGAGCTCACCGAGCAGGAGTGGACCCGCAAGACCGAGGACTTCAAGGAGGGCGTCAAGTCCTACGCCGAGAAGCGCCCCGGCAACTGGAAGAACCGCTAGGGAGCGTTCCATGGCTCAGGTCTCGGGCAAGGTCGCCATCGTCACGGGCGGTGCTTCCGGCATCGGCGAGGCCTGTGCCGAAACGCTGGCGCGCGAAGGCGCGTCGGTCCTCATCACCGACATCGACGACACCTTGGGCAAGGGTGTCGTCGAGCGCATCACCAAGGCGGGCGGCACGGCGCACTATCTGCGCCACGACGTGCGCGACGAGGCGGCCTGGCCCGGCATCGTCGCCGAGGCCGAGAAGCGCTACGGCCGTCTCGACATCATGGTGGCCAATGCCGGCATCGGCATCATGTCGCCGATCGCGACCATGACCCTGGCCGACTGGCAGCGTCAGCAGGCGATCAACCTCGACGGCGTATTCCTTTCGATCAAGCATTCGATACCGGCGATGAAGCGCGCGGGCGGCGGCTCGATCGTGCTGATGTCGTCGGTGGCGGGTTTGCGCGGCGCACCGGGCCTCGCGGCCTATTCGGCGACCAAGGGCGGCGTGCGCCTGCTGGCCAAGTCGGTGGCGCTCGAACACGCGGCCGACAACATCCGCTGCAACTCCGTTCATCCCGGCATCATCGCCACGCCGATCTGGGAAAAGATCCCGACCGGCGCGGAGGGCAACCGCCGCAACGCGCCGATCGATCCAAAGGAGCGCGCCGCCGCCACGGTGCCGCTGCCGAGGGTCGGCGAGGCCCAGGACATCGCCAACGGCGTGCTCTTCCTTTGTACCGACGCCGGCAACTACATCACCGGCCAGGAGCTGGTGATCGACGGCGGCATGACGGCGGGCGGGCGACCGACCCGGCCGCTGCAATAGCCGTGGGCGAGGCCGCGCGGCTCTGGATCGTCGTTGCGGCGCTGAGCGGCGCGATCTCCGTCATCGTCGGCGCCTTCGCGGCGCATGGTCTCGACCTTCGCACCGAAGCCGGCCTGAAGGCGCGCGACTGGCTGCAGACCGGCAGCCACTATCAGATGTTCCATGCGCTCGCGATGCTGGGCGTCTGTGCGCTGGCCGGTGCCGAACTCCTGAACGTGCGTCTCGCCACGATCGCGCTGTGGCTGTTCCTGGCCGGCAGCGTCCTGTTCCCCGGCGCGCTCTATTCGCTGTCGTTTGGCGGCCCACGATGGTTCGGCGCCGTGGCGCCGGTCGGCGGTATCGCCTTCATCGCGGGCTGGGTGTTCGTGGTGATCGCTGCGTTGAAGCGCCCGATCGGCTGATCTCAGGAAAGCTGTTCGTCCAGTAGCTTGAGCGCTTCGGCCGCAAAGGCGCGCATGTTGGCGACGCGGTCGGCCGAGCCGGTTCGCAGGGTGCGCGCCACGCTGCCATGAGGACCGACGACTGCGACGCAGGTGTGTCCCGCGGGATCGCCGTAGGAATTACCGGTCGGACCCGAGGCGCCGGTTTCGGCGAGGCCCCACGTCGTCTTGAGACGTCCGCGGACATGCTCGGCGGCGAGCAGCGCCCAGGGCTCCGAGGAGGAGCGGGCGCCAGCGCGCTTTTCGCGCGGCACCGCGAGGAACGCATCGCCGGCCGGTCGCGTGTAGACGACGGCGCCGCCCATGAAATAGGCCGAGGCGCCCGGCACGGCGAGCAGAGCCGCCGAGATCAATCCGCCGGCCGACGATTCGGAAATGGCGACGGTCTCCTTACGGGCCTTCAGTTTTTCGCCGACGCGCTGGGCGAGCGGGAGCAGGGAGTCCATCGGATCAATCCTTCTTCGTGAAGATGTCGAGGACCAGCGGCACCTGCTGGCCCATCCAGATCGCGCGGTCGCGATGGTCCTCCAGATCGTGCCCGGTATTGGGGTGGATGAACACCGTAAGTTCGCCGCGGTTCAGGGTCAGCCATGACAGGAAGGGCGCGAACTGGTCGTTCTTCAGGGCGACCTGGTAGCTGAAGCGCGGATGCGGTCCGACCGGCCGCTCGTGAAAGCGGCCCATCTCGATTGGGAAGGTTTTCTCGATGCGCTCGCGCAACGCCCATGCCGCCTCCCGGGACGTTTCGTCGAAGTAGACGTGGGCATGCCAGTCCTTGATTTGGTCAGTGTTCATGACGTTCACCATATCGTTGCACAACCCGCCTGTCGGAACCCAGAACCGTTCCCCGAGCGGAGAAGGCTTGCTAGGGTCGGACATCATGAACTTCGATTTCTCAGACGACCAGAAGCTGCTCAAGGAGCAGGTTCGCAAATTCCTCGCCGACAAGTGCCCCACCAAAGTGGTGCGGCGCGTGCTCGACGGCAACGAAACCCATGCGGACGATGTCTGGAAAGGCCTCGTCGATCTCGGCGTGCCCGCTCTCGGCATTCCCGAAGAGTATGGCGGCATGGGCCTGTCGCCGCTCGAAGTCTGCGTCGTCGCCGAGGAGATCGGCCGCGCCGCGGCACCGGTGCCGTTCGACACGTCGGTCGTGCTGGCGACCGAAGCTCTGAAGCTCGCGGGCTCCGACGCTCAGAAGAAGAAGTGGCTGCCCGAACTCGCGTCCGGCAAGGCGATCGGCACCCTGGCGATCGCCGAAGGCGCGCAGCCGCCGAAGCCGCGCAACATCCGCACCACTTTCGGTGGTGGCCGTCTGAACGGCAAGAAGCTGCCGGTGACCGACGGCGAGGCCGCGACCTTCGCCATCGTGCTCGCTAACACGGGCGGCTCCGGTGAACGCGCGGTGTCGCTGGTGCTGGTCGATCTCACGCAGGCCGGTGTTGCAAAGAAGCGCATCGAGACGATCGATCCGGCGCGCAAGCATGCCGAGCTCACGTTCAGCGACGCCACGGCCGAACTGCTCGGCGGCGAGGGCGAAGGCTGGCGCCTGATCGAGCGGCTCTACGATGCGGCGGCGGTGTACTTCGCCTTCGCCCAGGTGGGCGGTGCCGAGGCCGCGATGTGGATGGCACGCGACTATGCGCTGCAACGGAACGCCTTCGGTCGTGCCATCGGATCGTACCAGGCGATCAAGCACAAGCTGGCGGACTGCTACGTGAAGCTCGAGCTGGCCCGTTCCAACGCCTATTACGGGGCCATGATGCTGACCGAGGGCGGCGCCGACCTGCCGCTCGCGGCCGCGGCGGCGCGCATCGCCGCGACGGATGCCTACGACTTCGCCGCCAAGGAGAACATCCAGACGCATGGCGGCATCGGCTTCACCTGGGAGGCCGACACGCAGTTCCATTATCGCCGCTCGCGGCTGATGGCGCTGTCGCTCGGCGGTCCGATGGCCTGGAAGGACAAGCTGGTGACCCGTCTCGAACAGAAGAACGCGGCCTAGGAGGGAACGATGGACTTCAACGACACACCCGAAGAAGCCGCCTTCCGTCAGGAAGTGCGCGCCTGGCTCGACGCCAACGCCACCCGCAAGAGCGACGACACGCAGAGCAATCGCGCCCGCAACGACGATCCCGGACTGCTGCAGAAGGCCAAGGAGTGGCAGGACAAGAAGGCCAAGGCCGGCTATGCCCGCATCACCTGGCCGAAGGAATTCGGCGGCCGCGGCGGCTCGCCGATCCTGCAGGTGATCTACCAGCAGGAAGAGTCGAACTACCTGGTGCCGCTCGGTTTCTTCGACATCGGGCTGGGCATGTGCATCCCGACGATGATGGCTTATGCCACGCCCGAACAACTGAAGCGCTACGTGAAGCCGGCGCTGCACGGCCAGGAGATCTGGTGCCAGCTCTTCTCCGAGCCGGCCGCCGGCTCCGACGTGGCGGGCATCCGCACCAAGGCCGAGCGCGACGGCGACGACTGGATCATCAACGGGCAGAAGGTCTGGACGTCGGGCGCGCACTATTGCGACTTCGGCATCGTCATCACGCGCACGGATCCGAACGTGCCGAAGCATGCCGGCCTCACCATGTTCTTCCTCGACATGAAGAGCCCCGGCGTCGAGGTTCGTCCGATCAAGCAGATGTCGGGCGGCGCCAACTTCAACGAAGTGTTCTTCACCAACGTCCGCATTCCCGACAGCCAGCGTCTGGGCAAGGTGGGCGAGGGCTGGAAGGCCGCGCTCACCACCCTGATGAACGAGCGTCTCGCCGTCGGCCTGCCCTCGGGCGGCCTCGACATCGACGAACTGATGGAGCTGGCGCGCGAGACCGAGTTGGAAGACGGCGCGGCGATCCGTAACCAGCAGGTCCGTTCCAAGATCGCCGACTGGTACGTGCAGCAGCAGGGCCTCAAGCTCACGCGGTACCGCACGCTGACGGCGCTCTCCAAGGGCCAGACGCCGGGTCCCGAATCCTCGATCATCAAGATCGTGGCGGCGCCCAAGATGCAGGACATGGGCGCCTTCGCGATGGAGCTGATGGGCCATGCTGGCATCATGAAGGAGGACGTGCCCTTCGCGGCCGGCTTCCAGGCGCAATGGATCGGTGGCGCGGGCTTCCGCATCGCCGGCGGCACCGACGAGATCCTGCGCAACATCGTGGCCGAGCGCGTGCTGGGACTGCCCGCCGACATCCGTGTCGACAAGGATATTCCCTTCAATCAACTCGGGAAGAAGTAGCACGGGCGCACGCCGCCGCGCCCATCTCGCGATCCCTCCTCGATGCCGGTTGTCCCGGCGTTCAGCCTTGCGCCGACCATGCCGGTTTTGGGATGGTCGGCGGGACAATCAGGAGGAGAAACGCTCAATGAACAGGCTCGATGGCAAGGCAGCGTTCCTGTCCGGCGCCGCGCGCGGCATCGGTGGCGAGGCGGCGAGACTCATGGCGAGCGTCGGCGCGAAAGTGGCGATCGGCGATGTGCTCGAGGAGCGCGGCCGGCAGACCGCGAAGGAGATCGAGGCCGCGGGGGGCCAGGCGATCTTCGTACCGCTCGACGTGACGCAGGAGGCCAGCTGGGCCGCGGCACTCGATGCGACGGTGAACAAGTTCGGCGGCCTCGACATCCTGGTGAACAATGCCGGCATCTTCGTCGGCAAGGGTGTCGAAGAGG
>VFQN01007958.1_pt1 | contig 11056 bp, 9 predicted proteins | sample 3512371 | NCBI WGS metagenome assembly VFQN01 (sample SAMN10412370, study PRJNA504923) | tailings metagenome | isolation source: Replicate 2 from Balatoc abandoned mine | place: Philippines: Itogon, Benguet | collected 2017-08-28 | reverse complement strand
AATGTCATTGAATGAATGAAATAATTCGTTAATTATTTTACATCTATTTGATGATATTAAAATACCTCCTCTATAGGTCTGTTTTTATTATTATTTCAAAACTTTTTCTCAAAATTCCTTCACATATGAATGATGCAATCATCTTATCGTATATTATATTATCATCTTCAATGACGTGGCGTCGCTGTGGACTCTTCTCAATATATTACACTGCCCCTCACCTCTCTTCGCTCTGTAGTCTGAGGTGTTTAGCTGAGAGGTGTCTGCACGAATAAAGTGTTCGAGCTCGTGGCAATGCCCACCTTAGAGCTCAGAGTGACGTAAGCGTTGTTCGCACTGTCGTACACGTAGTAGAGGTTGCTCTGACCGTTCAGTCCGGCGAGAGTGGCGGAATTCGTGTGTCCGGCGAAACTTCCGCCAGCGACGAGTTCTCCCTTCGTGTTGGTGTAGTAGACCTTGCCTGGCGTCAGAGCAGAGGACACGCCTGACACACTGCCAGAGATCGCGACTCCGAGACTGGAAGAACCTGACTGCACCGCCCCTGACACACCGACAGGCAGTGGCTTCTTCTCCAGCATAGCGAATGACGCACTAAGACAACACACAACAATAACAATAACAATGACGTCAGAGACACACAGCTACCACAGGACTCACCTGGCAGACTTGTCGCAGTTGTTGTCAGTTTGCATGACTAAGATCGCTGTCTGACTGTTCTGAGGTGACGTCACTCCACTAGCTAGAGCTCCCCACGTCGACACAGCCTCGATCTCACTGTTAGAGCCAAACAAGATGAAGTCAGGAGAACTGCGCAACAACTCATTCGACTCCGTCAACTAAACAATAACAAAGCAAGGATGACGTCAGATTGATGCGTGGCGATGACGTGGTCTTACCTGTCCCGTCGTCACCATCACTGCGCCATTGTTGCTGATGTCAGTGTAGAGGACAGCGAACTCGCGGTTCGATGAGATGGTCTGCACGTCGATGTCCATCAGTCCTGTCTGCAACACCTCATAGGAGGCGCCGCCGTTGACGAGCCACGACGCGCCGAAGACAATCTCGCTGACGTCGAGATCCATCGCTCGCACGATCTGCGCCATCACTGCGTTGTTCTGCAATGCATCAATATACGTCACGACTACTGTGCTGTTGTCTAAGGTGGCGGCGGCGAAGTAGTAGGAGAGGAAGGCAGTGCTGAGGACTGACGTGTTGCTCAGAGAGATCTTGGTCGTTGCCGCACTGTCAGGTGTGTTCACAGTCGCGATGAGTGCGTGGAGGAAGCCCGGCTGATCCTTGCCATCCGAGTAGACGGAGTCGTAGTAGAAGAGCATGTACGAGTCCTCTGTCAGTGGCGCCATATTGAAAAAAGTGCTGTTCGTCGAGTCGTTCGCGAAGAAGAAAGGTTCGCTCAGCGTGATGGCGAGTGATGTGGCATCCACAGTGCCATAACGAGTCGCGGCGAGGGATGGGTTGGTGTTGTAGTAGGCAATGGAGAAGGAGGAGTCTGAAAGGGTGACGATCTGAGGCACTACCGAATAGCCGCCGGTATATAGAGCGGCAGTGCTCGTGCTAAGAGAGATCTTGTTATTAGAGACCTTGCCAACGAGGATGTAGGCCTGCACTTTATCAGCGGAGAAGTCTTGACAGATGGCGAGGAAAGTGCTGGAGGATTCAGAGAGAGTGACGACCTCGTAGATGTAGTACCCTACCGACAACACCTGCAGCACTGTCGCCTCGCTGACGTCTGTGGAGCTCACTTGTACCAGCTGCAAGGAAGAATTGTATGTCTTCTCGTTGGCGTAGGAGACGACGTAGTACTGACTGCCAATGTAGTCCATAGAGAGGTAGGAAGGACATGGCGCCTCGACGCTCACAATGTTCTTATAGAGAGTGGTGCCACCGCCCACCTGCAAGGAGCCATCAGAGGTGAAGGATAAACCCACGCCAGCTTGACTTGTTGGTAGGGCTTGGCCCCCAAAGTTGCTCACAGAGGAGATTTGCTCTGTTGTGTAGTTCTGCAAGGTGTGAGAGAGCATAAGAGACAGAGAGGAAGAGACTTACATTGGTGGTTTCAGTTTTGATATTCCCAACAAGCCCAAAGAGGACAAAAATTGATATATAAGGGAAGAGGATTGCAACACCTAGTGCAATATGCCACCATTGGAAGGAATAGCCTCTTCTCTGATAGGACCGCCCTTCGGAACGATCCACCCCAAATTCCTCGTCCCCTGTGTTCTTAAGTAAGCTAGACAACATCTCAGTGCTTTGTCAGTCTCAGAATTGTCTCTTATCGCAGGGAGTCGCGTAGGATCTGATGATTCTATGGTCTCGGTGCAGTCGACAAAAGAAGTGAAAAGATCAGAAAAATCCCTCGGAAATCCTCCAGAATTCCTACATTGTTATGCACTTTCCAGGGTACGGGTCTTTTGTGCACTGTAAAGTATGGATGAAGAGAGACTGTCTCAATGCTCTTCTTCTTGCGAGTATTTTCGGCGTTGTCTTGACCTTTCAGCCATTATTCATCCCAAAATTGCGGATTTCTACCAATGAGATTGGAATTAGCCGTGTGATGATGCATTCTGTTGCATCCGAAGCGGGACAGATTGAGACCAGATCAAAGAGAGGGAAGTATCCTCGCCTGGAACTGTGGAAAAGCGAACCCTCCTGCTTTAATGAAGATAGTGAAGATAAATGGGAGTGCATGTCTCTTGAGGAGAGGAGAAAGGCTCTGACGTTGTTGTTTCGGGAGTATCTCTTCTCAGAGGAGAGCATTGACGTCATCTTCTTAACCTTCCCGAAGATCGTCGAGTTATCGCCTGAAAGACTCATCAGACCCAAACTCCACTTCTTCTTTAGAACTTGCTCGTACCTCCCCTCACGTGAGGCCTTGGAGTCTGACGTCATTAAAGCTCCTACGATCTTCGGACATGACGTCATCCAGACCATCTCCCTCCGCCACGCCTTCTTCCGCTATTTCTCTCCTTGCTATGAGTCCAACAGCTATGAAGATAGACTGGCGGAGAGCGATGTCTCGTCAGAGGAGAAGCGAGAAATGCTCAGGATGACGTCAGCAGAAGCTCTCTCATTCCAAACTCACAGCAACGACCCCTCCCACCTCTCATGGACGATGATACGCCTGTTCCTCCTCAGTGATGCAATGTTTTTGTCTTTCTTAGAGGAAAGAGGAGTGGCTGACGTGTTTCGAGGCTTTCGATCGCACTTCCTTCAAGGAGGTTTAGAGGCAGTGAGAAGACAGCGACTGCACCTCCTTCGCCTCCTTCTCAATCATGGCTACCAGCCGCAGTATGACCTCGATCGTCAGAACAGAAGCCCGCTGATGTGGGCTGTGGCGATAAACTCATCCACTGCTCTGATGATCGTACAAACACTCGATCAGCACTACTCCGCCAACAGTGTCTCAGTACTGCCTCCCCCGCACCTGACGCAGCGATCGAGTTCTGGTGATTCGTTATGGCACTGGGCATGTCTAGGTGGAGGATGGCCGGCGTTCCAGTATCTCCTTCGAAGAGGATGCAGCTGCGATGTCTCTGTAGTGAATAACGATGGAACTCATCCGATTCACTGGGCGGCGGGGAATGGGCAGGTGGATCTTGTGAAGTGGCTATTAGAGGATAATCAACCATCTGTTCCGATACCTCTACTGCTTCGTAATCGTTTTGGTTGTACTTTGCATCACTTCGCGGCATCTGCTGGGAAGCTAGAAGTGCTGCAATACTTGTCAGCCTCCTTCCCTCGAGAGACGATGTTTGTGGAGAACTTCCATGGCCATGATATTCTCCTGAAGGCAGTGGCCTTCAAGCAGAACCATGTCGTGGAGTGGTTGCTGGGTGAGGATGTTAGTGATTGTGTGAAGAGAGTGGATAGGCGCTATCGTTGGTCTGATGACACGCACCTCTTTAAGAACCACGAGGTGAAAGGAGGGGTAGAGGAAGTGAAGAGTCTGATAGAGATCGCTAAGATTGTGCAGAACTTCGATGTTATTTCAATTCTATTGAAATTTTCCCTTCGATAGCCTTGACACATAGTTCCGAGACATCTAATTAATAGCTCTTTCTTTGATTGACTGAATGTTCTAAAGCTTTTATTTTAACAAAAATCTCATTTTACTCACTCACAACACCTCCCGACTCATTGAAAGATAAATATTCTACACGAGGAAAGTACCAGGAGCCATTCCATACCTAGCTCTCTTGAGAATTTCAATCTTCACAGGTTCGTCAATCTGGAAGTAGTTCGAGAAAGCTTCCACCACATTAGTCACATTGTCATTGAGCGAGAAGCGGATGGCGACTTGTCTTTGAGCAGTCAATCCAATCGGGATCTGTAAGGCAACTGCAGGAAGGCGTTTCAACACCTCCTGTGCGAGCATGTAGGCGTTCTCTGTAGGCATTTTATAGAACTCGAGGAAGTCCGACACAAACTGCATCAAGTCATGTTGCTCTCCCTCTCGAATGATCAATTGCAACTTTCGCGAGTCAGGGGCATCGACAGGGATGACAAGTAAGATCTTGCGAGTGAAGCGCTTAGAATTTAATCGCTGTTGAACTCGATCCATCAAACCTTTGCACCAAGGTGTGGTTAGAACTTCTTTCGAGTTATCGTACTTAGCACAGAAGATTCCTGTCTCGATGGTGGCATTGGTGCCTTCAGGAATGCCTAAAATGTGTCTCTCGCCGATTGCAGTCACAGCTCCCAGTAAAAGCTGGTAAGGGGGAGGATTTACGACACGCGCACGAATTGCCTTTTCTAAGGTGTCGAAGTATGAAGCGGGAACATTGTGCTTCTGCATGAACAGCTTGATCGTGTTCTTGATATCCGCACCTTCGACTAGAGTGAGATTGACTTTCGGCACGTTATCACCGAGATTTACTTCCAACGTCGCCAGATCCTTTCGAATTGCAGCTTTAGCCTTAACCTCCGCCACAAACTTTTGATGTTCGGCCTCACGTAAATCCGCTTCAGCTCTCTCCCTCGCCTTAATCTCGAGTTGGTAGGCGACTGACCCGTTATTGACTCGTTCTTCATGTTCATCCAGCCACTTAAGATCGGAGTAAAGGATATCTTTCTCGCGGTAACGAAGGCGGAGAGCATTAGCCATCACAGGTCCAAATTCGGCGAAGCCTTCCTCCATCTGCTTGAGGAGAGCGAGATCCTCCTCCACTGTTGTTGGGTACGATCCAATCAGCGAGTTAATAGAGGATCTCAAGGCAGAAATCACATCCATTTCATTACGGTGAGAGATGGCAGTGTAGTTCATGAACTCCACGTTAAGACAGTTGTCCTCCCAAACTCGCGCTTCCTTAGGACAAAAGACGTGGATCTCTGACTCATTCATGAGGTGAACTCTCATGGCGCACATCAACTCGTCTGTAATATTGCGATAGGACATCTTCATGTCATTCTCGAATCCACAATGCGACAACATGCCAATCTTTTTGAGTAAGAAAAGATCAAGTTCATCGAGACCAGCCATTGGCAAGACTCCGTGGACAAAGAAGTCTCTTGTCTGGTTCATCACGACTTGAGTCGCATTAAGGAAAGTATTTCCCGTTGCTACGACATTTTGGGCCTGAACGGCAAGTGTTGCAAGGTTTTGCATCGCTCTATCGGCCTCCCAGTCCTCAGTAGGATCAGGGGCAGTGTAGAGCTGCGGCGCTGGTCGATCACCCTGAGGTCCGGAGGCGATCAAAGCGGCCTCAATGTTGTCACGAGCAATACCGAGATACCTACGCTATCCCATTATACAAATATACGATATTGACGAGAATCACTTACATAAGTTGCTCTTCAGCAGGCATTTGATCGACAGGGATAGGTAATCCAGCAATAACAGAGTTGGCACCAGAAATCAAAGCCATCTCTTCTTGACCACCGTAGAGATGAAGTCTCGTGGCCCACATTCGAAGTTCTTGCATACGTGGAGGAAGATTCATAATCTGACGCCACTCTGTCAACACCTTTGACTTCCAAAACATCGACTCCGAGCGATAAGATGCTTTGCAATCATCACGATTTTGTTCTTTCTGAGAGCCTTTGACACAGTAATGGAACTTTGAGCCCTTTGGAATAACACCAGGAAGTCTTAACTTGATTTCGGTGTGATGATTGATTTCTTTCGGAGTGCGGAGGTAGCGCATGAAAAATTCGCTGTCTGAGAAGTTTCCAGGATGAATAGCAATAGGGAAGCCATCCTCGTGGTTACCACCAGCTCTCACTGAAACTGTTCCATCGAGGTCAAAAGTAAGTCCTCCGCCGGCTCCAAGGCGCTTCTCGAGCATGTGGTAGTATGGAATGAGAGCGATGAACTCCAGACCTGTCGCGATTTGCTTAATTTTCACAGAATTTTGCTTCACGACCCAGTAAGCCCATCGAATCTGATGGATATTGAAGCGAGTATCGCCAGTGCGATCATTCGGCTTCGATTTGCAGATACCGGTGGTAGGGGAGCAAGGTCCGTCAGCACCCACAGACCACCACATGAAATCATCAGAGTCCTTTAACCATTTGTTGTTCATCTTTCCAGCAATAGTTCCTTTCAATGCTTGCACTACAGGGGTAGTCAGATAGCGCATTCTGAGAGTGCGGATGAAAGGGCCCCATTTAGAGCCATTACCCGCCACCTCTTTGTAGTATTCATGTAAAAGGAAAATCACCATCCCCCATAATTCATTTTTCTCGAATGTTTTTTGCAACTCCTCGCCGAGATACTTTCCGCGGTTTTGGATCACTACATTCCTTGCAGTCTGCTTGCACATAATAAGCTTCAAAGGAGCACTAATCACGGTGTCGAATTCACGGATTTCCTCAGTGGCAAGCAACTGGAAGCCGTTTTCCTTGCTTACTACGGGCTTGGAAAAATGGAGCTTTCCTCCTCCCTTGATAAACCATGCCTCAAGGTTCTTGAGAAGCTTCTCTTCGTGGGTGGAATTAAATCCACCGGCCTCAAATTCCTTCTTTTCAATAAGTTCTGTTCCCATCTCCCACAGCAAAGCCTGGTAATCCAGTGCTTCGTCATTTCTCAATTTTTTCTCAGCGAACTCCAACCACTCGCCATCAGTGCCCATAGGCAGCGCCCCTGCCTTAGAGATCGCACCAAGACCAATCTCCTCCGCGAAGGCCATGGCACGCGCTTGGGCCTCTTGTGGGAGCATGATCTGGTTAGAGGTAGTGCCCTGCTGATTAACAGCTGAAACTAAATAATTCTCAGCACCCTCAGTACTGGGCAGTTGAAGAACGGTGGTATGCTCGATACCCATTGCATCCGTCGTCGAAGCGCCCTAACTCAACATGAGAATGATAGAAAAATTGGAAGTTGAACTTACTCTAAGTTTGAGTGCCTCATCAGGTCTGCGCCGTCCTCGAGCAATCGCATACTCATTCGCTGATTTTAAGAATTCTCCATCAGAATTGAGGGTAATATTGGGGTTTTTTCTTCTCAACTCCATGAATTTATTCATAGCAGCCTGATGAAAATCAGTGGGACCATAAACTTGGAACTCCTCCACTAAAGGAGCTTCTTGGGAAGAAACATAATTTGTAACACTAAGCAAGTAGCTTAATCCAATCAAAACTACAGTTTTCAGCAGCATGACTACTTCAAGATTGTTGAAAGAGTGGCAGCCTAAGGACAGCAAATCTTGAAAGCCTTGCTAATACTAATAAAGAGATAATCAATCGATCTAATCAATTCAATGATGCTACAGCTATAGCAATCAAAAGATATCTTAAACAGATCTCCACAGAAACTTTAATGAGCTTCGATTGGATTCGAGTCACCAAGAAAAAAGAAACTGAAAATGCAATTTACGCGCAATTCAAAAAAAAAAAACACTTCAAAACTCCGCCACAGAATTACGCAAGAATAAACGCCAATTGATTGGACTTTCGATAAAACAGATCTGTGTTTTCTTGAGAAAAAGACTGCCAACCATCACATATAACACTACTAATAAGACTACTAACAATGAGCTCGAGACTCGCCATCAGAAGCTCTCGATCTGTCAGAACCATGTCGTTCTTTGGACGACAGAGCAACAGTCCTAAGTTTCCCCACTTCTACTGCTTTGTGCGATTTCAAAGTACATCATCTTCTTTAGAACTGATTAGTGAGAGAGAAGTTCCTCGTACACAATTTACAGAATCACACCAAGGTGAAGGTCTTGCTTCGGAGAAACCTCTCTTGGCTCAAGAACAGGAGATGGAGAGTGAAGACGATTCTGATTTTGATGACGAGGATCCATTAGAGGAGGAGGAAGAAGAAGAGGGACAGAGTCTCTTTAGATTGCCAAAGTTAATCTCAGAGACTGGATACTGCTCTCGTCGCATAGCAGAGAAGTTCATTCGAGAGCGTCGAGTCACTTTGAAGGGTAAGGTCGTGCGAGATCCTGCCTATCTCATTGAGGCAGAGGATTTGAAATACGTTGAAATAGACGGACTTCCTCTCAAGCGACGTTATAAACCCCTCTCAAAGGCATCCAAAGTTGCAGCTTCAACTCCTTCCCGGTCAGATGCCCCTCTGGAATCGTCTTACGTGTATCCGCGAGTATGGGCAGCGGTGAAGTATCGCTTCGAAGGAATGAACTCGAGAGAGGCCATCGGCAAGAAACGAGCGATTCTGATGGAAAGATTACAAATAATGCTACCAAAGGTGTTCAACCCGAAGAACGAGAGCATTCGCCCGGTCTATCGCTTGTCCTACAAGAGCGAGGGACTCGCGCTGTACACAGACAACGGAGAACTCGCGAAGCTCTTTCACTCCCCGCAACTCAACTTCCCGATGACTTTCCGACTGCGCGTACATGGCAAGTTGAAGCCAGAAAAGATAGATGCGATTCAATACGGGAAGATACACGGGAAGGACGGGAAGAAGATTGTGAACTTCGAAGAGTTTCGTGTGGATGCGAAGGGTGCGAGTAACAGCTGGATCACAGTGAAGACATATGAGAAAGATCCGAAGAAGATTGAACAAGCATTTGAGTTGTTATATCTACAGTGCACTCGATTGATATGTATTGGCATCGGTCCTTACACTCTGCCGAGTATCTTCCCTGGTCTATACAACTATGCCAATGACAAGAAGCAAGGCGAGTCTAAGAGCAAGACAGACAAAGAACGCTTACAACAGAATCAAGTGAAAGAAATACCAATTGTCCCAGATCTTCATAAACTCTTCTTACAGTTACAGAATAATCGAATGACAAGGAAACAGACAAAAGTAAAGAATCAACAATAAACAAATTTATAATAACAACAACAGTATTAGTAATGAAATCACCCAATATCTAATATCTAATATTGCCTACCTCTCATATCCTATAATCCAGATCATTTTATTTAATAAGAATAAGAGTATGAGATATGATGCAATCTAATCTGGTAATCCTTAGTCTGAGTCTGACTCGACTGAGAGATTCGACCTAATACGGTAAAATAAAGAAAATAGGGGTAGGTGCACTGTATAATTATGCAAAGGAGAGAATTGAGAGAATAAAGAGAAAGAAATATTACTACTACAATATTACTACTATTCAAAGCTCAAGATGGGTCTATTGAATATCTCAGATGATAAATTATCTGCTCCCTTGGTTTTAAAATATTCTCTATCATCAGCTTTCACCGGTGTGATTGTTGGTACAGGAACCTTTCCCTTCATATACTATCGATCATCGTTGATGAAACACGTAAAACGTTTTCTTCCAAGACAGATAATATGGCTTACAGTGAAAGATTCTGTGAAGATCCCTTTCCCTACAGCTCGATTAGAGGCTGAGAGGAGGTGGTGGCAGCTGCTCGCTGTGAATTGTCTCGCAGGAGGACTAGCAGGTGTCACGAGAACGACGATTCTCCTCCCTTTTGAGACTCCAAGAGTCGTTCATGCGATTAATGCCTTGCAGAAGAAGAGTCTCTATGGGACGCCTTATCGCATCTCCTTACCCCATGTCTTCGCATCTCATGCCCTCATCCTCGGACTATACGACACTCTCACTATCCCAGCGAGAGAGATCTATAAGCCTTACAAAGAATCAATGTGGGAAAGAATTAAACTGAACTTCTCAGTGGCGCTTGTGACTACCTACACTTCCCAAGTCCTGCTAGAGCCTTGGAACGCTGTCTTGATGAGAGTTATCAGACAGCTGGAGAGCAATCCCTCCTTCCACCTCGCTTATCGAGGATATGGAGACTGTCTTCAGAAGATATGGAAGGAGGAGGGTGCGAGAGGTTTGTTCTCGGGAGGTTTTCTTCCGTCTACTGTGATTGTCTCATCGTTATTAGTCGTCTATGATGAAGCGAAACGATTGCTATGACATAATTAAAATATAGTCGAACATCATGACAGATTGATTGGATTTAGTTTTTAATGGCTCTTCAATTTTCGTGACCTTCAATAAGTTTTAATAGAACGCGCGTGGACGGAGTCTCGGTTTTTTGTTGCCGAAAGAATACGAGAAAATACAAGAGGACCACTACCAAAGCTGCAGCAAGAGTCATGGGAAGATGTGATACAGGGAGTTTAAGAGAAAAATCACCAACTGATAATTCAAAATTTCCGTCGTTCGGCTGCTCCTTTCTTTCATCTCGAGAAGACTTCGAATCTTTTTCGCTTGCGGTCTCTTTTGTTTCATCTTGAAAAGACTTCCGGGATATAACCCGTGATTACGATCTTTCGATTCATCTTAGATGAGAAATGATATCGAGAGCTACCAGGAGGATTTAGCTTCACTGATCGGTTCAAATGATACTTCGATACACCTCTTCTTCAGATTACCGTCTACAGCATTGTCTATCTTTCTTTCTTTCTTTCTTTCTTTCTTTTTCTCTCTCTGTTTGTTGGAATCATAATTACATCAATCTCAATCTCAATGGGCTCAGATAAGAAATGGTGACATTAAGAACAATGGTTTTGCTGGCAGCAATTAAAGAATGACGTCTACACATATTAATAACGGGGTCTTACTGTATGCTTAATTCACGTTAACCGTGACGATGATGGGAGGGTGGTCAGAGCAAGCCCATTGATTGGGATAGAGCTGAA
>VFQN01007957.1_pt1 | contig 11057 bp, 5 predicted proteins | sample 3512371 | NCBI WGS metagenome assembly VFQN01 (sample SAMN10412370, study PRJNA504923) | tailings metagenome | isolation source: Replicate 2 from Balatoc abandoned mine | place: Philippines: Itogon, Benguet | collected 2017-08-28 | reverse complement strand
TGCGAAGACATTATTATGGAAGACAATCTATTGGAACCAAGACTTGCAAATATCTGAATCATTGTCTCATGCTGCAAATTTGAGACGATTATCAGTGAAAGGTATTGAAACAGCGAAGGGATTACTCAAACGCTTATTTGAATAATCATACTATACTTGATTCATTACCACCCTATATTCCTACATAATGTATTTCGAAAGAAGTAAGGGAAAAGGCATTAGAGTCTAAACATCAAAGTATGATGAAAGGTAAAGAGTGATGATTTTAATTATTATTTATTTGGTCGACGAAGAAGAAAAGAAAAGAAAAGAAAAGGTAAATAAAATAATATAAATATAATAATTCAAATAAAAAAACAACAACACAAGAATCAGAATAGAAAGGGGTGGGGGTTGAAAAAGAAAAGCGCAGAGAAAGAAGTTACTGGTCAGAGTACTGAAGTAGTCAGAAGGGAATTACTTCGTTCATACATATTATTATATTATTGATTATTACTTACATAAACTCTTTTGCAAGTTCTCTTTCATGTATTTCATCAAGTACTTCTTGTATTCTTTCTGTCCAATGATTCAAATCTACTTCATCATTACAACGAAAAGAAGAAACTTTCTTCTTCTTATTTTCACTTGATAAAGGATAAAGTGTGAAAACGAAAGGAACGACTGCATTCACACTACCTTTCTTTAGTTCATAACCATTTAAATCAATGGGTAATCTCATATTGATAGGTTTACTAGGATTTTTCACAAATGCTTGTTCATCTTCATAATAAAAGATTAAATTTCCTTTTAATACAAAATAATATTTCTTCCATATTCCTTCATTAGTATTAGATCCATTATTATTATTATTATCCTCTTCGGAAGACTTCTCTTCATCCTTATCCGATGAAAAGAGGAACCATGAGAAGAATGACGAGGATTTAACAGGAGGAACTTTCATCTTTAACTCACCAAGTGCAACATGTTTGCTACTCGCTACAAATTCATTCATTTCTCTTTCTTTCTCCAAATCAGCTTGTTGAGAAGGTCGGAAAGGGTTTAAATGAGAGAGGCTATTCCCTATTGCACCTATAGAAGATCTTAAATTAAAAGAAGGTCGAGGAAGATCCACTGGTAACTGTAACGACATTCTTGGTAATTCAGGTAAAGCAGATGTTATTGAGGCTCTAATATCAGGGAGATCAGGAAGAGCTTGTTGGAAAAAGTTCAGCGATGGTCTTGTATTATCAGAATTATTATTGTTATTATTATTATTGTTATTATTATTGGTGAAAGAGAAGCTTTCCATAACTGATTTACGGAAAGAATTTCTTAATTCACTTGCAGTAGAATATCTTTTGGAATAATCTTTTTGTTGTTGATTTTTCTTACCAAATTTATTTCTTTTCCATTTATCACGAATAATAGCAACAATGACTTCTTTCTTCCTTTCATTATTATCAGTTTTATCTAATAATCCTTTCCTTAAAGCAAGTTGATATGTTTTATTCACTTGATCTGGATCTATTTCATCCCGAGGAATAATAGGAACTTTAGATGGATAAGATACTGTGACACGAGGTTGATTGATGCTGGAGGCCCTCTCACGAGTTGAATTTATTCGGGCGTCTCGAAAGGTTTCTCTCGTTGATGCTCCTGCGATACTGTCTCTTCCTGTCATTCTTTGAACACTATCTCGGGTTGTCACTTTAACACTGTCTCGCATCGGGTTAACAACACTATCCCTCGCTGGCATTCGAACACTGTCTCGATTTGTAATTGTAATGCTTTCTCGAGTTGAGAATCGAATACTTTCACTGGCAATATTCGCCTCTTGTTTCATTGATTTCTCTTCTATTTCAGCTTTTTCTTCAATAACATCGGCATGAGCGATTTTTGAAGAATTATCTCCTTCATCACCCTCCAGAATCTTTTCCTCTTCATCCTTTCCAGTCAACTCTGTAATTATATCCAATAGAATTTCCGGTGTAAGCTCTGCAAATACCCAAGCAACATCTTTATCATCACTTTCCATTCTTCGTTTCAGCTCATCATAATTCCATCCGGCTTCAACTTCATCCCATTTAAACGTATTGTATATTCTAACTACTGAACGATATGTCCATATCGCAAAAGAGATTAAAATACCACCACAAACCCAAGCGAATGTTTGATCCATCAAGACAAAGAAAGTACAAAATATCTGTGCTTGATAACAGAAAACAGCTAATAAGAATAATCTGACAACTTTATTCTGTTCTGCAATCATTCCATTAATGGCATGGATCATTGCACCTTCTCGACCATGAATTGCGAGCCAATTACCAAACACAACAACAAAGGTAGAAATGAGAATAATTAAACCATTAGAGGCAATAGAAGAGGCTTGAAACACAGCAAATGGTAACAAAACATAAAGAGGACAATCAACACCACAAACTCCATCTGCAGGAACTGCGTCGGGAGGTCGCTGAGAGACAGCGATCGCCAGATAAGTCGTAAGAAGAAAACATTGCGTTGAGAAAATTGAAAAGAAAGACGTAAAATAATCAATCTCTCTTTTCCTAATATCAATTAATGATAAATTTGTATCTTGGAAGACCTTATTTTGTTCAGCTTTAATCATCTTTCTCTAATCTATCTCATAATATCTCGTCAACAACAACAAAGAAGATCACAAAGTATGATTCGAAACTCTAACTGACGACTTTAAGGATTTCCTTAAAGAAAAAACCGAGAAATGGATATTTAGGTTTTTCAAATAGTTCCATTCTTTAAAAATCGATAATCATAACAGTCTACTTAGTACGAAGATTTGCACATCTAAATTCTGACGGCAATGATCGATACGATGGACGAAAAATGAGCTTCTTAAATTCTGATAGTAACACTTAACTTTTAAAAGGGAGTTCCTAACTAAGAGAATCTCTTATGATATGAAGGAGTGAACGTCTTTGACATATTCAGGAAAGAAATGAGATCCTTTACAATTCGAGGTTGATCTTTGTCATGAAGCCCTGAAGTCTGGACATCTACGAATTTTAACCTTGCCGCAACGTTTTAACGTATTAAAGTCTGCAATTGATCCACTTAACGCCATGACTTCCACCTAATTCTTCCAAAGTAGAAATAGTCAGTTGACGAATTAAAATGGTTCATCCGAACAAACTATAATGCAAAGAATTATTCGGACAATTTCATTTGAGAGATCTGAAATCTCAAAGTCTTCATGATTTTGGAGTTCTTTGATTCTATCCATACAATCACCATCGAAGGAAGTGCGAATGACATCTTCAAACTTCTCGCTCATCTTACCAATTTTTAAGATCGCCGATAAACCTGCTAATGTCACTGCTCCAAAACTATTAATTTGTTCATTGGACAATAAATTACACAATAATGGAATGACACCTTCGTTAATCAAATACCAAACTTGCTCTATAGTGGCCCCTCCTGCCCCTGCCGCATTGCAAACAGCGTATGTTGCTTGCTTTTGAAGATCGACAGGTGATGACTTAAGTATTTCGAATAGCTTTGGAAAGATGGCAGCATCTATCACTGCTTGTATTTGTTCTTCTGTACCAGCAGTAATATTAGACAGAATCCAACAGACCTTCCAACGAATGGCTTCATCAGGATAATCCAAGAACCATAATAATAATGGCAGTGTCACTAGTAGAGATTGTGTATGTCTTTCGTCACCAGAGGAAATGTGACGCAGAGCTTCTAAAGCTGAATCTAGGATTATGGGTGAAGTGCTTCCGACTAACAATTCCATTAATCTTGAGACAATATTCAAATCCTCTTGAAGAATATCATCAATATAAAAAATATTTTCTGCTGAGATTTGAGATAATGTAAAGCATGCATTTTCTACGATTTCTTCAACTTTGAAAAGCAATAATCTAGATAATAATGGCAAAGCTGGTCTTAAATCAGGTAATGGTTCATCACGACTTAATACAGATACAGCAAAAGAAATCTGCGTTAAGATTTCTATTTTTGATGTTTCGTTATTACAATCTTTCGCTGTCTCTAATAATGCAGGTAATGCACCGGCTGCTAGAACTATATCACGATACCTCAGATCCTTATCGCCTGCTATATTACCTAGCACCCATGCTGCTTGTGCTCTGACATTGTCACTCGTCGATGATAGTAATCGAATCAAGATTGGAACGACACCAGCTTCTACTAAATATTGAGTATACTCTGAGTTATCAGACGCGGCGATGTTCGTGATCGTCCATGCTGCTTCATATTGAAGGACAGGGGCCTCATCGATTTGTAAGAATCGAACAAAAGATGGAAGAACACCAGAATTTATGACCTGCCTCATTGGACGATTACTCTCTGGTCGAAAGCAACAATCACAGTTACACGAAACAAAAAGAGAACGCCTTACCAATTGTTAATACTTTACGATAATATTGCATGAATGATAATTGATGAGAAGGATCCTCAAAGTTCAAATGTTTCCCAAAAGTTAAATCGAGGATACTCTTTGCGATCTCAGAAATATTTGTGTTGGGATGTCCTTTCCATCTTTCTATTGCTTCCATTCCTCCATTTTCATTACACAGAGCTTTCACAAAATTTTCCAATAAATTGTAATCATACCGATCCAGTTGTAATAATTTCTCTAATCCTCCCAGCGCGAGAGCAATAACTTCCAGATCTTCCCCTTGAGATATATTACATAACGGCATAATGACACCTTCATCAATTAAATACCGAACTTGCTTTGGTGTCCCATATTGTATAGTTTTATAAACCATCCATGCAGCTTCCTTCTGAATATTAGCCTGTTCTACCTTCAATAATTCGAATAGCTTTGGAAAGATACCAGCATCTATTATTGCTTGGATTTTATCCTCTGGAATCGGTATAGTCATTTCGGGGATCGTCCAACAGTCAGCGTTGAAAAGAGCTTGAGTTGGATGATCGAACAACTTTGTCAAAGTCAGAACTGAGACCGAGTCTTCCATTTTTCTCTGTCTGATCTTTGATCTCTCTTCAATTTTCAATTTTCAAGTTATTTTAAGGATTTCCTTAATTTGAAAAGGTGATAATTCAAAAAGGTTGAGTTTTGAATAGAGCAAGCCCATTAAAATCGATAATTTAATAAATCGATATTTTTAAACATCCACTCAAATCTTCCAAACAAAATACTCAATATAGTTGAAGTAAATCATTGAATTAATTTTTCTACATTCATTTTTGATTGAAAAATGCAGTTTTTTGCCTTCGTTGTTGCTTTTGTTGTTGTGTTTTTAGTTTTTGCTGAGGCAAAGATTAAACAATCCGCGTCAAATTATGTTCCTCGTCGAAATGTAAAGGATTATGGAGCTAAAGGTGATGGTGTTACTGATGATACCGCGGCCATTATTCGTGCAATTACTGAATCCCGTGGTGATGATCCAAATGCTGCTTACCCAACCGTTTATTCTTCTTCATCCTTAACACCAGCATTAGTGTACTTCCCTGCTGGTACATACCTCATCTCCGACACCATCCCATTAATCTATTACACTCAATTAGTCGGTGATGCTGACAATACTCCTACCATTAAAATGCTTTCTAGTGGAAGTGATAAACGTTTAATTGATGCCTTAGATGAGCGTTGGGGTGGTAATTTAGTCAATCAAAACAATTTTTTCCATCAAATGAGAAATTTTGTTTTAGATATGTCACAATGTGATGCTTGTACTGGAATTCATTGGCAAGTTGCACAAGCTACCCAATTATCAAATATTTATTTTAAAATGAAGAAAGACTCTAAATGTCAAGGAATCTGGATGGAAAACGGTTCCGGTGGATTTGTTTCGGATTTAGTCTTTGAAGGTGGTATGTATGGTTTATGGGTTGGCAACCAACAATTTACTAGTCGTAATATTACCATTCGTGATGCTACTACTGCTGCAATTTACTTAAATTGGGATTGGGGATGGACCTTCAAATCATTACAGATTGAGAATACACCAGTTGGTATTGATGTTGGTAGCTCCACTGGTTCATTATTAGTGATGGATTCATCATTTAAAAACGTTACCACCGCTGCCATTCGTACAGGATATGCGAATAGTAATTATATTTTAAATAATAATTTAGTATTAGATAATGTTATTTTTGACAGTAGTGATTCCACTGCCTCGAATGATATTGTTGTTAATGTTGCGAATAATCAAGCTACAACAGTACTAACTGGAACTGCATCATCAAAGACAACGATTGAAAGTTGGGCACAAGGTAAAGTATGGAAAGATGGAAGTTTAATCCCTGAAGCTTTAGATCTTTCTGCTGCTGGTGTAAATCCTGTCAAACCAGCTGTTCTTACTCAAAGCTCTGATTTGTCAAAGACTATTCCTGGCGCATACTTCGAGAAGCCTCGCCCAAACTTTGATTCCTCCAGTTATCAGCGTATCAATGCTGTGACTGATTTACATATTCCTAATGATGGAAAGAGTGACGTTACCAGTGCTTTACAAGCTGCCATTGAATCAACTGCTAACTCTGGTCAAGTTCTTTTCTTACCTCACGGTACCTATTACGTCACTGACTCAATTTACCTGCCTGCTGGTACTCGTATCTTAGGTGAAGCATGGTCTAACATCTTAATTGGTGCAGGAAGTTCCAAGAAATTCTCTGATCCTGCTAACCCTACAGCTTTTTTCCAAGTTGGTAAAGAAGGTGAACAAGGTGTTGCACAATTAGTTGATTTATTATTTACTACAGAAGGTCCATTACCTGGTGCAAAGGTTGTTGAATGGAATATGGCAGATCCTGCTAATGCTCCAGGTTCAGCTGGTATGTGGGAAGTACATTTCCGTATTGGTGGTGCCATTGGTACAAAGATTGATCCAAGTAATTGCCCAAGAGGTGATGGTTCGGGTGCTCTAGCTGAAGCATGTGCTGGTACCTGGGCATTAATGCATATTACCGAAAAAGCAACGGCTTACCTCGAGAATGTCTGGGGATGGGTAGCAGATCATGATTTAGATTATGATTTACAGATCAATGTGTATAATGGACGTGGATTATTAGTAGAATCACAAGGACCTGTCTGGATGTATGGTACCGCTTTTGAACATAGTTTATTATATCAGTATAACTTTGTTAAGGCAAAGAATGTATTAATGGCAATGATCCAAACTGAAACACCATACTTTCAACCTGCTCCATTAACACCATTTATTGATAAAACATCTTCAGTATTAGCTAAACATGAAACTGATCCAACTTACTGTACAGGTGATTCACGTTGTAATATGGCTTTAGCGTTCAATGTTCAAAGTAGTTCTGATATATTATTTTATGGTACTGGTTTATATTCTTTCTTTAATTTATGGGATCAAGGATGCTTATACTCTGGTACTGGACAAGCACCAACCTGCCAATTAGAATTAAATAAGATCTCTAATGACTCTAAAGTCAGATTATTTAATTTTAATACTTATGGTTCTGTCTACATGACAGAATCAAAAGAAGTTTATTCTGTTGCTGCATCGAATATGAATACTTTCTGTAGTACTGCAGCGGTTGATTTAAATCATTATACTAAGTAAAAGAGAAGAAGAGGAAAGAAGAAATCGCAGAAAAATAGACATTATTTTTATTTGGCGTTATGTCTTTTTTTTTACTTGCTGAGTCAAGATAAAGAGAAAGGAGAAGAAAAGAAGATCTTCATTCATTTATGCACAGTTTTGTTGTTAAGTTCGTTTCGTTTCCTTGTTTCTTTAATGTTTTTGTTTTGTTTTCACTCCTTCATTTTACCTCCGAGAGAGAAGATATTGATATTTAGATATATTTGCGATGTATGGAATATTATACAAACTCCTTCGCGAGTATTCTATTGTTATATTTGAAAGACATATTCACCTTTTGTCGCACTTCACTTTAGACAAACCGATTCCCCACCATCATATACCCACATTATAATCTCCACAAACAATCTTCTAATGCGACAAGGGAATAGATTCATGAAACAAGTTAGACAGAAGAAATATAGAATAATCATAAATCATATCATAGTAATAAATATACTGTATTTCCACTATATTCATAGTATAGTTGATAATATCAAAGAGTAATGTAGAGTAATTTCATATTCATAATATATGTAAATTAATCGAATTACATACAATTATCCTCTTTTAACCTTTTCTCTCGATATCTTTCATCCTTGATTCAAATCTCTCTTCTAATCTTTGCATTTCATCTTTCCATTCTTTTTCCTTCTCCAACATTAACCCTTCCATTTCATTGATCTTCGATTGAAAGAATCTGTTTTGGTCGTTGACTTCATTTACTTTCATTTCATACATCATCTTCATCTCAATAAACTCAGCTCTCAATTGATCTACCTCTTCATGCAATCTCGTCCTTCCATTAGATTCCCTATACATTTTGTTACAAGCCTTACAAACCAAATATCATAGGGTGTTCTTACGCTGTACTCTCTTCAGGATGAAATTTCATAAGAGTATTCTCTTCTTGGAGAGGTTCGATAACGGCAACCGCCACGGAGGGAATTGTAGTTGAGTTAGGATCGCTGTGATTCTATGACAATCCAATTTCAGAAAAAACACTTTCCATGAATTCTTATTAACACACTCAAACATACCTGTAATAGCTGTAAGATGATTGGTTTATTTGCATAATTTGAATGATCACTTTCACAGCATACATCACTAGCTAACATTCCTCTCTATATTCAATCAATAAAATGTCACATAAGAATAATCTGCAAGGAACTTCTTACTTTGTTTCTGGTATTCACATTAATCTTCTCGTGAGTTAGTAACAGTTTTACCATCTCTGTCATTCCTCTCCAACATGCTGTATGAAGAGGAGTATCACCGTCCTATAGAACCAATCGGTTCAATTATTCTGTATTTCTTTATTGGTTAGAATAGAATTTACTTTGTCTTTCATATTTATATCGAGGTCTGGATGTGGTAACAATCGTTTTACGACCTCTATATGCCATGACTCGACCGCAGACTCCCCACGCTATTATCAGAGAACAGATGAAGGTAAATCATTTCTCATTTTATCGTACATCACTTACCGAACCTGGAATATTCACATCAAGATCAGGATGAGATAATAGTAAGTCAAGAGCTTCTATCTGGAGGTTTAAACAAGCCGCATGAAGTGCAGTGCAATCAACCTACGGGAGCTTCAAGGATCACCATCGATACTCTGAGCTCTATAGCTTACTTACTCTGTCTCTTTGATTTATCTTTACATCTGGATATGAGAGAAGCTGTCGGATGACCTTAATCCGACCATGACGACAAGCAATAATTAAGGCACTGGATCCATAATCATTCAAAGGCTACATCAAACATAATTTGATGTAGTCAGGCAAATAATGCAAACGGTTAAAAGATCTCTCACCGCATTTAGTAGCTGAGGCTGTTTTTCTAACATCTTCTTCACGGTCAGATGATACCCGCTGCCTTCATCTTCACAAGCTCTCTTCAAGAGAAGTTTCGTTGGATCTGGTCCTATGATTGGTCTTCCTTGTTGAGGTCCCATAATACTAATAAAATGACTTTTTTTTCACGTTTAGAGTAAAAGATATAATCTTTCAAGATCTTTCTTGAATCTGTTTCAATTCAAACTGAATACTGTAGATTCGACGAAATGAATCTTATTATTTTGATGACTCATTTCTATGAGAGATATTTGGAAGGTTGGATTGAAAATTCTCTTTTGTCATCAAGAAATTCGCAGTATTCTACCCTTCCATTTCTTGAGCTTCGATTGAAAGAATCTGTTTTTCTCATTGATAAGATTGTTGAGTTCATGAAGTTCATCGATTCTTATTTGAAACAATCTATCTGCTCATTGATTTCATTTACTTTCATTTCCTACGTCATCTTCATCTAATTCAATTCGGCTTTTAATTGATCTACCTCTTCATGTAATCCAGTTTTTTTGTTTAAGGGACTAATTCAGTAGAATCCAAAGAGTAAGTGAGAAAAAAATGATGGGATCTTTCTTACTTGGATTTCTCTATGACATTTCATTTCAGTTTCTTTTTCGAGAGGTTCGATCACAGCAACAACACAGGCGAAACTGCCGTTGCTTTGCATTACTATGATTCTAAATGCCATTTCAGGATAAGGAAAAAAGAACAAGTCTTATTAATATACCTGTAATTAAAATATACCCTGAATAGTTCTAAGATACTGGCTTTCTGAGCATTATTCGATTCCTCACTTTCACACCATACATCACTCGGTAACATTCCTCTCTACCTCGATCAACCAAATTTCAGATTACTATTAGTTAAAGAAGATAATATTCAGCAACGTCTTACATTGTTTCTTATATCAACAATCCTCTCATCAGAGAGTAATAGATTGACAATATCAGCTCTTCCTCTGGAAGATGCTGAATGAAGAGGAGTATTACCGTCCTAAGAATAAAACCTTAAACATCACCTGAATTAGCAAGATAAATAGACCTACATAGTCTTTCATGTTGACATTAATCTTGGGATGTGATAGTAATCGCGTTATGGGTGCTCTGCCGGACCACGAAGCAAGTGCAGATTCCCCATTCTATGATCGTTGATTAGATAGTTGAAGGGAACTCTTTGGAATTGATAAAAAATACTTACATGACCCGGAATATTTACATTCGTCTCGGGATGAGATAAAACGAAGTCTAGTATCTCTATTTGTGCGTGTGGAACAAAGAACTCTCACAAGCATTCTTTAATAGAAGTTTCATTGAATTTGGTCTTCCTTGCTGAGCTCCCATCCTAGAATAATAGATCTTTCTTTTGCCTTTTTTTCACAGAAGGAGTAAGATCTTCTCTATCAAGATTTTAAAGCATTGAATCTTTCATTGAATTATCTCGAAGTATTCTCATTCTTTATTCTTATCTTTTATATTCTAAACAAAAATTATACAAAAATAAAAGTGAAAATAAAACAGCTCAAAAATAAATACATCGGAAAGCAAAAATACTGAATATGAAAACATGAACCTGTTAAATCAAAAGAAACATCATACAATTAAAAGAAAAGCATATAAATAAAAATTCACCGCACTTGCGA
>VFQN01007956.1_pt1 | contig 11058 bp, 14 predicted proteins | sample 3512371 | NCBI WGS metagenome assembly VFQN01 (sample SAMN10412370, study PRJNA504923) | tailings metagenome | isolation source: Replicate 2 from Balatoc abandoned mine | place: Philippines: Itogon, Benguet | collected 2017-08-28 | reverse complement strand
GTAGGATTTCATCGGCTCGAGCCCGGGCGAGGGCGGTGAGGGTGCGCCGGGCGTTGAGAACATGTGAGATTCGCATGCGCTCACGCCTTTAGCCGAAGCCTGTACATACGCGTGAGCCGCACCGGGCGGCGCCATCCTAGCTTAGTGCGAGGCCGACAGGTAGTTCGCGGGTCGTAAGCCGTCGTCAGGCCAGCAGCACGGCGGCGGCCTCAGCCGGCGTATGGACCATGTAGTCCGGCACGGCGGCGCTCAGGGCGGACGCGGCGCCGTAGCCCCAGGACACGGCCATGGCGGCCACATGAACGTGGTGCGCCGCTTCGATGTCCCTGACCTCATCGCCGACGGCGCACACACGGGCGGGCTCGACATCCAGTTTGCGGATCAGAGACGAGAAGCGCGCGCCCTTCCCGAACAGCGACGCGCCGCAGCTGAAGGCCGAGATCAATGACGCCGACGGCCCGAGCACCGCACGGACGTTCTCCTCGCTGTTGGAGCTGACCACAGCGGACCGGACGCCGCCGTCGTGGAGCCGCCGCAGAAGATCGGGGACGCCTTCGAAGAGGGCGATCTGATGTGCCTCATGGGCCATTCGCTTGCGCAGATCCGCGGCGATCCCCGGAAGGCGAAGCGGCGACACGCCAAGCGCCCTGACGACGTCTCGGGTAGAAAGGCCGCGAAGCCGTTCGATCTCTGCCGCGTCGGGAGACCGGAAGCGATGGGCCTCGGCGAGGCTCGGCAGCTGGCCGATGAACCAGGCCGCGCTGTCGGCGAGCACGCCGTCGAAGTCGAAGAGGACGAGTTTGTATTGGGCCATTCGGATCGCCATAGCGGGATTACGGTCGGCGGGCACGTAGTCCGGCCCCGCTGAGCCCCGACGGCCACGAAAAACAGGGTGAACACGGCCGTTAACGGCGACGCTTAAACGAGCCTTCAGCGCCTCGCACTAGGTGTCGGGAATGAGCTTCCCCGTTGCCAGACCCGATCGCCGCATTCTCGCGCGCCGCCGGTGCGCCGAACAGTGCGTCATCGAATACGGCCAGGGACAGACTGCGCCGGGGGTGCTGCGCCAGCTCGATCTGCACGGTGCTCGCGTCAAATTGCTCCAAAGAGGCGCTGCGCTCTCGGGCGACGTCCGCATCCTCACCCAGGCCGGCGACGAGGTTTTCGGCGCGACGGCCTGGCGCATCGGCGACTTGGTCGGCGTGCGGCGGCACTCCCGATCCGAAGCCAGGGTCAGGGCGCGCGGGGCAAGCTGACCCTCGCACCAAGCCTGAGGCGCTAGAAGTCGAAGCCAAGCTGGCCCTCCGCGACGACCGGCCCGCTTCGACGCCGGGGGCGCGACTTCGTCTTGCTCTCTTTCGGTGACGCTGGCGGGTTCAGCTTTGCGTTTGGCTGCGCAATGACGCGGTCCTCGCGAGGCCGGGGCGGCGTCGGCCTGATCGGTCGGGGCGCCGGCTCGGGCTCCGGTGTCGGCCCGCGGCTCTCGTTCCAGCGGGCGATATCGCGCTCGCGCCAGGCCACCCGTCCGGGCGAGATCGGCACCGGCTCCGGAAAGTCTCCAGCCTGACGCATGCGCCAGGCCGTCGTGCGGCCGAGGCCCGTCAGGTCCCGGACCTGCCGCCATCCCAAGAACCGCTCGAGCCCCTCGTCATGGGCCATGACGCTGTTCCAGAAGCGCCGTCGCGCGATCCCCCATGACCGAGGCGAGCGCCGCCGCATCGTTGGCCGCGTCCAAAGGATCCCGGCTCCACCAGACCAGCAGAACGGCCTTGAGCGGATAGCTGACCGTCGGATCGTTCATCAGGGTCTCGAGACTGGGGCGATCGGGCGTCATGAGGTCGCCTCCCGGCGCCGGGCCTCCCGCCGCAGCCGCTGACGCTCGCTGGACGAGGCGGCGGGCGCCGTGATCTGGGCCTCGGCCCAGGTCTCCAGCAGGTCCAGCGGGTAGTAGGGCTTGTTGCGAATGTGGCGGCACGGCGGGCCGCCCGACCCGGTCGAATAGGCGCGCGCCAGGGTCGTCGGCTTCATCCGGATTCCCTTGCCCTCCAGGAACACGGACGCCTCCGCCCGGGTCAGGAGCGTCTCCCGGGGCGACGACGCGGCCGCCTCCGCGCCGTCATGAGGAGCCGTCCCGAAGGTCACAGCCCGGCCTCCGCCGGGACGCATTCCCGCGACGATCGCACCCCGCGTCCCGCTGTTAGCGCCAGGTAGCAGTTGATCACCGAGACGACGTAATTCTGGGTCTCGGTGATGTTCGGGATCCGGCCCAGTCGAGCGACCCGATCCGGACCGGAATTATAGGCCGCGAGGGCGAGGCGGAGGTCGCCGAAGCGGAGGATCTGGCGGGCCAGATAGGCGGCCCCTCCCCGCAGGTTCTCATAGGGATCGAAGCGGTCGCGCACGCCGAGGTCCGCGGCGGTGCCCGGCATCAGTTGGGTCAGGCCGCAGGCGCCGGCGTGGGAACAGGCCTGGGCGCGATAGGCGCTTTCCACCACGACCAGGGCATGGAGCAGCTTGCGATCCAGACCATGCCGGTCGGCCGCTTCGGCGATGGCGTCGGCGAAGGGCTGGTCGAGGTCCGCCAGACGGACGGCCTCAAGGCCAGCGGCCTCCGGTGCGGATTCTTCCGGAACGGAGCCCACGAACAGGTCGCCGCCGGCCGGGCGCCAATCGACGCGCGTCTGGGCCGCGACCGGCGTCGCCGCCAGGGCGATGACGGCGGCAAGGGGAAGCAGGTGGCTCACCATGTCAGGGTCTCCCGATAAACGCCCTCGATCTGGGCGGTTCTCACCGGCCCAAAGTACCGACTGTCCAGGCTGGACGGCGTATCGCCGAGCAGCAGTCGTTCGTCGGCGGCGAGCCTGCGGCAGCCTCGCCAGGCTGGAAGCGCGACGCCTGTGCGATCCCGGGCGTGGATGCGGACGGTCCGCATCGGCGCGATGAGCCACCGGCCGTCCGAACAGACCGTGTCGCCGCCCGTCGCCGCCACCCGTTTGATCAGCCGCACCTCGGCAGGCATCCCCTGGCGCGAGAGATAGGGCCGCACGATCTCGGGCTGACGAATGGCGACCACCGCGCCGCGTCCGATGTCCGGGGCCTCGGTGCGGACATAGACGCCCCGAGGAAGACTCGGGCTCTCATTGATCAGGGCGACGGCGGGACGCTGCGCCGCGACAGCGCCGAAGGCGAGGAGGACGACGGCGGGCGCCACGGACGCCACGAGAAGACGACGGAGACGGGTCATCGGCGGTACGGCTCCAGAATGAGGTCGCGGGTGATCATCACCCGGACCGGAGCCCCCGCCCGGACCCGTATGGACGGCTGGACCCCGAGCTCGCGATCGACAAGCCGCCCGCCGACCTGGGAGGCCTCGATCGAGGCGGCGCTCCCCGCACTGGCGGCGAACGACCGGTCCTCGGATCCGCCGCGCGCCAGTTCGCCCAGGGTCGTGATGGCGCCCGCGAACAGGGTCGCCACGCCGAGCGGAAGAAGCCGACGATCCACCTCTCCCCGCACCCCGACCGCGCCTTGCGCGTCCACGCCCGGTTCTTCGGACAGGATTAGGCTCTTGCCGTTAGGAAGGATCAACCGATCCCAGACCAGGAAGGCGCGACGGTCGCCGTGGGCGCTCTCGCCTTCATGGCGTCCGATCAGGCGCGTTCCCTGCGGGACGACGAGATGGCGACCGGTGATGGAGTCGAACACATTCTGGCTGACCGTGGCCACGACCGGACCGGGACGCGAGGTGTCCACGGCGGTCAGCAGAACGCCCGGGATGATGGCGCCGGCCTTCAGCTCATAGGGCGAAACCGGCGCGAGGAGTCCGTGGGGACTGTAGATCGCGCCATAGTCCCGCATCGCCGCGGACGGCGGCGCGTCCGATCGCTCTTCTCCGGCCTGAACGGCGGCTCCACTCGACGGGCCTCCGAAGAACAGCCCTGAAGCCGCCGCCTGTTCCGCCGGTCGCGCGCCTCTGGGCGTCGCGGCGTATGACGGCGCCGGAACGCGGGCTGGCGGCGGCGAGGCAGTGGGAGGCTCTTCCTCTGGCGTGGCGCCCCGGCGCTCCGGCAAGGCAACCGTCTGGGCGAGCCGGTCATAGCTCGCCGGTTGGTCCGTGACCCGCTCAGAGGGTCGAACGCTGCCCCGCGCCTCGCCCGCGCCATTGGCCTCGCCGGCGTCCCGGGCCTGGCGCGTCATCTGCGGCTGGACGACGAAGGCCCAGGCGAGCGAGCCTGACACGAGAAGGGCGGCGACCATCACCGCACCTTGGACGACGGGCTTGCGGATGCGGACGGCGCCCGGCCGCGGCGCCCGGCCCATCAGGGGTGGCGGAGGGGCCTTGGGTGTCGCTGTCGGGGTGGACGGAGGCGGTGCGCCGTCATCGCCCGGGCTGTCTGGAGAGAGATTGGGATCGGTCATCGGGTGGCTCCCGGAATGCGACGGATGCGGACGATCTGCGGACGACGGTCGCCGAGCCGAAGCTCGGCCTCGTCGAACAGGCGGTCGACGATCAGGACGCCGTCGGCCTGCCGGTAGTTGACCAACTGGAGTTCCTCACCGGCGCGGACGAAGAGGGCCGGCGCCTCATCGATTGCGGCCCCCGCCGACAGGGTGATGAAGGTCCGTGCGCCGTCGTTGAACACAGCGGTCGGAACCCAGCGTGGAGACCGCCCTCGCGGCTCGATCCTGTAGCGCGCGTCGAGGGGCCCTTGGGGCGTCACCGCCTGTACATCGACCGGCGGCAGGCCCGACAGCGGATCGGCGACCCGGCGACTCAAGGCGGCGAAGCCATAGTCCCAGGCGATGGCGGCGTTGAAGGCGTCGGCGGCGCCGCTGCGCAAGGTCAGAAGATAGACCCGCTGGCTGGTGGTCAGGACGAGGTTGGTCTCCAGACCCGCCTGCAGGGGCTTGATCAGGACATGGGTCCGGCCGGAGGCGCCGGCGCCCGACTGACTCTCGCCAATCTGCCAGCGCACCGTATCCCCGGCCGCCTTGGCGGTGACCGTCTCGCCCGGCGCCAGGGTGAGGGTGGTGACCCGCAGGGGTGCGGTCCATACCTCGTAGACCCGACCGTCGGACCAGCCGAACACCTGGACGCCTCCCACGAAGCCGTCGGCGCTGGAGGCGGCTCTGGCGGACCGGTTGGCTTCCGCGATCGCGGCGCGTCCGGAAGGGGTCTCCGGCACCGGCGTCTCGACGCGAGGTCGGCGCGGGGGCTCTGCCTGGGCGACCGCCTCGAGGTAGGGTCGGGCCGTGGAGCCCGGCTCGACGGGAGGCAGACCCGGGACCGCCTCCGACAAAGCGTGAGGCTCGGGCCCGACCTCGGGTGTCGTAACCTCGGGCGTGACCGCTTCGGACAAAATGATGGGGTCGGCGTCTGGCCCTCTCAGCAGGGCGCAGCCGGAGAGCGCGAGAGCGGCGGCGGCCGAAAGGGCGGTCACGCTCAGGAAGCGTCGGGGGTCCATGAGACATCCTCGATCTTGAGGCCAAGGGGATTGCGCATCAGCTCCGCCTCGTTGCGCGGCGGCTGATGGGCGACGGTGATCAGGGCGCGCCAGCGCTCGGCCCCGGCCTGCTGGCCGTTCACGAAGCGGGTCTCGCGCCATTGCAGGTCGAAGGTGCGATCGCTGCGGCGGACCACGTTCAGCACCTCGACATTGACCGCTTCCCGGCCAGCCTCCGCGAACGGGTCGTTGGCCTGGGCCCAGTCGTTCAGGAAGGCCGAGGCCTTCGGCGTGAGGAGGTCATAGGCGCGCAGCCAGTTCTGCCGGATCACGATCGGATCGATCGATTTCGACCGAACGTCCCGGATCCATTGCGCGAGCGCGTAGCCGGTCTGGGCTTCGGTCGGCTCGTACCGGCCGTCCAGCGCCGTGATCCTCTGGGTCTGCCCCCAGTCGGACACCTCGACGACGAAGGGCCGGACCACCGCCCGATCGGCCTGGACCCACCAGCCGGCGCCGAGAAAGGCCGCCAGCGCGAGATTGGCCAGGGCGATGCGGCGCCAGTTGCGGGCATGGGCGATGGAGAGACCCATCCGGTCGTCCCAGACCTGGCCCGCCCTCTGGTAGGGAGTGGCCTCGGGCGACGCGGTCAGGGCGCGCTTGGGCTTGAAGAAGGGATGCATGCTCAATCCTCGTTTCTGACGGTGGGCTTGAGGGCGCCGCTGTTCTCGCCGGCCGGCATCAGGGCGCGACCGGAGTTGGCGATGAAGAAGGCCTGGAGGGCGGCGGATCGGCCGGCGGCGCGTCCCCCCTTCGCGGTCCCTCCCAGCGGCCGGTCCTCGGACAGGGACGGCCGGGAGCGGGTGTCAGGCTGGGTTCCGGCCTTGCCCGCAGGCGGTCCGGACGAACTCGGTTGAGTGGGCGGCCCCTCCGACGGCGTTGGGGTAGAAGGACTCGGGGCCGCCGCAGCACCCGAGGTCGGCGCGGCGTCGCCGCCAGCATGCGCCGGATCTCGCGTACGCCCGGTTGGCCCCGATCCAGGTCCCGGTCCCGGCGATGGCCGTGGTCCACCGCCCGAGGGCGCCCCTCCCGAGGAAGGGCCGCTTCCTGATGGTCGCGCTGCGGACGCGGCTCCTGCGGCGGATCGCGACGCCCCGCTGACCGCCGCGGCTCGTCCGGCCATGGCGCCCGCGCCCGCGACGCCGCCGGCGACAAGGGCCCCTGCCCCTGCGACGGCGAGCCCGCCTGTCAGGGCCGCGCCCGCCCCAAGGGCGGGGCCGCCGGTCACTAGCGCCGAGGCCAGGTTGGGTATGAAGATCGCCAGCATCGCCAGCAGCAGGGCGGCGACAAGGATGGTGAGGGCTTCATAGATGTCGGGATTGGCGGACGGTTGCAGCTGGTCGAAGATCGTCCGCGCGCCGGACACGACGATGGCCAGAGCGAGCACCTTGAGCCCCGAGGAGACGACGTAGCCGAGGGGCCGTTCGGCCAGGAAGGCGGTCTTGTTCCAGATGCCGAACGGCAGGAGGACGAAGCCGCCCAGTGTGACGATCTTGAACTCGAGCAGGGAGACGATGATCTGCAAGGCCAGGATGGCGAAGGCCAGCATGATGCCGATCATGGCCAGACCGAGGATCAAGGCGTCGGCCATATTGCCCATGACGTCGAGCGGGTTCTCCACCGGCGCCGGCGTCTCCCCCAACGCCTTCACGATCTCCCAGCCCTGCTGAAGGATCGCTCCGGGGTTCAGGAACTCCTCACGCGACAGGGAGGCTCCCCCCGCCGTCAGACCCAGCTCCAGAAAGCCGGCGTAGATGGTCTCGGACAGGGCCTGCCAGTCGTTGATGATCCAGGCGAAGGCGCCGATCAGCAGGACCTTGCCGAACCCCGACGCCAGGACCTCGCGATTGGGGGAGAGCGCCCACTGGATCCCTGTCAGCGCCACGACGAGCGCGATCAGCAGACCGAAGACGCCGTTGACCGACCCGGACAGGGCGTCGAAGCCGGCGGTGACGGTGTTGGAAAACACCACCATCAGCTCGTTCGGGGTCTCCATTCCGGGGCCGGCCATGACTGCGCTCCTCAGTCCCGCGCGTGGGGCAAGGGGTTGAAGGACGGAGCGGCCGGCGTGGAGGTCGCTCGCTCCCAGAAGCGGCGGCGGGCCTCGATGGCGGCTTCGCGGTCGGCCGCCTGACGCGCCGCGCCCTCGGCCATCAGCCGGGACTGGGCCAGAAGCACCGTCCGCATGCTGGCCAGGTCCTCTGCGAGAACGGACAGCATCTGGGTCGAGGACTGGATCGCGGCCGTCTCGCCCTCCGCCGCCTCGCTCGCGGCCATGGCGCCGCGCAGGCGGCCGTCGCGGCTCTGCGCCAGTCGCTCCAGCTCCGCCGCCGTGCGCGCGAGGTCCTCGGCGGTCCGTCGGGCGGTCGTGGACCGATCGGCGCCGAGGGCCGTGAGGTCCGAGAGGGAGAGATCGTCCGGATACAGGTCCGCGAACTGTCGCTGGACGCCGTCAAGGGTCGACGCCGTGCCGCGGACCGTGCGCGCCAGTTCGCCGATATCGCGCAGGGTCTCAGACGATTCCGGGAGATGGCTATAAGGCGAAGCGGTGAGGCTGCGGGCCTGATTGGCCAGGGCGCGGGCCTCATTGGCGAGGCTTTCGATCTGCCGCGCGGCCGAAAGCATGGCTTCGACGTCGGCCTTGGCGTCATACACCGCCCATTGTGCGCGCGCCGGCTGAGGCGCCGCCGCGAGCGTCAGCGAAAGCGCCGCGAGCCCACAGAGCCAGCGTCGGCTATTCGGCCGCGAAACGATGGGCGACGGCCGGATCGAAGCTGTCGAAGACGTTGTCGACATGATGGACTCCCTTGGCTTTGAGGAATTCGCGGGCGAAGCGGTCCGGTCGCGGATCGGCCGGATCGAGAGCCGCCAGCACGCTCTCGATGAGGGTCTGGTCGTCGGGAGACGAGGCGCCGCAGAGGGCGAGCCCGGCTCCGCTGAGCTTGAGGTCGAACAGTCGCCGCCCTTCGGGCTGACGCAGGTAGTAGGTGCGCTTGGGGGTGGCCCAGGCGATCAACTCCAGTTGGCGGCGGTTGAGGCCGAACATCCGGTAGAGGTCCGCCGAGGCCGGCTCGAGCGCGCGGGGGTTCGGAAGGAAGATCTGGGTCGGGCAGCTTTCGATCAGGGCCGAGGCGATCGACGAGCGCACGACGTCGTCGAGCGACTGGGTGGCGAAGACCACCGCCACGCCCTTTTTGCGGAGCGTCTTCAGCCACTCGCGGATACGGGCGGCGAAGGCCGTCTCGCCGAGAAACAGCCAGGCCTCGTCGAGGATCAACAGGGTCGGCCGGCCGTCAAAGCCGCGCTCGATCTCGTGGAACAGGGCCGCGAGCACCGGGGCCACAGCCGACGGGGTCGCCATCAGGCTCTCGAGCTCGAAGCATTCGAAGGCGGCGAGCGTTTCGTCGTCCGGAGCGACGCCGTCAATCAAGGCGCCATGAGGCCCCTTGAGCGTCAGGGGCTCCAGGGCCGCGGCCACGGCCTTATCCTGGACCAGGGCCGTAAAGACGGTCAGCGTCCGCTGCGACACGGGGGCCTGGGCCAGGGCGCCGAGCGCGGCCCAGATCTCCTCGCGGATGCGGGGCGTCGGCTCGAGGCCCGCGAGCCGGACGGCGTCCGCCAACCACTCCGAGGCCCAGGCCCGTTCGCCGTCGTCCTCGATGCGCGCCAGGGGTTGGAGCGTGAACGCGCCGCCGGGCTGGAGCGGATGCCAGCGTCCGCCGACCGCCAGGGCCGCGGCCCGCGCGCTGCGGCCCTTGTCGAAGACCACGACCCGCCCCTCGCGGTAGCGAAACCATTGAAGGGCGAGGAAGGCGAGCAGCGCGCTCTTGCCCGAGCCAGTCGGTCCAACGACCATCGCGTGACCGACGTCGCCCACATGCAGGGCCAGCCGGAATGGCGTCGACCCACTGGTCCTTGCGACCGCCAGCGGCGGCCCCTTCAGGCGCGGGTCCGATGTCGGACCGGCCCAGACCGCCGAGACCGGCAGGAGGTCGGCGAGGTTCAGGGTGGAGACCAGGGGCCGACGCACATCCGCATAGGGCTCTCCCGGCAGAGAGCCCAGCCAGGCCTCCACGGCGTTCAGGTCCTCGGTGCGGGCGACGAAGCCCTGGGCGTTGAGCGTAGCCTCGATCGCACGGGCCTGCTCCGCCGCCCGTTCGGGATCGCGCGCCATCACCGTGATCGTCGTCGTCAGGTAGCCGTAGGCGCAGGCGTCAGAGCCGAGCGCTTCGAGCGCGCCGTCGCACTCGTCGGTCTTGGCCGCCGCATCCGTATCGAGGAGCGGGACCTCCTCCTTGGTGATGGCCTCGCGCAGCAGGACCCCGACACCCTTGCGCTTGGCGAACCAGCGCTTGCGCAGCTTGACGAGCTCGACCTCAGCGTCCGCCTTGTCCAGGCCGATCCAGCGCGCGCTCCAGCGGTAGGGGAACGGCAAGGCCCCGAGGGCGTCGAGCAGTCCCGGCCGCGTGCTCGCCGGAAGTCCCCGCACGGAGACCACCTTGAGCGTTTGGCCGTCCAGGGTCGGAGACACGCCGCCGAGCAGGGGCGCGTCCGCCAGCCAGGCGTCGAGGAACATCGGCGTCGAAGGGAGCACGAGCCGAACCGACCTCGGAGACACGCAGTCGTGGAGCCAGGTCAGGATCTCTTCGTCGTCCAGCATCGCGACTTCCGGAAGGGCGTCGGCCAGAAGGTCGACGATCTGCGCGGTCTCGCGGGCGAAAGCGTCCAGGGCGGTGCGCCAGTCGCGGCTCGCCGGATCGGCGCCGTCGAAGAGGACGCGCTCCACCCGGCGGGTCTGATCCGCCGGCGGAAGCCAGGTCAGGGCCGCCCGATAATCGGTCTCATAGGCCGGCTCGCTGGTCTCGAAGAGGGAGCGGCGCTCAGCGTCGACCAGCCAGGCCGCGGCGATCTCGAAATCGCTCGTGGGATAGGGCTGGGCGGGTCGGCGACGCGCCTCGACATGCAGGCACCATCCGCTGCCCAAGCGCTTCAGGGCGTTGTTGAGCCGCGCTCGAACCGACATCAGCTCGAGGTCGGAGGCCGACTCCAGATCCGGCCCCCGGAACCGCAGGCCGCAAGTGAAGGAGCCGTCCTTGTTCAGCACCACCCCGGGGGCGACCATGGCGGCCCAGGGCAGATGATCGGCCAGGAGCGCGGGCCGGCGGCGATGTTCATCGAGGAAGCGCATGATCAGCTCTCACGCATCGAGATGGCCCGGCAGGGTCAGGTGACGGCGGAGGACGTCGAAGAACCGTTTGTCAGCCCGCGCGGCGTAGAGGCCGATTGCGTGGGCGATCGCCCACCACAGGAGGCCCAGCCACCAGATCCGCAGCGCCAGCCCCAGCACCACCGCGACGGTGCCCATCAGGATGGCGTAGTCTCGAGGCATGCCCGCCAGGGTGACGGGCTCGGTCAGGGCTCCCGCGACCGGGAGATCCCAGCCTGCCGGACGATGATCGGACGACGTCTCGGACATCAGGCGATCTCCGTCCCGCCGGCGAAGCCGAAGAACTGCAGGAAGAAGGTCGAGGCGCCGAAGGCGACCGAGAGGCCG
>VFQN01007955.1_pt1 | contig 11063 bp, 4 predicted proteins | sample 3512371 | NCBI WGS metagenome assembly VFQN01 (sample SAMN10412370, study PRJNA504923) | tailings metagenome | isolation source: Replicate 2 from Balatoc abandoned mine | place: Philippines: Itogon, Benguet | collected 2017-08-28 | reverse complement strand
GGCGCGCGAGGGCAAGCTCTCGCCGGCGGAGATGAGCGGCGGCTGCTTCTCGATCTCGTCATTGGGCGGCATCGGCGGGCGCTACTTCACGCCGATCATCAATGCGCCGGAAGTCTCGATCCTCGGCGTGTGCAAGAGCAGCACCGAGCCGCGCTGGGATGGCAAGCAGTTCGTGCCGCGCCTGATCCTGCCGCTGTCGCTGTCGTGGGACCACCGCGTCATCGACGGCGCGGCGGCCGCGCGCTTCAATGCCTACCTCGGCCAGGTCCTCGCGGACTTCCGCCGGGTGATGCTGTAAGGAGCCGCTGATGCCCCTCATCGACATCAAGGTTCCGGACATCGGCGACTTCAAGGACGTCGCCATCATCGAGCTGCTGGTCAAGCCGGGCGACACCGTCAAGGCCGAGCAGTCGCTCATCACCGTCGAGAGCGACAAGGCCTCGATGGAGATTCCGTCGTCGCACGCCGGCGTGGTCAAGGAGCTCAAGGTCGCGATCGGCGACAAGGTCAGCGAAGGCTCGCTGATCCTGACGCTGGAGGCCGCCGGTGCGGCTGCTGCGGCGCCTGCAGCCCCGGCATCCGCACCGGCCGCTGCCGCGCCGGCCGCGGCGCCGGTGGCTGCGCCGACCGCGGCCAGCTACGCCGGCGGTGCCGACCTCGAGTGCGACATGCTCGTGCTCGGCGCCGGCCCCGGTGGCTACTCCGCCGCCTTCCGCGCCGCCGACCTCGGGCTGAAGACCGTGCTCGTCGAGCGTTTTCCGACGCTCGGCGGCGTCTGCCTGAACGTCGGCTGCATCCCGTCCAAGGCGCTGCTGCACGTGGCCGCGGTGATGGACGAGGTCAAGCACTTCGAGTCGCTCGGTGTCTCGTTCGCCGAGCCGGTGGTGGATCTCGGCAAGCTCAAGGCGCACAAGGAAAAGGTCATCGGCAAGCTGACCGGCGGCCTGGCCGCGATGGCGAAGATGCGCAAGGTCACGGTGGTGCAGGGCACGGGCGAGTTTGCCGACCCGTTCCACCTGAAGGTCGCGCTCGCCAAGGACGGCAGCACCCAGACCATCAAGTTCAAGCAGGCCATCATTGCCGCCGGCTCCGAGGCGGTGAAGCTGCCCTTCCTGCCCAAGGAAGATCCGCGCATCGTCACCAGCACCGGCGCGCTGGAACTGCGCCAGCGGCCGAAGAAGATGCTCGTCATCGGCGGCGGCATCATCGGCCTGGAGATGGGCACGGTGTACTCCACGCTGGGCGCGAAGCTCGACGTGGTGGAAATGCTCGACGGCCTGATGCAGGGTGCCGACCGAGACCTGGTCAAGGTCTGGCAGAAGATGAACGCGCACCGCTTCGACAGGCTGATGCTGAAGACGAAGACGGTGGGTGCCGAGGCGACCAAAGACGGCATCCGCGTGATGTTCGAGGGCCTCGACGGCACGAAGAGCGAAGGTGTCTACGACCTCGTGCTGCAGGCCGTCGGCCGCACGCCGAACGGCAGGAAGATCGGCGCGGAAAAGGCCGGTGTGATCGTCGGCGAGCGCGGTTTCATTCCGGTCGACGTGCAGATGCGCACCAACGTGCCGCACATCTTCGCGATCGGCGACATCGTCGGCCAGCCGATGCTGGCGCACAAGGCGGTTCACGAGGCGCACGTCGCGGCCGAGGTCGCCGCGGGCCACAAGGCGGCCTTCGACGCGCGCGTGATCCCCAGCGTGGCCTATACCGACCCGGAAGTGGCCTGGGTCGGCGTCACCGAAGACGAGGCCAAGGCCAAGGGCCTGAAGGTGAAGAAGGGGCTGTTCCCCTGGACGGCTTCCGGCCGCGCCATCGCCAACGGCCGCGACGAGGGCTTCACCAAGCTGCTGTTCGACGAGGAGACGCACCGCATCGTCGGCGGCGGCATCGTCGGCACGCATGCCGGCGACATGATCGGCGAGGTGGCACTGGCCATCGAGATGGGCGCGGATGCGGTGGACATCGGCAAGACCATCCACCCGCACCCGACCCTGGGCGAGAGCATCGGCCTGGCGGCCGAGGCCTTCGAGGGGGCCTGTACCGATCTGCCCCCGGTGCGGAAGTAGCGCCTCAGCGCGGCGCAGGAGCGCTGCGCGACATCGCCTCGGCGCGCGCGTCGAGCGCGGCGCGGTCGGTGGTGGTCAGTTCCGCCACCGCCGCCGGGCAGCGGCCCGGCGCGTCGTCGCCGGCCGCCCAGCCGGCGGCCTCGTCGGCCACCTGGTCGGTGCGGGCGATGCCCAGCGTGGTGCCCAGGCGGTTCATCGCCGCATGGGTGCGCGCATAGGCCAGTGCCAGGTCGTGCTCGGCGTTCGCGTAGGCGCGGCGCGCGGTATAGACCTCGTTTTCGGCGTTGAGCAGGTCCAGCAGGCTGCGCTGGCCGATGTCGAACTGCTGGCGGTAGGCGTCGCGCGCCTTCTCGATCGCCAGCGTGTTGCGCTCGAGGTAGACGAGCTGTTCGGCCAGCTTGCGCGTGTCGTTGAAGGCGATCGCCGCCACCTGGCGGGTGTCGCGGCAGACGCGGTCGCGCACGTCGGCGGCCTGGTTCATCAGCCCCACCTGCTGGCGCACGCGGGCGCGGTCGGCGCCGCCGTTGAACAGGTTCCAGTTCAGCACGATCTCGGCCGAGCCGTTGCGCTTCTGGTCTTCCACGCCGTCGACGTTGCGGCCGCCGGCACCGCGCAGCCGCGCCTCGACGCGCGGCTGGTAGGCGGCTTCGCGGCTGCTGGCCGCTTGTCGCGCGGCGCGCAGGCCCTCGATGCTGGCGCTGATGGCGGCGCTGTTGCGCAGCGCGCCGGTCACCGCCTCGCCGGCGCTGGCCGGCACGCCCTGCCTGAGTGTTGCCAGCGGCGGCAGTTGCGCCGGCGGGAGTTCACCGACGATGCGCTGGTAGCGCGCCGTCACGTCGTGCAGGTTGGCGAGTTCGGTGGTCAGGTTCGATTCGGCCAGAGCCAGCCGCGCGCCAGCCTGCTCGAGGTCGACACCGCGGCCCACGCCGGCCTTCACGCGCGACTGGATCTGCGTGAACGCATAGCGGTGCTGCACGTAGTTGTCTTCGGCCAGTTGCACCAGGCGGCGGAAGCGCTGCACGTCGTAGTGGGCGCGCGAGGCCTCGAGCACGGTCTGCTCGGTGGCCTCGAGCAGTTCGAAGTAGCGCGCCAGGCGCTCGTGCGTGAGGCGGTCGACCTCCTTGCGCGTGCCCAGTCCGTCCCACAGCAGCTGGGTCAGGCTCAGGCCGATCTGGCTGCGATTGAGCGACTGCGTCTCGTCGGGCAGGCGGCCGGTGATGCGGTCGTTGTCGCGGCCGGCGCTGGCGTTGAGATCGACGCGCGGCAGGAAGCCGCCACGCGCCACGTCCACCGCATCGGTGGCGGCGCGATAGGCGTTGAAGCGCGCCGTCACCTCGGGGTTGGTCTGCACGGCCTTCTCGGCGGCAGCGCGCAGCGGGTCGGCGTTCTGGGCAACACTTGCTGCGCTGGCGAACAGGAGAGCGACGGCGGTGCAGATTGCTTTCGGTGTCAGGTGCATGGTCGAGGGCCGGAGACCGGCGCAGACTTGTCGTATCTCAAACCCCGCCGAGTGTAGTGAGGACTGACGATCGCCAGACTGGCGATGATCGATTGCACGAAGTTTTTCACGGCTGAACTGCACGCCAGCGCAGCTTTGCAACAGATTGCGACCGCCTTCGTGAGCTTGGCGGCTCAAGGGGACTGGAGAACGGACGAGAACCAGTCGTCGATGCGCCCGAACATGCCCGAACGGCCCACCGCCCCGAAGCACTCACCGGACAGGCCCTCGCTGCGGCACTTGGTCGCGGCGGCGCTGCTCGCGCTCAGCCTCGTCAGTGCGGCCAGCGTGGCGTGGGACCGCGACCGCATGACGCAGGCGGCGCAACGCACCGGCCCGCGTGCCGTGGCGGCGGTGAAGGTCTTGCAGCCTCTGCTGCTGGAGGGCGCCGGAAAGGACGAGGCGGCGCTGCTCGCGGCCGTCAACGACTTCTTCAACCGCCGGGTCGTCTTCACCGACGACCGCATCGCCTTCGGCCAGGACGACCACTGGGCCAGCCCGCTGGAGGTGCTGGAGAAAGGCATGGGCGACTGCGAGGACTACGCCATCGCCAAGTACTTCAGCCTGCTGGCGGCCGGTGTGCCGGTGGCGAAGCTGCGGCTGGTCTACGTGCGGGCGGCCATCGGCGGGCCCGGCGGCGTGAGCCAGGCGCACATGGTGCTGGCCTGGTATGCGCAGCCCGGTGCCGAGCCGCTCATCCTCGACAACCTGATCGGCGACGTGCGACCGGCCTCGCGCAGGCCGGACCTCACGCCGGTATTCAGCTTCAACAGCGAAGGCCTGTGGCAGGGCACCGCAGGCGCACCGGCCGGCGATCCGGTGAGCCGGCTGTCGCGTTGGCGCGAAATCATTGCGAAGGCGCGTGCGGAGGGGTTCCAATGACGCCAGGGAGATTCACATGTCGTTGATCGGCCAGATCTGGCTCAAGCTGTTCGTCGTGATCGTGCTGGCCTTCGTCGGCGGCGTGGCCGTCCACACCGATTCGATGCGCGACACCCTGCAGTCGCAGCTGCGCATGAAGAACGCCGACAACGCCAGCGCGATGGCGCTGGTGCTGTCGCAGCAGAAGGGCGATCAGGCGCTGATGGACCTGGCCCTGTCGGCGCAGTTCGACACCGGTTACTACCGGCGCATCCGCCTGGTCGGCAGCGACGGCGCCGTGCTGTTCGCGCGCGAGGCGCAGCCGCGGCCGCAAGACGCGCCGCGCTGGTTCGAGCGGCTGCTGCCGATCGAGTCGCCGGCCGGCGTGGCACTGGTGTCCGACGGCTGGCGGGCGATCGGACGCGTCGAGGTCGAGAGCCATGACAGCTTCGCGCACGACGAGCTGTGGCATGCCGTGCAGCGCGCCGGCTCGGCGATGCTGGTGCTGGGCCTGCTGGCGGCGCTGGCTGGTGCCCTCGTTGTCGGGCGCATCCGCCGGCCGCTGGAGCGGGCCGTGGAGCAGGCCCGCTCGCTCGAGCGTGGCGAGTACGTCACCGTCGACGAGCCCGGCACGCCCGAACTGCGCCGCCTGGTGCGCGCGATGAACTCGATGGTGGCGCGGCTCAAGCAGGTGTTCGACGCCCAGGCCAGCCAGGTCGAGACGCTGCGCCGCCAGGCCAATTGCGATGCACTGACCGGCCTGTCCAATCGAGGGCACTTCCTCGGCCAGCTCGACGCGATCCTGCATCGCGAGGACGGCAGCGCCGAGGGCGGCCTGGTGCTGCTGCGCATCCTCGACCTGGCCGAGCTCAACCGCAGCATCGGCCACGCCAGCGCCGACCGCCTGATCGAAACCGTGGCGCAGGCGCTGCAGGCCTACACCGCGCGCGTCGAGGGCTGCTTCGTCGGCCGGCTCAACGGTTCGGACTTCGCCATGTGCCTGCCGGCCGGTGGCGTGGCCGAGGAGACGGCGCGCGCCGTCGCCGCGGCGCTGCAGGCGGTGCTGCCGGCGTTCGGCCGTCAGGCGGCGGTGGCGGCCGGCGCGGTCGAGGCCGCGCGCGGCATGCCGCTGGCGGAGCTGATGGCGCAGGCCGACATGGCGTTGGCGCGCGCCGAGGCGCAGGGGCCGTTCGCAGTGGCCAGTGCCGGCGAGCCTGGCCAGGCGCTCGCCCGCATGGGCGAAGGCGGCTGGCGGCGCCGGCTGCACGAGGCGCTGGGTGCCGGCCGGGTGGCGCTGGTCGAGTACCCGGTGCGTGGCAAGGGCGGGCAACTGGTGCACCTGGAGTGCCCGCTGCGCGTGCAGATCGAGCCCGATGGACCGCAGGAGCCGGCCGCACGCTGGCTGCCGCTGGCCGCGCGCGCCCGCCTGACCGCCGCGCTCGACGAACGGGCGCTGTCGCTGGCGCTCGGCGCGATCGCGCTGGACGGCCAGCCGCGGGCCGTCAACCTGGCCATCGGCTCGCTGTCGGACAGCGGTTTTGCGGCACGGCTTCGTGCCCAGCTGATGCAGGCGCCGCGCGCCGCGCGGCAGGTGTGGCTGGAGGTGCCCGAGGCCGCCGCGGCCGACCACTTCGAGCTGGTGCGCGAACTGGGCCGCCAGCTTCGCCCCACCGGTGCGCGGCTCGGCCTCGAGCACGCCGGCGAACGCCTCGGCCGCGTCGAGCGCCTGTTCGAGCTGGGGCTGGACTACGTGAAGCTCGACGGCGCGATCACCCGCGACGTTGGTCGCGACACCCACCGTGCCGGATTCGTGACCGGTCTGGTCACGATGCTGCACAGCCTGTCCGTGCAGGCGATCGCCGAGGGCGTGGCCGCGCAGGCCGATGCCGATGCCCTGTGGCAATGTGGCGTCGACGCGCAGACCGGGCCCTGGGTCAGCGCGCAGCCGGGCAGCGCGGGCTGACCGGCCGGCGCGACTGCCGCGCCGGCCTCGCAACGCCGGCCCTTACGGGCCGACGCTGTCGACGATCAGCTTGCCGCGGTTGATCAGCTCCTGCACGATCTGCGCGTCGGTGGCGCCGCCGGCCAGGCCGAGCGCGCTGGGCAGGTCCACGCCCTGCAGCACGATGGTCTGGTCCTCGGCACCGGCCGAGTAGTTGCCGTCGGTGAACTGGCCGCTCGCGCTGATGCGGATGGTGGTCGTTGCCGAGGCGCCGCTGCCGCTGACCGAGAAGTCCAGGTAGTTGGCCAGGTTGCCCGCCGTGTTGCCGGGGCCGAGCGCCTCGCCGGAGAGCAGGTCGCGCAGGTCGAGCACGTCTCCGCCGGCGCTGACCGCTGCCGCATTGAAGTCGGTGATCGTGTCCACCGCCGGCGCGCCAGCCGTGCCGCGGTCGGCCAGCGACCAGGCGAACACGTCCGTCGTGCTGTCGGTGACGCCCGCCGCGCCGGTGCCGCCGGTCAGCGTGTCGTTGCCGGCGCCGCCGACGATCAGGTCGCGATCCGCCCCGCCGACGAGGGTGTCGTTGCCGGCATCGCCGTACAGCGCGTCGTTGCCGGCATTGCCGCGCAGGGTGTCGTTGCCGCTGCCGCCCCGCACCAGGTCTTCGCCGCTGCCCGCGTTGACCGTGTCGTCGCCGCCGAGCATGTTGAAGAAGCGATCGGTGTTGTTGTTGGCGGTGGACGTCTCGCCGCTGTTCGTTCCCGTGGTGGTCGCGTCGGTGGCGTCGGCATACAGCCTGATCGTCTGGGCGGCCGATGCCTGTGCACCGGTCGAGCCTTCGGTCGAGACAGCTGTCACCGTGAGCGTGGTGCTCGTGCCCGGCTCGTAGTTCGCCGGCAGCGTCATGGTGAGCCCGGCGAGTTGCGCCGGCGTCAGCGTCCAGGTGCCGCCTCCCGTATTCGTTCCCGCGCTCAGGGTGGCGCCGGTCGGCACGCCGGAGATCACCACGCCGAGCGTCTCCGATCCGTCGGCGTCGACCAGCGTGGTCATCACGGGCAGGCCGATGGTGGTGGCGACGTTCTGCTGGGCCACGATCACCAGGTCGGTCGTGCCGGCGATGGCCGGCGCATCGACCACCGGCGAGACGAGCACGTTCATCGTGGCCACCGTCGACGCGGACGGGCCGGCGGCCTCGGTGGAGGTGGCCGTCACGGTCAGCGCGATGGTGCCGGAGAAATTGGCCGGCGGCGTGATGCTCAGGTTGTTCAGTGTCCAGCCGGTCACGGTGGCGGTGGTGCTGCCGGCCGTCGCGGTGAAGCTGTTGACGCCATCGCTGATCGTCGCTCCGACCGGGATGCCGGAGATGGTCAGTGACAGTGTCTCGGAGCCGTCGGTGTCGGTGAGCGCGGCAGACACCGTTCCCAGGCGGATGGCCGTGTCCTCGTCGCCGAGTGCGCTGGCGGGGTAGTAGCCGCCGTCGTTGTTGGGCACGATGGTGCCGGCGACGGCCGGCGTTCCGGTGAAGTCGGAGGGGCTGCCATACAGGCGGAAATTGGTCGCGTTCAGGTCCACCGACGCGCCGCCGTTGACCGACATGTTGATGTCGAGGTTGCCGATGCCGTCGCCGTTGTAGGCGATCACCTCCAGCGAGTAGAAGCCCGACACCGTCGGCGTGAAGCCGCTCGCGGTGAAGGCGCCCCAGTTGTTGAAGCCGACGCTGTAGACGCTGTTGCCGCCGATCTTGACCATCAGCGTGTCGTCACGGCTGCCGGTGATCTGGTAGGTCTGACCGGCCTGCAGGTAGATGTAGCCGGTGTAGCGGTAGGCGTCGTCCACACCGATGTCCGGCACCGAGATGTCGGTGACCGTCGTCGTCGAGGTCGGCGTGGTCGCCTCGATGTTCGTCTCGACCGTCGCGATGGTGCCTGCGTTGTTCGTGCCGACACTGGCGACGTTGTCGTAGAAGGCCCGCACCAGACCGGTGGCGGGCGGCAGGACTGCGGTGGACGGCGGCGTGCCGCCGCCGCCCGGCGCTGCGCCGATCACCAGCGTCGGTGCATCGGCCACCGCGTTGACGTTGACGTTCACCGTGGCGGTGGAGCTTCCGCCCTGGCCGTCGGAGATGGTGTAGGTGAACGACGCCGGGCCGCTGTAGTTGGCCGCCGGCGTGAAGACGACGTTGCCGCCCACCAGGGCGACCGTGCCGTTGACAGGACTCTGCACGCTGGTGATCGTGAGCGTGGTGCCGGCATCGGCATCCGTGTCGTTGGCCAGCAGCGTGGCGAACGGGATGGTCACGGCGAAGTCTTCCAGCGCCGCCCCGCTGTTGGCGTTGGCCACCGGCGCGTCGTTGGTGCCGGTGACGGTGATGACCAGGCTGGCGGTGGAGGTGGCGCCGGCGCTGTCGGTGACGGTGTACGGCACCGTGATGACCTGCTGCTGGCCGACGCCGAGCGACTGGTAGGCCGCGACGGCGGGGTCGAAGCTGTAGCTGCCGTCGGCGTTGAACGTCAGGCCCGCCGGCGCGGCGCCGTTGAGGCTGAAGGTCAGCGTGTCGCCGGTGTCGACGTCGGTGGCGGTGACGGCGCCGGTGACCACGGCGGCGTCCTCCGCGACGGTGAAGGCGCGCGGCTGAGCGACCGGTGCGTCGTTGAGGCCATTGACGGTGATGGTGATGTCGCGCGTCGTGCCATCGGCGGTGACGACGGTGAAGGTCTCCGTCGGCGTCGCGCCCGAAGGCAATGCCTGCACGTTCGCGGCGGCGTTGCTCAGCGTGTAGGTCCACACCCCCGCCGCCGTGATGCTGAAACTGCCGTAGGTGCCGGGTGTGCCGGTCTGCACCTGGAAGCCCGACTGGCCGGCGTCCGCGTCGGTGATCACCAGCGTGCCGCTGCTGGACAGCGTGGTGTCTTCCTGCACACTGCCGGTGAGCGGGCCGGTGATCGTCGGCGTGTCGTTGGTGCCGGTGATCGTGAAGGTGAGCGTGGCGGTCGAGGTGCCGCCGGCGTTGTCGCTCACCGTGTAGCTGAAGGTCTCGGTGACCACCTGGCCGCCCGTCAGCGCCTCGGCGGCCGGCTGGCTGGCCACGTAGCTGTACGAGCCGTCGGCGTTGAGCGTGAGCGTGCCGTAGGTGCCGGCGAGTGCGCTGCCGACGCTGCCGCCGGTGGCGCCGAAGGACACCGCCGAGACCGTGCGCGTGTCGGCCGTGTCGATGTCGGTGTCGTTGGCCAGCACGCCGGTGGCGGCCGTGGCCGTGAGGGTGGCGTTCTCGCTCAGCGAGCCGGTGTCGGCCACGGCGACCGGGCCGTCGTTCGTGCCGGTGACGGTGATGACGAGGTTGGCGCTCGAGGTGGCGCCGGCGTTGTCGGTCACCGTGAAGGGCACGGTGATGACGGTGGATTGGCCTGCGCCGAGCGACTGGTAGGCCGCGACGGCAGGGTCGAAGCTGTAGGTGCCGTTGGCGTTGAAGGTGAGGCCGGCCGGCGCGGGGCCGTTCAAGGCGAAGGTCAGCGTGGCGCCGGCGTCGACGTCGATGGCGGTGACGGCGCCGTTGACCACGGCGGCATCTTCGGCGACGGTGAAGGCGTCAGGCTGCGCGACGGGCGCGTCGTTGGCCGGGGTGACGTCGATCGTCAGCTGGTTCGGCGCGGCGTCGAAGTCGAGGCCGTCGCTCACCGAGAAGCTGAAGCTCGCATAGCCGCTGCCGTTGGCATCGGCCGCGGGCACGAAGCGCAGGTTGGCCAGGTCGGCCGCGGCGATCTCCTGACCTGCCACCACGGCCACGCCGCCGAGCAGCAGCTGGCCGGCTGCCGGCAGGCTGTCGATGCGCACCGCGGCGAGCGGCTGGCCGTTGGCATCGGCGTAGCCGAAGTCGGACGCCGCGAACTGGTAGGCGGTGTCTTCGGCCGTGCTCACCGTCCGGTCCGTACCGGTCGGCGGGGTGTTGACGCTGTACAGCTGGGAGGCCGTGGCGGTGCTGCTGTTGCCAGCGGCGTCGGTGATCGTGATGCTCGCGTCGACCCGAGTGTCGGCATCGGCCGCCAGCGCGCTGCCCGGAACCGCGACGCTGAAGCTGCCGCCCGCGCCGACCGTGGCTTGGTAGGACTGACCGTTGACGGAGAGCACGACGATGTCGCCCGCAATGGCATCGCCACCGGCAACGCCGCTGAGCACGACGCTGCCACCGGCTTCGCTGGCGCTCAGCACGTTGTCGGCGGTGACGGGCGAGAGGGACAAGGTGACCGACGGCGCGGTCAGGTCGATGGCTCCAGCATCGTTGGCGGTGGCGCTGTTGCCCGCCGCGTCGGTGGCGGTCGCGACGACGGTGTAGTTGCCCTCGGCCAGGGCAGCCGGCACGTCGATCGAGTAGGTGCCGCCCGCGGTGACGGTCGCGGAGATGGTTTGCGAGGCGCCGGCGGAGTCGGTGACCACCAAGCTGATGTTGGAGCCGGCCGGCAGGTTCGTGGTGCCGGTGATGGTGGGCGTCGAGTCGTTGGTCAGTGCGGGAGCATCGACCGTGATGCTGGGCGCAGTCAGATCGATGGCCCCCGCATCGTTGGCGGTGGCGGAGTTGCCTGCCGCGTCGGTGGCGGTGGCCACGACGGTGTAGTTGCCCTCGGCGAGTGCCAGAGGCACGTCGACCGAGTAGGTGCCGCCCGCGGTGACGGTCGCGGAGATGGTTTGCGAGGCGCCGGCG
>VFQN01007954.1_pt1 | contig 11065 bp, 8 predicted proteins | sample 3512371 | NCBI WGS metagenome assembly VFQN01 (sample SAMN10412370, study PRJNA504923) | tailings metagenome | isolation source: Replicate 2 from Balatoc abandoned mine | place: Philippines: Itogon, Benguet | collected 2017-08-28 | reverse complement strand
CACGGCGCGCCGCAGCCGCTCGAGGCGGCCGATGTCGAATATCTTATTGGCGATGTCCGCGATCGCGAACTGGTAGCCCAGGCGCTTCGCGGCGTCGATGCGGTGGTGCACCTTGCGGCCGAGGTCGGCGTTGGCCAGTCGATGTACGAGATCGCCCGCTATGTCGGCGGCAATGATCTCGGTACCGCCATCCTGCTCGAAGGCCTGATCGCCAATCCAGTCGAGCGCCTCGTCGTCGCGTCCTCGATGAGCGTCTATGGTGAAGGCCTCTACCTCGACGCGACAGGCGGCCGCAGCGCCAATGTCAGGCGCACACGCGAAGACCTTGCTGCCCGCCGCTGGGACCCGGTCGGCCCGGATGGTTCGGCGCTTCGCCCCGTCCCTACCGACGAGACCAAGCCCGTCGATCTCGCCTCGATCTATGCCTTGACCAAATATGCGCAGGAACGCTCCGTCATGATCTATGGCGAGGCTTATGGCGCCGAAACCGTGGCGCTCCGACTCTTCAACGTGTTCGGCCCCGGCCAGGCGCTCTCCAATCCCTATACCGGCGTGCTCGCGAATTTCGCCTCTCGGCTTGCCGCCGGCGAGCAGCCGCTGGTCTTCGAGGACGGCTTGCAGCGCCGGGACTTCGTCCACGTCTCGGACGTCGCGCGCGCCTTCAGGCTTGCGCTTGAACGCAAGGAAGCGGCAGGAAACGTGATCAATGTCGGCAGCGGCAGCGCAACCGCCATCGGCGCGGTTGCCACCATGCTGGCGCGCGCCATGGGCGTGCCGGACCGTCAGCCGGAAGTTCTCGGCAAGGCGCGCTCGGGCGACATCCGCAACTGCTTTGCCGACATCACCAAGGCGACAGAGCTGCTCGGCTACGTTCCTGAGCGGCGGCTGGAAGACAGCCTCTGCGAGCTTGCCGAATGGGTCGCCGGCGCCTCCTCGATCGACAACGCTGCGCGCATGCGCAGTGAGCTCGAGGCGAGAGGCCTCGTCGCATGAAGGCGGTCGGGGGTGCTGGCCAATATGGCTTCGTGGAGTGGTTTCGCCCGCAGGAGTATGAGCGGACGGAACAGATCGTGCCGGAGATGGAAGCGGCGGGCGTCACGCATCTGCGCACGCACATCTCCTGGGCGGAATACCTGGCAGAAGGCGGCGCCGACTGGTTCGACTGGCTCATCCCGAGGCTCGCCGCCCGCTTCGATGTCCTGCCATGCATCCATTACACGCCGCCTTCGCTGTCGCGGACGGGACGCACCTCCGGCGCGCCGGTGCGGCTCAAGGACTATGCCGATTTCGTCGACGTGATGCTCACGCGCTATGGCCGCCATTTCAGCCATGTCGAACTCTGGAACGAGCCGAACAATCTGCTCGACTGGGACTGGCGGGAGGACCAGAGCTTCGAGCTTTTCTGCGAGATGGTCGGCGGCGCGGCCTATTGGGTTGAAAAGCGCGGCTGGAAAGCGGTGCTTGGGGGGCCCTCGCCCTTCGATCCGTACTGGCTGAACCTGATGGGCGAGCGCGGCGTGCTCGGCGTCGTCTCTGCCGTCGGCATGCACGGCTTCCCCGGCACGTGGGACAGTGAGGAGGCGAGCTGGACCGGCTGGGAACCGCATCTGACCGAAATGCGCGGCATCCTCGACCGCTACAATCGAAAAGCTGAGGCCTGGATCACCGAGGCTGGCTATTCGACCTGGAAGCGCGACGAAAACGAGCAAGTGCGGCGTTTCCTCGACGCGCTGCAGGCGCCTGCCGACCGGGTCTACTGGTACTCCTGGCGAGACGTGCCGCATGATGTCTCGGTGCAGGAGGGCTTCTGGTTCGACGCGCGGCACTATCATCTCGGTGTCGTCGATGCGGCCGGAGCGCCCAAGCTGCTCGGCCGCCTCCTGATGGATGGCGGGCCGGCGCGCGCAGCCGAGATCGGCGCGCTCGGCATGCCGTCCATAGGCGGACGGGCTGCCCCGATCGTGATCACCGGCGGCGCCGGTTTCATCGGTGCCAACCTCGCCGAGAGCTATCTCGCCGACGGCGAGGATGTCGTCATCGTCGACAATCTGAGCCGCGGCGGGGTGGAGGAAAACCTTTCCTCCCTACAGGAGCACTTTCCCGACCAGGTCCATGCCTGCCTCGCCGACATCCGGGATGCCCGGGCGCTCGATCCCGTCCTGAAAGGCGCGAAAGCTGTTTTCCACCTGGCTGCTCAGACCGCCGTGACGACGAGCCAGCAATCACCCGTCGATGATTTCGAGATCAACGCGCGCGGCACGCTCAACGTGCTTGAGGCAGTACGCCGGCACGCTCCCGATGCGCCGGTCGTCTTCGCCTCGACCAACAAGGTCTACGGTGCGCTCGAAGACATCGACCTGATCGAACTGGAAGATCGCTATCTGCCGTCGCAGCGACCGATCCGCTCGAACGGAATCGGTGAAGCGCGGCCGCTCGATTTCTGCACGCCCTATGGGTGCTCCAAGGGTGTCGCGGACCAGTATGTGCTCGATTACGCCAAGACCTTCGGGCTTGCGACTGCCGTCCTTCGCATGAGCTGCATATACGGCCCGCGCCAGTTCGGCACCGAGGACCAAGGCTGGGTCGCGCATTTCCTGATCCAGGCGATGAAGGGTGAGCCAATCACCATCTTCGGCAATGGCAAGCAGGTGCGCGACATCCTGCACGTGGCCGACGCAGTAGCGGCCTATCGGCGACTGGCGGCAAGCACCCTTGCCGGAAAGCCAAGGCTCTACAATCTCGGCGGCGGCGTGACCAACGCGGTCAGCCTGCAGATGGTGCTGACGGAAATCGCCAACCTCATCGGCGATCGGCCGCATGTGGGTTGGTCTGACTGGCGCACGGGCGACCAGCCCTATTTCGTCGCCGATACCCGCGCCCTGTCACGCGATACCGGCTGGACGGCCGAGATCGGCTGGCGCGACGGGCTCGCACAGTTGGCGGAATGGCTGCGGGCGCATCGCATCGGAGAGCCACGGCCGGCACTTGCGAGAGCGAGCGCATGAGCCCGCTCCGCATCCTCATGACGGTCGATGCCGTCGGCGGCGTCTGGCGCTACGCCATGACGCTCGGTCGCAGCCTTAGGGACGCCGGCCATTTCGTTGTGTTCGCCGGGCTTGGGCCACAGCCCTCTACGCAACAGCGCACGGAGGCTGAGGCGATTGGACTTCTCGACTGGCTCGACCAGCCGCTCGACTGGATGGTGGCGACGCCGTGTGAGCTCGACGGTGTCCCGGGGGCCATCGCGCAGGCCGCAGAACGGCACCGCGCGCACGTCATCCAGGTCAACGTACCATCGCAGGCAGCCGCACTCGAAGCGGATCGCCCTGTGCTCGCTGTCTGCCATTCCTGCGTCGCCACCTGGTGGCGGGCGGCAAAGGGCACGGATGTCGAGGCGGGCTGGCGTTGGCAGGTCGACCTGACAGCCAAGGGTCTTAATCGGGCTGATATCATCATTGCGCCCAGCGCGGCACATGCCGATGCCGTTGCGGAGGTCTATGGCGAGGCGCTGCGTCCGCGCGTGGTTCATAACGCCAGTGCCGCCGCTGCAGCACAGGTCGCCAAGCGCCCGATGATTTTCGCCGCAGCCCGCTGGTGGGATGCGGGCAAGAATGGTCGCGTGCTGGACGAGGCCGCGTGCGGGATCGGCTGGCCAGTCCGCATGGCGGGCGCCTGCCATTCGGGCGGGGGCGAGGTGTTCGAGCCCGAGTTTGCGCAGGCACTCGGCCCGCTTTCCGCCGACGCCGTCGCAGCCGAAATGGCTCGGGCATCGATCTTCGTTGCGCCCTCGATCTATGAGCCTTTCGGTCTCGCGCCACTCGAGGCGGCACGCGCGGGTTGCGCGCTCGTGTTGTCCGACATCCTCGTCTTTCGCGAAATCTGGGATGGTGCCTCCTTGTTCTTTGCCCCTGACGATCCTGCCGATCTCGCGCGCGTCGCCAACGAGCTGGCCGCAGACGAACACGCCTGCGAGCGTATGGCGCAGGCCGCACGGGAGCGCTCGCTCGACTTCCTGCCCGAGAGCCAGTGCGAGGCCATGGAGGCCCTCTACCTCGATCTCGTTCAGGCTGTGGCCTTGAGGGAGTGTGCCTGATGCGCTTCGTCTTCTACACGCATTCGCTCGTTTCCGACTGGAACCATGGCAACGCCCATTTCCTGCGGGGCGTCATGCGGGCGCTCAATGCGCTTGGCCATGCCACGCTGGCGCTGGAGCCGGCCGGCGGCTGGAGCCGGCAGAACCTGCTCGCACAGGCAGGCAAGGAGGCGGTCGAAGCCTTCGAGCATACCTTTCCCGATCTATCCCATCTGGCGTATGGACCCGAGTTCGAGCACGAAAACCTGCTCGCGGCGGCCGATGTCGTTGTCGTCCATGAATGGACCGAGCCGGGCCTTGTTGCCCGCATTGGTGCCGCGCGCCGCAACCAGCGCTTCTGCCTTCTCTTCCACGACACGCACCACCGCGCGGTGTCGGCCGAGGAGGAAATCGCGACGATGCCGCTCGGCGATTATGACGGCGTCCTCGCCTTTGGCGCTTCCCTGCGCGAACGCTATCTGACGGCAGGCTGGGGCAGTCAGGTTGCAACCTGGCACGAAGCGGCGGATGTGTCGCTGTTCTCGCCGCGCCCCGAAATCGAGCCGGAGGAGGATGTCGTCTGGGTCGGCAATTGGGGTGATGGCGAACGGGCGGACGAGTTGCGGACATTCCTGCTGGAGCCTGCCGCTGCCCTCGGTCTGACGGGTGGCGTCCATGGCGTCCGGTATCCGGCTGATGCGCTCGAAGCGCTGCGCCAGTCCGGCCTTGCCTATCGGGGCTGGATCGCGAATGCCGCCGTGCCCGAGGCGTTCGCCCGCGCGCGGGCTACGGTCCATGTGCCCCGGCGACCCTATGTCAGCGCCCTCCCCGGCATTCCGACGATCCGGATGTTCGAGGCCATGGCCTGCGGCATCCCGCTTCTGGTCGCACCCTGGCACGATGCCGAGGCGTTGTTCAGGCCCGGCCGCGACTATCTGCCCGTCGCCGATGGCGAAGCGATGCGGCGCGGGCTGCGCGACGTCCTCAGCGATCCTGATCTCGCCAGCTCGATGGCTGCCAGCGGCCGCGAGACTATCCTCGCCCGTCACACTTGCGACCACCGCGCGCTCGAGCTTCTCGAGCACGTCCGGCGGCTCGGTCCAACCCTATCCAAGGATGCTGCCGCATGAAGATCGCCTTCTACGGATCGAGCCTCTTGTCCTCCTACTGGAACGGCGCCGCCACCTACTATCGCGGCATGCTGAAGGAGCTGGCTGCGCTCGGCCACGACATCACGTTCTACGAGACCGATGCCTTCGACCGGCAGAAGCACCGCGATATCGACCCGCCGGACTGGTGCCGTGTCGTTGTCTATGAGGCGACGCCAGAGGCCATGGTACGCGCGGCTACGGCAGCGGCAGCGGCGGATGTCGTGGTGAAGGCGAGCGGTGTCGGCTACGAGGATGACGCGCTCTTCGACTGCCTGCTCGCTTCAGCACGGCCGGCTGCGACCATCATCTTCTGGGATGTCGATGCGCCGGCAACGCTGGCCGAACTTGCTGCTGCGCCGGATCATCCGCTGCATCGTCAACTGCAGCGCGTCGGCATGGTGCTGACCTATGGCGGCGGCGACCCGGTCGTCAATGGCTACCACGCGCTCGGGGTGGAACACTGCATACCGATCTACAACGCGCTCGACCCTTCGACGCATCATCCGGTTGCCGCCGATGAGCGTTTCGCAGCCGATCTCTCCTTCCTCGGCAACCGACTGCCCGATCGCGAGGCGCGGGTGGAGACGTTTTTCCTCGATGTCGCACGCGCCCTGCCGGACAAGCGCTTTTTGCTCGGAGGCTCGGGTTGGGGCGACAAGCCGAGGGCGCCGAACGTCGATTATGTCGGCCATGTCGCCACGCGTGACCACAACGCCTTCAATGCCTCGCCGCTCGCCGTCCTCAACATCTCGCGCCAGAGCATGGCGGATACCGGCTTTTCGCCGGCGACGCGCGTGTTCGAGGCGGCAGGGGCAGCAGCATGTCTCATTACCGACGCCTGGCCAGGCCTCGAAGATTTCCTCGAAGACGGCAAGGAAGTGCTTGTCGCCCGCGACGGAAGGGACGTCGCCGAGATCCTTGGCTGGTTGACGCCGATGGCGGCCCGCCGGATCGGGGCGCTCGCCAAGGCGCGCGTCATCCGGGATCACACCTACTCCCGCCGGGCGCGCGAAGTCGACGCGCTGCTGCGCCAGGCCCGCCAACGCCAGACAACAGAGGCTGCAGAATGACCCGCCCGCTTTCAATCGTCTTCGTCGGCCTCTCGCTTTCGTCTTCTTGGGGCAACGGCCACGCGACAACCTATCGCGCGCTCCTCAAGGGGCTCAACGCGCTTGGCCACGACGTCACGTTCCTGGAGCGCACCACACCCTGGTACGCAGCCAATCGCGATCTTGCCGAGCCGGATTTCTGCCGCCTCGCCTTCTATGACGATGCGGCCGACCTAACGCGTTTTGAAGACCTGATTGCGGCGGCGGATGTGGTCTGCCTCGGTTCCTACGTGCCCGATGGCGCGGCCGTCGGCGATTGGCTGGCCCGGACGGCCGGAGGTGCACTCTGCTTCTATGACATCGATACGCCGGTCACGATCTCGATGCTGGAGAATGGCGAGCACACCTATCTGAGACCCGATCAGGTGCCGGGATTCGACATTTATTTTTCGTTTGCCGGCGGGCGTTCGGTCGAGGCGCTGCGGGACCGTTTCGGCGCCCGCGACGTGCGCGTGCTCTACTGCTCCGTCGACGAGGACGTCTATCAAAACACGGGCGACGCGCGGCGGTGGGATCTTGGCTATCTCGGCACCTACAGCGACGATCGCCAGCCGACGCTGGAGCGGCTCCTGATCGAACCTGCCCGGCGGCTGCCGCATCTGCGCTTCGTCGTGGCCGGGTCGCAATATCCGGCCGCCATCGACTGGCCAGCCAATGTCGAGCGCATCGAGCATCTGCCGCCGGCCGAGCATCCGTCGTTTTACTCGAGCCAGCGCTACACGCTGAACGTCACCCGCGCCGACATGATCCGGTCCGGCTGGTCGCCGAGCGTCCGGTTGTTCGAGGCAGCAGCCTGCCACACGCCCATCGTCAGCGACTTCTGGGACGGCTTGAGCGACATCTTTCCCGATGCCGTCGTTATCGCCGAGACGAGCGACGAGGTTGTCGCCCTTCTCGATGGGCGGCCGGACTATGAAGCGTCGGCCCTTGCGGCACGTGCCCGGGAAATCGTCCTGCGTGATCACACTGGGCGAGCGCGGGCTCGTGAGTTCGTCGATGCCGTCTGCGGCAGCATGGCTATTGGTGACGTGAAACGGATTGATGGAGACGAGAGTGATGCAGCGCAGCTTTGACAGACCGCAGCGAATGCTCGTTGCAGGCGGTGCCGGGTTTCTCGGCTTCCACCTCTGCATGCGTCTGCTGGATGCCGGCCACGAGGTCATCTGCGTCGACAACCTTCTGACGGGGACGCGGCGCAACGTCGTCGATCTTGCGCGAAGGGCGCACTTCCATTTCATCGAGCATGACATCTGCGACCCGCTCGACGTGGCGGAGCGTCTCGACGCCGTCTACAATCTCGCCTGCGCCGCGTCGCCGCCGCGCTACCAGGCGGATCCGGTCCACACGATGATGACCAGCGTTGCCGGGACGCTCAATCTGCTGAACCTCGCCGAAGCCAAAGGCGCGCGCTTCCTTCAGGCTTCCACGAGCGAGGTATATGGCGATCCCGAGGTGCATCCGCAACCCGAAGACTACCGCGGCTCGGTCAACTGCACCGGTCCCCGCGCCTGCTATGACGAAGGAAAGCGAGCTGCCGAGGCGCTCTGCTTCGACTTCGTCCGGCTAGGGCGCGGCGACGTACGCGTCGCGCGCATCTTCAACACCTATGGCCCGCGCATGCGCGCCGATGACGGCCGCGTCGTTTCGAGCCTCGTCTGCCAGGCGCTCGCAGGCGCAGACCTGACCGTCTTCGGCGATGGCCGCCAGACGCGCTCCTTCTGCCATGTCGATGACCTGGTCGAGGGGCTCATCCGGTTGATGCAGGTCAATCCGCGGCCGGACGGGCCGGTCAATCTGGGCAACCCTGGCGAGTTCACGATTCTCGAGCTCGCGGAGCGTGTGCGCGGCTACGTACCGGGCGCCGGACCGGTCGTGCATCGCCCATTGCCGCAGGATGACCCGACGCGGCGCCGGCCGTCCATCGAGCGCGCCAATGCGCTTCTTGGCTGGGAGCCTGTCATTTCGCTAGAGGAGGGTTTGCCGGCAACCGTTGCGTGGTTCGCAGGCGAAGCGGCCGGGCAGCGCAGAATGCGGCTTGCCTAGGCATCAGCTGTCGAGCGTTCCCTTTCGCCGCGCGGCGAGCGTTGTCCGCAATTGCTCGGCGAGGTCGAGCAGACGCTGCGGGATGGCTTCCTTCTCGATCTCGTCGAGCATGACCCGGATTTCCCGTTGGTCTTCCGGGTCAGCGTCCTGCGACTTTGATGGAGTGTTCTGCCGGCGCATCTGTCGTCAAATTGAGGTGGCTCGCCCCGTCTGCGTTTCGCCTGAGGCCATCGCAAGCCCCTCACAGAAGGTGCGAGGGGCGTGCTTGCGAAGAAGGCAGGCAAACTTCAGGTGAAGCAGCTTTGCGGCGTCTGCTCGCCAAGCTCCGTCAGAAGCCTTGCGCGCGACCGGTTTAGCCGGCTCTTCACCGTGCCGATGTCGCAACCGAACCGATCGGCGGCCTCAAGATAAGATGCTCCTTCGAGCGTTACATGAATGAGCATATCGCGCTGCTTTTCCGGCAACCGACCGAGTGCCGCCTTCAGTTCCTGGTTGCGCACGGCCCATTCCTGCGTCGCTGGCGTCGTGGGGAGTGCCGCCACGCAATCCGCCTTGCCTGGTGCCTCGCGCGTGAGCACGACGATGCGGTTGTAGAAGGTGTTGCGCATGATCGTGAACAGCCACGACTTCAGCTGCGTGCCTTCCTTGAACAGGTGGATCTTGGCGATGGCCTTGGTCAAGGTTTCCTGGACGAGGTCGTCGGCGTCGGAAGGCTGCTTGCAGAAACTGCGCGCAAAAGCGCGAAGGGCGGGTATGAGCGCGACGACATCATCGAAGCTTTCGCGAGATGATGGCGTGTGGGTGTCGTCGTGAGGCATCATGAACTTGTCCCTTCGTTCTTGTTGGGCCCCTGACTGCCGAACGACACCTCTCCGCGCATTGTTCCTTCCATCTTCACGAAAGCGCGAAGGTTTGCCGTCATTGCGGAACAGTCGCCGCCGGGCCGGGTTTGCCTGACAACCACGAGGGGTTCCGATGACGACGAAAACCGTGCGCTACCATAAATATACGCAGCCGACCGGCGGCTGGGGGTCAGTGAAATCGGTCGCAAAGCATTCTGCGCAGCAGCGCGCGCTTGCTGCCGGACCCGGTCTTTTCAGCGACCACAACAAGGTTGGCGGCTACATGTGCACGAGTTGCGCTTGGGCAAAGCCGGCCAAGCCTCATCTGGGTGAGTTCTGCGAGAACGGCGCTAAGGCGACATTCTGGGATCTCACCCCCAAGCGCACGACGCGTGACTTCTTCGCCGCACATACGGTGAGTGAACTTCTCGGCTGGTCGGACTACGACCTCGAGAACGAAGGCCGCCTGACGGAGCCGATGCGCTACGACCCGGCGCAGGATCGTTACGTGCCGATCGCGTGGGACGACGCCTTCGCCGCGATCGGCGCGAAGCTGAAGGCGGTAGAGCCGAAGAGCGTCGTCTTCTACGCATCGGGCAGGGCCTCGCTTGAGACCTCCTACATGTACCAGCTGCTCGCGCGGCTCTACGGCAACAACAACCTGCCCGACAGCTCCAACATGTGTCACGAGACGACGTCGGTGGCGCTGCCGCAAAGCATCGGCGTACCGGTCGGCACGGTGCGGCTCGACGAGTTCGACCACACCGACTGCATCTTCTCCTTCGGTCAGAACGTCGGCACGAATTCGCCCCGGCTGCTTCACGTCCTTCAAAAGGTGCGCGAGCGAAATGTGCCGATCGTGGTGTTCAACCCTTTGCGAGAGCGCGGGTGGGAGGCTTTCGTCAATCCGCAGCAGCCCCTGCAGATGGCCACCAATTCGCCGACCGAAATCGCGACGCAGTATCTGCAGGTGCGCGCGGCCGGCGACATCGCGGCCATGATGGGCATCGCCAAGGCGCTGCTGGCGTTCGAAGCAGAAGCAGAAGCCGGGCGACGCCCGCCGGTCCTCGACCGCGCCTTTATCGCCGAGCACACGCATGGCTTCGAGGCCTTCGAGACGCAGGTGCATGCAACCGCGTGGAGCGACATCATCGAAGCATCCGGCCTGCCGCGCGACGCGCTGGAACAAGCGGCCGAGACCTTCTCGCGGGCGAAGAACATCGTTGCAATCTACGGCATGGGGCTGACGCAACACCGGCTCGGGGTCGATACGGTTCAGCTGCTCGTAAACCTGCTCCTGATGCGCGGCATGATGGGCAAGACCGGCGCCGGCATCTGTCCCATCCGTGGGCACTCCAACGTCCAGGGGCAGCGCACGGTCGGCATTGCCGAAAAGACCGACCTCGTCCCACTCGACCGCCTCGCAAGTCAGTTCGGGTTCGAGCCGCCGCGCGAGGATGGCATGAACACGGTGGAGGCGTGCGAAGGGATCATCGACGGAACGGTGCGCGCCTTCATCGGGCTGGGCGGCAATTTCGTTCGGGCGATCCCGGAACGCGAGTTGATGGAGGAGCGCTGGCGCGGTCTCGATCTCTCCGTACAGATCGCGACGAAGCTCAACCGCGCCCACCTCATCACAGGCCGCGAGACATACCTGTTGCCGACGCTGGTGCGATCGGAGATCCACCACGAGGCGACTGGTCCGCAGATCGTGACGATGGAAGATTCCACAGCATGCATCCATGCTTCGCGTGGGAAATATCAGCCTGCGAGCGACCATCTCCTGTCGGAACCGGCGATCGTCGCCGGCATCGCCAAGGCCACGCTTGCGGCGAACCCGAAAGTGCC
>VFQN01007953.1_pt1 | contig 11070 bp, 8 predicted proteins | sample 3512371 | NCBI WGS metagenome assembly VFQN01 (sample SAMN10412370, study PRJNA504923) | tailings metagenome | isolation source: Replicate 2 from Balatoc abandoned mine | place: Philippines: Itogon, Benguet | collected 2017-08-28 | reverse complement strand
CCTCGCTCCACTACAGGCTCAGGCCTTGGAGACCTACGGGCTCAGATCTGGCGACGGGCGGTTGTTGGACGCAGCCGCCCGTTCGCACATCTTGGCACCAGTGCCGTACACAAGAGACCTTCTCTCGACGATTTGCCGGCCTTTGGTCGAGCGAAGGTCTCTCCGCTACGCACCTTCGGTGCTCCGGTCGAGACGACGGGAGTTTTAGGAAATCCGGCCCTCGGCGGCCTGGATGTCCGTCGTCCGCGCCGCGCTGGTCGCGACGATGATCTCGATGCCGCGGGCGATGTCGTCGACGGCCATCGACGGCGCGCCACCCAGCCGGGCCGCCTGTTCGGGAACATAGGGAATGTGCAGGAAGCCGCCGCGCATCTTCGTCGGATGGCTGTCGATGATGTCCATCAGCGAATAGAGGATGTGGTTGCAGACGAAGGTGCCGGCCGTGTTCGACACTACGGCCGGCAGTCCGGCCTTCCGCATCTCCGCCACGCAGGCCTTGATCGGCAGGGTCGCGAAATACGCCGCCGGGCCGTCGACCCGCACCGGCACGTCGATCGGCTGCTTCCTGTCGTTGTCGGGGATGCGCGCATCCTGGACGTTGATTCCGACCCGCTCGAGACAGAGGTCGGTGCGGCCGCCGGCCTGGCCGACGCAGAGCACGATGTCGGGCCCGGCCTTTTCGATCGCCTCGCGCAGCACCTTCGCCGACTTGGCGTAGGAGGTCGGAAGGACCGCCGTCAAAACGGTGACCTTGCCGATCTTCTTCTTCAGCCGGCTCACCGCCAGCGAGGAAGGATTGACCTTGTCGCCGCCGAACGGATCGAAGCCTGTCACCAACGCGCGCATGCGATTTCCTCAAACGAAAGGGCGCCCCGTTGGGGGCGCCCCGACGTTAGGCCCGGGAAAGCCGAACGGCTACTTGTTCGCCTTGTCGACCGCGCGGCGGGCCATGACGCCGACCAGGTGGGCGCGATACTCGGCGCTGCCGTGGATGTCGCTGTTAAGCCCGTCCGCCGGCACCTTGATGTCCTTGATGGCGTCCGACGAGAAGTTCTTGGACAGCGCCTCTTCCATCGCCTTCACGCGGAAGACGCTGGGGCCGGCGCCGGTCACCGCGACGCGCACGCCCGCGGCGGTCTTGGCGACGAACACGCCGACCATCGCGTAGCGCGAGGCCGGGTTCGGGAACTTCATGTAGGCGGCTTTTTCGGCCTTGGGGAAGCTGATTGCAGTGATGATTTCGCCCTCGCCCAGCGCCGTCTCGAACAGGCCGGTGAAGAAGGCGTCGGCCGCGTGCTTGCCGGTGCTGGTGATCACCGTGGCGTTCAGGGCCACGACGGCCGCCGGATAGTCGGCAGCCGGATCGTTGTTCGCCACCGAGCCGCCCATGGTGCCGCGGTTGCGGACCTGCGGATCGCCGATGTGGCCGGCCAGGTCCGCCAGCGCCGGAATGGCCTTCTTCACGTCGGCCGAGGCCGCGACGTCGCCATGCTTGGTCATGCCGCCGATGACGACGTTGTCGCCCTCGACCTTGATACCGGCGAGTTCCTTGAGACCGCCCAGGTCGACCACGTCACTCGGCCGCGCCAAGCGCTGCTTCAGCGTCGGGATCAGCGTCATGCCGCCCGACATCGGACGGGCTTCTTCCTTGCCCTTGAGCAGGGCGACCGCGTCGGCAACCGACTTCGGACGATGATAGGCAAAATCGTACATCTGGATTTCCTCCGTTTACTCGGCCGCCGCGCGCTGGGCGCCCTGGATCGACTGCCACACGTTGAGCGGGGTGGCCGGCATTTCGACATGCTTGACGCCGATCGGCGCCAGCGCGTTGTGGACCGCGTTCATCACGGCCGCGGGTGCCGCAATCGCCCCCGCCTCGCCGCATCCCTTCACGCCCAGCGGATTGTGCGGGCACGGGGTGACCTTGTATCCGAGCTTGAACGACGGGAAGTTGTCGGCGCGCGGCATGGTGTAGTCCATGAACGAACCGCTCAGCAGCTGGCCCGTCTCCTTGTCGTAGACCGCGCCCTCGAACAGCGCCTGGCCGACGCCCTGGACGATGCCCCCGTGCACCTGGCCCTCGACGATCATCGGATTGATGATGTTGCCGAAATCGTCGACGGCAGTGTGCGCCACGACCTCGACGATCCCGGTCTCGGGATCGATCTCGACCTCGCAGATCTGCGTGCCGGCCGGGTAGACGAAGTTCGCCGGATCGTAGAAGGCGTTCTCGTCCATGCCCGGCTCGATCTCGGCGAGCGGGTAGTTGTGCGGCACGTAGGCGGCGAACACTGCCTGCGCCAGCGGTACGGCCTTGTCGGTGCCCGCCACTTTGAAGGTGCCGTTCTCGAACACCACGTCGGCCGCGTCGGCTTCCATCAGATGGGCCGCGATCTTCTTGCCCTTGGCGATGATCTTGTCAGTCGCCTTCATGATGGCCGAGCCGCCGACGGCCAGCGAACGGCTCCCGTAGGTGCCCATGCCGAAAGTGGTCGTCGCCGTGTCGCCATGCACCACCTCGATCTGCTCCATCGGCACGCCCAGCCGGTCGTGGACGAGCTGCGCGAAGGTGGTCTCGTGTCCCTGCCCGTGGCTGTGCGAGCCGGTGATGACCTGCACGTTGCCCGTCGGGTTGAACTTGATCTGCGCCGATTCCCACTGGCCGACACCGCCGCCCAACTGGCCGATCACCTGCGAGGGCGCGAGGCCACAGGCCTCGATATAGGACGAGAAGCCGATACCGCGCAGCTTGCCGCGCGCCCTGGCCTCGGCCCGTCGGGCCTCGAAGCCCGGATAGTCCGCGATCTTCATCGCCTCGTCGATGATCGGCGGGTAGTTGCCGGAATCGTACTGCAGCGCCACTGGCGTCTGGTACGGAAAGGCCGTCGACGGGATGAAGTTCTTCCGGCGCAGCTCGGCCGGATCCATGTTCAGTTCGGCCGCAGCCTTGCTGACGATCGTCTCGATGACGAAGGTCGCCTCGGGGCGTCCTGCGCCGCGATAGGCGTCGACCGGCGCCGTGTGGGTCACCGCCGCCTTCACGTTGGCGTAGATCAGCGGCGTCGTGTACTGGCCCGCGAGCAGGGTGGCGTAAAGATAGGTCGGGACCGCCGTCGAGAAGGTCGACAGATAGGCACCCATGTTGGCGATCGTCTCGACCTTCAGCGCCAGGAACTTGCCATCCTTGTCGAGAGCGAGTTCGGCGTGGGTGACATGGTCGCGGCCGTGGCAGTCGGTCTGGAACGACTCGCTGCGCTCGGCCGTCCACTTGATCGGCCGGCCGACCCGCGATGCCGCCCAGCACACCATCGTCTCGTCGGCGTAGCAGAAGATCTTGCTGCCGAAACCGCCGCCCACGTCGGGTGCGATGACCCGCAGCTTGTGCTCGGGAATGCCCAGCACGAAGGCCGACAGGATCAGCCGCAGCACGTGCGGATTCTGCGAGGTCGACCAGAGCGTATAGTTGCCGGTGCCCTTGTCGTACTCCGCCGCCGCCGCACGCGGCTCCATCGCATTGGGGATCAAACGGTTGTTGACGATGTCCATTCTGGTGACGTGCGCCGCCTTCGCGAAGGCGGCCTCGACATCGGCCTTCACGCCGATTTCCCAGTCGTAGATCAGGTTGCCCGGCGCCTCGGCGTGAACCTGCGGCACGCCCTTGTCGAATGCCCTGGCGAGGTCGACGATTGCGGGCAGCACCTCGTAATCGACCTTGATCGCCTCGGCCGCGTCCCTCGCCTCGTCGTGGGTGTTGGCCACGACCATGGCGACGGTGTCGCCGACGTAGCGAACCGTGTCTACGGCCATGACCGGATGCGGCGGCGCCTTGTGCGGCTCGCCATGCTTGTCCTTCACCACCCAGCCACAGATCAGGCCGCCGACCTTGGCATCGACAAGATCCTTGCCAGTGAAGATGTTGACGACGCCTGGAAATTTCTCCGCTGCCGAAATGTCGATGCTCTTGATCTTCGCATGGGCATGCGGCGAACGCAGGAAATACGCGTAGGTCGCCCGGGCGAGGGGCAGATCGTCGACATAGCGACCGGTTCCGGTCAGGAAGCGCTTGTCTTCCGTACGCGGGACGCGGGCGCCGATTCCGGTGGCGGAGGTCATGGGGCTACACTCCTGCAGACTTCATGGCCGGGGCTGCGGCCAGGATGGCCTTGACGATGTTGTGGTAGCCGGTGCAGCGGCAGAGATTGCCTTCGAGCTCGCGGCGCACCGTGGCCTCGTCGAGTTCGTAGTTGTGGCGCTTCACCATGTCGATGGCGCTCATCACCATGCCGGGCGTGCAGAAGCCGCACTGCAGGGCGTGGTTGTCGCGGAAGGCCGCCTGCATCGGGTGCAGCTTCTCGGCGCTCTCGGCGAGGCCCTCGATGGTCGTGACCTTCGCGCCCTCGGCCTGGACTGCGAGCATGGTGCACGACTTCACGGACTGACCGTCGACGTGCACCACGCACGCGCCGCACTGGCTCGTGTCGCAGCCCACATGGGTGCCGGTCATGCCGAGATGCTCGCGCAGGAACTGAACCAACAGCGTGCGCGCCTCGACCTTGCCCGATACGGACTTACCGTTGACGGTCATGGCGACGGAAATGGTCATACTCGATCTCCCCTCACGTATTGGTTTGCGCGGCCGCAACCATACACGGCCGCCGGGCGTTGGCCGGGACTGTGACAAGCCCGCCACATTGCGGTCAAGGGAATTGCTGGCGTCCGACGCCAGCTGCTAACGACTCGCAAGAAACACGAGGATCAACACCACGGCGCCGACGCCGATGACGGTCCAGTGACGATAGCCGCGCTGCGCTGCAGCAGACGGCACGGGCGGCGGCGGCTCCCCCGCGGGATCGAGAGACGCCATCGTCAGGACGCCGCGGCGACCGGCGGCGGCGCGCCGACGCTCTCGGCGAACTTGCCGAAGAACTGATCGGCAAGCTTCTTGGCCGTACCGGTGATCAGTCGGGCGCCCACCTGGGCAATCTTGCCGCCGACCTGGGCATCGACTTCGTATTTCAGGATCGTGTCGTTGCCATCCTCGGTGAGCGTCACCACGGCGCCGCCCTTGGCGAAGCCCGCGACGCCGCCCTGCCCTTCGCCGGCGATCCGGTAGCCGTTCGGCGGATCGATGTCGGAGAGCGTCACCTTGCCCGAGAAGGCGGCACTCACCGGACCGATGCGCAGGCGCACCTTGGCGGTCATCTCGGTGGGAGACAGCATCTCCAGCGATTCGCAGCCCGGAATGCAGGCCTGCAGCACGGCCTGGTCGTTCAGCGCCGCGAAGACCTTCTCCCGCGACGCCGCAATCCTGTATTCGCCCTTGATTTCCATGTCGTAACTCCCGGCTCAGCGCCTACCACTTGTTCGTATAGGAGTCCGGCGGCAATTCTGCCAGCGGCTCGCGTACCGAGACATAGATGGTGGCGATATACGGAACGGCCATCAGGAGCGCCATGAAGGCGAACCAGTTGGCCTGGGTGTTCCACAACAAGGTGCGAATGACCCATCGACCGCCGTCTGCGGAGACGAAGCCGCCGGCGCCGCCATCATGCAGCTTGATCGCCCCCTCGGTGACGACCAGCACGACGGCCCAGAACACCAGCATCGTGGCCAGCACGATCTCCGGCATGACGGGACCGAAGCGGCTCATCCGCCGATGCATGCGCACGACGCCGCGGCTGCCGTCGTAGCCCAGCAGGCGGCCGAACGAGAGCGCCTTGGCGATGCGATGATCGCGCGCCACCGGGTCGGTGCGCAGGATGGTGGTGGTCTTCCACAGCATCAGCACGATGCTCGGGATCACGAAGCTCCACATCGGGAAATCGCGGTAGCGGCCGTCGATCGCGATCTGGCGGAACCAGTCGCCGATCCGGATCACACCGTCATACCAGTCGATGCTGATGACGATCAGGTAGAAGATGCAGAGGACGGTCAGGGCGAGATACAGCAGCTGTGCCAGCAAGTCGACCCGCCGCAGGATGCGGTAGCGCGGCAGCTCGCGCCAGGCCCGCCACCATTCGCGGACCCTGGCGCTGTAGAGCGACGGATCGGCCATCTGGCCGGTCAGGCTGTCTGAAATGCCGCGCAGCAGCGCGTAACTGAAGACGGCCAGGAGAATCGCCCAGAAGGCGATGCCCAGGGTTTTCTCGAAGTAGAAGTTGCGGGTCAGGTCGACCCAGGTCGCCTGCACGTAGCAGGTCGCCACGATCTGGGCGAACAGCGCAAAGACGAAGATGCCCTTCCAGTGACCCGCCTTGCGCTGGGATGCATAGGCGAGCAGCAGCAACGCCCCGGCGATCGTCGAAATGGTGAACAGGATCTGCCAGTGCGGCTCCGCCCTCACCGGCTTGCCCAGTTCGAACTTGGCGTGGCGCTGGGCGTCCAGCAGGCCCCACTCGGCTCCCACGGTGCCCTCCTGGCGGGCCTTCCAGTACTGGTCGAACGCCTCGATCACGTTGTAGTCGAAACCCTCCCGCTCGGCGGCGCCGCGGAAGATGGAGAAGTACTTCACCTGCTCGACCCGGCCCGGCCGCGCGTCGGAGCGCATGCGGCCGTCGCTCGGCCAGCCCGTCTCGCCGATGACGATCTTCTTGCCGGGGAAGCGCGCCTGGACCTTCTTGTAGATGTCGACCAGGTGCTTCTCGATCGCGAGCTGGCCGTCCGCCTCGCGGCGGTCGAGCCCGATCGGCTCGTCTTCCCAGTAGGGCAGGATGTGGATGGTAATGAAGTCGACCTCGTCGGCCAGCGACGGGTTGCGCAGCCAGAATTCCCAGACGTCCGCGTAGGTCACCGGCTGGGTGACGCGCTGCTTCACCTGGCGGATGTAGCGCCGCAGCTGGTTTGCGGTGAGATCCTTGCGCAGCAGCACCTCGTTGCCGACGATCACCCGCTCGACCGTGTCCTTGTATTTGTTGGCATGGTCGATCAGCAGGTTGATCTGCTCGAGGTTCTCCTTGTCGTTGTCGTTCAGCCAGGCGCCGTGCCAGACCTTGAGTCCGTACTTGCCGGCGCGTTGCGGCACCGTCTCGAGGTTCTCCCCCGCGGAATAGGTCCTGACCGCCTTAACCTTGCCCTGGAGGCGCTTGAGATCAGACTCGATCTGGTCGGGGGTCGGAAAAGTCCGCGTCAGCGGGCTCTGGCCGGGCCGGTAGGGAGCGAAGGAGACGCTCTGAAGAGGCGCGTCATTCCAGCCGGCGATGTCGACCGGCCGGTTCGGAACCCACCACCACAGGAAATTGAGAGCCGCCACGACCGCGAAAGCCAGCAGCGCCACGAGTGCACGCATGGAGAGGCTTGTAGCAGGATCGCTGAGCGGACGTATGGCTTTTCGAGGGCTTGTCCCCAAAAGCTAGAGCGGTCCGCGCTGCAGCCCGGCGATCGCCTGGCGCACGACCTGATGGCCGCGGAACAACACGGCCTCCTTCCAGTCGTCGGTCTCCGGGTAGAACTGGCGGCGCATCGCCTTGCGCACGGGCTCGGCTTCCTTGCCCAGCGGATCGCCGTACTTGTGCAGCCAGTGGTCGGCGCGGAACGCCTTCTGGCCGCTCTCGCGATCGAAGGTGCCGTATTCGAGCGTGCACATGGTGAGCCGGGTCTGCGGCTCTTGCAGCACCCGGTTCAGTCCGTAATGCCCGAGCCCGTCGCGCGCCTGCGAGGCCGTCTGACCCCGTTTCGACTCCGTGACCGACTCACCCCAGAAATTGCGCACCCGGCGCGAGCCGCCGGTGCCGATGTCGTAATGGGTGATGGGCTCGCCGTAGCCGTAGGGACCGAGGCCGGTATGGAAGTCGACCACCGCCACGTCCTCGCGGCTCTTCAGGTATCGGTCGACGATGGCGTGCAGGGTACGGTTCGACCAGGAAGGTCCGCCGCCGCCGAAGAACATCCCGTCGGCGTGACTGTACTGGCCGCCGGAGACGGCGCGGAAGAACTCGACGTCGCCGACCTTCCGGCGAAAGGCCGCCAACCTTGCGTCGGCCGCCGCGCGGCCCGCCTCGCTGAAATCCGCCGGCACGAGATCGTCGGCGATCTCGAGATAGCCCTCGTTCACCGGATAGGGCTTCGAATGGTCGACATAGTTGCGGTTGAGGTCGTTACCCTCCTCGGTCACGCGCCGCGTCCAGGCGAAGCCATAGGGGTTGATCGCGTGCACGAACAACGCCGCGGTGCCCTTGGGCAGTCCCGATGCGCCGACGCCGGCCAGCCAGTCGACCTGGAAGCCCGAGCCGCAATAGCCCTCGACGCCGTGGGTGGACGAGATCGTGACCATGACTTTCGAGGCGTCGGCCGGCCCCACCCAGGCCACGTCGGTCGACAGCACCTCGCCCTTCGGGCCTTTGGTCGGATTGTCGTAGCGGAAGGTCGCCGCATCCGCGAGGTAGGCGGCCGCCAGGAACTTCTCGCGCGCCTCGCTGTAGTCGGCGGCAAAGGAGGCAATGTTGTTCATGGTCGACGATACCTCGTCCAAAGCTTCACACATTTCAAAAGACGCCGTCAGACTCCTCCCAGTTGTTTGGGACGGAGACGGGGCGAACACACAACAAATTAGCCTAGTTCATGCGGTGAAATCGATGGGCTTGAGCACGACGTCCGGGCTGTATAGGCGCCGACGGCCGTTGCTTGGCTCATCTGCATCGCTTCTACCGATGCAGTTGCTAGCCAAACTCTTCCCAACGTCAGATCTTTGCGAAGGCGGGCTTCTCGACGCCGGTCATCGTGTCATAGGCCTTGAGGATCGTCTCCTCCGGGGTCCGCGTGACGCCGCTGTCGTGGTAGATCGCCTTCAGCCAAAGCGCCATTTTGGTGTGGGAGCCGTTCTCGATGAAGTGTTCCGACATCACCTTGCGCAGCATCTCCTCGCCCTTGGCGACATAGGCCGCGTCGGGCTTGCCGCCCTCGGCGAGATGACGGCAGGCCCACTGCCCGTACATCAGTTCCGCCCGCGAGATGGCCGGCGCCGACGAGGCCTTAGAGGTGAGTCCCGCCTCCTGACAGAGCTTCAGACCGACGTCATGGCGTCGCGCCGCCAGGTTGAGCGGCAGGGCGAGTTCGAGCCCCTCGCGCATCAGGAGCTTCGCCCCGTTGGGCTCGAAGCGGTCGAACTGATCCCATCGTCGCCAGTCGGCCTCGCTCGCGCGGCCGAACTCGGCCACCGCGGAATCGCCATCGATCAGCCACTTGCACAGGCCCAGCGTCTGCCACCATTGGTAGGCGTAAAAGGCTTCCTCGGTATCCTTGCCTTCTGGCCACGCCGGTTGTGATTCCATCCAGCCCGCAAGCGCCCGCGCTAGCGGCAAGACCTGCTCGCGCAAACCCAAGAGATGAGCATGGATCAGGTATCTCAGTTTACTAGCCATATAGTGCGAGCGATTAAATGGCCCGGTCGTTTCCGGTTCAAACTTAGCCGCAACCGCCAGAAGGAAATCCAGGTAGAACTGGCGATCCTTTTCGGGCTCGAAAATTCTCGGCATCACGGCCTCTCTTTCGGATAGACGACAGCGCGGTCGCCACCTGCGATTCGTTCAACCACACCGTTGCGTGCGCTTCCAGTGCCCACCGTGACGATGGTCACGTTCCTATTGGACAAATTCTCCAATGCTCTGGCGCCGGCTTCAGGTGACAAGCGTCCATTCTTCATCCCCGCACAAATGCTGCTTTCAGCGTGTTCCAGGGCACTATCTAAAGACAGCGGCGTCTGATGCGCACGGCCGCTCGGACCTATCGACGTATCAGAGCCGCGCCATTTGGAATCCCAGAAGTGAATCTCGCCGTTACGATCGACTGAGATCACATCCGGCCCCCGCTGCCCCGCCTTCCTTCCGAAGTCGATCACTGTGTGATCCGGGAAATGCCGCGCAATCTCGTTAGCCAGCCCGAACTCTCCGCGCAATCCCTTGCGATGGTTCTCGTGATCGGGCAAGTAGTCGCGCCCTGCCGCCGGTTCACCGACGCGGGGATCGAGTTTGATGCCGACTGCCGTGTCGATGCCGTTAGGACCGACGTACTCGTCCCTTTTGGCCAGTTTTGCTCTCTCGTCCAACCAGTCACTGGGAGATTGAGGCGATTGCTTCCGCTCAACGGCGGCTGCCGCTCCAGCCGTATCGGGTGCAGGCTGCGTGCCCGATGGCTGGGGCGAGGGCGGAAACCAATGCCGCAACTTCTCGATTGCCGTTGGCAGTCCAGACTCCACCGGCGGCCGGTTGTGCCCCACGCCTGGTGCGGGCTGTTGGCCTGGTGTCCCAGGGGAGCGGGGCGGTGAGGGAACGCGACCGGCTCCGCCACCGCGAGCGCCGGCACCTCCGGCTTGCGCGAGAATGATGTTCTGCGGATCGAAGGCTTCGCCTACCTGCGTGCTGCCGTCGTAGTTTTGGACAATGAGGGGCTCTGCCCCATCGAACACGCCCTTCGCTGCAAGCTCTGGTGGCAGCGCTTCGGCCGGCTCGCCTCCGCCAACCTGGACGATGTTCGGATCGCCTTCCACGCGCGGCAGTGCGTCGCTGACCAAGCCGCGAATGTCAGACATCGTCGGAGGCCTGCCCTCGACGGGCTCGAACGCACCTAAGAGCGTGTCGAGCTGTTGTCGCGCGGTCCGGGCCTCCTCTCCGTCGGGATCGGCGTTGGCGTTGTGCAGTCCCTCTCGCAGGAACAGGCGACCGAGACGGTGGCGCTCGAAGGCCGGATCGGGTTTGCTTTCGGCCAGAGTCTTCTGGAGTTTGGTCAGTCGGTTATAGTCGCCGTCGCCGAGCGACAGCCGGTATTGCGTGAGGTCGAGGCCCGCAAATTTCTCCGGCTCGTGCACGGCCTGGTCGTCGAGCCTGTCGTAAAGGTCGCGGTCCGTGGCGACGCGGCCGCCGTTCATTGCCGTCCGGTCGAGCGCCTCCGTCTGCTCCGGGCTCAACCCGTCGCGCAGCGCTGTCGGCATCACCATCAGCGACGCCGCGGGATTCTCTCCCAGCCAGTCGAGCGCGCTTGCGGCCGCGCGCCCCCGCGCCGCCTGCCACGCCCTGTCGGCGCGCGCCCGCGTCCCAGCCCTTTCGTTCGCCCTGGTAACGCAGCTCGCCCACCGTGGTG
>VFQN01007951.1_pt1 | contig 11071 bp, 17 predicted proteins | sample 3512371 | NCBI WGS metagenome assembly VFQN01 (sample SAMN10412370, study PRJNA504923) | tailings metagenome | isolation source: Replicate 2 from Balatoc abandoned mine | place: Philippines: Itogon, Benguet | collected 2017-08-28 | reverse complement strand
CGCACACGCGTCGCGAAAATTTAAGGGGTTGTGTGGTATTGGTTGTCCGGGGTTGACACGCCACAGCAGGAGTTGCCGTACGCTGCAGGTAGGTTGGGACATGGGCGCAGCTGTTTCCAGGTTAGGAATGGGCGTCTGCATTTGCAGGGGTCCATGTGTACACTGACCCCCTCGTGTACCCACACCGCGACATGGTACACCGTGTGGGCACACGAGGCGGTGTTTGCACGGCGCTACACGGCCCGTGTTTTACCCTCGTGTTGTTGCATAATACACAAAGGTGTAAATGCGGGCCTCGTGCTGCGGCTGGGGACACCAAGGTGTTGACTGTGCCTGGTGTGTTTGCACCAAGGACGACAGTGTAGGGTGTGTCCATCAATTCACCATATGCAGGAGGCCTGCCACTGCAGGCAGAAGGCTGTCCTTCTGACTGCAGGACAGCTTATAATTTGATACTGGCCAGTGTGGGGGCTGCATTCGGGGCTTCCATTTGCACACGCCCTCGCAACAGAACAGGAGGGCGTTGCGTGCAGCGGCGGCCCCCGCCCGACTACCGACTCGTTGCGCGCACAGTACTGCACACGTCATTCACGACAGTAATGTTTACAGTACGCAGAAAACGAAGAGTGTGGCGGCTTCAGTGCATTGCACGCGCCCCAGGACATGCAGAATCGCGTACGGATGCACGTTGCAACCCCTTCCCAGGTCAGGACGCAGCCTGCACCACCCGGGGAGCTCCGCTGTGCCGTGGGCCCCCACCAGGCCCCCACTGCCCACTCCCGCGTGCTACACGCACCATGACGCCCTGGGCAGCCCCGGGTGAGCAAGGGGTGAATTGCAAATTCCGTCATCACCAACCATTTTCACCTGCATGGAGTCCCCAGAGCCCTTCTGCAGCCAGGACTCTGCCTCACACCGGCAGGCACCGCTTGCAGCATTGCATCGTGCCGTGTGGTGATACCGTACCGTATGTCAAGCGCTCCACGCAAACGGGCGACAGCAGCCAAGAGCCAGCCTTAAACATAGGTCAGGCACAGAGGCCATCCCTCGGAGGACGCCAAGCTGCCGCCGTGGATTGCTACCCACCCGCCTAGCGCCCACCGTTCCAAAAGCGCTAGCAGCTGAAGCACCTTACGCTTCGCGCCTGTGGAAATCGTCTGCCTGCATACACCCACGCATCCGTATATGGCTCAAGTTACAATGCAGGCGTGTCTGGTCAGGCATAGCCTTAGTGTTCGGCACGCAATCGCGTGCATGGCACATACAGTTAGGCACACCCGCATCTAACCTGGCCGTGCGCAGTAAGGCCCCGGCCAAGCACTCCTTAACAGCAAGCCTGTTGGTCTCCTCCGGCGCCCATACGAGGCCGCACTACGAGCTAGTGGAGCCTATGCCTCTGCCTATTCGCACCTCTCCTAGCTCCCTTGTTACCTTGCACCACGAAATGTGGACAGACGCACAGTGACACCCCCTTCTGATGGCACGTACTCGTAACTGGCCTTGGTGAACCACGCAGGAAGCAATTAAGGAATAATAACCTAAAGGCCTTGCCACCGCGCAAGCCTCGAGCTACACCAACTCACGCCCACCCTGCATCGAGACGGGGATGCAGCACATGCCCACACTGAAAAGCACGCCGCCGTCTGCTTCACGGCGAACGACCTGGGGCAACAACCATTCACGGATGGCTCCCTTTCCGCAAGTCATTGTTGCTGTAGACAGCAGACACCCGGCCTGGCCCCAATCCACTCTTGAGCACCAGCCAGCACAATGCGTCATGTTCAGATGGATGCAATGGATACCCTTGGCTTCGTTATGCACAGTCTGCATACGGCTGGCCAAAACCCTCAACGGACAAAGCAACGTTTGCCTGGGGCCAAATACAGCAAAGCGGGCGTCGTCAATTTGGCGGGGCAGCGCACCAACTAACCCAATCGCGCGCATGGCACAGCAAACAGCCCGCTCCTTACCCACAATGCAGCCATATTGCCACACCCCTCACGACACGCAAGCACACGTGGCAGCGGCAGAATGCCCACGCCTTATTGCATGTACAGCTCCGCTCTACAGGATGCACAATCGTTGTGCCGTACTCATCCACACGAGGTACTCTGCACTCTTAGGCATCTGCACTTTTTATTGACGCTGTGGCAACCCAGTACCGTCAAACACGTTTCAGCAGTCTAGGGCTACAAGACTCCTTGGCAAACTCGTCCACGCGGCAAGGACGCTGTGCTGCACCTCAGGACAGTGCAGCACAGCAAGTTGTGCCGCACGCAGCACACGGGGCCACGTGACAAGCTCATTCAAGGCAAAGCAGCACAGCGGGCAAAACAGTATGCGCAAATGAAAGAAGCTATCGTGGCATGCGCACAGGCCACAAGGAAAGGATGAAAGGCGCTCTGCCTCGTGATGTGCGGGGCAGCTAATACCCAGGGAGCCCTCCTGTAGCGATCGTGGCCTTAACCCCCATGGCCCACGTTCGCATCAACGCACCGCTCGTTTCTCCGCGCGCACCGACAGTTGCGCCAAAGACACAGCTCAAGGGCGTGAAAGCCCACCGCGCCAGCATGTGCTATTGCTTGCTAACCAAAAATGCCAAGCCACCTTGTTTGTTAGGGGCAAACCTCGCAGCGGGGCTCGCAATTGACAGCACTCGCGTCCAAATGAGTACAATGTCTTCATTGTATGCCGTCATTCGACATGACTTTCACATCCTACCGTCAACACAGGCCACGAGGCCAGGGAATATGCAGCCGAGTACGCCAGCACCATGCTTGCCTAAGTTCCTGCTTTTCATACCAACCCGTCTCAACGATGTTTGCCCAGTATTCGCCCGCGTTGCCCAATTCTCATGTCCCTCCTCTCAAACACAGGCCCCGTCCAGCCCTGCTCTCGTTCACGCCGCCCTCGTCGGGCCAAAGCCCTTCACGCCTCTCCCATTGCCTTCCCTGTATTTCCTCGAAAGCCCGGACAAGATCCGCCTCGCTCATGCCGCTGCTTCTCTACCGGCACCATCCCCTCGCCCACCACTCTTCACCGTACTTCCCGCGACCTGAATACATACGGCGCCATCAAGCGAAACCACCAAAGGGCGGGCGCTCGTAATTACCAATGTTGCGCAGCGCAGGCATCTCAGCGCAGCACACAGCGGCCACACAATGCAACCAAGGAAGGTCAGCCCGGCTATGCAGGCGCGAGCGACCTACGCGGGCGCCTGCAGGCCCATGGCAGGAAGTCTTCCCCGGCCGTGCCGCCATGAGTAGCTTACGCGTGCGCCTGCAGGCCCATGGCACGCAGCGTGTCTGCCACGTGCCCCATAACCGCGTCGTGCGCACGTGCGTCAATGGCGCCCAGCGCGTCGGCGCCGCCGCCGCCGCCGCCCTTTGCCACGTGCTCGCGGAAAAGGCTCTGGCACTGCTGCAGCCACACGGCGCGGGGGTGCACTTGCTGCTGCTGCTGGTGGTGGTTGTGGTGGTTGTAGTGCGCCGCCATGCCGCCCTCCTCCAGGCACAGCGCCAGCAGCTGCATGACCACGCCGCGCACGTCCTGCTGCGGCACGTGTCTTAGCAGCAGCAGCACGGGGCCCAGCTGCGGGTCGCACTCCAGGCGGCGGTGCAGGTCGTCCACGGCCGCCGACAAGCCCTCGTACGAGCCGAACCTGCAGCAGCAAGGTCCCCGCAGTGCACCAACCAACCAGCGTTGGACTGCCGTGAGCCATGCACGTACGATCACACTGTGAGCTGCTGTGCCACCTGCCTTAACGACAATTCGGGCGCACGTAACTGCCCCCGGCTCCCAGCCCCTGGCTTCCGACTTTCATATTGCAACCGGTACTAGGACAGCCCCTCCACACACGCACAGCAGCCCTAGCAGTACCAGGCGCCTGATCCCTGGACCCAGTCCCACACCCTTTCCCCACCAGCATACCCCCCTTCCCATGCGACAGCCCCCGCCCCTGCACGCGCACCTGTCGAACAGCGCCTCCGGGTGCAGGGAGTGACCCGTGGGTCGGCAGCACCGCGGCGACGGCTCCGGGCTGCACACGCCCACGTCCAGGTCCAGCTCCAGACCGCTGCCCAGCCCTAGGGTCCCCAGCCCCAGCGGGCCCAGGGCCCCCAGCCTGGAGGCCCGCATGGGACCTCCCTTGGCACAGCTGCTGCTGCTGCCCAGGGCAGGCACGCTCAGGGGCGTGCGCAGGCCGGTGGACGGTGCGGGGGTGGGGAAGGGGCTGGGGGCTGAGGCGCCGGCCGTGGTGGTGAAGTCCATGACGGATGCGCTGGTGCGCAGGCGCGAGGGCGAGGGGCTGAAGCCGGTCGGGGCTGCGGTGGCGGGGGAGGTGCCGTTTGTGCGGCCCAGGCCCAGGCTCAGGGCGCTGTTGCGGCGTGCGGAGGGGCGGGAGGGGGAGCGGCCGGGGCGGCAGCGTGCGGAGCGCTGGGAGCGGGCCGTCAGCTTGGCCAGCCACTCGGGCTGCGGGGCAGGCGGGAAGAGAGAGGAAAGAGAGCTGTACGGCCTGCGCTTCGTGTTCCGTGAGGACCGCACCAAGGGCATCGGCATCGTGGTCGGCACCGAGCTCTGCACCGCGCAGGTGCGTGAGGTCGAGCATTGTGCGGTAAAATGGCGTTTGGGGCGTATGGCGGTACACAGCATTCATGACGTAACAGTTTGGGGCATGAACGCTGGAGCGCGCGTAGTTGGCGCCTCCAGCATTGAACAACTCATGATTGCTTGGCAGATACCGCCGGACTGAGCACAGGAAGAGGCAAGAGACACCGGTCCATATCCATGTAGCGGCGCAACTGAATGAGACAGATGCTGCCCTACGCCCCAGCCAGCACCCGAAGAGGGGAGGTCTGTCACCCACCTGCTCCGGTGGCAGGGTGCTGAGGTCTTCGCTGACAATGCTTTGGGAGCGGCTGACCGTGCACAACCTGCGACCGTAGGGGCAGCAGAGGAAACACCCACATAATCGGCACTGGTAACGCACAATGCGTAGGAAGTCCCAGGGCCGTCGGTGTTGGGGTTGGCGTGTTCATTGCAGCCACGCGGCAGGCGGTGTGCGGGTCAAAATGCAGGCATACAGACAAGAGGGTGGCAGTAAACCCTGTAGTTGACTGTGTGTGACTGTCAGCATGCTTGCTGGCGACCAATCGCCACCTCCCTGGTTGGCCTGTGCCTACGCTCCCGCCCGATGCTGCACCCTGCCACGGCTCTTACCCCTCGTGTGTCCCCGGGGCCTCCCTCGGACTACTGGTTGCAGAAGAGAGCGAGCCGCCCCTGTGCAAGGCAGCGAGGGCGGGGTGTCGGTGCAGCAAGGGCATTGGCTCACAGGCGATCATGCACGCAGCGGTCATATGTCAAATCAGGTACCCTACTTGTCGTTCAACGAGCGGATGCGGGTGCCGGGTACAGCACATGACGGTTGCCGCAGCAACGTGCAGTATCTGTTTCCGTCGTGCACGCTCAATCGGGCGTCCGCACCTGCAAATGTCAACCAGGTTGAGCAGGACCTCCTGGACGCCGTCCGTGTCAGTGCTTGGGCGCATGGAGCACGCCCCTGAGCAGTCAAACGCGGCAGAACCACCCTGCAGCCATGGGGACCGGAGCGTGGGTGTCTACGTCAACCTTCCGAGCCGCGGTGTTTGATGCGGTTCTGTGATGGACCGTCTGGACGGGCCATGGCATCCTGCCCATGCAGGGCCGCTACGCACACGGGTGACGTGACAGCTGGGGGCACACAGGCGTTGAGGCCGCACATGCCAGTACCGAAAAGGCCACCGATCGGCTGGTCAAGAGCACATTGTGTGAAGCTATGTGGGCATGCGCTGGTGGTCGCGTGCTCCTAACCTGCGATACCCCGAGAGCAGTCAGGTCTGGTGGTGGCGGTACTCCTACCCTACCCCAGGAGAGCGGTCAGGTCCGGGGCTGAGCCGGAGCCCTTGGCCGGAGCCTTGCCCGCTCAAGACAGCGCAAATTCCCGTCACAGACAACGTTGATGCGTGTGAAGCTGCACCCTGATAGCCTGACCGTCAAACCGGCCTGGAGGAACGTTTTACCGTTGCGCCAAAGCGGGATGCAGCTCACCTCGCCTGGTGCAGCCCTGCACTCCTCCATTCCCAACGTAGGACTTGCTCCAGTCAATGTTCCTCTGAACATTTGGAATGCTGCTTGTGCTGTTTCTGAGCGCTGCTTGGACGAGGGGATTCAAGCGTTCAGCAGCCGTGTTCAGCCGCGCTCTGCATAGTGCCGTCGCGCCTTCACAACTAAGGATCTTGCTGTGTGCACAGATGCCTTCAAACTGATGTTGCTAGTTGTTGAGCAACCGCACATGCGAAGCAAGGAGAGCTTTTGAGTTTCGAGAACGGAGGCAGCCTATCCCTACAACGCAGCTGTGACTTGAACACCAGTTGTCAGTAACACAGGTTAGGAACAGAGATGATGTGGCGTATGGACGATTGGACGTCCAGCTCCTGACACGGCACTGCACATGGCCCCCGCGCGGCCGTATGTGATAACCAGAGTAGGCGAGACGGGGACGAGATATGGAGTATAACCAATGCATCAAACATCGATATCTTCCAAAATAATCGTCCGGTAGCCCTGAGAGTAGACCCTCAGCGCCGGAACACTGATCCGATGTGACACGTGTGACGCTGAGCTGTCAGCCTGCCGTGCAGTTCGGAGGTTCCTCTCTTGCATCGGCCCAACCACCGCCAGATCGACGCCCATCAGCAATAGCCCAGCGAGATCATGCTGTGGTATTACTGCACAGTAGAGACGCCTGCGTCCCACGGGTCAGCGCAAGACCACCAAGGTCTCCTATCCATACGTAACAGCGCAAGCAGCCACGCATACTCCACGTACTCTGTGATACACAGGCTTGTTGCGCTAAGGAGGCGAGGAGCTCCTGCAACACATGCTGAGGAGTTCCGTTCCACCCCGTACATCGGCTTTCTACAAGACACCAACCAATCCAAGCGCCCTGGGGACCTACCGGAACACAATATTACCATTACCACCATCCTCCTCGGGGACACATTGCAAACAACAGCCGCATGCCAGACACCTCAGCACTTGAGATGATGGCCGTGCACTAGCTCACCACGTAACCAAACAGTACTACCGTAACGTTCTGCGAAAAACATAGCAAGCAAGGCAGCAGGCATGACAGGCACACCTACGTGCTAGGGACATTCCCCGGTCATGCAGCTTCGTGCGTTCGGGTCCAGCATCAGCACAGGGTCTCTCTCGAACACATATATGCAGCAATGTGGCGCGTGTCCAGCCCACCAGTCCATTTCCTACCCATGCATGCAGCCCAAGGACGTGCCCGCCATGACCCGATCGCCATGACCCCTCAGCCTTTCCGCTTTGGCGCAGAGGCAAGAGGCTACCCGTTGACGGACTCACTCCCCGCTCGCCCATCGCTCTATGCGTTTGTCACAGCGATGCCGCCCGAGTAGCGCATGATGATGCATGCATGCCTCCCAATCAGGCGCCAGTGCCCACCGCTGGTGCTGTAATACCTGATGACCCGCACCTCGGACCACGCTACTCACAGCCCCTCCCCCTCCCCACGCATCACACTAAACCAGCACCTTCCACCCGCCTTCCCAAAAAGCCTGCTGGGCTTCATACTACCCACCTATTCCCATTCCTTACTGCAGTGCAGTCGGCTCCAAAACCTTGCACCTTGGCGCCCGTCATCCCCACCGCTCCACGCAACCAGTGCACTCAATCCCACCCGCTGGCCCCCGCCCCGCCCCTCCATAACAACTGCACGCCCTGGAGCCACAGGCCCCCCTGCCGCTGCCCCATGCGCAGGCACCCGCCGGCGCACTACTTGAGGTAGCGCCACGGCCGCACGACCGCCAGCACGATGACCAGCGCCACGATGAGCATGATCATGATGGCGCAGCACATCCACTTGCGCGTGTTCTTCTGCAGCCGCTTGGCGTCCTGCAGCGCCTCCGTGCCGCCCTTGACGAAGCCCACGCTGCGCGCCACCTGCAGCAGCACGCCGGCAGCAGCGCACAGCGGCGCGTGTGAAAACGGGTCTGGGCGTGGCTTGGGCTGGCAGCACGGGCTGATAGCGCAGGAAACACAGTATTCAGACGGCTTGCTCATGCAATCGACGCATGTTCCTACGCACTCTCGTCTAAGAGTGCAAAGGAAGTTACGCGGGGGCACCCTGCATGCGCCCCCTAACGGCACCGACCCGGGACTGTGGTTGTTTAGTACCATCCTTCGCACCACCGCCACTAGTGGTAGCGGCAGCACATAACCGGAACTCACGTCATCCCTCCACACGCGCCCTGAACCCACGCCCACACGCACCTGCTGCTCAATACTGCCCAGCATCTCCCCCTGGGCCCCCAACATGTCCAGGAACACATGCTCCCCCACACCCACACCCAAACCCTAAGACACACGCGCCCTTAACCCACGCCAACACGCACCTGCTTCTCTATGTTGTCCAGCATCTCCCCCTGCGCCTCCACCAGCACCGCCATGTCCAGGAACATCTGGTGCAGCTCCAGCAGCGACTGCTCCAGGTCCTTGACGGCGCGGTGCCGCTCCTGGATCTCGGCCAGCGTGTCGATGACGCGCCCGCGGCCCTGGGGATGCGGGTGGGTTGCGACGGGGGTATCGGCCAGGTGCAGGTGGGTGTGGTGAGCAGTGGCACTTGGTTATGACCGGTGGTGACGACGAGCCCGTGGCCCAGGGGCTGGAGTGCAACGGGAGCCGGCGGTCAGGTGCGCCTGGATACGTAGGGATTATGGTGGCACACTTAAGGTACCAATTGTACCGCTTGCTAACATCGCTAGCGAGTGGACCACTTTCTGGTGTGGAGCGCGACAGCAAGACCCAGAGCGAGCGCAGCAGCGCCCGGAGAGCAGCGGCGAAACTTGCAAGGTTACTTGCTCATTGCACATGGCTTTCAGTAGTGCAGTGGATGCTAGAGATCATGTCAGTGGTGGCGTGGCCCCACAATAGCACATACGGCTGCGGAGGCACATACAGGCGATTCAGGGCTGCAGCGCAACCCTTCCAGCGCAGGCATGCGTAACGCTGGGCCCCTCTGCCGCGGCTTGCAGTGCACGTGCATATGGGTGCTTCCGGCTGCATTTGGTTGACTCCCCTCCCCACCCCTCCCAGGTTAACCCATACCCGAGTGCTAACCGAGGTGTGCCGCCAGCTGGAACCAGGGCTGCTTTCGCACCTGCTCCAGGATGGCTTTCTGGAAGATGTTTTCGCTGTCCCCGCTCTCGATCATGGCGTCAATGTCCTCCTCCTTGATGTGTTGCCCTGCGAGGGTCGCACGCGGGCCATATCATAAGTCATTGTAGCAGCCGTCATTTGATAAACAGTGTTACGCACAAAGGACCTTCCTAGCGGGTCCCTTTGAGATTTCTCAAGTTCCCGCTGCCCTTTGAGCACTACACCTCACGCCTCCACCCCCAATGCTCTTGCAACGTGAAAGGCCATATGCAAGTGCGCTTAGCAAATCTTTTCTCGGCCCTGCCCTGCTGGTGCAAGCCATGCATAGTACGCCTTGCCACCACCAACCCCACGCTGCTGCTTACACCCTCACCGGTCACGGTGTACACCCGCCGCTCCACGACCTCCCGGTACTCTGAAGTGATCCGCGTTCTGAGCTCTGAGAACTCCTGCATCAGGTCCTTTAGCTTCTTCTTAAGCCCCGCTGTGATGGTCGTCCGTGTGCGCTCCGACGCCGTGCCAGCCCCCTGCCCCTTCTTCTTCTTAGCCGCCTCGTTGTCCTTATCAAGCGCTTCCACCTTGGCTTTAGCCGTGGTGGCTATTTTTAGCACTTTGTCGATTTTGTCCTGTGCAGGACCACGCGGGTGCGCATGACGCGAAGTGAGAGGCACACGCGGACGGGTGCGGGTGAGGCGGGTGGGGTGAGGTGGGTTGGGTGGGGTGGTGGCATGACTCTTACGACCGCAAGCAGGAATTATATGCATAACATATGCATAACATAAGCACGCACCTGCATGTCCTCCCGATGCTTCTGCATCTCCTTGGGTTTGACAATCGTCTTGCCCTTCTCGTTCATCGTCTCAACATCCTTTTGCAAGAACTTGATCTCTGCCAGGTCCGTCTTAATGCCCTCGACCTTCTTGAAGAACTCCTGCATTTCACGTTCAGCCTCAGAGGGCGGTGGCGCGATATTCGCCTCCACGTCTTCAAACTCGTCGTCCTCGTCTGGAGAGCCATACAGCGCATTTGTCTTGACGGTCCCTAAAAGGTCGTTCATGCCAGCAGTTGCCTATACTTGTTGCTCTATAAAGCGCAGCTGGGCACCGCTGAGGCGTCAGGGACCGCCGCTAAGCTAACAGCAACTAGAGCCGTTTAAAGAGTTATGTTGCTTGATATAAAGTTCGACCGGCAAGAGGTACAAGTGTTCCCACACAAGGGAGCTGTCTTCTGCTGGCTCGGCCTGTTGCAGCTTTGGACAGGGCTGTAGTTCAGGTCGCACGTCAGCGACCGTGAAAACGATTGGCAATTGATAGAGTATGCTTACATGTGCTCGCGCAATGAACACGGGAAGCAGGATGCGCTGCGGCACGAGTGCGCAGCAGCGACAGGTACCTGTACGGCAGTGGCGATGGACTCCCTAGCGTCAGAGCCTCTCTGCCACACATGCCGCCCAGCCATTTAGGCTGCTCCGTTTCTAAGCAGTGCATGCGTGCTGCTTTGTGCGTAATACGGTACAACGGGACTGGTGCATTGTGCCAGCGTGTCAGCTCTTGCGCCAAGTGTGTGAGGCGACACAGGCTGCGCGAGGAGCTCAGGTGGTCCCGCTGTGGTTGCTGCCGCCCAAGTCGACCCCTGCCAGGACACAGTACGGTAACGCAGCGTCAGCACATACAGTATGTAGGTCAGTGGCTGGCAGCTTGGCACCGCGCGCCAGGCAGGATCCTGCAGGATGATGTGGCATCATGAAGATGCCTGTCGTACGTCTAGAGGCATCTTTTTTTTTTTTTTTTTTTTTTTTTTTTTCAGGAGAAGGGTTATGGGATTATCGGAGACCTATTTTTTGCGGGTA
>VFQN01007950.1_pt1 | contig 11074 bp, 14 predicted proteins | sample 3512371 | NCBI WGS metagenome assembly VFQN01 (sample SAMN10412370, study PRJNA504923) | tailings metagenome | isolation source: Replicate 2 from Balatoc abandoned mine | place: Philippines: Itogon, Benguet | collected 2017-08-28 | reverse complement strand
TGTTTAGGCTGCAGCCTAGGTAATAGCTATGTCGGCCTGCCCGTAACATTTCTCGTGTTTGGCGGGGTCGGATGTACTCTGATGCCTGCAAGCTCGGGGCTCTCTTTTCTGACAACTAGGTGCTCTTGATACCAAGATGTGATTCCTCCCTGTTGGAACATACGAAGAACCCTTCCGCTGCGTCCACCCGCTCCGGCTGCTGTCCCCGGAAAATTCGCCCCCTTCCTTGTTCCCTGTTCGATGCGGGCCGCAGGCCGCTTCGAACCCGCGCCGAAGGCGCGGCCTTGATGTTCCCCGTCCCGATGCCTTCCACATGCCATGCAAGCCCGCCGCGATCACCCGAAGGGCCGGAACGAAGTGGAGGAACCGCGTAGCGGTTTGAACGCATAGGCGGGCGGCAATGGCAGGCTTTGCATATCGGGCGGAAAACAGACACGCGCGGGCCGTGAGCGAAGCGAACCGAAAGGCCCGCGCTCCGCTGAGTCATCGGGCGTCAGCCCGATTCCGATATAGAATTAACTTAGCATGGGGATTCAGTCCGGCTCCCGGACTCACGTTCTTTGCGCTTGTCGAGGGCCGCACCCAAGCGCGCCAAACTGGCGGCTAGATCGTCGTCCTCGATCAGGAATAGCGCCCTCTGCTCGTTCGACAGACTGGCCGCGTAAGCGTCCAGCTCGGTCTTGCGCTGCTGCTGGCGGTGGCTGTGGTCGTCGGGAACAGGAACCGCTAGGCCCATGCGCCCTAGCAGGCGGGCTGCTGCTGCCGGCAGAAACAGCCGGTAGGCGTTGCTGGTCTGCTGCACCTGTGGCCCCCTGCCCTCGGCCCCGGTTGGCACATAGCGTCGCAACCAGTCGAGGAAGCCATGGGCGCGCAACGCCTTCAAGGCCCTGACAATCGCGTCACGGCTGCGCCGTAGCGTCCGCATGAGGTATTCAATCGACGGATCGAGCCGGCCCGTCTTGTGACTGATGATGTTCTCGAACAGGCGAAGGATTTCCAGAGCCACCCCGCCCAAAGGGCCGTTCTTGCGGCCTAGGGGCTTCGCTGACAGCTCGAACTTCTCGGCTGCTACGCGGATGCGGTGCATCGTCTTGCGGTCTGTAGGGCGCCAGAAAACGCCTTCACGGCCCGCCGCGCGGGAATGACGCCGGACGGGCTGATAGGTTCGACGGCCGGATTGGTGCGGCTCGACGGCCGCGATCTCTGCAACTGATTGAAACATGGCTTCTCCTTCGGTTCGTTGAACCGCCTAGGAGCTGGCCGCTCACAACCTGAGCGCAGGGCGCAAAAAGCCGTGGCAAGATTCCTCTTGCAAACGGTCCTGCGATTTGGGAGAATTCAACCACCACGAAGAATTCAGGCCGGTTCGCCGGACTATCAGAAGCCCGCCCTTGGCGGGTTTTTTGATTCTGGTCGGGTATTCCCCTCACAAAAACAGATTGAACAAACGGCACGAATCGCGCCGCCTTAAGCGGTTATCGTGCCTGATCCGGGAATCGCGATCAACGCGCTTGTGCCAAGGCTAAGATTCCTGCGGTTCGCGCGGGCCGTGCGCCAGGTCAAAGCGAAGCAAAAGACCTAGCCGCACGGCCGAATCTCTATCATCGCAAATGTGGGTTTGTGGGAAACCGCAAAGCCTGATACCCTCATGCGATGATTCTATCCTTCATCAATCAAAAGGGCGGGGTCGGCAAAACGACCTTAGCAATCAACGTCGCGGCCGCTCTGGCCGCGCGTGGTAAGGTGCTGCTGATCGATGCCGACGAACAGGGCAGCGCGACCGCTTGGGCTTCCCTGCGCGAACAGACGCCGTTTCAAGTCGTGAGCATGGTCCGCGCTAACATGGCTCGTGATGCGATCCAGATGGCCGCGAATTTCACACATACCGTGATCGACGGCCCGCCACGCGCCCGTGATCTCGCTCGCGCCGTCATCATCGCGGCCGATGTGGTCGCGATCCCGATTGAGCCATCCGGCCTGTCCACATGGGCGGCCGGGGAAACCCTGAGCCAAGTGCGGGAAGCGCAAGCGATTAAAGAAAACCTCAAATGTGGGTTTGTGGTTTCCCGTAAAATAGGGAAAACTGTCATTGGCCGCGACATCCGGGAAATGGCTTCGGCCGAGGACTTCCCGATCCTCGCCGCCGAGATTCAACAGCGTGTGCCGTTCGCGGAAAGCCTGACGCTCGGCCAGACGATTTTCGAGTATGCGCCCGGCTCGGCCGCTGCAGCAGAAATCGAAGCGCTAACAGGCGAGATTGTGAACTGGCATGAAGAAAACATTCGCAGCCGCACCAAAGCCCGCCGCGCTGTCTCCTGAACAAGAGGCCTTCATCTCGAAGGGCAGGGGCAAAGACACCGCGCCAGCCAATGACGAACCAACCGCTCGCCTGTCTGTCGATCTGCCACGCTCGTTGCACAAGCGCTTCAAGATCGCTTGCGAGCTGGCGGACACCAAGATGGTTACGGAGCTGATTGCCTTCATCGAACGCCGAACAACCGAATTGGAATCCCACAAAACTTAAAATGTGGGTTTGTGGTTTACCACCAACCCACATTCCTGTTACCCCAGCAGGGCGTGAACAGGCTGGTTCGAAGCAAGAAGCTTACCAGCGGCTTCCTTTTAATACATTGATTTTCCACAATTTTTCTGCTAAATTAGTAGCAGAATCACCCATTTGATGAGGTCATAAATTATGCCCCCAAAGATCGCGGAAAGAGTGAATTTGATCGCACGCCGAGCCCAGACACGGGCAAAGGCCCTGATCCGTGCAGTCGCGAACTTGTTCGCGACTAGCTGCATCACTGCGCCGGGAAGCGCGGTGCTTGCATTCCAGCACTTCATTCGCGCTACAGCGCTCACCGCGCTTCCCGGCGCAGTGATGGCGCGATAGCATATTTTTGCTGATTCTTCAATGCCTAGAGGGTAGTCCCTCAATCCCCTCAACAGGATAATTTTGGGTGGGCTATTAGGTCCACATCCGCTCGGCTATAGAGCGTTGTTCCTCACCAAGCGCGTTTGCATAGATGGCCGTCGTCTCGATGGCGGCATGCCCCATCCATTTTGACAGGAGATTGAGCGGCACGGTCGCGCTGATCGCGGCAACTCCGTAGCCGTGGCGCAAGCCCTTTGGGCTGGCGTGCGGCCCCTCGATGCCTGCGGCCTGCATGACGGCCTTGACGTGCCGCCATGCGGTCGTGCGGCTCCAATCCCATAGGAAAGGATCGCCACGACCTTTACGGGCCTCCCTGACGCCGTGAACGAGGTCGAGTGTGTCGAGCAGGCGAGGGGGCACGGGAACGGCTCTGTAGACGCCGCTACGGCGCTTCTTCAGCGTCTCGATTACGAGCGCCTGCCCGTCGAGGTCGATCCGTTTCACGGTGAGTGCGAGGGCCTCGGAAATCCGGCACCCGGTGAAATGCAGCACCTCGCAGAAGGAACGCACCTCGCGCGGGGCTTTGACGGCGGCGGCGAGGAAGGCGGACCGCTCGGCGGCGGTCAGATAGAGGCGATGGCCGGATGGGTCGATAAGGTCGGACATTGAAACAGAATACTACGATTCTGTTTCAAACTCGACTATCCGAGCCGGTCCGCGGAATGGCCATTATAGGGTCACTTCCTTGCATCGGTGGTATCAGATTCAGCCAGTGCCAAGGCCTTATTGATTATCATCAATACGTCCGTGGAGGCAGAATGAGCCGATGAGTAGTACTGCTCTCGCTTTTCGTCACTAATTCCGTCAATTTCTGCTAACTCTAGAAAGCCAATAATGTTAGTAACGGGCGATCTAAGCTCGTAGAAAAAATTTTGAATAAATTCTTCCATGAATTTTTTCGACTGTCTTACATCCATAAGGTCGAACATATCAGAAGAAAGCTTATCAAGAAGTAATTCTATTCGCGCAGTAGAATCTCTAATGCTTCCCAACGCAGCTGCCATCTCGTACATTAAGATGGGTTCGAGCTGTCGATAATAATCGGCATCTGAGACGGCAGCTTCGATGCCTGCATGGATGACATCGCGAGCAAGCCGGTAGGCTAGCGTTTCTCTCTGTTCCGGCCCAAAAAGGTCAGGACGAGCTTCACCCAACGACTTCAAGACCACGAGGACCGCTTGGTCAGGGAACCCGGCGGGTGACACGGCAGAAGCGGCAAGCGCCTTCCTGTCAATGATGCACTGGCCAAGGGTCTCTTTAAGGGCGTCGTCTGCGGCCGCTAATTCGGCTTGAGCATCGAAGCTGCCATCGCTGCCGGATATGAGGTTCTCATAGTTTTTGCGGATTTCGGCTTGAATGCGCCCTCGGACACGATGGCATTCGGGGCCGAATTTGCGCGCTCGCCCGAGAATGAACCCAATAAGTCCGGCTGCGCCAACGGTCGCTTCGACGGCTCCTGCTGGAGGTGCGCCGAAAGCGACAGCAGCAGTTCCAACGCAGAATGCGGCGACGTTGCCGAGACTTCCCTCCAAGGACATGCCTACCTCCCGCACTAACCCTAAAACAATATGTTGGTTGATGCGGGCGCACGCAATCGGCGGTTTGAAGCGAGACGAGGTGAAACAGAATTCGTAATTCTGTTTCAGGGACGAAGCGGGATCAAACCCGTCACCTTCTGCACGCCATCCATCCATGCTGCTGCGGTCGGGTTCCGCCAGCTAATGACATCGTGGAGACGTTGATATTCATCCGCGATGTTCCGGGTGAATATTGGCTCATGATGAGCAATTCGATTTCGCAGCTCGCGTATTGCCTTCAAAGTAGCAAAGGCATTGGCGCGCGCTGTTGGAATTGGTGTCCCAGCAGGTATGCCGGGAAAGGCGGTGTTCATGTGGGGTATCCATAGACGGGCGTCTTGCCCCGCTGTGAATGTCTTCTCCCAAAAAGCGAACTTAAGTTCGGCCACGACTTTCCCGGATGTCGGCATTCGCGCGGCCACACTCCGCAAATCCGTTTGGGGGTTGTAATGCCAATGCTTTTTAGGAATGGGAAGGCTTCTAATGAAGCCATTCGACCAAGGCCAGTTCGCACCGTGAACCTTTTCCAGCACCTCGACAACGCCATTCCTCACTGCGACTTCACAGACTTGTAGAGGCACTATAAACGCCGATGAGAGTTCAAGATTCCATTGGTAGAGAGCGAGCGCGTCAGCCTTGTGATTCCCCTTTGCCTGCAAATATGTGGCAAAACGCGGGGCCGATATGACGTTAGGCAGCTCATCCAGCTCATCCGCAGAAAACGGCACCCCGCGCCTCCCCCCTACAGGTGGTTCTTGACTTTCCACCACTTTCACATATTTTGTGCATTAGCGGCTTTGAGACACGCGGGCGCAAGCCCCCCCTCATCGTCATCGGAATAAAAAAAACCCGCCAGAAATGGCGGGTTTTTTCGTTCCATAGGAGTTTATCCGATTTGGCCTTTCACGCGCGCGCGTAGCAGCGTCAGATCGTAGATAGCCGTCATACGCCGGCGCTCTTCCTCGATGCCGCCGCGCCTCATCTCTAACAGCGCGACAAGCCGCGCCTCGATCTGTTCCAACGTCATCGCTCTACCGCTCCCGGTCATAATCACGCTCACGCTGCGGCCGTGGCCGTTCCTTCTCAGCCGCGCGGACCTCCTTGGCTCGCTGCTGCCAGTAGGCCGCATCCTTAACGGGCGCAGGATCTGGCGCGCGTCCGGCGCGCTTAAAATCCTGCTGCGGATCTCGCGTGGGTTTTCTCGCGGCATCCGCAAACGCCCGTTGCGGCGCTTTTGCCGGAGCCGAGGGCGTCGGTGCCGGCTTCTTGATGGCGACCTCTTGCAGGCGCTTCGGCGCGGGCCTCGGCACCTCGCCTGACGGCGAGGGGGCCGGCTGCGCCTGCGAAATAAATGCCTGCTTCGTTGGAACTGGAGCGACAGGCTGAGGCTGGCGTGCCTTGTCGAAACGGTCCTTCATGGGCTTCTGCTCCGATTGCGCCGTGGCGTTCTGCCATGGCTTGCGATAGTCGCGCCGGCCTCGATCGGGCTGGCGATCGCCGCGCCGATCGGCGGCAGCTCGATCGGCATAAATCTGCTTCCATCCTTCTCGGATTTTCGCCCGCTCGGCGTTCTGCTTCTCGATCAGCTTTGCGCGCGCCTGGTCGTAGGCAACCCGTTGCCCGTCCAAGCCGCGCGCTCGGTCGGCCTTGATGCCGGCAATCTCGGAATCGAGGATCAATTTAAGCCGCGTCGCCATCTGTTGGCGGGTTAAGTCCTGCCGCTCGGCAAAGGCCTGCGCGCGGGCCTGCGACGACAGCACATTGCCAAACGTGGCCGACAGGGTGCCACGGTTCCCGAGCTGGCCGCTCACTCGCTGATGCGTGGTGGCGTCCATGGCATTCCTGATTCTGCCGGCAATGCTCTGCTCGCGCGCTGCGAACGCCTGTGCCTCCTGCTTCGCCCCGCGAAAGTAGCTGGCCCAGATAGGTTTACTTTCGGCCTTGTGTCTCGCCGCGGCATGTTTGATCGCCGCGGTGCCTGCCGAATAAATCCGATCCCGCGCCGCGCGGTTCGACGCTGCCAGCTCTCCCCACTGGCGCCGATGATCGACCTTCTGCTGATCGCCGAATTCTTTAAGCATGGCCGCACGCGACCTCGAGTCGGCGTTGCGCTTGCGCTCCTGCTCCGCGATGTAGCGCCGGCGCTTTTCCGCGTCCGGGTGCTGCTGCCGCTTGCGCTCGATCTCGTCGTATTTCTGCGCCCGGTTCGGGCTGACGATCTGGCCGCGCTGCTTCTCGTAGGTGTCAGCCCAACGGTCCAGCTCGCGGACATTGGGCGCGGCGATGTTCGCCATTTTGCCCGTCTGCGGGCAAACCCGATTGACGATCACATGCACATGGGGATGCGCCGTGTCTCGATGCGCGACGATCACGGCCTGCCGGTCGTCGAGCTTCAGCACCTTCAGGGCATGATCGGCGGCCCGTAGCATCTCGGCTCGGTCCAAGCCCTCGGCCTCGGACGGGTGCCAGCCAAGCGAAAACGCGAACACCGGGCCGGCCGTCGATTTCCGGCCGGTGTTCTTCACGCCGGCCTGCGCCTTCAGCTCGTCGGCGCTGCGGGCTGTCGCAATCATGACGCCGGTCGCAAGCTCGGGGTCTTTGACCGCCAGATTGCGGCTCTCCGTCCACGCCACGCGCTCCGATGTATCGGGGTAGGCCTCCATGCCCTCCTGCCGCTTGTCGTGCAGGTAGTAGGCCATGGAGCCTTTGAAACTGTGGCCGATAGGGGAGAGCTGAAAATTCATTCCGCGCCTGCGGTCAGCTTCTCGATGCCGGCGCGGACCTCGGCCAGCACGGAATCGAAGTCCTCGGCCAGATCGCCCGTCATGTTCACCCGCGCGGCGATTTGGTTGAGATTTACGCCGACCCGGTTCAGCTCAACAATCGCCCGGTCAATGTTGCGGGTCCGGCGCTGCGGCATCCGTTGCCCCAGCACAGCACGGCGGGCAAACTCGGCCACGGACACGCCGGCGCGTTCGGCCATCAGCTCGACGGTGTGCCGCTCGGCTGCGGTCAGGCGGATGCCGGAAAGGCGCTCGGTACGTTGTTCGCCCGCCGCCTTTTTCGGTCTGCCGATATGCGTCTGCTGGCCCGCCATGCGCCCCTTTCCGGCTCTGCCGGCAAGCGTTTTTGGATACCAAAAACTATGCTTGCTCCTCTGCTATATGTAAACTATTCTGCCACATCTGAAAAGCTGGGATCAAATGCCGACCTAGACCCTAGGAAAACTGCGATGTTCTACAGGTTCGACAACTCGGCCGCTCCGTCTTATCAGCCGGATATGGTCTTCCTCGGCGTCGATCCTGACACCGGGCGAGAGGTCGGGCTTCCAACAGAACGCCATGTCACGGTGCTGGCCGGCTCCGGGTCTGGCAAAGGGGCTGCGCTCTGCATCCCGAACGCGCGCCGCTACGCCGGCAACGTCCTCGCCATCGATCCCAAGGGCGAAATATCCGAAAAGTCTTATAAAGCGCGCGAGGCAATGGGCCAGCTCGTCGGCGTTATCGACCCGATGCGCGCGGCAAAGGTTCCTGAACGCCTCCTGATGTCGTTCAACCCTCTAGCGGGCATCCTGCCATCCAGCCGAACCGGGCGCGCCGATTTGCGCGTCGTCGCTGACGGCTGCGTCATGCAGCCGAACGCCGAACATGCCGAATGGTATGAGGGCGCAAAGACGATCATTGCCGGCATGGCCGGTTTCGTCATCACCACGATGCCGGAAGCCGACCGAACGCTTGCGACCGTCTATGACCTGCTGATGTCGCCGCGCGCCACATTGGAAGCAATTGCCGGCGAGATGCAGGACCGCACTGAGTTCGGCGGAATCGTCCGCGCTGCCGGCAACACGATTCAAAGCGCCCTCGAAACTGACAAGGGCCTGCCGCCGCAACTGCTCGAGGGCGCTAGGCGAAATCTGGAATGGGTGGCCGATGACGCCATGAAGGACGCGCTCGGCTCGTCCTCGTTCGATATGACAGACCTAAAGGCTGGCCGCGCGTCCCTCTTTCTGGTGCTGGAGCCACGATATCTGAAAGAATATTCCCGTTTCCTGCGTTTGCTGGTCCGATGCGCTCTCAACACCATGATGGCCGTCGAGGGCAACAATCGAACCCTGTTCATCCTCGATGAATTTTTCAGCTTGGGCCGCATTGATGAAATCGCGGTCGCTGCCGGCCAGATGCGCAGCTACGGCCTGACCCTCATGCCCTTCCTGCAGGACCTACCGCAACTCCAAGAACTCTACGGCGAGCGCACTACAACAGCGTTTTTCAGCAATGCCGACGGCCACGTCCTGTTCGGAATCGATCAGGACCCGGTCACGCTCGAATGGGCCTCCCGCCGCTTCGGTGACGTCGAGGCGCATGAGGTCGCCGCGCCCCCGCCTACTTCTGTCACGCCGGTCCGCGATGTCGAGGAAAAAGGATTCTTCGGGGATCGGAGATGGGCGCGGTTCATGGAAGATGACAAGGCTTATAAATCGCGCGTTCAGGTCGAAGATGAGAACGCGCGCAGGCTGGCTCAGAAACGCGATGCGGACAAGCGTGCTGCGTATGACCACTCTATGAGGCGCGCCGGCACCCGGCGCATGAATCATCAGGACATCGCTGAGCTGACAGCGAAGGAAGCTTACAACAAGCCTTCGCGCTCGATGATCGTCTTTGCGCCTGGTGGCAAGAAATGGAACCTGCTTCTCGCTCCCTATTTCGATGATGTCTCATCGACACTAACGGCGCGACAGCCAAGTTGGCAGGGGGCCGGCGTGCCCCTCGGGGAGCGTATCGCGTGGGGGGCGGCGGGCTTTGTAGGTGGTATCCTAGGAGCTGTCGGCCTAGGCCGCTATTCACGCCCAGTCGGAACCCAAATTGGCAATGCGCTCATTTTTTGGCTCAGTGTCCGCGATCTGGACAAAAAACTGCTGGGCGGCGCGGCGGTATTCTTCATGACGGCTGAAACGGTCTCCAAAATCCCATCCGTCGCCGCGCCCTTGTTCTGGTTGTCGGTGCTCGCAGCAACCATCTTCCTGCCGCCGATACTACTACGTCGATACGGCACCGACTGGCTGCTGATCGCCGCCTTTGTGTTCGGCTTCCTCGGTGGCCTGCGTCCACAGCAAGCCGACGCGCCGATCACTGCCGGCTATCCGCTTTTCGTCTCCGGCATCATCTGGGCAAGCCTGTTTACGGCCTTTGCGTGGGTCATGCGCTATAGCTGGCGGCTTTTCCGCACATCATAGCCATAGAAATCCCGCACGCTCGGAAAAACGTCCCTACAGGTCGGGTAATAGTCGGCGGCGGTCGGGAAAAAATCCCGCAACATGGGCAGGCGCTCAAAACTGCGCTCGTTAAAGTATTCATTTAAAATCATATCTAATTGGATAATATATTCTCTCTACCGATGTCAAAAACGGTGACTTCCACCGCGACTAGCTCCGCGCCGGTCGTGCTGGGATTCCAGCCCGAAAACGCCGCTCGCGCAGCGTCCTCGGTCGGCCTGAATGTTCCCCACACAAGCGCTCCGGCTGGCCGCTCGATCACGGCAAAACCTCTGAATTTACGTGGTTTATTCTTCGGACGGCCCGTCATCCTCGGCCCGCTCCCGGCGTGGCAGGATCACGGCCTTGCCGGTCAATGCCAGCCCGGACGCAACCTCGATATTGAAGCCTCCGGCCTTGTTCTCGAACGCTACGCCGGCGCGCAGCCATTCGGTTTTCACTTCGCCGTTGGTGTTGGTGTATTCTCTCGCAATAAGAACATCAAAAGGTTTTGCCATGATAGGGCCCTCCTACTCAGGGAACTATATCACGGATATTCAAAGAGTTCTTTAAGACACTATGGCAAAGCCTGCCTCTCCCGGTGGCCGAGCTGGATGCTATCGAGCCGCGCCCTAAGGCGTTCAAGCAAAATGCGGTCCAGTGGGTCCTATTTTCCTTGAGCGCGGGCGCTCGCTCGATCTTCGGGGGGTGTCGGCTCCGAGGAATGTCGTTGGCGCTGCCCGCAGCCCTCCGGGCCGGGTCTTCCAAGGAATAGGCTATCAGACCGCCTCAGGCGGTCTGGCCATAAAGTCGGGGGGATTGCCAAGGCGCACCATCTCGCGGACCTCACGCGGCTTTGGGAGCCGGTTTCCCGGACGTCTCACCGTGCGGCCGGTGGACCAGTCTCGATCCCGGGCCGCGCGGCCCAACGCCCTCGCCGCGTAGGCGCGGCGGAAATAGATCGCTCCCTGCGGCTCAGGCTCGATTCCAATCTGCTCGGCATATTCGGGTTCGGTGCCCTTCAGCACGTAGAACATGGCCCCGTTCGTGTTCCACATCGGCTGATGAAACACGGTGTCGGGGTCGAGCTCACCAAGGATTTTGCGGCATCGGTTGTCGATGATGCTCTGGAACTCGGCCATCAGGTCGTCCGGTACCGCGACAAACCAGTTCGCATGGTGCTTGCCGTTCGGGGCTTCCCACGTCACCCAATCGAGAAAAGGGCCGGAAACCCTGCCGCTGCGCCGCGCGTAGTCCCACCAGCTCCAGACGCGTTTCCTGATGGCCTGCATCTGCCGGTAAGGCCGGAAT
>VFQN01007949.1_pt1 | contig 11076 bp, 19 predicted proteins | sample 3512371 | NCBI WGS metagenome assembly VFQN01 (sample SAMN10412370, study PRJNA504923) | tailings metagenome | isolation source: Replicate 2 from Balatoc abandoned mine | place: Philippines: Itogon, Benguet | collected 2017-08-28 | reverse complement strand
GGGGGGGGGGGGGGGGGGGGGGGGGGGGGGGGGGGTTTGGGGGGGGGGGGGGGGGAGGGGGTCGGGGACGGCGAAGGGGAGGGCTTGGGAGATGGTGAAGGCGAGGGCGACGGTGACGGTGACGGAGAGGGCTTCGGGGAGGGCGAAGGCGAGGGCGAAGGGGAGGGCTTGGGAGACGGAGAGGGTGTCGGCGAGGGCGAGGGCGCGGGCGAGGCGGGTGTCCCGCAGTAGGCGTTCCAGTCGGGGGTGGTCGCCCCCAGGGCCAGCAGCCCCGCCAGGGCCACCGTGTATCCGGCGTTGTAGTCCAGCGCCACCTCGTTGAGCACTGTTGGGTGGGGCATAGGGAAGGAGGGTAGGCAAGCGTGGAGGCAAGAGTGCTTGGGTGTGGATACTGAGACAAGATTCGTTCGGGGATGGAGCTGGAGTGGTACTCACGCTCAGCGCGTCGCAATCGGCGCTGCTAGAGTGGTTGCATGAGGCATAGCGCGGCCGCAGTAGCGTACCCCGTTGCCGCTGGTTACTCTTCCGTCCCAGTTACACTTACAGTTACAGGCCCAGTTGGGCGCGTCCAGAGAGCCAACGGGGCCGTAAGGACGAGAACCCTCCCGCCTACTCTAGGAAAGAGCCGCTGTTCCGTCAGTTTGCAATCCCTCTTGTACACTTGCGACTCATGTGTATGTGAAATTCACGCTCACGCACCGTAGTCTGCGCGGTCGTCCAAGTACTGGTCGCGCTTGTCGGGTCCGCCCACCAGCGCGCCCCGCAGCACGGCGGGGTTGGCACGTGGCAGGCGCAGCACGCCGTAGTCGCAGGGGGTGGCGGGGTCCAGGTCGCAGGAGGAGGAGCGGTGGTGCGGCCGCTGGGGAGGGTTGGAGCCCATGCCCACCACGAAGCTGCGGAGGGTGGGTGTGCGTGAGGGAGAGGTGGGGTGCGATGCAGTAATCGGTTTTGGCAAATATAAGGGGGGAACGGGTGCGATGCAGCGATACAGGGTTGGTGCCTATGCCCAACACGAAGCTGTGGAGAGTGGGTGTTTGGGGGGCAGGGGGGAAGAAGAAAGCAGCAGGGGGGGGGGGCGGGGAGGGGCGGGGTTGCGTGGAGTCAGCCGAGGCACGGGGAAGCAGGTGCTAAGCCAGGGCTAGGGTGCTGGGACTCGGGTCAGAGGGGCTGGCAGACGGCTAGCGGAGTGGCGGCAGTGCCGCGGCAAAGCTGCAGGGGGAAGCAGGTGCAGGCGGGTCGGAAGCGCAGGGCCGTCAGGGGGCGGAGCACGTGGCGGTTAGGGGGAGTGAGTGAGTGCGTGACGTGGTCGTCCTGGCAAGGCGTCTTCAGTATCAGGTGGCCCTGGCCGACCGCAAAGCTGGGCCAGGCGGGTTGGTGCCCCACGGCCACCATGCTGTTCTCGAATGGGGTGCACAGGGGCACAGGGGAAGGCAGGCGTAGGGGCAGAGATGAGGCCGGGGGGTTGTCGGTACGTACGCAGCGGCTCCCCTGCCCCCACCTGCGGCCCCAGTCCCCCAGCATCAGCCGACACCTACAGGGAGCCCCATGCCAGTGCCAAAGGGTCTCCCCTGCCCCCACCTGCGGCCCCAGTCCCCCAGCATCAGCCGCAGCTGCCCGCGCGCCCAGCACCGCTGCCGCGCCACGTCTGCCGGCGCGTCGGCGATGTACTTGGAGTATACCAGCTTGAGGGCGGCGGCGTTGGCGGTGGCGCGCAGCGTGCCCCACTGCGCCAGGTGGGCCAGGCCCTGCATCATGTGGGGTTGGCGGACGTGGACATTTGAACGCAAGCTGCTTGGTTAAAAGGATGAGTGTACGACGGGTATTTCGGGCAGAAGTGGGCTGTGTGGATGTGGGAAATTCAGTGCGTAGGACTGGATTGTTGTGCATGTCGAAAAGCGTGTCGCCCTCATTGGCAACAGCCGCCGGCTGCCGACCTCATAACGGTACCTTGACCGGTACCGGGTACCGGCAGTCCATCTACCACCCTCCAATCACCGGCCGTGCCGTACAAGCGTTGATCAAGAGGTCGCACTTCGGCGCATGATTGTACTTCTTTAGCTCTTCCGTACAGTCGTACCATAAGGCACGCCCACCTTGCCGGAGTAGCATATGGTCCAGTCGTCCACAACGCCGTCGCCGTTCCAGTCGGTGCCGGGGGGCGGCTGCGTGCACTTGGTGCTCACCTGCACACCAGAGGCGGGAGGCAAAGCAGCACAAGTGTCGTGCAGGTTGCAAAAAGGGCTTGGCAGCAGCGTGAAGAGGACGCGCTCGGGGCAGAGGGCCCCGTTGAGGTCTCTGAGGAGCATGCTGCAAGGACCGCAGACAATGGTCATGCGCAGTAGGTCCCATGACCTCTGAAACTGGTCAACCTTGTAATACACAACAAGGAAAAGGACGCGCATGTTGATCCCATGACTTACGTGCCACTTGTTGAGGTTGGCGTCCATGCGCCGCCGTACGTCCGCCAGCGTGGCAGCGGGGAGCTTGTCGGGCATGCCCAGCATCATGACGCACGCTGCGTTGAACACGTTGTCCCAGTCCATGCCGGCAGCAGTTGCAAAGCCCATGCCGCTGGCCGTTGACCAGCCGTTGACCGCGTCCGTACAGTACGACGCGCCCTGGCCGGCGCGGCACATCCACACGGCAGCCCACAGCATCTCGTCCTGCCACTGGCGGCTGCCCGTCCCGTACGGGTAGTTGCCCGAGGGGATGCTCCATCTGCACGCCAACGGTCAACAACCGAATGAACAAAAAAGCTCACGAGCCCTACATGCTCACGACTGGGAGTCAACCCAACTGTGGCAAAAGACACGCGGTCGTGTCTCAGCTACCGTACCGTGTACGTATCCGCTTTGGGGCTGCATGCATGCGCGTAGCATAACCCCTGTGACCCTGTGACCCTGGTGTGCTCCCACTCACGCTCCGGGGTAGGCCTTGGCGAAGGCATAAAGCTGCCGGGCCCGGGCCAGGAGGGCGTTGGCCTGCGGTGGCCAGACGAAACGTAACGGGTGCTCAGATGGCCTAAAGTGCCTTGGCACATCACGGCATGGACACGTGCACGGAATGCGCACGCACTTGGTAACACAGCGATCGCCTCAAGGGCTGCAGTAGGGGCAGGCTACGTGCGCCACGACACCATTAACGCAATGAAAACGGAGTGCGAGGAGCTCAGGATACCGCAGCTTGCAACAGCAAAGGCATGCAGGCGGGGCGTGCCATACTGGCTGCAGCACCAGGCACACTTCCCCCCCACTTTTAATACACAAACCGGTACTAACAGCTAAATTAAGACTCCCTATGACGTGTGGGCTAACCCACCTGGGCGCTGACAGGGTCCTCCATACGCAGCACCATTGCTATCCCCGCCAGGGAGGCCACCCTGTTACCAAGTAAGATTTATGCAGTATATAATACATTCATCTACATACCACTGCGCCCACCTGGCTGCTGGAAGGGTCCTCCATGCGCAGCACCAGCGCCACCCCCGCCAGGGAGGCCACCGCGTTGCCCACGATGTCGGCGCCGGGGCGGCCCCTGTCCACCAGCCACGTGGGGCGGTAGGTGCTGCCGCTGGCGTACCACTGCTCGGGACGGCCCCACTTGCCGTGGTCCGCATCCGTGTCACCAACCTGTATGCGCGTGGTGGGTAGGAAGCAGTGTGGGTGGGACACTGGTGTTTGACACGGTTCACATGAATAAGCGGCACACGTGTTGTTCTGGTGGAGAAGCCTTTTTGGTTGCAATCCCGCATGGCAAGCATTTGCAGACCCTCCCCCCTCCACTAGCCAATACTAACTTCACTGCTTCCTCGACACATGCAACGCTGCTGGTCCAAAATGCAACGCTGCTACTGAGTTTGCCTACCTGGGCAACGTAAACGTTGTCCGCCGGGTTGTCGGAGGCTGTCACGTGGCTCTTGACGATGAAGTCCGCGGCCCACAGCAGATTGCGCTTGGCGACGCCGTACAGTTGGGCGTTGGCGCCGCTGAACGCGGCGGGGAACTCCAGGGCCGACCAGGCCAGTACGGACACGGACCAGCCGTACGGCAGCTGAAACTTGACGAAATCTATGGGCGCCGGGAGGCAGCATGGATACATGCATGCATGGGCGCAGTGGGCGGGCCGGCATCTTGGCCGGGGGGTGCATCTTTCCTGCAGATTGGGAGCCTTCGAAGCACCAAGTACCAAGGCGAGCGCCTGCTTGCAATGCCATTCGAACAGTCCCCTCGCCTGATCACAAAGCAGTACATGGGCTCTACTGAAGTTTTCCCTTAAGCATGCGGCACAGTTGCTGCCCCTTGATAGTCTCGCCTGGCACCTGGTGTGTCACCACCAACCCCACAGGTGGCCGCTTGGCCGGTGCTGCAGCGCACACCGACACATGGCACCTTCCATTCCCGCACCGCATCTGCTACACACGGCACCTTCCATTCCCTCCACGCTCCCTGCGCACCTCCCGCGTCGAACCACCCGCCCGACAGGTTCTTGCCAATGTCCTTTCCGTCGTCCACAAAGGACGCGTCACGCCAGCCGCCATTGGCCCGGGAGGCCCGGTTCCACGAGGGCAGTACGCCGGAAGCCTGGGTACGGCAAGGCACGACACGTGTTCAGGCATGCAGGGCAGCACGCCGAAGGCATGGGGGTGCCACGTGTCACGGCACGCACGGCAGCGCACGGCAGCACGCTGGCTGGGGGCCTGGGCACGGCAAGCCTTGGGAACACGTACAAAAGACTAAGGCCTATGCATCGGGCTGGCAGGAGGGGGCAATGAGCATTCACCTGTGCTTCGTAGAAGAAGAATGAGGCGTCGATCAGCTGGGCGTAGTTATATTCCTGGGCGTGTGTTGTGAGGCAGAGCAGGAGGGCCAGCAGAACGGTAGCCTGCGGCCAGAGGTCGCGCGTGCGTTGAGTTAAGGGTGCAAATGGGGTGGGAGGTGCAAGTGGAGTGGGACTTGGGGAATAGCTGCAGCCATGACGGCAAGTGCCGACAGGGGTGCTTGAGGACACGTTCCTGTGCGAGCAGCAGCACCCAGTGCGATGCCCGCAAAGGGTCGCGCTATGCTCGACCGTTGCAACTTGCGATAGTCAGACTTACTCGACTGCAGTTCTGCCCAATTGTGCACCAGCGGCCCTGGCGCGGCAGGGTAGCCATCGCCATGCAGGCTGAAAATGACAGGTTGGGAGCTCTCCAGGCAGCATATACCGGTTTAAAGCCTGCAAATTTAAGCCTAGGTAGATGGCGCAGTTTATTGCTGCAGAAGGCTGGGAATCATTTGGTCTCCTGCCCTTCACTGAAGGCTTCAGAGTACAAGCAGCTGGCGCTGTGGTTTTAGAACTTCCAGTATTGCAGTAACCCACAGATATGGCTAACCTTGTAGGTATCCCGCAGGACCATGGCTGTTCCAGCAACATTCCTACCGCCTTCGTCCATTACTAACGGACGGACGACCAAGCCAACCGGTCACAGTCGCTGCGCCTTTGTCATACACTTTTAGCTTTCATGCCATATGTGCACCTTGCATAGATTACTTTAGCTCCAGCAGGCTGAACCCCCCCACACACCCTGACCAAGTTGGTCCAACCAACCTGCGCCATTGACACAGATTGACACGTGGGGATGGTCAATGGGTACCGCTACCGAGTCCGGTTCGGATGCTAAGTGGAATGGTGTCCTAGGGAAAATCCTTTGGTGGGCATCAGTTGTGTATTGCCTGGTACGGTGTGGTACGGTAGTATGGGGCTATGTGCCTCGGTGCACCAGCGGGGCAGCCGCAGCCGCCGCACAGCTTCCACCCAAGCGTGCTGCCATTGTGCCAGGCGTCCCTCTGGTACAGGTCCTGTACAAGCTGCGGGCACGGGTGGTCATCTGGGTAGTGAAGACCTGAGGGTGGGATCTGGTGGGATTGCCGGTACGGCAGCACAGGCACAGGCCGCCCTGGACGGCACCGGGCGCTCTTGGCAGAAAGCCGAAACCTGATGGAGGCCCCAAAACCTATCCAAACGTGCTCAAGGTGCTGCATGAAACGTACAAGTGGCCGGGAACGGAAGGATCTGAGGGGGTGCCGAAGCAAGGCAGCACAGCAGGAAGCACAGTGGCAGGGACCAGGGACCAGCAGGGCGACGCAGGGAAGTTGCGCCAGGAACAGGTGCGGCCGGCCAAAGAACTCCTGCCAGCTCCTGCCGTATGCAACTGAACCTCGTCGCTTTCTGGGAGAGCCCCGGCCTATTAAGCATGGATGGTCCTCGGTGCTCTGGTGCGCATGTATCTACGCCATGGACAGGACTGAGGCCACTTCGCGCCCTGGAGCACCTCATCACCGCCACCCGTCCCCTCCCCCAACGTCCCAAGATCATACTGGATCATACAGGTCACAACATCCACAGGCCTGACTGCCCCGCTCCGTGCCTGGCACAACCCCTCACTCCTCATCACCCCATCATCGTTTTACGCCAGGCGCGCCGGTGTCCTGCTAGGTGCAAGTAAAGAGGCCTACCCAGGACCGACGCCAGGGCCATGTGCACACCGGCATGCAGCACCAACGCCATGTGGTCACGACCTCAGCACCACCGTGCTGCCCGAGGTTGCCCCCGTCCGTGTGCACACCTCCAACACACGCGCAGCCGCCTCCAAGCAGACACAGGAAGATATGCAGGCACCCAGGACCAGGTCACACCAGATGCCTCGTGGGTCACGACCTCAGCACCACCGTGCTGCCCGAGGCCGCCGGGTCTGTTGGTGTACACACCCGCCCTGTGCGCTAACCCACAACGGCATGCAGCACCAACGCCATGTGGTCACGACCTCAGTACCACGGTGCTCCCCGAGGCCGCCGTGGCCCCTCCCTTGAACGGCGGCATGGGCGCCCCCGCCACCGCCATCGCCGCCCGCACGTCCCCCCGCGTGCCCTCCCGTATCTCGTCCAAGTACGGCGCCTCGTCCTCGGGCACAAACGCCTCGCTCGCCAGCGTGCAGGCCGTGCTCGTCCAATCGTCAAAGTACGACCCGTAGTCCAGATGCTGGCTCCACGCCAACAGCTCGTCCGCCTTGCCGTCCAACTGCTCGTCATCCAGCTCGTCCAGATCCAGCCCCGCCAGCTCCGAATCCAGCTTGCCGTACAGCGCCCCCAGCGATCCGGCCGTACCGCCCGCCGCGCCCGCTGCTGCCGTACCGCCCTCGATGTACACGCGCCGCAGCCACTCGCGCTTGCGCTGCTTGATCTTGCGCGCGCGCTCCTCCCTGTACGCAAAATGTTCGGTAGGCGCACTTCAGCTCAGGCACTACGTGGGCGATGTAGGATCTTTCATCCTGCGCTGTTGGCTCAGCAGGCATCTGTCCCACTGCATGCAACCTACGCAACTACACGGATTGCATGGCCATGTGCGCGCCCCTTCCTGCACGCGGCAGGCCACCCCAAGTAACAATCCGTCACCTCCGCTGTCTCCTAGCCCCGTCACCCTGTCCCACAGTTCTGCCAACTAGGCAACCCAGACGCCACCACATCCCCACGGTTCCTTCCACCCGTCGTCACACCGGCTCCCAAACCCCCGGCCGCTGCACCCGCCTGCGCACGGCGGGGTTTCAGTGGAACAGCGGCTGCCGTTTGAGCCGTGTGGCTGTGGTGGTGGGGTCCTGGTCCAGCAGCACGCGCTCAGCCACGGCCACAGCCCACCTGATACCCCTCTGTCCCCACACCCAAGCCGCCCTGCCAGAAATGTCCCGCGCCTGCCTGTGGCTCAGGGCTCAAGACTCAACCCCACGAGCACACACGCGCAGTAGCCCCCACACCGGCCGCTCCACCCACCTGCGCACGGCTGGGTTGAAGTGGAACAGGGGCTGCCGTTTCAACCTCGTGGCTGTGGTGGTGGGGTCCTCGTCCAGCAGCACGCGCTCGGCCACGGGCCGCCAGCCGTTGTTCTCGTGCCGCTCGTACCAGCCCTGGGTGCTGCGCACGCCAATCGTGCCGTCAGGCTTGATGTACTCCCTGCGGGCCGGGGAAGGCGTCAACATTACACTCATACAGCGACCCGGTTAGGCATTGCATGTTTGCTTTGGTGTTGCTCTTCTGCGGGCCCAGTACCGGTATTCTTTGATGCAGCAGTGCCAGGCGAACACCGCCGGCCAACACCTCCAATCCGGCTACCCCTTGTGCCTTGCCCTCCAATACCTACTCGTCCCGGCATGAACGGGTGGCCTACAACAACGCGCGTTTGATAGGGCTCGACAAGCTGTGGCGCGACCGACACAGATTGGCGGGATGCTTGGTGTCAGCCAGCCAGCCCCATGCCTTCTATCCACTTTCCCCACAGCCACCATGCCGCCCACCTGTAGGAGCTGTCCAGCTCAAAAGTGTCCTCCCGGTACGTGTGCTTCTTCTTCGCACTACCACCTCCACCTCCACTGCTCCCTGCTGCCCCGGCCTTCCCTGCCCCCGCCCCTGCCCCCACTCCAGCCCCCGTCCCTCGCTGCCGGTCTGGGGACTGCCTCTGCGACCCCGGAGCCGATGTCGGCGCCGATCCCGCCCTCGAACCTCCGCCGCCGCCGCCGCCTGCCCGCAGCCGTGCGACGCCTGCCGCCGCCGGGCCCCCGATAGCACTGCTACTGCTGCTGCTGTTGCCTGTCGCGCCAAGCGCTGCTGCTGCTGCTATTCCTGACCCCAACGCTGCTGCTGCTGTGGGCCTGTTGTGAAGCTCGGCGGCCGTCATGCGGACCTCGTTGGCATAGTCCCGGGGGCCGAACGCGCCGATGTCGGCAACGGGCCTACGGAGTGGAGAGAACGAAGAAACAGGGCAGATGACGTGCAGCAGAGGGCGGGGTTATGGCAGGTGCAAGTTCAACGCGCAGCTGTCCACAACGGGCCTGGGGCGGGGATGGGACGAGGACGGAAAGGGTGGCACTGCAGATTTGGGTCAGGCGAGGACGTTTACGCGGCGTGTGCCTGTCGCTTCGTGGCTACCCGATGCTACCGGGGTCTTCGCTCATTAGTCAGAGGCCCACAACAAGTACAGGGGCCCACACCCGGCCCACACCCAAGCCCGGCCAATGACAACGATGAGGGCCCTGGCACCCATCAACAGGAGCAGCTCTTGGTGCTTTCGGCCATGAGCAGCAGGGCTACACTCCCACACGCCGCAGCTGCACCTGTGGGCAGCAGGATGCGATGCACGGGCGCCGCACCTGTGTGTGAATATCTTGTAGAACACCAGCGGCGGGAAGGTGCTGCCTCCCAGCCTGAAGCGCACATGGATGCCGGCAGCCGCGTCCACCAGCGCCGCCTCACGCGGGTTGATCACGCGGAGCAGCTCACGGGGGTCGCCCCGCTCCCTGCGAGTACCGGTAGAAGTTTGGCAATTGGGTTAAGTGCCACCTGCGTATCGTGTACAACGTCCCGTTCTTGTGTGGAGTAGCGCGTGGGACGTGTGGAGCTCGGGTCATCTACCATGCATGTGGAAAAACCGGTTCACGTCCTCATGGGCCCTTTGGCTCTCCGTGCGGAACACGGGCAACCGCATGATGCTAGGAGTTGCGAGTGAGCAGGGCAGCACACGTCGGTACAAATACCCGCTGACAACTGTCTTGCCTTCCCGTTCAGCCGGTCCCCACGCCGTCTGCCACTGAGGGGTCCGTCGATGGCGCTGCAGGAGGTACCCCACTCCCTGTCCCAGCCTCATTCCGGTTATGTGGGTGCCGGGACCTGCACGCATTGCAGAACACCTTCCCCGCGCTGATAATCCCCTCCCTTTGTCCCCATCCAGCATCCAGCATCCACACCTGAAGCGTATGAGGTCCCTGTAGTAGTGGTAAATGCGGCGGTTGCGGTACGCCCGCCACGCCGTCTGAATGGCACGTGCCGCCCTGTCGGTGCGGTAGCCGGCGTCCGTGGCGGCGGCCCACTCCAGCTCCACACGCCGCATGCGGGAGCGCTGGGGGGACGGGGGCACGTATGGGCACGGGTGTGGGCAAGGGTGTGGGCATGGGAGTGGGGATGGGAGTGGGGATGGGAGTGGGGATGGGAGTGGGGATGGGAGCGGGCGTTATGCCGAGGGGTGGAGTCGTATGCACCTCGGCACAGGGAGTGCGCACACACGTGTGGAGGCAGAAGTGTTTCCTCGCGTTGGGAGCTTGTATTTATTCTAGTGCACCTGTTCATGTGGCCATCCTGCTCACCCTGTCCTTGTACGCCTTTCGCACTCGGTAGCCTCTGAACCATTTTTGGATGGTGGTGGCAGCGAACACCGCTAGGTAGTTGTCGCTGTAGGGCGACGGACCAGGGTCCTCGTCGCCCAAGTTGCCCATGTTCACTGCTCAGCTATGAACGCGATGGTAGGTTGCCGCTTACATCCTGCGCTAGTTGGTGAAGCGCCACATTGGCGACGGTGCCTGAACACCGGTAGCTGTTTCTACCTGCCAGGTAGTAGAACTATAGTTTCGTGGAACGAGACGTAAGGCTTTGGTGGAAACTGGAGCGGAATGCCCTGTTCGGTTCTTTGTCATTCAGGAAAGCATGCCGACGGTCTTAGCAAGGGCAGTCGCTCTAGAGCTTATACTTATGACTTGGCGATCTGTCATGGTGGCGCACTATGGAAGGATGTGTACAAAGCCGCGACGTACGGTCTGCTTACCTGCGGTTTAGGAGCAGGGGAGGCCCCTGGCCTGGACATGCCTCACGCGTGGTGTGGAGGGACCCTACTACCACCCTTGCACGCTTCAGTACGGACATGGCACATCGAAATGTGCACATGTATTAGACGGTATCAGAGGTGCCGTAGTCCAGCATGGCATCCGCCTGGTGGCACGCCTGGTGGTGCTGCAGTGGACTCCCCTGGTGGACTCCGTTCGAAATTGCTGGACAGGATGTAGACCGTGCACCGAACGGCACCATGCTGTAAGATTCAAGTAGGGGCCACCGCAAGCGTTTGCTGATCGGGCGGAGGATCATGGGCAGTCTGTCATATTACCAGTTACAGCTTAGATGTAGATGGGCAGGCCGCGGGGGTCGGGCTGCCGCCCTCCTCCCCGCGGTACCCGCCCCTTGCCCCAACGCACAGTCAGTCCGCCGTACCGGTACTTGAAGGACG
>VFQN01007948.1_pt1 | contig 11076 bp, 22 predicted proteins | sample 3512371 | NCBI WGS metagenome assembly VFQN01 (sample SAMN10412370, study PRJNA504923) | tailings metagenome | isolation source: Replicate 2 from Balatoc abandoned mine | place: Philippines: Itogon, Benguet | collected 2017-08-28 | reverse complement strand
CGTGGGGGGGAAGGGGGGGGGGGGAGGGGGGGGGGAGGAGGAGGTGGGTTGGAGTAGGACGGAGGAGGCGGGATTGGAAAGGGTTGTTAGGCCGTAGCGGGTGAGCGGAGCGAGGAGGGCCAGTGCGTTTTCGCTTGTTGGTGTTCAATGGCGCGAGTTGTGCGGTGGGGAGGTCAGGCAAGCGAGTAGGATCTGGAAGGTGGGTAAGGGTGTTATGCAGCCTTGTGGCACGGTGGGCGTCGGAGTGTGCTTTTTAGGCAGCAACGGAGCAACTGGGCGGAGAGCCTTGGACTGGATCCTGCGATCCGCTGATACCACATTCGCATCCTAATCCCCACCCCACCCCTCCCCACCCCACCCCGCGTGCTGGCACGCAGAGGAGTTTGGGCAGATGCTGATGCTGATGTCGGCCCTGGCGCATATCACCTTCATGGCGCTGTTCGGCGGCTTCCTGCTGGTGGTGCGCAACGCGGGCGAGGAGGCGGGCGGGGACATGAGCGTCGTGCGCAGCAGGCCGGAGGTGGGCGCGGGAGCTCCATGGGGGAGAGGGGAGGGAGGCAGGGAGGGAGGGAGGAGGGGATGCGTGGAGAGGGGCCCGCGCGGGGGGCAGGTGGTAGGGAGCACGAGGCGTACTGTGCATGGATGGTACGGGCTGTGGGTAGGGTGATGGGCTGCATGCCGCTTTCGGAGACCACTCCACACCTCCACACCTTGGACTTGCCGCCTAGCAAGCCATGGCAGAAGGCATCGATACGTCTCATCCTGCGTGTCCTCGCTGTTGGGTCAGCGCCCTGCCTGCGCTTCCCTTGACGTCCCTGTTACTGTGCGACTGTAACACTCAAACCACCGTCCCTGCTGCACTTACCTTCATGCGGTCTCCCCCCCGGCAGGTCATGGCCCTGATGGTGGTGCTGGGCGTGCTGAGCGTGGGGGGGCTGACGGAGGAGATGTTCCAGGTGGGTTAACTCGCCGGGTGTGGGCGAGGCAGGGCGGGAGGTGTTGTCGAGCTACAACAGTAGAGCAAACCGTGCGCTGATTATGGCACGCAATGCGTCCTGCAAGTCTGCTGCAGTGCGCGAAAGTTGGCAACCAGCTCTCTGCCCCTGGCGCTGGCGTCTGAGTCCGAATTCGCATTTGGGGAACGGCTACGGAAGGCTCGCTGCACAGCCTCTCCGCTCAAGCTGCGGTCGTCGAATTCATTACCGCAAGCCCTTACTTCATCCCTGTCGCCTGTTGCAGTTTGCATTGAGCATTCTGGCAGGCCTAGCGCTAGGCCTGTCAGTAAGCTCAGTACAACCGCAACAAAGCCACGCCCGGCCCCTTTCCCCACCCCCCGAGCCCTTCCACCTCGCCCCTCCTGCACCCACCTGCTCCCCCAGGTGATGCACCTGACGGGTCGCATGGCACCACCGTGCGGCGCTTGGCTGCCCTACAGTAGTCTCCCCCAGACTTCCGCATATATCGCCATCTTACTTACCATACTGCCACGCCCAACGCTTTCCCACGCACTCCGCTCCCACATCCAGACGATGCACCTGAGCAGCAGCCATCCAGACCGCTACCACGGGCCCCACTCACCCCTACCCTCCGTGCACGCCCCTGAAAGTCCTCCTTCCCTCCGCCCCCCAGATGATGCACTTGACGTGGCGTGCTTTAGCTTTATACCGAACAGTCACGCCCAGCGCTTGCCCCCCACACGCTGTCCTCCGCCCCCAGATGATGCACCTGACGTGGCGCGCGTGGCGCAACTACCTGGGCAACCTGGTGGACCTCACGTCCTTCGCGCTGTTCGTGGTGCTGTTCGGGATGGTGAGGATACCAGTGAAACGTCGTCTTGTTGGGGAGGGGGAGGGGTGTTAGGGGGAGCGTTTGGGTGTGCAAAGGGTGTGGAGAGGGGGGACCCTGGGACGTGGACATGCACCATGTCTGAGGGAGGCACCCGGCGGTACGGACTGGGCCTAAGGCCGGAGGGCTTAATGTGAGGCACGGAGCCTGCAAATTGCATTCTCAGCTAAAATGCAGCCTGGGACCGGCTTGGAGAAGACAAAAGGGATGACGCCGAATCGTGAGGGAGAGGGGGGCGGAAGGCCCTGTGCCCTTTGCCCGTTGACCTACCGGGCCCGCGAGGAGGGCCATGTGGCCTTCCCCCACCCCAACGAGGGTTTTCCAGTGTGCTTGCCCAACCAGCAACGCCTGCCGTCGTATGCTGTCGTGCACTCCCTGCGCAGGTGTGGGCGTCGTACACGTACGACGTGATCCTGGCGGTTGGCGCGGTTGAGACGCTGGTGCTGTTTGTGCGTCTGGTGTTCTTCGCCTCCATGACCGACTCCATGGGCAGCCTCATGCGCATGGTGATCGAGATCATCAAGGACATGCGATACTTCTTCCTGCTGCTGGGCATGATATTCGGGGGCTTCGCCGTAGCCTTCGCGGTGCTGCAGGTGGGTCAGGGCGAGCAGTGGGTAAGGGTGGGTTAGGGGTGGGAAACGGGGGCTTGGACAGGGCAGCAACATCTTGAATGATGGTGTGGGAAGGGTGGGTTGGAAGGGGGGCCGAGGAAGTACTAACAACCAGTAAAGAGTGATGGAAGGGGGAGTGATAGTGATATCTACTATGAGTGATAGAGGGGAGAGGCGGAGCCCTGTTTGGGTTAGGGGAAGGCACTGTTTGCACTTACTTGTACATCATCGTGTTTGCTTTGTATGTGTGCAGTAATAGCCAGACGCCTGGCACACAAACGAGTCTCAAGCTTTCGCTGTGCTCCAGGTGCTCTCCTGCTTGTGGTGACCGTGTGCTATGCATTTCGTGTTGCGCAGGGCGGGCAGAACTCGTACGAGGCCATCGCGTTCAAGCTGTTCGCGGTGATGCTGGGCGACTGGCAGTACGACTACCTGCTGGACATGCTGCACGTGGACGACCTGTGGTGGGTGCCGTACGCCGAACCGCCTGCCGTACAGCGGCTGCCGTACTGAGCCGGCTGAACATGCAAGGAGTGGCGTGAGTGTGCAGCCAGCTGCTGTTCACCGGCACCCGGCCCTGCCTCACCTTGTTTGCCGTAGTCCGGCCTTGAGAGACTGGCGTATTGACGCCGCACCACATCCCGGCCTACATCCTTTCTCCTCCCCCGCCTGGCCCACGCAGGGTGGTGCCCCGGCTGAGCGTGCTGCTGATGTGCGTGTACGGCATCCTCATGCTCATCGTGCTGGTCAACCTCCTGATTGCTATCATGAACGACACATACGACCGGTGGGTGGGGGCGGGTCGAGGGATGTGGGTCGGGCCGCACGGCATTGGCGGGGACCAGGGCACAGAGACGCAGTGCTGGCTCACCCAGGTGGCATGCTGTTGGGAGAGAAGACCCGGGGGGGCAGCACCCGTCTGGAATTTCGAAAGATTGTCAAGGCAGGAGGAGGGCAAGGCTTGCCCAGCACTCGTGCCATCCACGCGGCGCTGTGCACGTGTAATCTCCCGGTGCCGCCGTCACCGACGCCTTTGTCGTCTTACACGTTGCCCCTTGCTCCAGCCGCCTTCACAACTCCCTTCCTGCCCGCCTCCATTTCCCCACCCACTTAACCCACCCCGCAGCATCAAGGAGACGGAGGAGATCGAGGTGCTGCACAACCGCGCCCGCCTCATAGTGGACCTGGAGTCGCTGCTCACGCCCGCCATGCGGGAGAAGCTGCAGGTAGCTGGGGCTTGGGGGGCTACTTGGCATCCTGGAGCACAGCGAGCGAGCGAGCCGAGTGGAATAGCCTGTATCGTTAGTTCTGGGGACCCGGGGTGGCCCTCCAACTGCGTTACCGGTATGCCCCTGGAGCCCTATGCCCAACACGGCCCATGGCCCTGCCGCTGGCCCCGATTCTGGCAGCTGAGCCGGCACCGGCTCATGCTATTTGGCCCTGCCGATGCGCCTTGTACCTTCGCGGCCGCACGTCCGATACCGGTATCCCCTCCGCTGCGCCCGCCCAGTTGCGGGTGCCGGCGCGCTACCTGCACCTGCTGACACACACCCGACCACCACCATCTCCACATGCACATGCACACAACCTGGCCCTTACCCCACACCGCCCTCCCTGTCCACCCCCGCCCAGTCCCGGCTGCTGGGGCGCTACCTGCACGTGCTGATGCCGGCCGACAAGAAGTTCAACAAGTTCATTGCCTCGGCGGAGAGCGCGGAGGGCGAGTGGAAGGGACGCATGCGCGCCTTCAGCGAGGTTAGTTGGCGGCGGAGTTGGGGAGCGTGGGGAGGGGTCAACCGCAGAGCAGCGGAGGGGAAGGGGTGGCGAACGGGGGACAGGGCAGCCTTCAGCGCCTTCAGCGAGGTGGGCGGGGAGTTGGGGAGGGTACGCGTAAAACGCGAGTTGGGGAGGGTGGGGAGGGGGTCAATCGCAAAGCGGCGAAGGAGGAGTGGTGAACGAGGGCCAGGGCGGTTGAGTATTTAAGGCTCCAGATGCTTGCAAGCTGTAAGGCCCGCAGTACAGCGTGGTACGGCTTTTGCCTTTGGGCCGGCATCAGCCCCTGACCGTCCTCCAGAGGGGAGAGTGTGTTGGCGGGGCATGCAGGAACGTGGCTCTGAGGCGCGCGCGGGGTGCGCAGATGCGCAGTTCCCGCACCGTTCCTCTCACAGCTTACTCCGGCACGCGCTCCTCCCACCCTCTACTCCATGCAATACACTTGCACGCTTATGCACCTGCATGTTGCTGCCCCAGTCCCTCCCAGGCCATCAAGCACAACCTGGACCCTCAGCTGCAAGATACTACCTCCCCAACACGTGCCCCTACCCAACCCTCTGACCACGCACACGTTAATACACATGTCCTTCCCTCCGCTCCCCCCTCCAGGCCATCAAGCGCGACGTGGACCCGCAGCTGCGTGAACTCAGCAACCGCGTGGGCTCCGAGTCGGACCGGCTGGCCAAGGAGATCGCCTTCGTCAAGTCGTGGGTGGAGCAGCAGCGGCGCATGATGGGCGAGGTGGCGGAGGAGGCGGGCGCGGGGGGAGGGCCGGGGGGCAGGAACCCGCGCGGGAGCACCACAGGGGACAGGCGGTAGCAGTGGCAGCAGCAGCAGCAGCAACAGCGGGCTGCGGGGTGTGTGGGTTAGCAAGGGGACCAGGGATGGGATGTTGGGTTGGAGGATTGTAGGATGGAGCGTGCGTGGAAGTGGGAGTGTGGTGGGAGTTGAGAGCTGGTGAGTTGCTGAGTGCGGGTGTGGGCGCGCGCGGGGAGGGCCGCGGAGGGGCTGTGTGCTTTTTCATGACCGGCGCGCATGTGCATTGGGTTCATCGTTGCAATCGCATGGCGTGCGTCCAAAAGCACTGGTTAGACAAATTAAAGCCGCTGCAGCAGCGGTGTGCTGTGAGAGGGGTGGGCAGTGCGGCGCGCTTCGGGGCGTGCGGGCCTCCTGAGGCCGGGGAGCAGGCGTAGAGCGCTGTGACATGCACAGTGAGCCCAACGGGTGGTGGTTGCACGGTAATATGCCTCGTGTATGCAAGTGGCTTGGCCGTGGCGCTGCGTAACAAGTACCATGTGGAGTGACGCCGTTGGCTGGCTTAGAGGCGAGGTCGCGTCGCTTGTGTGATGCTGGTCCCTGATGAATGAGGATGCGGGGGGCGTGGTGTTGCCATGCGGGTGGAAGGGGGCTGTGACCGAAGCTCCTGGACTGGGGCACTCTAAGCGAGCAGTTCTTGGGGAAGGAACGGCCGCTGCATCTCTCCTGCCGGCAATGTGATCCTGGGGCCGTACGTAGTGCCGACCATCAGCAAGCATCTGCATCGGGGCGGCGCGTGAACTTCCGACCGTTGCGTGTGTGTGCGTGTGTTTTCGCTTGTGCATTGCACAGTTGTGCAGGAACGCGCCGTCCTCCACATGGTATTTAGTCCTTGACTACTTTTGGACGAGTAATGCCCTGTCTGTCGCCGAATGCGGGATCTGGCTTGCTTAGCAGTGGGCGAAGGCCGGGTACCAGGTGGGCTAGCCGCCTGCCGGCCTCTGCTGCTGCTGTTGTGGTCGTGGCGGCAGGATCCCATTTTATGCGGATGCGGAACGAATGATGGAACCAGTGCGCGGTCCATGCAGGTACACTTGGACACATTGCGCTCCGTTGCCTATTGGCAGGCTGTCAAAGGCCCTTGTGGGCGCTGAGGGAATGGAACATTACTCGCATGCTTGGTTAAAGGACCTCATGTGGTTGATGCATGATGGGCGCTCTGGCGGCCATGGCTGTGGTGGAAAGTGGCACGGCGGTCAGACCCTGCCCTGCTGAGCGACGTAAACCAGCGTGAACTCGCGCCGCCCGGGAAATGTAAATGCCATGCCGTGCAGGCAAATACCGTACTGGATATGGCTGGGTCAGGCACTGTACATGACAAACAAGATACACCAGGGATGCACGCACGGCTGTGTATGACGCATCTGTGTCATCCTCTGCTGGGCCCAAGGTGTCAAGCGCTTCCTGCTCTGCATATATATGGGCGGCAACGTCAGCGTTTTCAAGAACCTCAGTGCTTCGTAGACATGTACAGATACCGGTACCAGGAGAGCCATGGACCCCTGGCACACTCGAATTCGTCACACGCCAGGGGGGTCTCCCTTGGTCAGGCGCGTTCACCCCCCGACGCACCGAGCCTTGCCCAAACGCCAAACCTGCCACAGCGCGCGTTCCCGAGCTGCCCCAAAACGTGTACAGAGGTTGCAGCAGTTGCCAGCGTTGGTGCCGCTGTAAGCTGAGGAGCTAGCAGTGGCCCTGGGCTGTACCAGGAAACGGATTACGGTCAGTGGCAGCATGGTGGCAGCTCCTCTTGGTGCGTGGTGGTTGACTAAGGCTACTTGGCTGCAACGTCAGCGCCCCGTGCAGCAACCGACCACTCAACCGACCACTCAACAAGCACTTCATGTGTGGGCAGTGCAGTACTGCACCAGCCGACCCTAGGTAGGGCGAAACCTGTTCTGCAGTACTCGAAAACCTCCTGTCAGACGTAGCCCTTGCCTTGGTGTGGAAGACACACCTAATCAATATAATACAATCGAAGCATAGTAACGTTGCGCCTGTGCTGCTACCACACTTCCTGTGCGCTTCGGGCTTCGACCGCTGACCCATTTGCTCTTGGTCTCTGCTGGTGTTCATCCTAATACGATCAATACCAGCTACCCATAGCTTAAAATGCTGACACTGGCATAAGACTGCCAGAATGTTTCCTTTCTTCCCAAGAAGCATGTGACATTTCAGGAGGACCATCCATTCGTTGCAACGCAGACTCAATCACAATTCATCACAGCCGAGTGATGCTTAGCGTGCTGCATGCCAAGCGAACCCTGACTGGGCCGCTCGCCCACTATGCCGCGAGAACAGCTTGCGACCCGGAGTCGCGCTTAGCTTGAACCCAGGGGACTCTTTCCCCAGCTGCAAAATGGGAGGGGAGCTGCTGACTCAAGATGCCAGCAGGGCAGAGGGCGCGCTGCGCCCGAGCGAGGGGCAGGCCGACGCCGACGGTGGGGGCCCGGGCTCATCCCACGACAAGCTTGGCCAGAGCCTAGCCCTTTCCCACCTGGCCGAGCTTCCCGCACTTCCTGGAGATGAGCTTGGCCAGCACGAGCTGCAACAGCACGAGTATGCCGTGCACCTGGACAGCGCCATGCTCACCTACACGCCAGCGGTGGGCAACCGGTTGGCAAGCGGAGGCGAGCGGGCCAATCGCTTCGAGGACCAGGGCGCGAAGCGAAAGATCTACGTGAACAAAGAGGTCAGCAGAGCCTACAAACTGTGCCAGCCCCAAAGGTTTGCCATGGACCAGTGTTAGGGTGTGGGGGCGGGGGCGGGGGCGGGGGACGACAGCATGCACCAAAGCGTTGGTGCAGCTTCCCCGGAACTCGTCCGTGCCATCCAACCCCGGCACATACAGTTGCATGCACGGCATGTATTCCTTCCTGTAGGGCCGGGGCGTCACTCACCGCTGCACGGGCGAACCGCCGTGACACGGCCCGCCCTCGTGCCGCTAACCCTTCTCGCCGACCTACCTACGGCACCCTCCTCCCTGCAGGTGCTGGGCCGGCTCATGTGCGTGGCTGAGGAGTTGAACAAGGAGCAGGCGCAGATAGAGATACGGAAGCTCATACGGCGGGAGCAGAAGAGGTGCGGCGCAGCTGGGACGGGGCCGGCGCCGGAGGGCCGGGTAGCAGCGCTGTACGGCAGGGCAGAGCAGGGGAGGTGGCAGTAGGTGGGGTCCGTGCTATGGTGAGCGGCCATCAACAGGGCAAGGCGTGCGGCTGCCCGCCGTCTGCCCCCCTGTAGAGCCTGCGCTGTCTGTCGCATGGCTGATGATAGGGTACGCATGCTGTTCCCTCCCCCTCCCCCATTCGCTACCCGGTTGTGCCGGTCACCCTGTGTACAATGCACTGGCACGCAGGCTGGTCGAGGAGGGCACGTGGCGGCAGCGGCAGCAGGGGCTGGACGACGACACCGTGGCGGGGCTGATGAAGGGCATGGACGTGGAGGGGGTGAGGCAGGCCGGGAGGGGGGAACAAAGTACTAGTAACGCGAGGTAGAGGTGGTAGTAGTAGTAAAAGTACGGGAAGAAGTAGTTCGACCCACTGTAATTGAGGTCCGCCTGCTGCTCCAGCTCCCATAGCGCGGCGCCGGCAAGCTGGCCGGCGCGCAAGGTCCGCGAAGCTCCAGTAGCGTAGTCTAAAGCGGCTGGTTTGGCCGGATTGCGTAGGTAGGGCCATTGGCCGGTGGCTGGGCTGATGGAGATGCGCGTGCGTGCACTAGGTTTCCCGTCCCCGGCTCCCAACCCAGACGCGTAGCCGACACCGAAAGACACCTAATCGCAACCCAGACTCACCTAGCGGAAGCATGGGCGGGCGGTGCGGCGGAAAGCGGGGGCGAAAGGCACAGGCGCAGAATCGTTAGCAGAGGCCGGCAAGTGAAGGAAGGGAGGGCGTGCGATGCAAATGCAGCTAAAATGCATGTAGGACGCAGCACAGGTAGGAGGGGAAGACGGGCAGAAGGAAGCAAATGGATGCAAAGTGCACGAAGTGCATGTGTGGGGGGGGGGGGGGGAGCAGCTTGATGAGTGTGCGCTAGGGGGATGCAAGGGGGGCACAGAGTACTAGAAACGCGAGGGGGGGCCAGTCAAAGGAGATGATGCCGGGTGCGTTACGGCCGGGTGGGTTAGCAGTATGGGGGCAGCTAGATGAGTGTGTAGCGTATGCAGTTGCGGGAATCGGGATACATAACCCGAACACAGACAAGATCATTGGTTTCAGAGGAGGCAGGAGAGCTAGATGAGTGTGTGCATGCGAAGGGGTGGCGGCTGTCCATGGACTGCCGAACTGGTCACTTGGATGCAGCTTGGTGGGTTACGGAGCTTGGGGCCTGCAAGTGACTGCAGGTCTGCTGGGCACAAGGCGGAGACGGAGGTGTGCGTGTACGTGTGTGCTAATCAGGCGCATGCTGCCGGCCGTGGGCCCTACGGCGCGTCGCTCCCTGTGCTCATGTGCAGGAGCTCCTTCAGGACTGTAGGGCCCGACGTCGATCCCGCTGCCCAGCCGCAGCTCACTTACGCCCCTGCCCCTGGCCGTGGCTCGCTTGCGCCCCTGCCCCCGCCGCTACACCTGCAGGCTCCAAGGGCGGCGTGCCCTCCTTCCGCTATGTGCACAGCCCCGCGTACAGGGACACGCAGCAGCGCTTCTACAGGTGCCAGGTGGGTGGCTGCAAGGGCTTGGTATCCCGTTCTATGACTGCGTGACTACTTGCTAAACTTCAAAATGCATAGAAGCCAGGTAAATTACGGGTGGCGGGAGGAGGGGATTGGTTGTGTATGTGGCTGGGGCAATAGCAATGGTGCGATAGCATTAGTGCGATTGCGAATGCAAGGCACACGCAGCAGCGCTTCTACAGGTGCCAGGCGGAGTGGGGTGACTGCGATCACTACACGTCCTGTTCGATGACCCTGTGTTTTTTTTTGCTCAAGGGTTTGGTGCATGCGTGTCAGTAGCCAGGGCATCAGCACGAGCAGGCCGTCGCACTGCACGGTCATGGTTACCGCAGGCCTGGTGTGATTGTGAACCCGCATCTCCCTCTTCACACCCCCAGGCCAGCTACGACCCCGCCACCATCGCCAACCTGCTGCAGCAGCACCCCTACCACGTGGACTCGCTGCTGGCCATGCACGACCTGTACAGGCACATGGGTGGGTGCACAGGTTAATACACAGCCTTGATACACAGACCCTGGCCAGTACCACGTGGACGGGTTTGGACAGCTGTACACTAAGGTGTGTAGACCGTGGGTGAATGGGCGCGCGGATGCGGGTGCCGGTTACCGTGGGGAGCTTCAGCAGCCGCATGCGGCCGTACAGATACATGGGTGGGCGAATAGACCTTGTAAGAATATAACGGCCGAATGCTGATGCTTCGTATGGCTAAAAATGGCACCCGGGTAGGTGGGCCGACCGCTGGCGGGAGGAGGTGGGGGTGCGGGGTGCGCGCGGGAGGGTTGAGCGACCGCAGCCGGTCAACCCACGCCCTGCTGTCAAGGTACATTTCTAGCCCACCCTAACTACCCGGACGGGCAGTTGCCAAGCGCGAGGCGTTGTCGTTCGGTTCCGCGCTCCGTGTTCTGTTTGCGCCTGAGTAATGAGTACTCTCCCCGTCTTTGCTACGCAAACCCAGTCTGACACCTGTTTTTTTCCCTTTCCCCCCAGGCGAGAACTCGTACGCTGAGGAGATGCTGGACCGCGCGCTGTGGGCCCTGGAGGCTGCGTGGCACCCCTCCTTCCAGCCCTCCGCCGCCGCCTGCCGCCTGGACTATGGGGTGGAGGAGAACAGGCCGCTGTTCGGGGCCCTGTTCAGGCACACGCAGGTGAGCGCACACAATATCTGAAGTATATTATATGTAATAATATATCCCATCGACTGGGACACCAAAGGTGAGTACTATTCAGGTGAGCCCTGGGGCGCAGTCGCACGAGCTCTGTTTGCTGCTGCTGGAGTCGACGACGGCCAAGTCCGCCACTCCGCCAAGACCAAGTTCCGTCCAAGACCGCTGCGGCTTTTGTCATTAGCTTGGCAAAATACCA
>VFQN01007947.1_pt1 | contig 11077 bp, 13 predicted proteins | sample 3512371 | NCBI WGS metagenome assembly VFQN01 (sample SAMN10412370, study PRJNA504923) | tailings metagenome | isolation source: Replicate 2 from Balatoc abandoned mine | place: Philippines: Itogon, Benguet | collected 2017-08-28 | reverse complement strand
GTTCTCAAGTTTATTGAAGCTCAATAACGATGACGTCATGAGGGATGGGAATGCGACAGATGCGTGGGAATTCATTAATCCACGTCAGATGGTTGAGAACAAGCATAAGAACACATCAGATCCTTCAGCAGCTGATCTGCTCGCCTTCCTCACCACTCACTGTGTGAAGGAGAGTCAGGACTTGCTCTGGTTGAATGACTCAGAGATCTCGCACATCGCAGATTACCTTCGAGTCGTGCCTCAGAGAAAGTTCCTCGCTGCAATGAATATGACACTCATAAGAACTTAACATCACACCAAACCAATACCATCTTCTATATAGATTTTTATTCTTAAAATATAAGTTTGCAAAAAGAATAAAATAACGACTTTTTCAACAATGAATTTGTACTTTTTCGAAAAGAAACTCAATTTTTCATTCACATCTTAAAGAGACAAAGAGACCAACCCAAAAAAAAAAAGAGAAAGATAAATCAACCAAAGCATACAACCCTTTTGAAGGAGAAACTGCAAATGTTGCTCTATGCATTTCTTTTCTCTTTTCTTACTCCCTTGACTCTTGCTGATCAAACTCTAATAACCTTTCAATGCACAGGACAATTACAAACCTACACCATTCCTCCCAACGTGCTTCAGCTCAGTGCAACAGTATGTGGTGCATCTGGAGGTGGAACATACGCTGGTCAAGGACAATGTCTCTCGCTATCACAGATTCCAGTTACTCCTGGTCAAGTTCTCTACATTGCAGTCGGTTGTGGTGGAGGGAAGAGTGGTGGTTATAACGGTGGCGGTGCAGGTGCAGGCTTTGGGTTCGGTGGAGGAGGTGCGAGTGACATTAGAACCCAGGCCTCTAACCTCACGAGTCGAATAGTGGTGGCAGCAGGCGGAGGAGGAACAGGCTATGATGGAACGACTTACAGTAGAGGAGGATCTGGGGGGTCTTCATCAGGTTCAGGTTCAGGATATGGAGGCCTTGCAGGGTCAGATGCAGGTGGATCAGGAGGAAAGTACTTCGGATATCCTAACGGATATTCTGGTGTCTTCGGTGTTGGGGGAGCAGCCTCAAGCAATGGAGGTGGTGGAGGAGGTGGTTGGTATGGTGGTGGGGGAGCTACTTACAATGGAGGTGGAGGCGGAGGTTCGACATATTATTCGTCGGGGATGAGGACATCAACATCTTCCTCCAGCAGCTCCGATGGATCTGTCACGATTACGCCTTACACACAATACACAATGACTCTAACCAACGAAACCTACAGCACTTCTGTGTATTTTCCCTCTGATGTGACTTCCATTAACGTTGTCATGGCAGGATCTCAAGGAGGCAGCACTTCCACGGGAAAGGGAGGGAAAGGAGCATATATTAGTGCCACTATCGCCGACTCTACCCACTTCTATAAAATGTCTTTGACAGTTGGAGGAACTGATGGAAGTACAGGTGGAGGTATGCCAACCTCTTCAGCTTATTGTCGACTAGGAGGGGTAGGAGGAGGATATACTTCCATTGGTTATTACATCGGTAACAAATACACAACTGTGTTAGTAGCAGGAGGTGGAGGTGGAGCGGGTTTTGATCCTTATTGTGGGACAACCTGCAACTCCTCTGCCATCAATGGAGGATCAGGTGGTTTAAAAGGCTTGCCTGGTCAAGGAAGTCCCGCTATGAAGACTTCGTATGGCGGAGCAGGAGGAAATAATTACAGTGACGTGTATATTCCTAACGGTGGCTTCTATAACTCTTCTTACGAGATTGGAGAAGGTGGTCAGAGCTTTCGAGGAGGAAGCCCAGCATCGGACACCTGTGGAGGAGGAGGGGGAGGAGGTTATGAAGGTGGTGGAGGAGGATCTTTCACAGGTGGTGGAGGGGGAAGTAGCTACTATTACTCCTCAGCGGTGAGTAATTTCATGCACAGTGCAGGAGCGAATACAGGAGGAGGCTATATTACATTCACCTATTTGTCTGCTGTGAGTTATCAACCAACCATGAGCCCAACCCCTCCATCAGGAGGTAGCCTCCCCGGTGAGAGTGTAGACATCAAAGCTCTGATCATTTATATCGTTGTGGGTGCTCTTTGCTGCTGTGGCTGTGTTTCAGGCTGTTGCTTCTACCTCACAAAAGACTCTGTTGGCGGTAGTGGTGGTAGTGGTGGCTACTACCGAATGAATACATATGTTGGAGGCCGTGCTGGAGGAGGAAGCGAATGCGGTGGTAATACTCTAGAGTATAAACTAATCGCTGTTGTAGAGAAAACCTGAGAGCGATCACTCATTATCCTATTATTAAATAAAAAAACAGATAAATGAGTTCCAACCCTTCGTAACAGATCATCTAGAGTGATGTCAGAACACTTATGATAAAGGGAGATCGCTGGATGGTTGGGACGTGAAATGAATACATGAATTAAGTGAATAAAGGGAAGAAAGAAAGGAAAGATTGTTCTTCAAATTCATATAAGAGCATCACATTATGCACTACTGCATTGTACTCGCTGCTATGACGTCACTCAGTCAGATGGGAGTATTGTTATGTAATATTGTTATTGTTATTGTTATTATTATTTCTTCAGAGAAAGACAAGTGCCTCGAATAGGATCCTCAATATTCACTGTGATGCGATTTAAGATATCCAGAAACCTAAACATCATATATGACGTCATATCACATCACATCATATCCTCTGACTGACTGGCTCACCTCGTTCTGCCTGCTGCCTTGTCATTCTTCGAGTACGCCTTCATCTTCGCTTTGAATGCCTATAAAACAGTGTTATGAGGGGTGTAGAGGTAGAGGTAGTGTTAGTAGTGGTAGTGGTGTGTTACCTCGCTCAAGACCTTCACCTCAATGATTCCTCCTCTACTCGTGATGAAGGCTCTGACGCCCTCCTCTGTCAGCTCAAACTCCTTCGATGACGTCAGACCAGGTGTGGAAGGAGTTGGGAGGTTGATTGGCTTGCGCTCTGCCTCGTCCACGTCACCAAATCTCGCTCTCTTCTTCTCCTTCGTCGACGTCACTGCCTCTTTACTCTCTGTGACATCAGAGGCAGCGAGTGATGCATTCTTCTTCGTATTTCTCTTCACAAGATCTTCATTATCATTCGTAATGCCAAAGTCATCCTCCTCATTGCCACCGCCTCCTTCGAAGTCTCTGCCTCTCTTCAGAGCCTTTGACTTCGGCCCCGCATTCGCTGACGCAGTCTGCTTATACTGCTCCATCGCCTCGTCCACCTCATCCAACATGAATCGATCGACACGAACACTGTTCACATCACTGAAACTCGTTCCCTCTGACTTGACCTCCTTCGTCTCCTCCTCGTCCTCCTCCTCGTCGGAAGACTCTGCCAGCTGGTCATTGCGCCATGACGACGAGATCTCGTCGGCCGTCGCAGCGTCCAACACCATCTGTTCATAGATTACATTGTTTTCTTCATCATCAGCAAAGTTCTTCTCATAGTCTCCACCACAAAACTCAAACTCCTTCAGCTCGTCCATGTCGATGCCTGCTTCATTGATCTGCACATAGTCCGCCGACACCTCACTATCCCCCATACCAATGCCTCCCTCGTCCCTCACCCGTTGAGACTTCTTCTTACCACTCTTAATCTTCGCGATACGATGACCGAATGCCTTCTGAAGAGCATTCTTGAAGAGATCTGTCTCAGAGATGTCCTCCACGTAGTCTAACTTCTCATCGTCTTTCTTGTCTGATTCGCGATCACGCTGCAAAGAATGAACGATCTTCTGATATTTTGATATCTGTTTTTGTAGAATCTTCTTCTCTTCGATGTATTTCTCTTCGATCTCAGAGAGAAGACGGTCTTCTACCTTCCCTGTCTTGCGCAGTGTGTACATCGAAGACACGGGAATCACCTGGATCTCTGGCACCTCTACTCCATTCTCATCGATGTTCTTCACGAACTTGAATAATACATAGCGAAAGTCACTGTTTGATGCGTGATTCGCGTTGTTTGAGGTGTTGTTAGAGTTGTTCGTGTTGTTTTGACTTCTCTCGAACTCTGCGACATCTAAATTATTCTCTTTACCTTCGTAATAGATTCTTTCTTGAGGACATTCGAAGACAAGAAGCTTCTTTTTCCTATAATATCGCTTTAATCGTTGTTGACTTCTCTTCTTCTTGTAGTAGTCCGCGTCCTTCACAATCGCATCATCGTTCTCGTCCTCTTTCAACTCCTCGTCTTGGTAGTACATATGGATTGAGTCTTTTCGTGACTCTATGAGACTTTGCCAATTCACAGGATCAGAGAATTTTGCTAGGATGGGATAATTGAGAGATCGCGAGACATTTCCTTGATCCTCCTCAGCTGCTGTATTGGGAAGAAGGCCGTTATTAGGCGCTTGAAATCTAAGTGCCCATTGTGCTGCCGGTTTCTTGCTCATTCTAACACAATTATTAGAAGGATAACTGTTCGTTACTATCGTGAAACAAGGAAGAACAAAGCAATTAACTTCCCTCTAAATGCAATGCAACACAAGAAATATTCGATCGTTTGGTTAACCGTTTAAACAATACGATCACTCGTCTTTCATTATTACGTTACATGCCTCCATCAAACCAATCCATTCACACAACAACCTTCAAACCCTGATATCATCAGATAATACCTCTATCCGAGAAGATGAGAAGAGCAAGAAAGCAGCCTTGGGAAGATATTAGTCAAAATCCTGGAGTCGTTGCTTCACTGAAGCTGCTCCCATCGAACTATGAGTTCGAAATCGCAAAAACCCTTTGGAAGATATTATCATTAAACGCGACAGTGGTTGCCCTACAGTTTCCTGAAGGCCTGTTGATGTACTCTTGTATTATTAGTGATATAATAAGGAGGTTTACAGGTTGTAGAGTGATTATTTTGTCTGATGTCACGTATGGCGCCTGTTGCATCGATGACTACACTGCGAAGAAACTAGGCGCTGACTGCCTCATTCACTATGGCCATTCATGCCTTGTTCCAATATCCTCAACATGTGTCAAAACCTTGTATGTCTTTGTGGAAATTCATTTCTCCACCGAGCATCTGCTCAAGACACTACAGGAGAACTTCCCTGCCTCTGCTAAAATCAGTGTTTTGGGCACTGTGCAGTTTCTAAAAGCCGTGCAAGATGTGAAAGTGCGTACTTCAGACTATTTTGCACGTGTTGATGTCCCTCAAGTGAGGCCCTTGTCTCAGGGAGAGACGCTGGGCTGCACCTCCCCGCTGCTACCGACAGACACCGACTACATGATCTTCATCGCTGACGGCAGATTCCACATGGAATCAGCGATGATCCGCAATCCTCATATCAAGTCATATCGTTATGACCCTTACTCTAAGAAGATGAGCATTGAGAAGTATGACACCGAGAAAATGTTGCAGATTCGATCGTAAGTGAATATCCTCCCTCTTCTCTCATCACTTTAATATAACTGACAACACTGCGCAGGTCTATGGTTCAGAAGGCTAGGAGTGCTAAAGTATTTGGTGTTGTGTTAGGAACGTTGGGTCATCAAGGCAACGTCAGTATTCTGCAGCGACTGAAAACCTTGTTGAAGAGCAAAGGAAAGGTCGCCATCACCTTCCTCATGTCAGAACTCTTCCCAAAGAAGCTTAAAATGATTTCCACAGTAGAGGTACGTCTTAGTAAATCTCAATCTTTCTTCGTATATCTGATGACGGATGTCGTAGGTGTGGATTCAGATCGCTTGTCCGCGACTCTCTATCGATTGGGGATTGGAATATGATCGCGTCATCCTCACTCCTTATGAAGCGATGGTTGCTCTCGATGAAGCATCATGGCAGCCTGTCTATCCGATGGATTATTACAGCAATGAGAAATCTCCCTGGAGCAACTATTATTAATATAGAATACTAGAAAGATAGCAACTCCAGCACTGTCATCATACTGTAAATATTACTAAACTCCAAATAAAATTTTGAAAATATCTTACCAATAACAGAATCCATAGCATCAGCATCTTTCATGGAAGGGATACAGTTATTCAACTACAGTCAACTATATGTATTATATAATAATAATAGAAGGAAATACTGCAGCGCCTTTTAACGAAAATATCTTTACCGCTACCTTGCCGACATACCGGTAACGCAACGGCCACGAACCAAAACTAACAACAAGTGAAGAGATCTTAACTCAGACCCTCTTCCCTCCCCACACCAGACAAAGAACCCCTCCCTTCCCTCAATTCTAGGATCTTTATATTCATTTAAAAGAAAATGTCAGGCTTTGAGTTGGTTATAAAATCAGCGGACATCGAACAAAGTAAATTCACTCCAGCGAATCATGCGATTCTTAAAGCTCAATTCCCAGAGCTTGATGATGATACTATCGCTCGTTATTTAATTGCAAGAGGAAATGATCTTGCCAAAGCAACTGAGTTATTAACCAAGGCTCAGCGCTGGAGGAACATGCACTACCCCATCTTAAAGCAAGACTGTCTCGCCGAACTCAGTAAGGGAATTGTCTACTCCAATGGTGTCGATAAGGAGGGAAGGCCGCTGTTTGTTGTCTCTGTAGCAAAACATGATCCTAAGAATCGTAGCATAGAGGAGTTAGCGAAGGCTGTGCTGTGGATGGTTGAGAATCACATCAAGCGCCTTCCAGAGAATCGCAGTAAATACACCATCCTCATCGACCGCACTGATGCCGGCATGATGAATCAAGATGTTGAATTCCTTCGTCACTTCTCTAAGCTCTTCCAAGATCAGCACCCCGAGAGACTGTACCGCGCCATCGTCTATCCGTCAGGTCTGATCTTCTGGTCTCTCTGGAACATCATCAAGTGGTTCATCGACCCTGTCACTCGCGACAAAGTCTGTCCTGTAGTTTACTTGGCAGGTGTCCAAGAATTCATTGATGATGATAATATTCCTGTGTCTATGGTAAGTGAAAGAGATCTGACGCACTCCTCCCTCTATATCATCTCATTAACTTCTCACTCATAGGGAGGAAAGAACGCATATGTCTACAACGTCGATCATTACTCCGATCCTTACCCAGCGGAGTTGATTCAAGAGACCTTGGCGAAGAGAGAGCGCGGTGAGAAACCTACTGGAGACTTCTTCAACCCCGAGCAAGATGCTGCTTCCGGCAACTACGATGCTTAATTGGCCACGCACAGTCTGTGCCTCTAATCTTTTGACCAATTTCAAGTTAGCTGTAGTCAATGTTGTCGCCTAGCATCACATGCAATGTCACCTGTGATGCTTCGTTAGCTTTTAGTCCTTCGCAAGCATCATGCAATGCCTGATGTTAAGAATTTAACAGAATTCCTCCAATGACATTCAATGACATTAATAGAATAATACATCATATACAATCTGCGGCACACTACATCACCTCTCCCTCTCCCCGCTCTACAGACATCCAGCACTCTCTCTACTGTCCGCATTTGTGATCTTTCATCGGGAATTAGAGCAATTACAGTGGTGTTAGAGGTGGTTGTTGGTTTCTTACCGGGTTAGTGCCTGTGAGAGAAGGATTAGCGCAGAGGTTGCGAAGGTCGAAGGGTCCGAGATAAGAGTCACTGAAGTCAGTGTTCTTTAGATTCGCCTTGTCAAAGGAAGATCCTGATAAGACTGCATTCTTGAAGATAGCATTGGTGAAATCAGACTCATCGAAGATCACACTGTTCATTCAAGAGTGAGACAGGGAAATAGAGCGGTGTAAGGAGGAGGAGATCAGAGAGATCGTCAGAGGACTTACCGATCCGCCACAACATTAGAAAAGTCACAATCCACAAACTTGCTTCCTTTTGCATAGGCTCTAAGAGAGTGAGATAAGGTGTGATCAGGGAAGAGAGTGAAGCACTACTTTGAGATCTGAGCATCTTTGAAGCTCACAGTAGAGAAATCCGCATCTGCAGCGATCATACCACTGAGATCCTTTCCTTGAGCGGATTGACCTTTTAAATTGCACTGTCGAAGATCGTAGAGCTTGTCTCTTGCGGCGTTCGCTTGACCTATACTAGAGGAGACTAACTCACACCGGTGCTCGTCCTTTAAATCGATTGGTGGAAGCTTATACTGAACTGCCACGGCATTAGCAGCTAATGGTAGAAGGACCTGCGCTAGGGTGAGTGTTTTCAGTGTAGTTTGAGCAAGTTTGGGAGGGAAGATATGTTTCAACTTCCATCCGTTCCAGGCGGTTACTTGACCCGCCAGGAGAACCAACACAACAAACAGCGTAATTAAACACAGCAATGTCATTCCTTATGAGATTGAGGTGGGTCTTTGGCCAATAGTTCTAGTGTTTCTTCTGGTCTACTGGGAGGAGATGTCCTTGCAGTTCTCTCACTAAATCTTCTTCACTCCCACGTCATAACACGTCCTCTTCAAGAAAAGACATGGATATTCTGATATCTCGAGTTTTGTATTTCTCGATATTTCGACGCTGCCATTGTTTTGATTTGCAATAATAGAGGAAGATGGTTGTCATTCGACAGTGCAATGCTGAAGATTTGATCAATATTCAGACCTGTAATTTATGGTGTCTACCAGAAAAGTAAGGAATAAGAGCTTTCTCTCTCGTTTATTGGAGCTAACCTTTCTTTCTTTGCAGTTATCAGCTGAAATACTACCTTTACCATTATCTCTCCTGGCCCCAACTCATTCATGTTGCCGAGAATGACAAAGGAGAGATTGTTGGATATGTACTAGCAAAGATGGAGGAAGAAGCTAACCCTCCTCACGGTCACATCACCTCTCTTGCTGTGAGAAGAGAGTATCGCAAGTGTGGCATTGCGACAAAGCTGATGAAAGCTGCACATGCTCGTATGCAGGAGTGCTTCAGTGCTGCCTATTGTTCATTACATGTCCGTTACACCAACAGAGCCGCCCTTCACCTGTACAAGGAGACGCTGGGCTATAAGGTCGACGACATCGAGAAAGGTTATTACGCTGACGGCGAAGACGCTTATGCCATGAAATGTGAGTTTGAGAAACCAAAGAATAAGAAGAAGAAGCATGCAGCTGCTATCAATGCGGCGATCAATCAGATGTCAGATCAGTTGGCTCAAGTCGACATCAAGTCCTCTGCCACTACTTCTAACACCACTGCCAACACTGCCTCCTCTTCCTCGTCTTCTGGCAACTCCGCTCCTTCCACGTCCTCATCTGCCAATGCTCCTTCGAGTAGTTCTAGTGGCAATGTCGCTGCTTCTCCTCAACCAGGCAATGAGGAAGCCACGACCACAACCTCGAACGATAAGGACGAGAAGCTACCCACACCCCCACAGTCCTCTGCTGCACCGAATACAAAACCTCCACCTGCCGTTTCCTCGTCTTCGTCACAGCAGAAGAAAGAGAAGAAGAAGAAATAGAGAAGGAGTATGTAATTTATACGAGACAATAACACTAAATAGCTCGCCTCTCATCTACTAGATAATATATCTTATATAAGCGAATAGCGAATGAATGAAGACCGAAAAAACGAAAGCTCGTGATCTGAGAGCGACAAAACAGAGGAAAAGAGAAGAAAAGAGGGCAGTGAGGTGAGCAAGCCGCGAGAATTACTTCGCGGCTTTAGAGTAGTACGGATGTCCTTTGATGGAGTGAAGATCGCCGTTCTGTTTCGAAGATGAAGTGATCATCTTCGGAAAGACTGCAGTGCCTCCCCGAGGGTTCTGAACCATCGCATGATCTGCGAAGTCCTTCCACTCGACATATCTATAGAAATAGTAGATATGATTAGCATCGGAAATGAGCCATAATGATGTGTTGTCTTACCCATCATTATTCACGTCAAAGTAAGCGAATAGCGCCAACACCTGAACATCATCAAACTGAATGTTCAATTTCTCAAGACAGATACGAAATTCGTTCTCGTCGAGAACGCCGTCGTTGTTCAGGTCGAAGGCTTCGAACATCTTCCTTGTGCGAATCAACTGAGCAGAGAAGCTGTTCACTCGCTGTGACATCTTTGCTTGCACAATGCGCAATAAAGTCTCTTGTGTCTGACCCTTCTTGATCAGATGCTCGACCGCCGTGTGATATCTCTCCAGTGTGTCCATGTGTTTGCCGAAGTTGCGGAAAGTGCTCAAAAGAAGTTCAGAGGAGGCGGAGGGACTGCTCACGTCCCTGTTAGGCGAGGAATGCATGCTATCCTGACTGGAAGTACGAATAATCACTTGTTTCTTCTCATTGGGGACGATTGGCTCTCCGATGACGAAAGATCGTTGGGGGCGATGACCTGCATGATGTCAGCGAATCAAAACATCCGTTAACTACCATAATTACCTGTATATCCTCGAATCATGTATTTTTCATTCGGAGAATCAATTTCATTGATAATTTTGTTTGGACCAGGATAATGCCCTGTGTAGCCATACAGGGATCCTTGTCTCTTATACTTTGGACTCAATTTCTCTGTCTCATCCCCGACAATGAAAGGCTCATCACTCTCAGGGATCTCAAGATTGGATGGCATCTTAAAGAAGTTGCTTCTAGACATGATCTATAGTATTGATGTATGACAGAAAGAAGGCTGAAAATAAAGGGTGTTCTGCTATGTTATGTGGTGTTATGTGGTGTTAAGTGTTATGGTGTCGTTGTGTTGTTTGTCGGTTACACACAGCACAACAGTCTTTTCAGAAAGAAGACAGGATTAAGAGCTTCTTTTAATAAGGCGCTGTATCAGGAGATACAGAATCGACTACTCCACCCAGCCAGGTATATACTGTAAATATATATATATATCCTAACGATGATGATAACGGGCATAGACCTTTCACAACAAAATCCTTATCACAGACTTACTCCAATCTTTGTTCCGGTATTGAATTTATTGGCTGTGATCTGAATCTTATGCTCCATTGAGGTGGAAGAAACTGGAAACTATCAACTGATGTGAAAATTAGCAACTAATTTCCTTCCTTCTGCCACGACTGCCAGCCTCTAGCATCCTCAAATATTATGCTAGCAAGCATCATGTTGTTGAACTTAAAAGATTGAGGTACGAAGAGATCTCCCTCTTGTCTCTCCAATGTTAAGGAAACTCGAGTTTCCATATACAATACACTAATGTGAAGAATAAGGCTTTCATATTTAATACTTACAACTTAATTACCT
>VFQN01007946.1_pt1 | contig 11078 bp, 6 predicted proteins | sample 3512371 | NCBI WGS metagenome assembly VFQN01 (sample SAMN10412370, study PRJNA504923) | tailings metagenome | isolation source: Replicate 2 from Balatoc abandoned mine | place: Philippines: Itogon, Benguet | collected 2017-08-28 | reverse complement strand
ATGCTCTTAATCGCCTTTCAGTCAAGGAGAGTTCCGAGTTAACAATCATTTCTCAAACAGATTAATCTTTCCATTGTCAGAAACCTATGGATGCAATAAGCGAGTTGCCATACTTAGAAATGGGCTTGCACTGTTAGCAGGAGGGGCTTATGGTTAACTCCCCCTTACACTTTGACAAGGCTCGATTAGTCTTAGTTTAGCGAACAGGCTAAAGTGAGTGTATTTGGTGAAGAGATGCATATCTATGGAAGAGAAGTCTCTACAGGTCATAATCATCTAGCCTATTTCCTTGGAACAAATATAGCACAATTACCAAAGATCTTTGTCGTGGGATTACACTTTGCTTTCATTTTCCATATTATTAATCAATGTTTAACACCTTTTAGGTCATTTTTTACTGTTTATGTATTTCTTACTAAGATTTCATTTAAAATTGTTTCGAAGGAAAGGAGCTCATCACAACAATGTTAATACGTCAAGTCGAAAAAATTTAACATGCAATAAACAGTATCAAATGTGTCAAGGAAAGATAGAGTTGGCTTATTAAAATGAAAAATGAACCAAAGGAAAAATTTGTACAGAGAGGCCAAAGAAAGATCTTTTCAAAGCTTTGATTCAATTCAAAGTTGAAAGTTTGTATTCTTAAAACAGAATTCCTCATGTGATTGCTATTTGTTTTTCTTTCGCCTCCCCTCTTCGGAGAGTTCAAGCTCAGATGCTAACACCGAAGCTGGTTCTAAAGAGAGGTAATGATAGCCAGGAATGTACAGCAAGTTCACCAGGTGTCCTTCATACAATATGTTTTCTCTTTCTTCTTTTTATCACATTTGTTCTAACCTCACGTGAGGTTAGAAGCTTTTCAAATTTGATCATCTCTTCACCAAATACACTTACTTTAGCCTGCTCGCTAAACTAAGACTAATCGAGCCTTGTCAAAGTGTAAGGAGAAGATTAAACTCCTTGATACTTCACCTCGGCCATATCTCCCAAACTCGCTAATTGCTTCCATAGTTTTCTGAGAATGGAAAGATAAATCTGTTTGAGAAAATGAGCGTTAACTCGGAACTCGCCTTGAGGGAAAGGAAGATAATCGATTAATAGCAGCATAACCTTTCTCTTATCCCTTTTCACTCTTCTGGATAGGTAATATCTGTCATCATCGCTCAGGGTGTTCTCTCTTAAGCTTATAGAACCCCTCGGCTCTGTTCGCACCGATCTTCTTCCACGTTTTCAGCTTTTTCACATTCGAGAAATCGAAGATGATAACGATTCGATGATAACCAATCAGAATAATTTCTAGAACTTCTCAGTAAGGCAGGTTTGTCAGTATATTCACACACAACCTTACTATCGAGGAAGCAGTCCACAAAACCCTATTGAAATTTCCAAGCTCGTTATATTTCCAATCGAGTCTATGATCATTCCACACATATTGTTACCTAAGAAATAATTGTTCCATCCTGAAGTTCTTCACGAATCAGGTAGGTTGTGATGATCAAGAAGGACTTGTGGCACTGAGCAATACCAAACAATCCTTCGCACACCTCTAGAATCGAGAAACTTTCAAGTGTTGAGTGAATGAAGTCATTTTTGTTATTTTTGTCATTTTTGCAACAATTTATTGATAAAGACACAAATCGAACCACTCTCCTAACTACAGATTCGCACATTTCACTCGCACCCCGTCTATGGGCATCTGGCCAAACCTGCCCTTGCCCGCCTGGGTCAAGAGTATCTTCTTCCCGTGGTTCCAAAAGAGAGAAAGGCGACTAACCCTACTGTCGGAGTATAAATATTTCAAGGATGATCCCAAGACTCTCTACTGTAGAGTTCAATTCCTTGCATGACTTCTACAATGCAACGAATGGAAAATTCTGGAGGTGGGAAAATGTTTCACAATCGATACCATGGAATTTCTCCATTCCTGGGGTCAATCCTTGTTTCGATGATTGGCAAGGTTTACATTGTTTATGTAACTTGTTATCATGCTCGGTGCGCCTGCTGTTTCTTGATCACCACAATCTGACAGGTCATTTACCAGACTCGATGGAGAACTTCTCACAGATGTCACGGTTGATCCTTCGAGGAAACAACATTACAGGGACAATCACTCGATCCATTGGGAACATGACTGAGCTGGAGATGTTGGATCTAAGCTATAATAAGTTCTATGGAGAGATTCCATCATCGATCGGTCGGTTATTGAAGCTACAAACATTGAATCTCGCTTCAAACAGGTTGACCAGCATTCCAGAAGAGTTATACGAATTAAGAGGCTTGAAGGCATTGTCACTATTCAATAATCGGATTATAGGGCTTATTTCAACATCAATTGGAAATTTAATTGATTTGGAGACATTACAACTTCAAATCAATTTCTTCGATCCGCAGTGTCTTCCTCAAGAAATTTGTCAATTGAGATCGTTGAGGAATATCGATGTAAGTCGTATTCGACTTATTGGACCTTTTCCAGACTGTCTTTATGGGATGACAAATTTGAGAAGTTTCTTATGTGAAGGGAATAACGTTGCTGGTACACTGAGTGAAAGTTTTGGGAATATGACGAGCCTGATTAGTCTAAACCTTGCTTATTCTAACCTCTTTGGAACTTTACCAGCGTCTTTGGGCAACCTGTCAATGGTAGAAGCTCTTACTTTCTCTGGAAACTTTTTCTCAGGACCTGTGCCCAGATCCTTTGAGAAGTTGGTAAAACTAAGTGAATTATCCTTACAAGGTAATGGATTTACTGGGAAGATTGATTTTCTTGCAAATCTTAATATTATATTATTTTATTTACACTGGAATCTGTTTACTGGGCATTTTAAAGTTCCTGAAGGAGGATTGCAGAGTATTCTTTACTTAGATGTTTCTGCGAATTTACTCTCTGGTCCAGTTCCGTTTAATACTCTTTGGGAAAGAATCGAAGGATATGAAGTCTATCATAACTATTTTTCATCCACTCTTCCTAGTTTCAAGAATATTTCCCAAATGCTTATAATGACCGCAATTTCTAATTATTTAACTTCCACGATCCCCCCTGAACTATTTGATCATACACAACGGTTGTATTACGTGGGATTGTCAGAGAATCTTCTGACTGGAACGATCCCACCAGCGATGTTACAGTTTCCAGCGCTTAATCAGTTGTTTTTAGGTCAAAACTTTCTCACAGGTACTCTCCCAGATTTAAAGAACAGTACTTTCTTAGTTGTCTTAGATGTGAGTTCTAACCTACTACATGGAAGACCAGCGGATTCATTACGCCACGTAGAATTTATTGAGCAACTCTTTCTTGAAGAAAATTTATTTACAGGACCAATCCATGAGTTAGTGAATATTACTTTTCAGAAACAGCTTGTGAACATCGATTTGAGTGCCAATGAATTTACTGGAACTATTCCACGTGATGTATTTCTTTACGCTAATAAACTCACAACTTTCGCTGCCTCAAACAATTGTTTGGATGGAGATATTCCTGAGGAGATATGCAAATCTAATAGCTTGGTTTCACTGTCATTAGATGGTTTGACGACATCAAGCAATTGCAGAGATTTATTCTTCCCTGGTTTACCACTTTTAACTGGCTTTGCTGCCTCACACTTTGTCAAAAGCCCGATTCCACCATGTATATACGAGCTACCTAATTTAGAGTTATTACATTTGTCAGGAAATGGATTGACGGGGACCATCCCGAACACTGTAAACTTCAGCTCGAGTTTAACAAACCTCGCTCTGTCACATAATGCTCTGACGGGGACAATACCTGAAGCTATTCAGCTTCGACAATGGTTCTCTCTTGATTTATCTTACAATAAACTATCAGGCACGTTAAGTTCAAACTTCGAGATTCCTCCTTCCAATAGCTCGACCTCTCTTGAAGTGAACAGATTATCAGGTCGCATCCCTTCTGCTCTCATTCACGGTTCAACAAATATTAACATCTTAAGTGGTAATATCTTTACTTGCAATCTGATCGGATCTGATTTACCCTCAAGCGATCCTGATGCAAAGAGTTATTCATGTGGTTCTGATAATGCGAATAATGTGCTTTATCTATGGGTTGGGACAGTGTTTTTTGTTCCATTGATGGTTTTCTTTCTTCTCCGATTCTTTTCTCAGACCTTATTATCGCTGAGAGGCATGTTTAATGAGGTCTGGGAGAAGTGCAATGTTTGGAGGAATGCTCTGAGAGAGAATGACAATCGAGTAAACTTGATTCGTTTATCAATCTATTTCTCTGAAGTGAGACAAAGTACTTGGAAACTAACGGCATACTGTATATTGATTTTGATCCCATTATATAGTGTGTTGAAGGTTTATAGTTCGTCTTATTACATGGAATATGCTTGGTCAGTGTCTGCCGTTTTAATGAATGGAGAGACAGCAGCAATCGTCTTATTTTTCACGAGTACAGTATTCGTCGTTTTTTACGTCATTATTTTGAAAGAAATTGTTAGGAAGTTGAATGTTCGTATGCCAAAGGATAGATGTCCTAGCCTTCCCTTGGTTACTGCTCGAGGTCATTTTTCGACAGGACGAGCCTTAACTTATAGTCTCGTGTTCTTTTTTGATCTTGTGTTGATGTTGTTAGCAGACTTCTCTTATGTCTTTATCGTGATCTCGTATGACACTTTAGTCGCTACTTTGGCTGCCTTGACATTAGCTCTGTTTCGATTCGCTACAAATCATCTTATTCTATGGTATGCTTTGCCTTGGTCTTCAGAATTTCTGTATTGGATGAAGATGCGATGTGTTCGAACGACTGACAATAATATATCCTGCAAAGAAATGCTTGAATTTACCGCAAGTGATATCTCATTCCTAGAAAATCTAACTCTGTTTAATAATATTATCATCCCTGGATTGGCGATTGTCTTCATCTTACCAGATTGCTTCTATAATGTATTATTCTCAGCGAATGATATCGTTTCCTATTATAATTATGAAGTTTGCTATCAACATGCTCCTGTTAGTGGTTACTCACATCTTTGTTACCCACACATTAGAATTGATTCCTACTCTCCTCCTTTTCTCTATAGCTTTCAATGCAGCTCTAAAATCATTATTAACTATGTACCAGTGTATGTTTTATTGTTTCTAATTGCGACGGTCATTCCTTTTATGAAGATTATTTTAAAATTAATCTATCAGGCCTACGACAATCAAAAGGATGTTCATAGTCAAAGACTTTGTGCCTTCATAGAACCTTTTCTACCAGAATATTTTAAAGACTTTCGACAAAAGGAGCCAAGAGAGAGTCAAGGAGAGAAGAAGAGGAGATTATTCTCCAAACTCTCAATTACAGTTCAGATTAACTCTTATCTGACGATCTTGATGTGTTTTGGAGTCTTGTTTCCACCTCTGGCACTGATAGCAGCGATCGCGATCTTTGCTTTGACCTATTTCGAAGAGGTGTGTATAGGCTGGGTATTGACAGAGACTCGGCGTCTAGGAGCAGGGTTCGAGTGGTACGAGGAGCAAATCGAGAGAGAATGTGAAGGAGTAGAAGAAAGCAGTAATTTGACGATCTGGTCGACGCTGGTGGTGTCATGTTGTATGTATGGGTTTTTGATCTTCGATACGATGGGAGATAGTTCAGGAGGTGAAGGAGCTTTACCAATGACATTAGTGATGGTGTCAATGCCAGTGTTATGTTATGGAGGTTTGGGATTGTATCGCAGATGGAAGAGGAGTGAGTCTACAGGAACTGTGAAGGCTGAAAGAAAAGAAGATATCGAGGGAGGTGTAGAGATGATGATCGAAGAATCATCGATTAGCTTGAGAGGAGGTCCAGTAGGTTCAGGAAGAATGGAAGGTCAAGTGGAGATCGAATTATTACCAACAAAAGAATTATGTTGTCATTTATCAAATACAGATGACACGAAGGATTTGGCAATTGTAAACAATCCAATACAACAAAGGAAATGAAATTGAGAGAACGAACAGAGGAATGAATTCATTCATATTTGAAAATTATTACAAATTACAAAGTGGATCACAACATCTAAATCTTATCCGAAATGGCATCAGCCATCACTTTATTAGCTTGTTTACTTGAATCACTTACTTGTACGCTACCTTCAAATACCATTTTGTAAATTAAGATCTCTGAAGATTATACCATGCAGTGAATGATGACATGAGAATTTCATAATAATATTACAATATTTATAGCCATTGCTTTAGATTCTGTGTGATTGTATTACAAGAGCTACTTGTTTGTTGCATCCTTATCAAATCATCGGGATTTCCCTTTTATAAGAGTACATTGTTTCTGACGAAGCAGCATTACCTATGAAATTGCCAGTATTATGTCTTGTGAAGTACTTGTGTTGTCTTATTGTCTGATGATTGTCTTATTCGGTTGGTGCTTTTCGCGAGGTGTTGCACCACTGCACAGAGCTCTGATCCGCTTCCAGAGATGGTTTTGAAATTAAATCGCGTTTCAACTTAGCCCGTCGAAGACCCTTTGACGACTTAAGATGGATAGTAATCGTGCATTATAGGAGATATGAAGAAGAGAAGAAGAAATGTTTGGTGATCAGTTTGAGTATATCCATTGTCCAATCCTCTCCTTATACTTCTAATGATGAACAATGTCATGAAAACGTTTTACGTTATAAAATGACTTCAAACACGAGAAGAATGATCTCAGAGCACAATATATCATCTATCTAAACTAAACTAACCTAAACTAAACTATTGAAATCATAAAAAAGTATATAATCTAAACTACAAGATTTAAAGGGGGAAATCATATCGTATACTGTGAAAGATAGTTGTAAGAACTTCGTCGAGCAAAGTGTACATTAAGTTTGTCTTAGGCATTGGAAACAAAGGCTTCCTTCAGCAGCGGCTCATTCGCTGGCCAACAGATTAAAAGCCGACCAAAGTACAAACGAATAAAGATACATGCTAGAATACAGCAAAAGGCAAATGAACCCAAAATGATTGCTGCGATGATCCCTGGACTCAATGTATCATCGGGGTTAGATGTCGGAGCTGATGAGGGAATTCCCATCTCCAGCTAGAACCATAATCACTGGATTGAACGACAGAAGCAGGACTACTCAGATAGCCAGCATAAAAGCTTGTTCCACCAAAAGCAATGGCATTAATCCTTGTTTCAGTTTCATATGTCAACTTCCAAGATGATACATCTGTAATGTTGTTTGATACCCACAATCCTTGTGAATACACTGCTAATACGACATAAGTACCTAAAGAATCAATCGAAACACCTGTACAATAACTAACTTCAGAGTTAGGACCTAGATCTAAAGTAAACGATGCTCCATAGTTATTAGAAAACGCTACACATTCTGAAGGATTTGAGGTAGAAAGGGAAACCATGTATTGTCCGGTGGCTGAAACTGCCACACTGTTTGATAAGCCTTCAATTTTGGCAGCAGTTGTAAAATGCTCACCGTAATTTGATGAAACAAGAGTCGCATTGAATGTTGCTGCTATCAGATATTGGCCCGTGGAGCTTGATGCCACTGCACAATAGCCCCCTGGATTTGGCGCATTAGACACCTTCCATGATACTCCACTATCATGAGAGTAATAAATTGGACCATCATTGGCTACAGCAGTCAAATAAGAACCAGAGGAATCAGATGATACTCCTCTATACCAAGCAGTTGGTAAACTCGTTTTATCCTGACCATGAGCTCTTTCCACAAGAGCCACTAATACAAAAACAACAAATACCGTGGGGAGTATTGACATGGAATTAGTTCTGGATATCTTTCTGAGGTTGTACAGCTATTCACCAATTATCGCAATCTCACATACTGTATGTACTGTATATACTGTACGATAAGGACCATCAATTCTTCTGGCAGCTGTTCAATCGAGAGTGAGTGCAACGAAAATCCGAGAAAGCTGTTACCGAGAAGCGTTACCGCTACCGCTACCGCTACCGCTACCGAACTCAGAGATCATAGCGAGAGGACAGGGTGTCAATGATTCCGCTTCCAAGGGAAGTGCTTCATCTTCTTCTCACTTTTCTAGTGAAAAGTGAATTTCATCAACTGTTTAAGTTTCGAACAATCTGTAAGGAATGGAAAGATATTGGGGATCATTCGTTAATATGGTTAGAATGTCCATTAATAATTACAGCTCCTCTGAAGTATTTATCACCGAATAGCTCAGCCCTCACTTTTCACCCCAAAACTATTGTTCTGAACATAGACCAGGATATTCCACAAATTGATCGAAGCTGGCGGGTCATAGAATTTGTTTTGGATCAAAGTATTAATCCTTTACAAACTTCTTCTCTTTCTCGTGTGGAACAAGCATTCCAAATAAGTTCAAAATTTTTTAAGAAATGGCGATATTTTCATCAAACATGGGCTAGATTTTGTATTACATATGAATGGTTGCAAGGAGTGGGTGAGATAGTTGATAGTTGTATTAGGTATGGGTTGTATTGCTCGATTTTAAACTGTGCGTTGCTTGCGATTGCTGCTTATCTTCTCTCTACAATTTCAAATTATTCGACATCATTAAGTGAAAGAGAAATTATTGGCTTTTGTTGTCTTTATTGGTATATAGGTTATTGGCTGACGTTGTATCTTCTTTCATCGGTAGTTCAGGCAGGCATTAACTATATAATGTATTCACCTTCAGTTCGTCTTCATCAACCTTATCGTTCTCTTCTAAAACCTTCCTTCATTCTCAAACATTATATCATTCTATATCCTCTTGCTTTGATTGCTTCTTTTGCTCTTTTACAAAGTGCTTTATCTTCTCGTAATAGTTTGATAAGATATTCATACATCATCATACCCTTCATTTGTGTAACGATCATTAGTGTAATAGCAATTTACTTTGAAGCAAAATGGAGAGAAGGCTCTTTCGTGTTTAGAAGAAGTGAGGCACAATGTGCAATATTAGTATGTTTGATACCAATCCCCATCTACCTGACAGTGTTCTTGATTGGATTGTATTATGATCAATCTTCTCATACAGGCATGAAATCATTGGGATATGCCTTTATTCCATTATTTCCTTATATCTTGTTATTACTAATTGCAGTTCTAGCTCGTGTTATGAAAACAATTCAACTCTGGAAGAATTTCTTTGAAGGGAATGCGATTCTACGCTCTTCTTCACCACCTACAATGAGACAAATAAGTCTTCGATTATTGGCCAATTTTGGACAAACATTTTCATTAATTTTGATGTTTCTATTATTATTTAATTTAATTTATCAAGCATTTCTTCAATCTTTACATATATCAACTTCATTGATCACGGTGGTAATCTTATTGCTTTTACTTCCAATTCTGATTCTCTCGATTAGTTACGAGAATGATGATGCCTTCACAGAAAGAAGACAACAAACTCATTAGATGTGAGAAGAAAGATTTCCAACGCAATACAACATGAAGACGAAAATCAAGTAAATTTATATATCTTATGAGCCCTCTTAAACCTTGTATCCGCATGTCAGAAGATTTATTGTAACTGATTGATGACATAGACTGATCCAAATTCAAAGACTAATCTCTTGAGGCTTTTAGGGAGTTTGAAGGAAAGAGAGTGAGTTTGAAGTTTTAGACAAGTTACACCTTCCATATCCATTGAAGGGTTTAAGTTTTCTCTTGAGAAAATAAAACGTTTGACACCTCTTAATTGACTAAAGTCTTGGAAACCCTCACAATCGCGGATAGAAACTTTGCTACAGTATCTCAAGACTCGAAAGTCCGTTACACGTGGACAATTTTCGATTTCGACCACACGATTACCTCTACCTAATCCTTCTAAAGTAGAAATAGCCAGGGAATGAAGCTTGACATAATAAATTCGACCTAAATTCAATACAGAAGAAAGTGTAAAGCGAAGTAAATGATTCATTACAGAAGAAAGTCTCAAGTAATCTATCGTTGACATTTCTTCGATTTTCGGGATATATCTGCAATCTTCTATTGACAAGTGACGAAGACATGCACATTGAGGAGGAACCAAAATACCTCGAATAGAAAGTTCTCTCACTTCAAGTAAATGTGATAAATTACAGTTTTCAGCAGCAGAGGGATGAGAACTAAAAACAATCTTCACAATCTTTGAATAACGGAAAGAACAGGAATAATCAACAATCTTAGAGCATTCTTCAATAATTATTTTATAGTTATGATTTAAACAAGAAATATCTCTAATTCCATGACAATCTATTAAATGTAATTCATAGATCCTACCTAAACTACTGACATCTTCAATGTTCGGACATTTATCAAATGTTAATACACGAAGATTCGAATAATCTGCAATATTGAATCCTCTCATTTGAGTATAGGAACACCTTATTGATAATGATTCTAAATTCTTAATGACTGGAAGATCAATGAAATTATAGCCAGAAATACTCAGCTTCTTCAACGAGACAGATGAATTGTTAATCTCATCAGCAGGGAGCACTAATTCAGAATCATGCGGTGGCTGTCGCCAATGTGTTACCAGCTCCAGACTTTGAACTTTCTTCAATCTTGATATGAGCATTGTAAGTTCATACGCATCAGTTTGAAGTGTTTGACAAATAAGATCATCTACTATAGGTAGCTGGGATACACTGCTAGCTGATAGATTCAATTGATAATAAGGATCAACAATCAAATTATCAATTAGTTCACGAAAGCCTTGCTTTAATGTGAGACACCGAAGACTGGTTCGAATCATTCTTACTCGCTTCAAAGTAATCTTAGCAATACAAGTATTCGTCATTGCAAAGACAATCCTCTCAGAATAATCGAGAAAAGACAGTATCTCACAGTATATTTCTTCAGAAAGATTCTTCATCATTCTTAATTCTCTATCGTGACTACAATATTTCTTGTCTTCTGGAGCAGGGGATGATGCTCTCAAGGCTTTGCTATGAATCATGAAGATTAATAGGTTGAGAGGGAACTTGTTGCGAAAAGACTGAGAAAGGAACTGGAGGAGGTAAGGCTGATGAACGGTTTGTTGTGGAAGATCTTGATTAGACCGGTTCAAAATTCAAAGAATAATCTTCAGAGCTCTTTGAATCTTTTGAAGGGGATATCTTTGACTTTTTCATCAGCTTGACAACATTT
>VFQN01007945.1_pt1 | contig 11080 bp, 11 predicted proteins | sample 3512371 | NCBI WGS metagenome assembly VFQN01 (sample SAMN10412370, study PRJNA504923) | tailings metagenome | isolation source: Replicate 2 from Balatoc abandoned mine | place: Philippines: Itogon, Benguet | collected 2017-08-28 | reverse complement strand
GCCCCGTGTGATGGGTGAGTCTGGGGTAGTCACCCGAGATTCCCAAACAGGCTCTAAGTGGACAGGACGCTGATCTCGCCCAGAAAGGGATGCCTCGTGAACCCGCTCCTCCGCCGGATCGGCATCGAGCTGCCGATCATCCAGGCGCCGATGGCCGGCGTGTCCACCCCGGAGATGGCGGCCGCCGTGTCGAACGCCGGCGGGCTCGGCTCGATCGGGGTCGGACCCGTCGATGCCGAAACCACGCGGCACATGATCGCCGCCGTCCGCGCGAAGACGGACCACCCGTTCAACGTCAACGTGTTTTGCAGCCGGCCGGCGGTCGCGGACTCGCCCCGCGAGGCGGCGTGGCTCGCCCGGCTCGCGCCCGAGTTCGCCCGGTACGGGGCGACACCGCCGGCGCGCCTCACGGAGATCTACCAGAGCTTCCTGACCGACGACGCCAAGCTCGCTGTCCTCGTCGCCGAGCGGCCGGCGGTCGTCAGCTTCCACTTCGGCCTGCCCGCTCTCGACCGGATCACGGCACTGCGTGCGGCCGGGATCGTGCTGTTCGCCTCGGCCACGAGTCTCGACGAGGGGAAGGCCGTCGCTGCGGCCGGAGTCGATGCCGTCGTCGCTCAAGGCTATGAGGCGGGCGGGCACCGCGGGGTGTTTGACCCGGACGCGAGGGACGATCGGCTCGGCACGATGGCCCTGACTCGCCTGTTGGTGAAGTCGCTCGACGTGCCGGTGATCGCGGCCGGCGGGATCATGGACGGGGCCGGCATAGCCGCCGCGCTCGCGCTCGGTGCGACCGCTGCCCAACTCGGCACCGCGTTTGTCGTCTGCCCGGAGTCGGCGGCCGACGCGGGCCACCGGGCCGCGCTCCTCGGCCCGCCCGCGGCGCACACCGTTGTGACGCACGCGATCTCCGGCCGGCCCGCTCGCTGCCTCGCCAACCGAATTACCGCCCTCGGCGCCAGCGCCGAACCTGGGGCGATCCCAGACTACCCGATCGCGTATGATGCCGCGAAGGCGCTGCACGCCGCCGCGAAGGCGGCGGGCGAGTTCGGGTACGGGCCGCAGTGGGCGGGGCAAGGCGCGCCGCTCGCCCGCTCCCTCCCCGCGGCCGAACTGGTGGCGCGGCTTTGGGACGAGATGCAGCAGGTGGCGCCAGGCTACCCGGCCGACTGGGCGGCGATCTGACGGCGGTATTCCGCCACGGGCAGACCGCCGACGCCCCAGTCCTCCAGCCCCACTTCCTGGATGACCACGAAGGTCTGTGCCGGCGGTTTGTTGAGCACACCGACCAGGAGGTCGGTCGCACCCTTGATGAGCGCCGCCTTCTGCTCGGGGGTCGTCCCCTCGCGGGTGATCTGGATCGTCACGATCGGCACGGTAGTCTCCTCGCCGGTTACCAGTGGCCGGCGTGCGCGCCGCCGTCGACGTGCAGGGTTTCGCCGGTCACGAACGGGGCCGACTCCAGGTACAGCACGGCGTCCACTACTTCGCTCACCTCGCCCAGCCGGCCGACCGGGTGGAGGCCCGCGAGGGTGGCGAGCGTCTCGGGCGTGTGCATCGGCGTCTTGATGACGCCGGGCGCGACCGCGTTCACGCGAATGCCCTTGTCGGCGTACTCGATCGCCAGCGACCGGGTCACGGCGTCGAGCCCCCCCTTGGTGAGCGACGCCAGCGCCGACGGCACGCCCTTCACCGGCTGGCCGACGAGCGTCGTGGTGATATTCACAACGTGCCCGCCGCCCTGCTTCAGCATTTGGCGGATCGCGTGCTGCGAGACATAGAAGAACCCGGCCAGGTTGAGCGAGATCTTGGCGGCGAAGTCGGCCGGCGTGTACTCGGTGAACGGCTTGCCGATGAACATCCCGGCGTTGTTGACCAGCGTGTCCACCCGGCCGAACTTCGCCACCGCCTCGGCGATCACCCGCTCGGCGACCGCCGGGTCGGCGATGTCGCCGGCGACGGTCAGCACGTCCGGCGAGGCGTGGGGCGTGACGGACCGCGAGTTGGCGACAACGCGGTAGCCGCGGTCGAGGAACCCGCGGACCAGCCCGGCGCCGATCCCCTGCGACGCGCCGGTGATAACAGCGACTTTGCGCTCGGTGCTCATGATGGTATCCCTGTGAAACCAAAAGTGCTCGGATCGGGAAAGCGACCCGCACGGGGCGGGCCGCCGGATTGGCTTAGATGAGGTTGATCTCGACGGCGATGTTGCCGCGGGTGGCCTTCGAGTACGGGCAGAGCTGGTGGGCGGCGTTCACCAGGGCTTGAGCGGCCTCGCGGTCCAGGCCCGGCAGACTGACGTTGAGGCGGGCGCGGAGGAGGTACCCGCCGTCGTTCGTGCCCAGATCCACCTCGGCGTCGATGGCCCGGTCGGGCGGGAGGGTGATCTTCCGCTGCGACGCGGCCAGCCCGATCGCACTCATGAAGCACGCCGACCAGCCGGCGGCGAAGAGTTGTTCGGGGTTGGTGCCGGTGCCCGCGGTGCCGGGCGATGAGAGCTTAACCTCGAGGCGGCCGTCCGAGCTGCGGGCGGCGCCATCACGACCGCCTGTTGTGTGGGTCTTCGCGGTGTAGAGCACCTTGTCGATCGTGGTCATGACGGGCTCCGGTTCGAGTCGTTGCGGTCTGCAACTGACCAGGTATACTGCCCGTCCGGTTGCATCTTGCAACCGAACCCAAGATCCCGCTCGACCACCGCGCCGCGCTCACGCCGCGACGGCCAGCCGATCCGCCGCTGGCTGGCCGCGCGTGCGCAGGTACGCCTTCGCCGAGTCGGCCATCGTCACCAGGGCGGCGCCCATCATGATCGCGTCCTTGATGACCAGCCGACCCGGCCCGGACAGCAGCGGGAAACCGTGCTCCGGGCCGCCGCGGTCCGGCACCCAGCACTCGGGCGTCGTCACCAGGAATGACAGCGTCACGAACGACATCACGAACACCAGGAAGCTCCCGACCGCCGCCGCCTGCGGCAGGATGGGGTGGAGGGCGATGAGCACGCCGTACAGCACGATCACCGACCCCAGTCCGATGGCGAACGGGTAGGTGCGGTTCATTTCGTGCCACGCCCGGTTCTCGGGGACTACTGCCCCCTCCGGGTTCATGTGCGCCTTGTAGTGCGTCGGGTCGGCGTAGAAGAAGTTCATGAAGGGGCTGTTCGCCACGAACGGGACGATGCCGTCGGCCTCGTAGTGGTACACCTTCAGCCCGCCGATCCACACCAGCACCACCACCAGCCCGACCCGGGTGACCGCCAGCCCCGCCCGGTCCGCCCGCGCCGCCAGCTCGAACAGCTGAGTGATCGCGCCCATCGTCCGCCCTCCGCTCGGCCCGGCGTGCCCGGGCCTCAAGGGGGTCCGGTGTCGCACGCGGGTGTGGAAGCATTCTTCCGAGAAGAAGAAGCGTGCGGAATGGACAGGGCGGCCTAAGGCATGGACAGATTGCTCCCGCCGCGGATCGCCGTCTCGAACTCGCGGAACGCCGTCGGCGACAGGCCCGTCGCCTTGCGGAACAGTCTGCTGAAGTAGAGTTCGTCGTCGAAGCCGACCTCGCGGGCGATCTCCTTCACCGGCCGCAGCGTGTGGAGCAGTTCCCACTTCGCGTGCAGCAGCACGCGGTCGCGGATCAGGTCGGTGAGCGTGCGGCCGTGGTGCGCCTTCACCAGCCGGCCGAGTGTCTTCGGCGTGACGCCGAGAAGGTCGGCGTAGTCGGCGGGGGCGTGGCGGCGGCGGTAGTTCGCTTCGATCGACGCCCGCAGGTCGTCGAGCAGCGGCGGCCGTCGCGGCGCGGAATCGGCCGGCGTGGCCTGCTGCTCGCGCTTCAGCCGGGTCGCCCGGATGAGCAGGAGCTTGAGGTACGCGACGAGCGCCTCGGCGTGGGCCAGCCCGCCCTCGGCCAGCTCACGGCGGATCGGCCCGACGAGCCCATCGACCGCGTGGTCGGCATCGGCGTCGAGGGCGACGACGGGCGCCCCATAGGGGTCGTTGAACAGCACCCCGTTGCAGCCGACCTCGGCATGGACCGTCTCGACGCAGAGGAAGTTGGCGTGGAACCGCAGCACGACCCCGCGGACGGCCGTCGACTCCACCCGCACCGGCTGGTACGGCACGGCGAAGAGCAAGCACGGCGCGGTAAACGAATGCCGGGCGGTGCCGGCCCAGAACGTCCCCGAGCCGTCGCGGAGCCAGTAGACGGCGAAGCAGTTCGTCCGCTGCGCGGCGGCGGGAGCACGCTCGTCCGCGTCGGCGACCTGGAGGGACAGGTCGCCGTTCCGCGGGTCGAAGAGGGAGTCGGTAACGGCACTCACGGGGCACCACACGGGCGGCTGGCGGGGCGCGCCGCCGGATCATGTGGGTATAGGGTTACGGTGCACGATCCGTCCGCCCGCACCGACCACGAAGGAACCCGCCACGTTGTTCGGCAACGTCGACTCAATGGAACCACGGCCCACGGGTTCCGCCGTTCCGCCCTAAAATGCGCCTTAGTTTTGACGGATTCCCGAACCTCGGGCGACTAGCGATAGTCGGTGTAGTGCTGCAACCCGAGAGAAGGGTGAGCGGTGTATCAGCTCACCAGACTGAGCGCCGCGGTCAGGGGGGATCATGACAACTAATCTGCTACGCCCGAACTGGGAACGCCTCAATTCTCATGAGCTTCGTATTCTGCTGGCCCACCGAATCGGCCAGCCTGGTCAGTATGACAGCCGCGAGGCGAACCCGAACCGCCTGTACCTGCCACTGAGCGGATCGCAGTGCCGGGTCGTTCTGACCTTCTGCGACCGGGAAATCACCCGTGTGGAGCCGGGACAGGGCTTCGAACAAGGACAATGGGATGAAATCGCTGATGAGATCGAGAAGGCGGTTCTAATCGGGCCAATGAAGATTGGGCGTGAGCACAGCTTTTCGAGTCACAGGGTTCAGGGCTCGTGGTACGGGCCGCGCTCCGGCGTCCAAATCCTCCCGCCAGCACCAGATTCGCCCCTTGCACCAGTCGAAGATGCCGAGCACCCTTTCGTCCTTGAGTTCCCAATCCAGAAGGCCGAGTTCTGGCCCATCACCAACCATCGCCGCGTTCGGGAGCATCGCGACTTGACGCTCCTTCTCAATGTCTTGTTGCGCAGTCGGGTCAACTTTCAGCCGCGTCGCCAGCCGTTTTTCTGGGCCATGCTGCACCGAGAGGAAGGAGGGTATGAAACGCGGTGGGTCCAGAATTCCTACTTCGGAAAGTTAGGAAACTGCGTTCTCGACACCTATTCTCCTCCTGCCGATCAGCTTCTTGAGGTGATTGAGTCCAACCGCTATTACACCCAGCTGATGGGCATCGACGGCAAGAGACTTCGCGTCCCCAACGACCTGGATGACTCGATTTGCCAGTATAAATTCCTCGCCCCGAAGCGCCGCCAAGAGTTCGACCGGATGGCCTTCTGGCTCGACAATGCGTCGCGCCAGTGGTCATTCTCGATGTCTGCCTCGTTCGCCGCACTCGTATCAGCAGTGGAGTCGCTTATCAACCGCGACGGTCCTGGTTCTACGCAGCGATTCCGGGACTTCTTCGAAACCTACGCCCCGGGTGCTACCCTAGTCGACCGTCGCACCCAGATGTATCGGCTCCGGTCAACCATCCTCCACGGCAGCGGACTGCTTGCGATGGACCAAGACGCCGCGTTCGGATGGGATCCGCCCGGGTGGAACGAGCGTGATCTGCACGAGGAGTTATGGACGGTGACACGTACGGCCGCGCGGAACTGGCTCAAGAACCCGCCGCCGGTGTGATGTGGCAGGGCGATAATTTCTCGTGCCTAGGGCCCTACACAAAGACCAAAGAGCTTGCAGTCTTGACAGAAGACACATGCACAAAGAACTGTGCTCTGCTTCGACCAACGGTGGCAGCCGGAGCAGGCGGTGTGCTACCGTTCCCACTTCCGTACTTGGAAACCCTGACGGCATCCTGGGAGAATACAGTCCTGAAAGCCATCGATTCGCACGTGTTATCCGGCCGGGCACTTGGGAAGTGCCTTATTTCCTAAACACTTCAGATAGGGCTCGGGTACGACCCGTCGAGGCCGCCGTACACGTCGCCAAGCCTGAGCTTGCCGCGAACCATCAGCATCCGGTCGGTCGCCCGGCGATAGAAGTCGAGGAGCGGCCCGGCGACCGCCTCGCTCTCTAGGACGCCGAGCGCCTGGGCCACCGCCTCGTAGGTGGACATGTGGTGTCCCGAGTGGTTGCGGCGCAAGGCGAGTCCGGTAAAGCCCCGATCCGGGAGCGCGACCTTCACGGCACCGGCGAGGAGCGGGATGCGCTTCACCATGCGGCTCGCCTGCTTCCAGTTTCCGTCCGGGACGACGAGCGCCGGCGGCGACGGCAGGGAGTCGACGAGTTCCGGCGTCAGTGGCTTGGCCCCGTGGCCGGGGAAGAGGACGACCGGGGTCACTCCCGCGGGCAAGTGGGCCGCCGGGTCAGCCGGTGCGGGGAACGCTCCGTGACGGAGGAGCGTTGCGTTGTTGATCGCCAGGGCGAGGAGGCGGACCGTGTTGCTCGTCCGGCCGAGGTCGTGGACGTGGACGACGAGAAAGAGCGGAGTGCGAGTTGCGATCTGCGGGGCATGAGCGCACACGCACAGCCACGCCTGAAGACGGCAGGCGGGGCACGGGGTCGGATCTCGATCAGCGGGCATCAGGTTCCTGGTCACCGAATCGCTTCGTGTCTCGGTTACTCGTCCAGTGCGATCGCTGTACCAGATTTCGTACTACTGGTTTGCAGGTTGTCTGCGTTGCGAACGCCTGGGTCGCTTCGCGTGAGGTGGTGCCCCTCACCCCGCGGCGCTTCGCCGCGGGGTGAGGGGCACCACCTCACGCGGAGTCCAGGGGGCGTACGCAATGCGGACAGCCTCCAGCCACTTGCGGATCATAACCACGCGGTCATTCGCTCTTGCCCGGCTCCGCCGGCGTCGGGAAGCGCTCCTGGAACCACGCCCGCCACAGCGGCGTCTCGCGGGCGGCGGTTTCGGCCGCCTGATCACCGTAAAGGTAGAAGTTCAGCGCGACCATGCTCGGGCCGCCGCAGCTGAAGGCGCCCAAGGCGGCCACGCCCGGCCCCGGCTTGTCGAGCCGTAGCAGGGCGTCGTACGGGCTCTCGCTAAGGTACTCCGCCACGCCGCTGAACGCCGGGACGCCCGCGGGCGCCGTCCACCGCTGCCCGACGCCCACGCCCTTCACTCCCACCGCCGCGGTCAGCGATTCCCACGCCTCCGCCTCGGTTCCCGCAACCGGAACCACGAACTGCATGATCGTCGAGCGCTGGCCGCGGAAGTGCGTGAGGTAGATCCGCAGGGTGCGGAAGAACGCCGCCCACCCGGACTTGGTGCCTTCCAGCTGGTCGTCCCAGTCGGCCGTGCTGGCGAACAGGCTGTGGACGATGCGGAGGACGCAGGTGCCTCCGCCGCGCGCTTCGACGTTCCACTCGTTCGCAATCGGCGGCATGCCAGGAACCCAGCCATCGGCTTGGGCGACCCACTTTTGCGGCGGTTCCCAGACCTTAATTTCGGACCGGGACTCCATGCCCGGGCCGAAGTTCATCTTCACCGCGACCGGCTTCCCGTCCCGCTCCTCGAACTCGGCCGGCACGAACCAGGACGAGATCCCCGGCCCGGTGGCGATGGCCTGCCAGATTTCCTCCGGCGTACCGGGGAGCTCGATTTCGACCTGGATGGAACGGCGGCCGGAGTCTTCTTTCTTCACGCTCATGACGGCTCCTGAGTCTCGGGTTTCTGCGGTAGAGGGTGCGCCACGAGCACCAGGCGGTGCGGGCGGCCGCCGGGAGTGGATTCGTCGTGATACTTCGCAACGAGCTTTGCGATGGCCTCGGCGAGTTCGGTGATGAACGCCGCCCGGTCCGCCGCCGACCGGAAGCGGATCTCGGTATCCACCGCCAGGGTGGCCAGTCGTTTGCCCGCCGCGGTCGCCCGCCGCACGAGGTCGGCCACCTCGCGGACGACCCGTGCGCCCAGGGCGATCAGATAACTCGCGGACAGCCGATCGACTTCGCGATTCGGATCAACGGCGACCGGGCCGAGGGCGCTCGGCGAAACGACGTAGGAAGCGGCCGTCGCCACGAGCAACCGTTCCGTCAGCCCGCCCCACTTGCGTTCCTCGGCCAGCCGTACCAGCCCGTGCGCCTCCAGCGCGTGCAGGTGGTAGTTGACCTTTTGCCGAGCCAGGCTGACCCGCTTGGCCAACGTCGCCGCCGACGCTGGCGTGGCCAGCTCGGAGAGGAGTCGGCTCCGCACGGGCTCCAATGCCACCGTCGCGGTCGCCGCGTCATCGATGACCTGGATGTCGAGCATGAGGAGATGGTGCCATTGACAACATTTCTTGTCAAGGCTGGATCAAGTCATTTTCGTCGTGTCCGGTGGCCCACCGGGCGAATCGCGCCTCTTCACCCCGAAGGGTGAGATTCGATAGCCCGGAGCAACGCCCCGGGCGGCCTGCCGCGGAGTGCGTGGGAGCGACGCCCCGGTGACACCGCCAACGCCACCCGGGGCGTTGCCCCGGGCTATCGAATCTCAGGCCGTTGGCCTGAAAACCACGCACGCCACCAAACTGCACACGACTCAGCTTCCCGTGTGCTTCGGTCCGAACCGTCGCGGCCAGTCTCGATCGATAAGATGGGGATGACGTTGCGGGCGCGAATCCCACCGAGCCTCCGCCACAATCAAATGTGTAAGCATCTTCTGTAAAACGGGATACTGCGATGATCGGCTTCATCGACCCGCACATCCACATGGTCTCGCGGACCACCGACGACTACCAGCGGATGGCCTACGCCGGGTGCGCGGCGATCTCCGAGCCCGCCTTCTGGGCCGGGTTCGACCGCGGCACGGCCGCCGGGTTCCACGACTACTTCCGGCAGCTCACCCGCTACGAGCCGAAGCGGGCGGCGCAGTTCCACATCCGCCACTACTCCTGGCTCTGCATCAACGCCAAGGAAGCGGAGAACGTGTCGCTGTCGCGCGAGGTCATCGCGCTCATCCCCGAGTTCCTCAAGGAGCCGACCGTCCTCGGCATCGGCGAGATCGGGCTGAACAAGAACACCCGCAACGAGGCCACCGTCTTCCAGGAGCACCTCGACCTCGCCGCGAAGACGGACGAACTCATCCTCATCCACACGCCGCACCTCGAAGACAAGTACAAGGGCACGCGGATGATCGTGGACATGCTCAAGGGCGACTCGCGGGTGAAGCCGCACCGCGTCTGCGTCGATCACGTCGAGGAGCACACGGTTCGGCTGGCGCTCGACAACGGGTTCTGGTGCGGGATGACGCTCTACCCGACGACGAAGTGCACGCCGGCGCGGGCGTGCGACATCATCGAGATGGTGGGCACGGACCGCATCATGGCGAACTCGGCCGGCGACTGGGGCAAGTCCGACCCGCTGGCGGTGCCGGAGCTGATCCAGGAGATGCGCCGCCGCGGCCACCCGGAGGCGACTATTCGCAAGGTGGTGTACGAGAACCCGCTCAACTTCTGGCGGCAGGCGAACAACTGGGTCGAGTGGACGTGACCGGGTGCTGACTGTGCCGGGCAGGCAACCGCCGGCGCCAATATGGAGTGAGGTGGGGCACTCCGTCAGAACCCGACACCCGCTCGCCGGCGACCGCCGGTCCGCGCCCCACGTGGCGGCCGACGGCCGCCACGTGGGCGTTCCGGACACCCTATCGACGCCCCGGAAATGTCACTAATGGTCACGTATGAGACGCGGAGTTGTGGGACTTATTTGACGCAAGAGGAAGGCATCGCTGGCTTTGGACGAGCACGCGTTGTCCGCGACATCCAGAAAATCGGTCAGTTATGGTCACACATCAAACGCAGATAAGACCGACGACGGAACCCGAGGCCGATCCGGTACGGCTCGGCGGGTGCGGGAAAGGCGGCCGCCGGCTCGTAGCGACCGCCCCGTAGACGGCCCTCCCGTGAACCCGGTACAGTAACCGCGGTCAGGAAGACAGGGTCACTCCCCACTGCCCGACCGCCCACGGAGGCCGCGATGTCCCGGTTCGACCTGTCCCGCCTCGAAGCGGCCCCGAAGGTGCCGGGCAAGCCCCGCCACAAGACCCGCGAGGTGAAGGTCGGCGAGCGCGTGTTCGGCGGCTCGAACCCGATCTGGGTTCAGAGCATGACCACCACCGACACGTTCGACGTGGACGGGACGATCGCCCAGATTCTCAAGCTCGAAGAGGCGGGCTGCGAACTCGTCCGCGTGACGGTACCGAAGCCGGAGGACGCCGGCGCGCTGTCGCGCATCCGCGAGCGGATCGGCATCCCGCTCATCTGCGACATCCACTTCGACTACAAGATGGCGATCGCGGCGCTCGACCACCCGGTCGACAAGATTCGGATTAACCCGGGCAACATCGGCAGCCACGACCGCTTCCGCCAGGTCATCCGCAAGGCGAAGGACCGCGGCCTACCCATGCGCATCGGCGTGAACGCCGGTAGCCTTGAGAAGGAACGCATCGACAAGTACGTCTTCCCTTGCCCGCCGGCGATCGTCGAGAGCGCGCTGCGCTACATCGAGATGGCCGAGGCCGAAGGCTACCACGACATCGTGGTGTCGCTGAAGTCGTCGGACGTGCTGGTCGCGGTGGAGGCGTACCGGTTGTACGCGGGGCTCGCCGACTACCCGACGCACATCGGCATCACCGAGGCCGGCAAGCCGCCGTACGCGGTGACGAAGAGCGCCGCCGGCCTCGCGCCGATCCTGCTCGACGGCATCGGCGACACCATCCGCATCTCGCTGCTCGGCGACCCGGTGCCGGAGATCGCCGCCGCGTTCGACATCCTGCAAGCGACGCAGCGCCGCGTCCGCCGGCCGGAGCTGATCGCCTGCCCGACGTGCGGCCGGCTGGCGATCGACCTGGAGAAGATCATCGCCGAGCTGGAGCAGAAGCTGGACGGCCGCCGGCTGCCGGTGAAGATCAGCGTGCTGGGGTGCGTGGTGAACGGCCCGGGCGAGGCGAAGGAGGCGGACATCGGCATCGCCGCCGGGAACGGCCAGGGGATGATCTTCCGCAACGGCGAGATGGT
>VFQN01007944.1_pt1 | contig 11081 bp, 10 predicted proteins | sample 3512371 | NCBI WGS metagenome assembly VFQN01 (sample SAMN10412370, study PRJNA504923) | tailings metagenome | isolation source: Replicate 2 from Balatoc abandoned mine | place: Philippines: Itogon, Benguet | collected 2017-08-28 | reverse complement strand
GTACGTGCGCAGTTTCCTGCAAAATGACCGTTTACACAAAATTATTTATACCCTCTCGGGACGGGGTACTTCCCGTGATTAAATGTGGAAAAAGGGTAGGCATAGACCGCAAAGCCTTACTCAAATTTTCTTCAAAGTACGTCTTTCTTCCTGTATTGGCTAAGAAGGAATTTACAACTGTGCCTCGGTTGATTCAGCTATGCAATCAATTTGAGTTTAAGACCCTTCAGGGAAAGACCCGCGCTGGTTCAAATTTCGTATTCATCGAAAAAGCAGATTCAGAAAAGCTTTTAAAACTACATGAAACAATCCCAGTTCCCATTAATTTACTTAGAAAGCAACGACGAAAACGTAGGAAAGCACTAGGCAATCCAATTCAATTAAGCCTAAACTAAATATTCTATTTGATTAAAAGCCCGGTCAATCCGGTCTTTTTTTATTCCTCTTTTGATGACTTGCAGCATATAGGGATCAATGCTTGCAACTTATGCAGAAAGGCTTTTGATAAGTAATTGAATCGATTGCAATGTAACTTTCAGCTATCGAGTGAACTCCCACTTCTTGTGGGATGTACTCTCAATAGGCATTTCATACTACCAGCAAATTTGATCCTAGGCTAAGCGCTACTATTTGTTATTCATGCACCAAAATGGATACATAAATATTATTCTGCACTCGCATTGTGCTTGGCGCTCTGCTTTTTTTAATATTGATTTCAAACTTTTGTCCTCCTTTCCGTCCGAAAATTTCGAAAAAATAATTTAAGGACATCAATCGTACAAAAATCGAAACATTACTGAAAATTCTGGACGAACCTCCAGGGTGTGCTCTTCCTTTTGCTATGACCCCATTACGTTTATTCAAAAACTTTTATGGGAGAAAAAAATGAAGCAATTGGAAGCATTCACGGTAAGTATCGGTTTACTCGCAGTAGTTGATACATATTTCACCGCAGCAATTTTACCGCTACCTGTTTGGGTCACATTTATAGCCTGGGCCTCCTTTTTTATTGTGGGGGGTGGTAGTGCTGGATTCGTCAAAAGTGTGAGTTGTAATTTGACTGGTCTGGTAATTAGTTCTCTGACTCTTATTCTAATCAAATCCTTTAACGGAGATGCTTTAACCGCTTCTATCCTGGTGGGTCTTGGTAGTGCAGCGATGGTACAGGCCTCTCGTATTGCAAAAATCAGTACATTGCCAGCGATTGTATGGGGGTTTGCGTCAACGGTTGGGACAACTATCGCAACTGGCAAAGACATATTGACTCCAGGCCTTCATAACCCAGCATTGGTTGCAGCAACTGCATTGATCGTTGGCGCTTCTTTTGGCTATATCTCAGAGGTGTTTGGCAATGCCTTAACCTCAGACACCGGCACTCGTAAAGCCTAAGCGAATACCTAATTGAGGCGGGAGTCTTTATGAACCATAGCAAAATACCTGTGACAGTAATCACAGGATTTCTCGGTGCAGGTAAAACAACGCTGGTTAATAAGCTGTTGCAGGCCTATCACGGAAATATGGGGGTCATCGTGAATGAGTTTGGTGAAGTCGGTATTGATGGTGAAATCATCTATGCAGATGAGAAAGCCTTAATCGAAATTCGCAACGGTTGCGTTTGTTGTACGGTGCGCACAGACCTGATTGCCGGTGTTAAAGAGTTGTTATCTAGATCTGATCTAAAAATTGATCGCTTGATCGTTGAAACCTCAGGGCTGGCAGATCCTGCTCCAGTACTGCAAACCTTTCTGGCCGAAGCCGAAATTATGCGTATTGCCGAGCTGGAGTCTGTCGTCACTGTAGTTGATGTAGCCACTTTTCATCAGCACGAGCATGATGAAATAGCTGCAGAACAAATCGCATTTGCTGACATGATTGTTCTGACAAAAACTGAATTGGTTGAGTTGCCCCTGGTTAATTCGTTAGAGGCCGAGTTGCGCTCAGCCAACCCTTATGCCTTCATCGTTGACATCAGCAAGGTGGATGACTTCAGTGACGCGGTATTTGGGGCCAGAAGGTTCTCGCTACCAACCCTGCTCTCTATTGAACCCGGCATTTTGGAAGATGAGCATGATCATGAGCACGACCAATCCATTCAATCCGTTTCGCTAGAAATACAGGGCGCTCTTGATGCAGATTTGTTTTCCAAATGGGCGACAAAGATCAGCCTTCAACCTGAACAACCCATCATGCGAATGAAGGGTGTTCTGGAGTTTTACCAAGAGGCACGTCAATTTTATTTTCACAGTGTTTACATGCTGACCGAGTGTAAGCCAGGGAAGCCATGGCTTGCCAATGCTCAACGTACCAGCAGATTAGTAGTCATTGGCCGCAATCTGGATATGGCTGGCTTAAAGGCAGGCTTTGAGTCATGCATGTATCAAATTGAAAGTCACATCTAACTTTTTACAACAGGAGAGCTTTATGAAATTACAGCAATATCTTGGCGGGTTGGAAAACCTTGGCCCTGTCAATCTGGAAAAAAAGGTATTTGTTCAAGAGTGGGAAAAAAGGATTTTCGGCATTCACACCGTGATGATGGCGATTAGCAAACATCTTGACGAGGCGTTGCCCAAGTACCCTATCAATGAATTACCTACAGCGTTTAAAGAGGTTTGGACCTGGGCACATTTACGTACTGGTGCAGAGGGTATGAACCCGTTTGAGTATTTTAAATTTAGATACTACGAGAAATGGTTGATGGGTATCAGCCAGTTCTTTGTGGACAGCGGTTATATCACTGCGAAAGAGTTAGAGGAAATGATCGCGCATTACAGCACACAACCCTCAGCTCCTTTGCCCGCAAAGCCGAATGAAGCAATTAAAGAACAAGTGGTTCGTTACTTGAACCTTGGTGATTCAGGATTACGTACCCCGTTGACACCCCCTCGATTCAAGCTGGGAGAGACTGTGTATGTTGGTGATCCAGCAGCAGCTGATCACTCCCGATTGCCAGGTTTCTTGAGAAACAAGCGCGGCGTAATTTCAGAGGTGTATGACGGCGCTTTTGAGTACTTCGTCTCAACCGGACCAGATGGACTGGAAGGACCGCAACATGTGTATTGCGTCTCTTTTGATGCAGCAGATATTTGGGGCCCAGATATGTGCGAGCCAAATACCATCATTTACGCAGACCTTTTCGACGCTTATTTGCAAGCAAAAAACTGATTTTAGGAGAAGATGATTATGAGCCAGATTTTTAAATATCAAGATGACCGCGAAAGTGCGAGTGCTGCTAAAGTCCGTGCTTTGGAAGCCTTGTTGATTCAAAAAGGGGTGCTGGGTAGTGACTCGGTTGACACCGTCCTTGATCACTTTGAAACCGTAGCCGGACCTTTTAATGGTGCAAAAATTGTTGCTCGTGCCTGGATGGATGAAGCCTTTAAGGAGCGACTGATTGCCGATACCCCCAAAGCAATTGCCGAATTGAATTTCCCTTTAGGTATGGACGGTGCTGAGGGTGAGCATATGAAAGCGGTAGCCAATACGCCAGATACCCATAATTTAATTATTTGTACACTTTGTTCCTGCTACCCTTGGCCAGTTTTGGGCTTGCCGCCTTATTGGTATAAAGACCCGATTTTCCGCTCACGTGGCGTTCGTGAACCCCGAGCAGTATTACGTGAGTTTGGGGTACCCATTGAAGATACCAAGCAAGTAAAAGTATGGGATAGCAGTGCTCAAATTCGCTGGTTTGTTATTCCTGAACGCCCTGCTAACACAGAACACTTGAACGAAGAACAACTGGCTGCCCTGATTACACCCGAAGCCATGATGGGTGTTGCATTGGTAGAAGCGCCAGCAAAATAGGAGAACAGGCATGTTCACAAATTTTGAGGATTACGCTGCGAACCAGATGCTGGGCCAGCCAGACTCACCACCTCGTGCTTCGGGAAAGTTGTATTTCAGCGAAGATTGGCAACGCAAAGTTTTTGGGATGGCGATGGCTTTGGCCAAGCAAGGCCATATCGAATGGGAGGATTTCAGGCAGAAATTAATCCTTTCCATCGCTAAATGGGAGCGCGGGGCCTGTGATGGAACAACCACCTGGGATTATTACGAGCGTTACACATTGGCCCTGATTGATGTGCTGGAGGAGTACAAGATTCTTTCCCCCGGTGAGCTGGAAAGTCTACTTGGAGATACCTCACAGCGCTCTGAGCAGCCGCATTAATCATTACTAGGTATGAGCATTATGTCTACATTGCAGTCCCAAATTACAAGCAATATGCCCGCAATAAAAAAGAGGGTAAACGGTGTATACGTGTTTTTAATTTTATCCAATATCCTTGCATGGTCTTGGGCTTTATTAAAGTTACATAATCAACCTGCATTAATTGGGACTGCTTTGTTGGCATACAGTTTTGGGGTCCGGCATGCCTTGGATGCCGACCATATTGCTGCGATTGATAATGTCACTCGGAAGTTGATTCAAGATGGTAAGCAATCAGTCACTGTTGGTTTGTTCTTTGCCGCGGGCCATGCCTTAGTTGTGATTTTGGCATCCATTGCCATTGCAGTCATGGCCAAATCAGTGACGCCGTATTTACCTCTATTGCAAGGCTACGGTGGTGTTATCAGTTCAATGACTTCATCTCTGTTTTTACTAATCATCGGTTGCGTTAATTTGGTGCTGCTGTTGGATATTTATCGAACGACAAAACGTTGTCAGCAATCGAGTGGAGAAGAATCGTTTTTGCACTCAGAAAACAAGGGCCATTTTTTTGCTCGTATTTTCAGGCCGTTATTTAAGAACATTTTTTCAAGCTGGCAAATGCTGCCTTTAGGTTTTTTGTTTGGTTTGGGATTCGAGACTGCAACTGAAGTAGCTGTACTAAGCACCACAGCGATACACAGTTCTCAAGGGATGGATATGGGAATCATTATGCTATTCCCAGTGTTATTCGCTATAGGCATGATGACAGTAGACTCTGCTGATGGGTTACTGATGTTAAAGATTTACGGATGGGCATTTGTTAAGCCTATGCGTAAGCTCTACTACAATATGATTCTCACATTGACATCTACCGTATTGGCCTTTGTGATCGCCGGTATCAATATTAGTAGTCTGCTGCGGGAGCACTTTCAGTTTCAAGGCAAGTTCTGGCAACTGGTTGAGCAACTACAGGCGCATTACTCACTAATAGGACTGATAGTCATTGGTGTGTTTTTAATGAGTTTTTTAGGTTCAGAATTCTTTTACAAAAAACGCAGTATGCATGCGCTAAGGACCTAAAATAAAAAGGGAAGAATATGAAAAAAATCACGGTCGGATTATTGATATTTCCTGGTTTTCAGATGTTGGATATTGCTGGGCCAGGAGACGGCTTTGCTGAGGTTGAAATTCTGAGCAAAGGGGAGATTAAATATGAACTCATGACAGTTGGCACGACTCGTTTACCCGTGAAATCATCGAGTGGTTTGACGATGAATCCTGACCGAACTATTTTTGACCCATGCCCGCATTTTGATACGCTCATTATTCCTGGAGGACTCGGGATATTTAACACCCTGGAAGACTCGACTATTTTAGACTGGGTCAAAGTGCAGGTCGAAAACTGCCGACGAGTGGGAGCGATTTGTAATGGGGTTTTTGCTCTCGGTGCTGCCGGACTGTTAAAGGGTAAAACGGTCACCACGCATTGGATGGATGCCCCAAATCTTGCCAATATGTTTAAGAGTGCAATCGTTGATCCGGACCGCATTTATATTAAAGATGGTGCTATTTACACGACTGCCGGTGTCACTGCAGGTATCGACCTTGCGCTGGCACTCATTGAAGAGGATTGCGGAAAATCAATCGCTTTGGATGTCGCCAAATATCTGGTGGTGTACTTGCGCCGTGCAGGTGGCCAATCACAATTCAGCCCCTTACTCGAAATTCAGGCATCTCAAGATTCGGTCGTCAATAAAGTACAACAATATATTCTTGAAAATCTGCAAAGCGATCATAGTCTCACTTCGATTGCCGAATTCATGAATATGAGTTCGAGAAACCTTACCAGAATCTTCAAAAAAGAATGTGGCATGACGCCGATGGGATATCTTACCGATGCCAGGATTGATGCTGCCAGGCGCTATTTAGAGTCCACAGAGTTAAGTCTTAAAGAAATTTCCAAACGCTGCGGGTTTGAAAATGAAGATGCCATGCGCCGTATTTTCTTGCGCCGGATTGACATCAGCGCGTCTGATTATCGATACCGGTTCCGTCTGTAACAACTTTCATTATTAAATTTTAATCCCAAGCAACCTCCCAGGTGGTTGCTACAGGCAAGCTTTGTCTGAAATTTTGTAAATGGTGATTCATATGAAAAACTACATGAACAGCAGCATACAGATGTATCTCGCATTGATACATAAAAATCGTCTTTTACCGTTGTCAGTCCTAGCGCTGTTACATTTACAAGTGCACGCTGAAGTAATCACTTTAGAGGAGCTTGTGGTCACTGTTAAAAATGATAGAAATCGCGCACTCAATTTAACGGATGTCAACACTACTGGCAGCCGCATGGGATTAACCGCACTGGAAATACCAGCCAGTATCGAATCTATAGATACCACGATTATTCGTGCTCGAGGTGACAGTAGTGTGCGTGAGGCGGTTTCGCGCTCTACAGGCATTACCGATATAAGCAATTTGGGTTCTGGCGTCACTTTCTCCTCACGTGGCTTTACAGGTAACAATTCAGTAGGACAAGCAGAAGATGGTATTCGATTACTTACAGCTGCAAGCACGCTCACTTATCCATCAGATACTTGGGGCTACCAACGTTTTGATATTCTACGTGGGCCTGCCTCAGTGCTTTTTGGCGATGGTACCGTAGGTGGCATCATTAATAGTATTCGCAAAGCGCCTAGTCAAAAAAGTCAGTTAGAGGCCATCGTGGGTGCAGGTACATTGGGTGTATATAGGGCCGGGATAGGAGGGAGTGGCGCGGTGGGCGAGATAGGGGCATTTAGAGTAGATGCTTCTGTCACAGGCGGTAGTGGTTATGTCAACAATGGGGATTATGATAGTGCCAAATTGATGACTGGCTTTCTGTTTGATTTGAGGGATAACCTACGTTTAAACTTGACCGCAGACATTGCCAATGAAAACCCCACTACTTACACAGGTATTCCACTCAGAAATGGACGTGTAGACGAATCCTTACGTCGCCAAAACTATAATGTGAGCAATGGTAAGCAACACTTTGAAGACGCTAGGTTGCGTGCCAAATTAGAGTGGGAAATTAGCGATTCTATAAAATTAACAAATGTGACGTACTGGTCTAAGGCAGATAGACATTGGCGTAACGTTGAATACTTCGCCATCGACAATGTCACCAATACTGTGGATAGGTCAGGCTATACTGAAATTAAACATAAACAGAAGCAAATCGGTAACCGCTTAGAGTTGGCTTCCAACGGGGAGCTGTTTGGTCACAAAAATCGATGGTCGCTAGGTTATGAGATAGCACAAGTTGATTTTAGTTATTTTGATAACTTTTACAACGGCAATGACCCTGCCACCAATGTTCCCATCAGAAATTTTGAACGCGGTCGTTTTCTCACCATAGACCCTACGGTGAAAGATTTTGTATCTGATACTAAGCAACAGGCATTGTTTGCAGAAAACGCATTCGACATTACTGAGCAACTTAAATTAGTAATAGGTTTGCGGCAGGATTGGATAGATCTTGAGCATGTAAGCAAATTGGGGCGAGCAAACTTGGACGCTGAGTATGCGCCATTTTCTTATCGCGTTGGTGCGGTATTTCAGCCTACAAAATTTACTTCGTTATACGGTCAATTTAGTCGAGGGTCAGACCCGGTCTCTTCTATCGTTACCATACGTCCAAATAATGGCACCTTTAAGTTAACCTCTGCTCAGCAAGCTGAATTAGGTATTAAACATGTTTTAGATAGTGGTAAAGGCGAGCTGACTTTAGCCTTATACCACATTGAAAAAGATAACATCATTACCCGCGACCCTAGTAACCCGACACTCCGCGTGCAAGGTGGTCAGCAATCATCACGGGGTGTGGAGTTTGCGGTCAGCCTGTTGCCGATCGAACATTGGCGTACGGACTTTAATGTTGCCCTGCTCGATGCTCGCTACGACGAGCTTGTCGAGGCGGGCGGTGTGAGCCGTGCAGGTAATACACCAATTGATGTGCCAGAAAAAACAGGAAACTTATGGGTATATTACCAACAGCCAGAGTGGGAAGCGAGCATCGGTGCGAGGCTGGTCGGTAAGCGCTATGCTAATAACGCCAATACTTCGGTGATGCCGGGCTATACTATTTATGACGCAAACTTGACTTGGTTTGTTGATCCTAAAGCAACGCTACGAGCAAGTTTGCGTAATCTGACAGATAAAATATACGCGCCTGTGTCTTATGATGTTGAACAGTTTATTCTGGGGGAATCCAGAAGAGTTGAGTTGACAGCTGAGCTTAAGTTTTAGCTAATCAGCAATTTTAATGAAGTTAATACTGCGTTACAGCATCCTATGGCATCGTTGGCTAGGCATTTTTACCTGCTTGCTAATGATGCTTTGGTTCGCTACTGGGATGGTGCTGCATTTTATTCATTTTCCTGAGTTAAGTGCTGAGGAACGGTATGCAGGACTAAAGCCAATCCGGGTAGAAAAAATTCAGGTTTCTGTACGTGACGTCGTCCATCATTTTCCTAATTTTGGAGACATTACCAAGCTTAGCTTAGTGATGTCTGGGGATCGTCCTATCTATGTTGTCCAAGGTGAGCAACAAATCAAGGCGGCTTATGCAGATACTGGCAATCCAGTGGACTCACTTTCTACTTCTGAAGCGCTTGATATTGCAAAATTGCATGCCATCCAACGTGGTATCGATATTGGTGAGGTCGGGTATGCCGCGTTGGCACAATATGACCAATGGACAGTCTCTAACGCACTTGATCTATATCGTCCTTTACACCGAGTCGCGCTGAATGACCGTGCCGGAACGGAGTTATATATCTCGGATGTAACCAGTGAAGTTGTACGCGATACAACACAATCTGAGCGTGCTTGGAATTATTTAGGGGCAATAATTCATTGGATATACCCAACCGTATTGAGAAAGCATTTTGCCGTTTGGAATTGGATTGTATGGACGATATCACTCATGTCACTCATTGCTACATTAACGGGGGCTTACTTAGGTATTCAACGTTTAAGATGGAAGCATGAAAAATCGATCTCACCTTATCATGGCATGAGTTATCTGCATCACATCGGTGGCATAGTAGTCTCAGCCTTCTTGCTAACGTATATATTTAGCGGTTGGTTATCCATGGATCATGGTCTCTTATTTTCTAACTACAGGGTCAGTGCATCGCAGCGGGCAACGTTGGCAGGAGGAAAAGTTAATTGGGAGCGTATGGATATGGTTGAGATATCCATCGCAGATGGAGCAAAACAGCTTGCTTGGGTGCAGTTTGCAGGCAAGCCATACATGATTGGCACTCGCAGTCAGGGTGCTCAAACAGTGTTTGGTCAATCGACGACTCAACATTATTTTGAGATATCTCAATTTGACTCACAGCATGTTCAGTTGTTGGGTGGTGCTCTTTGTCAGACTCCTCAAAAAGTAGCGGATGATGATGCTCATAAAAGTGCGACTGCTTCAGTAAATGCCCCTTTGTTGCGTGTTGTCTGCAACGATGCTCAACATACGTGGTTTCATATTGATAGTGCAAACGCACAGATTGTAGCTGCGCTAAATGATTCAAAGCGGCTGTACCGATGGTTGTATGAGGGTTTGCATACCCTGAATTTCAACTTTCTTAATAATAGGCCAAACTTAAAAACCACATTGGTGATATTTTTTTGTATCACTGGCTTTGTATTTAGCTTGACGGGCGTTGTGCTCAGTTACCGCAGATTACTGTTGAATCTTTAACTGCTTGCGCGACTGATGACACAGAATACATCCGACCACCTCAAATAACAGGATGGACATCTAAAGTTTATTATCTGTTATTCCAACAAAAAAATCAGGCAATATGGGCGCAAGGTTTTCTTTTCAAAACAGGGATAGTAAACGTTTGGACTGGGGAGCATAAAGCGCATCTGGATGAATGTTATTTGCGTGTTGGGAGGAGTCAGGGACCCAAAAACGCTCAAACTGTATTGATATACTGCTCAGCTTCAGCCAGTGAAAATATTATTTTGGCATATGAATCATTTATAAATGAGACGGAGGTCATGCGTGTTTTCTTCAACTTTTATCTTTGCAAAAAAAGAATTTGATGATGAGTTTCACGAATTAGATGGGATTATTGCTGACGCTGCAAAATCAATCCCAGGTTACATAGGGGAAGAGTGTTGGGAGAGCCCTACAACAGGGCTCACTTCAAATGTTTACTATTGGGAAAACCTGGAGGCTTTAGATAAATTGATGAAACACCCCAAACATCAAGAGGCCAAGTTGAAAAATATGAGATGGCTTGAAAGCTATAAGGTTGTGATTGCCGAGGTAGTCAAAGAGTATGGACAGAAGGATCTTGGGTTGACTAAAAAAGAAGACAAAACTTAATATAACCAGACAAGTCTATAAATTGATAACAGCCAATTGTTTCAAAACAATTGGCTGTTGCTTTAAGTTAGAATTTTTTGAAACTGGACTGTTCACAACCATTAGACTGCTTATTGCGGCCATGCTGATTAGGACCAATTTTGTATAGGACCTCTTTGCGTAGTTTTCAGATTTCCCATGCCAAACTACCGACCATAAAAAAACCCAGAAATTCTGGGGGATTCAAAGTTGCGTATTAATTAACCCAAAATACTGTTGTTCCGAAAGGGGAATGCAATTCAATTAAGCCTAAACTGAAATATTCTCTCTGATTCAAAGCCCGGTCAACCCGGGCTTTTTTTTATTTCTCTTTTCATAACTTGCAGCATATTGGGATCAACGCTTGCAGCTTATGCAGCAAGGCTTTTAGTAAGTAGTTGAATTGATTGGAATGTTACTTTCAGCTATTGATTGAACCCACAACTGCCCTCGAATGTGGTTCTAAATCTCTTCTCCAGCTGCGGTATAATGCTGGCTTTTACATATTTACATTCACTAAGATGG
>VFQN01007942.1_pt1 | contig 11083 bp, 13 predicted proteins | sample 3512371 | NCBI WGS metagenome assembly VFQN01 (sample SAMN10412370, study PRJNA504923) | tailings metagenome | isolation source: Replicate 2 from Balatoc abandoned mine | place: Philippines: Itogon, Benguet | collected 2017-08-28 | reverse complement strand
CACAACACCGGCAGGGGTCCTAGGCAAGCTTTCTGGGCCTTTCCTAGTGACACCTCGGAGCCGACAAATAATTGCACTTTTTGACAAACCCTCGGACAATTTATTCTTCTAATTGACAAGACCGCTGAGAAATTATTTTTGTCAAAAATTTGTGCCACTACGGTAGCCAGGCAGGACCTACGGTACCCCACCTGCTGAATGGATGTTGCCGACTGAGGGTACCGGTATTGGGACACGGTCAAACGGGCTGAGGGCGTTCCTGAGCTGCTATGTCAAGCTCCAAGTACTGTTCCTGAACAAGTCCAAATGCTGCAGATATGCAGAAGTCAGGAGCTACGGGCTCCTTAGGCTCCCCCGTTCGGCTATGGAGGATGGAAGTGGGAGCTGCGGCCGAGATTGGCCGAGATGCCCAAAACAGCATGTTGCATTGGCGTGGGTCAGCCTGGGGTCACCACCAGGGGAGGGCTGGGGGAGCGGTCGGGTGGATGACAGTCGGCAGGGACCATGTGTGCGTGCCGCAGCGCCTTACTCGCATCAGTCAAATCTATTCAGCGAACTCAAGCACCCTGACAGCAACTACGACTGCAGCACACAGTTGCGGGCCCAGTCGAAAGATGATTCCGTTCCCATCCCCACTCGCTTACTGAACGGGCAGGAGCCATCAGCGGGCTCCAAAAATGCTCCGTGCGCACTGGCTCAGCCTTCGGCATAAACGAGATATATTCCTTCCATTGTACACAGGTAGCAGTAACAGGCCACCACATATGGGGCCGTGCACACCCATGCTTGATGTTGGCAGCGTGCTGGCAGCGTGCCACACGCATCACGCATTGTTACCTACAGCGATGCTAACCCACTGAGTACCTTTTCCGCAACACAGCTGTTGACAACACAAGCAAGCCATTATTCCGGTACCGTCCGTGCTTCCGGCACGGCAGACGGCACGGTATGAAAGCGCACGTGCTGCTGCATTACGGTATTGCTATAGCCACCATGCCATGCGGCCGAGAACCGACAACGCCTAGGACTGCAGGTCCTGCACAAGTAGCAGCGGTGTTACTGCACAAACACACGTATGTCGCATACCGTACGCAAGCGCAGGTGTAGCGGTGCGACACGCACCGTTGTCAAGGTGTGAGCAGGGTCCCGCCAAGCAGCTGCCATGATGCACATCCCCGTAGGTTAACAGTACCGGCACGTACAGGACGGTTAAAACGCAATTTACTTAACTGTCGCACCTACAAATTCCCTAACCCACCGTTGGCCAGAAGCGCTGTTTGCTACCCAGTTAGGCAAGTCACCGAGCCGGCGCACGTGGTGCGGGACTCCCCACCCGCCGACTTTCAGCCCAAAAGACTCTGCGGCAACAGCTCGCGCTCCCAGACCCGCACCGTGAACCACCTAATCGTCCGGAAACTCTGCCAGCCAGCGGTCCTGCATCCACTGCACCACCTCATCGCAACAGTAGTGTACCGCGGCCTCAACGAATTCGAGTGGGCTGATAGCGCGACAGCCCAGCGACTCGAGGCACTGCAGCATGGCCATGTCGCCCTGCTTGCCAGCCACGATGTACGGCGCCTTCCACTCCCCCATTCGGTCGACCTCCTGCTTGCAGGGGAGAGGGGCCAACATGCATGGGGGTTTACGCAGCACGGGAGGCGACGTGCTTCAACTAACAGTTTCGGCTGTGCTGGGCAGGGCGTCCAACTACAGCCGCAAAATGGGTTACCTGCAGCAGCCCCAAGGATGCTATAACGCCCGGTTGCAGATCCATGTGCACCCTTTCTGCATGATGTGTCGTTGTTGCGTGATGCCTTTGCTCAAGCAGCAACATGGACAGCACTCACTTGGCACCTGCCCTCTCTGCCCCTGGTGCCTGTCGTTGGTCACTGCTGTGCATGGGATCCCTGCTGCTGGGAGACTATCACACCACATGGCGCATTGCCCCGGCGTGCCCACCCCAGGCAAAGACACGGACATTCGTTGTACGACACACCAGACTAACCTCATGAATGTTAAAGCCCTGCTGCTCAACCATCCACTGCACCAGCTCCTGGTTGCCGGACTTGACCGCGGAGCACAGCTGGCCAGTGGCCCAAGGAACCCCCAGCGCCCGCAGCCAGCGCACCAGCTCCAGGCTGCCAGACCCACACGCTCCGTCCATCAGCGCTCCCATGCTGGGCAGGTCCATCTCCGTGGCAAGCCCAGTCGCCTGCCCTTGCCCAGCCTGGCTGCGCTCTGAGCCTGTTGCCCAACCAGCAACCCCAATCTGAACTGCCCCGTCCGCCCCAATCTCCAGGTCACGCCCCTGCCCCTGCCCCTGCCTCAAGTTGCCGGACCCGCTGGCGCCCTCGTCTCCAGTCGAGCTGCTAGCTGCTGCCCCTGCCGCCGCCACCGCCGCCTCCTTCTCTTTCTGCTCCCGCATCACCCCCATTGCCCACTGCACCACGTCCACCCGGCCCGTGCTGCCCGCCGCCCTTCCCAGCTCGCCCAATGCCACGGGCAGTCCCTTGCTGTGCAGCTCCCTCGCAATGCTCAGGTGCCCTTTTTCCACCGCCAAGTTCACCAGCGCCGTGGCAAACACCCCCCACTCACGATCTGGCTCCTGGCCCGCACCCGCACCCGCAATCCGCATTGCGCCCACCAGCTCCTCCCGGCCCCCCTCCACTGCAGCCCCCAGCAGCTGCCGGCAGTCCTGCAGCCCGAACCCCCGCGCCGCCAGCCAGTTTAGCCGCTGCACGGCGTCAGGGAGCGCCGCAAAGTCCCGCGCGGAGTGGCGGTCCAAGGTGCGTATGGGGGCGTGGCCTTGCTCCTGCAGGAGCCAGGTGACCTTGTCCTGCCAGTCAGGTCTGGGGCTGGTCACAGCGCCTGCCGTGATTGCGGCGTGCTGACTGGCTGTTAGGGTCCCGCTGCTGCCCGCGCACTCCTGGACCATTCCTTGCAGCACCGCCAAGGGGCAGCCGTGCGCGACAGCGGGCAGGTCCGCTGGCTTGGCGGCATGCTTGCCCTTCAGCTTCCGCATGAGCTCCAGGTGCCCAGAGTACGCAGCGTTGGCCCACCAGCGCTCCTGCAAACCCTCGGGCATACCGACGCTTCCAGCATTTGCGTAAGGCATGCTGCTGGCGCTTTGGTACTGCAGCCACTTCAACAACACCTCCTCCTGCCCAGCCCTGGCCGCCAGCCGCCCAGTGTAATGATAGTTTAGGGAAAAGCCAGCTCTGTACAACCGTTTGCACAGGCTCGTGTGGCCATTCTCAGCCGCAACTGCCAGCACCCAGGCCCCCATGTCGCGCAGAGCGCAGTCGCCCTCCAGTAACCAGGAGCACACGTCTCTGTGGCCTGTGCTCGCTGCAGCACGTAAGATGTCTTCGTTGGGAAGGCAGCCCGTGGAGTGGGACAGCTGCTCAAGCGCATCAACATCTCCGTTGCGAGCAGCTTCCACTAACACTTGCACGCGCTGCTTATAGGTCAGAACGCAGCACGAGCCCTGCTTTCCCCATCGGCCCACGAGAGCATGAACCGGCACCGCGGGCCGGCTGTTGCCGACGGAGACGGTCAGCAGCTCCTTTGAGCTGATGTCCCGAGCAAGCGCCTTGCAGACTGGGCGCAGGTTGTAAGCAGCTTCGCCTGGCGGCAGCAACCTAGCAATGTGGTTCAGTGGCTGATCCGGTAGGCGAAGCAGAAAGGAGTCCCTGTTTTCGGCTCGGCTACGAAGGCTCATTCCCGCTCGGTCTTGCTTGTCGCGGTCTAGGGACGCCGTAGCGAGCAAGGTAAAAGACGTAAATTAAGGAATGATGCTACTTAATTGATTTTACCAGGGGTCCACCTGCACGTCTGGTTTCGGGGCTGAGGTTCGGGGCGGTGCAGGCTGCCGGTCCGCATGCTATCCGTTGTTGCATGGCCTAAACATTGAATGAGTGCAACATGAAAACCCATCAGGCGACCATGAGATCCAGTAATTCCCCTTCCCTGCACTCGGCAAGCAGCGTCGGTAGCATCCGTACGAATGCCCTCCAGTGGTAACAACACTGAGAGCAGCAGTAGCAGGAGCAGTGCTGGGGATAATGGAGCGAACAACACAGAAACTGGGAAGGCACCTCGCTTGTGGGGCCAGCTGGCTCCATTGGCAGTTCGTGGTCACTGCGCAGGGTACGTCCACACCCCTGCTCTTCATCCGCACCCTCTACCTCCCCTGCCCTCCACAGCTCTACCAGCAATAACTCACCAACCAGCCCTATCCCATCCTGGCATCCTGCTCCCCGACCACTACCAACCACCCTGGTCCTCCGGGGCTTCGGCACCCTTGGTCCACAGTCCATGCAGGTCCACGCCACCCGTAACGTACACGCCGGCCCTGCAGGACAGCTATGAACCTACGAGGACCCAACCACGACTTCCTTTATGCAGCCACCCGCTGCTGCCTCACCTGCTGCACCCCCTACCCCATCCTCCACAACCACCCGCAGCCGTACCACCCTCCGCTCTCGCACCCCCACCCCGACCTCCTCACCGCCGCTCTGCTGCTGCTGCTCCCCCAACGCCCCCAACTTGTCCACCAGCTCCGCCATCCCCACCTCCCTTAGCCCACCATAACCATACCTCAGCCCCCACAGCTGCTCCTCTGGGTGCTGCACCCACACGCCCCTCAGTGTTAACCCACACAGCTGCGGCAGCTGCAGCACCGCCGCTGGCAGCTGGAACGGCTGCCCCGCCTCCACCCGCACCTCCACCTCGCTTAACCCACTCAGCTGCGCCACCGCCGGATGCAGCAGCAGCCACTCCGGCCCCGCCAGCCGCCGCAGGTACGGCAGGTGCCGCGCCGCCAACGCCGCCAGCAGCCCGCCTGCCGTACCGTCCACGGCAATGTCGGACACGTGGGGTGCCCGGCCATGCGGCGGCAGCCATACCGAGCCATCCAGCTTCAACGACTCAAGGGACGGGAACAGCGCAGCGAGCGACGCCCCGAACCCCGGATCCGGCCGTATGCTACGCAGTCCGTCGTAGTACGAGCACGCAGCGTACTGTACGGCACGTGGGGTGTTATCATGCTGTACGGCGCACACGTGGCAGCCCATGCAGAAGCTGCCGCCGGCGTCAAAGGGGCCCTGACACGTGCCACGTGCCGAGGTGAGCTCCGCGTTGACACGTGCCCAGCCGGCGGCTAGGGCTTGGTCGGCTCGGAGGGAGGCCAGGCGGGGGCTGGCCTCGAAGGTGAGGGTGAGGGAGGTGACTTGGGGCAGGGTGAGGTGCAGGGAGCGGGCTGCCTCGGTGAAGGGGGCGCACAGCAGCGCGGTGGGGTCGCGGCAGGGGTCGACTGCGGGTGCGCAGAGGGCGGGGCAAGGAAGGGGCAGTGTCTGGGGGTTAGGGGCAACGATGCGAAAGGGGAAAAGGGTGTGGGCATTTGGGGCATGATGGCCACGCACTCACAGCACACTTGAGTCGGTGGGTCATAGCTGGGTGGAGTCGCGGCAGGGATCGACTGCGGGTGGGTAGAGGGCGGGGCAAGGAAAGCGCAGTATGTACGGTAAGGGTACGGGCGAAAATGCGGAAGGGTAGAAGGGATGGTGTGGGCATAGGCCATAGGGGGCATGCTGGCCACGCACTCACGCAAAGGGTCGGTGGGTCAGCTGGTCATCGGCCCGCGCAGGAGGGACACACGGAACACGCACAGACCCTGGCACTAAGCAGCTGGAAACTAAATATGCGAGTACGTTTCTGTCTTTGTGGTTGGAAGCTGGCTGGTTGAGAACAGCGCACCCACCGAGGGCGTGCAGCGTCAGCTCCCTGCAGCAAGGCCGCCTGGTCGCGACAGCCCGCAGCACCCCCTGCACCGCCTCACGCCATGACCTGCACCTTTTGCTGCCGCTGCTAGCACCACCTCTTTCCTTGATCAGGCTGCTGCGGCCGCTTGGGCCCGACGGGAGCAGCTGCTGCCCCAAGCCAGTGCCAGCCCCGTCGCGCGCGTCGTTGGTCGCGGCGTACGCCTTCGCCGGCCCTGCTGCTGTCGCCCAAGATGACGTAGACGCATCAGGAATGCTACGAGCTGGGCCGTGTTGCCGCTGCTGTTGCTGTTGGTAGTCTGCCTGGTCCCATACAAGCCGGCAGGGTGTGGGCATGAAGGGGTCCACTAACTGGTCCCGGGCGGCCCGGCAAGTGAGCCGTAGAGCTGCCAGCGGGTGCGGATGCGCCTCAATTATGCCGTACACATCGGTAGCCGTACTGCGGGAGCGGTTGCTGCTGTCGTTCACATGGCTCTGGGGAGGAAGGTGCTGGCTGGGCTGGGGGTGGGGATGCGGGAGCAGGAGGAGGGAGCTCACGAAGCGCGAACGGGCGTCGGGTCGGAGGTCGCACAGGGCGTGTAGTAAGGAGCGGTTGGCCGGGGCGGGGCGGGGTTGAGGGAAGGGGAGAGGGGCAGCTGCGTGGTTGCGGTGGGGGGCAGGGGGAGGGGCAGGGTGGCGCTCCGGAGGAGCAGCTGCTCCAAGCTTGGACATGCGGCTAACAGCTGACGACCCTAGGCTAGGTAGTAGCAGCTGTGATGCTCTCAGTGCTGTTATGTTCAATGTAGAATGCGGTATATAGTACGTATACATTGTATGCGGTGATGAGCGCGCATGGTTCCTGAAAACAATCTGCGCCGAACCGTACGGCGTCGACCTGGCCAGGGGAGACCCTCCCCTGGACCCTGCCTCGTGCTCCCTCTGCCGTGCAGCTTGGCACGTGGCAATCAGCAGCAGCCGGCGAGGCGTGGTGCCTGGTCCCCGCTTCTCGCCCTTTATCGGCTTGCAAACTGCTTGCAACTCGTATTGCAGTGCGCTAATAAAATACAACGTGCCAGGCCTACTGGCCGGCGGCCTTAACAGCAGCCTGTGCAGCGCAACGTCATTGCCGGTTCAGCGTTAATCAGGGAACGACGCCTTTGACAGGCAGCGGCGAATAAGGAGGCGGGGGGCGCGGGGCAGGGGTTGCGGTCAAGGGCGGGTCAAGGAAGCAATTGCCAGTCAGGGGTGACAGGGGGTGACGAGCAGGTGGCGAGCGGGACACGGCCACGAGGCACAAGGTCCATTGCTGTCGGCGCAGGTGCACCTTTATCCTGCTTTATACGTGAAACTAGGTAATCAACGAGACACTGGCGCTATCAACTATTTGCGCAAAACAGCGCAGAGAGTGTGATGGGCTCCATGTGACACTGGCACGCACTATGGCACAGTCCAAGAGAGGCCACCGGACCGACTGCAGGCGCTGCAGGCCACTGGAGCCGGCCACTGGAGCTTCAAAAGCACAGGACCCTGCAGCAGGCCGGCAGGCCCCATCTGGCCCCATGGGCCGGGTGGTGCCTGCCAGGCCCAGGCCATGTGGCCTGGGGGCGCTGCATGGCGACAAGAACGCCGGCCGGCGTGCTTTCAGTCGCGTTTGTCCGTGTGGCTGCCTGACTGGTGCCACGGTAAGCTCGTTTAGACCGACTGCAATAGAACGTGGCGATTAAGGAGCGTGGCCAGGTAGGTCGGATGTGCAGTGCAGAAGCATGCGGGCGAGCAAGGACAAGGGGATGCCGGGAATGCAGCCCTGGAGCCCATTCTCAGAGCTGTGCATGGAGCTGTGCGCAGCTGTTCGCCCGCTAGCGAGCAGTCCGCTGTTAGGCACGTGCACGCTCCGGTGGGCAACAGAGTCAAATTTGTGGATCCCGTTCAGCGGGCACAGCAGCGAGCGTGTTCGCATACAAGCACTGTAGTTGCTCGGAGGCTGGGGGTGGCTTGTGCAACTGCTCGGTTGCTAATGCGACCGCGCGCGCAGCTCCAGGTACTCTTGGTCTATCCAAGGAGAAAGTCTCCCTATGTCTTACTGGGCTTGTCCGAAATAGGCTTAATTTGTAAGGGCAAATGATATGGAACATGGCAAACCCACGTCGGCCTTCTTGTATACGTTGGAGGTCGGGACTGCTACTGCCGCGGGCAAGCAATCTTGCCAAGCAAGCAAAGCTGAACCTCCACATGGCTTGCAGCACTCAAGCCACTTGTAGTAATGTTATGCAGAGAGCGTGTTGCCCTGCTAGTCGCTCTTGCCTTTCTCGCTCAGAATGCGCTTAGCCTTTCGTCAGACCTGAACCAAATCTTGCTCTCCCGATTTGGGCGTGATGCTACCGGTAACAGTAGCATAAAATCTCTTACATGGCTCACGAATGCAACTGTGGGGGAGCTTGGCGCGGTGCCCTTTGGCGCGCCATGGGTTACCGCCCTGCAAAGCGACGCTGTCGTCACGGTGCTGGAGCACCTTCTTAAAGTTATTCCAAACGAGTATGAACACCTAGCATCAAGCGGCCGGCCACCGGTGGACGTTGCAGCTCAGGCGTTCAGCCGAACGGTAGAACTCGGTAGGCTACACGCACACACCCGACATGCTGTGTGCAATCTGCTACCTGGCCTCTACAGGGCACTCATCATTTCATCCGTACCTAGCAGTCCTACTCAACGGCACCTGCCCCACCAAGTGTACACACACCCCACGCTACACTCCCCTTCACTCCGCTACTAATGCTACCTCTCCCCCAAACACACCGGTACCGCTGCAGCCAAGTACATCGCCTACCCTCCGCCGGGAAACGCCGATCCCCTTTACCTGGAGCAGCAACTGGACCAACTCCAGTCGCTCACAGACCGCCTACCCCGCGACCACAACTGGCCCGTGGCCCGCCGCTTAGTCACCGCCGCCCTGGTGCTGTACCGCATGCGGTACGGCCCCCTGGGCCCAGGTGCCGCACAGCGCGCGACACGGCTGCTGCTGTCGTACTACGAGCTGCACAGGGACGCGGCCAAGGCCAAGCGTGTCATGGAGTTCCTGCATGTGCGTGCCGTGCACAGGTGCTGCGTGTGGGTTAACGGTCGCGGCGGGGTGCGTGTGGGTTAATGGTCGTATGCAGCCACTCCATCGCGGGCTGCCCCTGCACCCCTTTCACACGCCGCCACTGGCCCCTCGTGCTTCGTGTGCACGTACCACCACCACCACGGCCCTTTTCTTCAGGTGTTCAAGGCGTGCGGCACGACGTTCTGCCAATGTGGGTAAGCAAGCAAGGGTGTATGTGGGGTAACACACCCGCCCTGACCCCCCACTGCAGGTGTCCAAGGCGGGCGGCACGTCGTTCTGCCAGCGGGCCGCCACCAACGGCTGCCGTACACAGGAATTCGGTTACGCCCGAGGCAACTGCCTCATATGGGCCTTCGAGGACAGGGTGGGTTGCTAGGTTCGAGGATAGGGACAACGGGGTCACCCATGCGCAAGAGCCAGGTTGCATGTGCGAACCCACGCTCGGCCCCACCGGTGCCACTCCGGGTGGTGCTGACCGGCGGTGAGAGCTCTGTGCTGTGTATGCGACAGCAGTTATGCTGGTATCAATGTGCTCCCTATCGCGGCGTGACAGAGCTACACAGTCCTTGTTGCTCGTGCTATGCCTCTGTAACGCCATGTAATTTACAGTCCCCTGGCAGTGCTCCGCTCTTGCCTACCAAATCGAACTCGCAACCGCCCGCAACCACCGACCATCTTTCTCCCCAACAGCCCAGCTGGATCAGCGTTCAGCGCGCGGTACCACACCTTCCTCCGCGCCCGCGGTGTACCCCTTTTTCCCACCTTAACGGACACGCAATCGCTCGCAACCACCAGCCTACTGAGTACTGAGACCCACTCGTTTCCCCCCACAGCCCCGCTGGATGAGCGAGCGGTACCATGCCTCCCTCCGCCGTCCGCCCCCGCGGTGTGCCTCTTTCTCCCTTCCCAACCAACTCGCAACCGCCCGCAACCACCAACCTACTGACCCACTCCTCTCCCCTCACAGCCCCGCTGGATCAGCGAGCGGTACCACGCCTCCCTCCGCCCCCGCGGTGTGTCCACGCACTGCGACAAGACGCCCTTCCGTTGGGAGGCGACGCGCAGCGGCTCGGGGCGCAACTGCGTGCAGCGGCGGGCGCTGATGCTGCGAAAGAACTGGACCATGTACGCCAATGAGGTGCGTACGGGTGTGTGCTGGTAGTGATGGTGGGGTGGCTGGATGCAATTGCGCAACTGCTTGCAGCACCGGGCGCTGACGCTGCGCAAATGTTGGACCATATATTCCGACGCGGTCCGTGTTTCGGTGTGTGTGCACGTGGGGGCCCGTGTGGGTTAATTTCGGTGCGTATGGGTGTGGGGCGAGGAGGAACTGGACCATGTACGCCAACGAGGTGGGTGGGTAACGAAATGACAGCAGCCTGGCTTGGGGCTTGGGGCATGGAGGGGCCCCTTGACGTACCGGTACCGTATGCATGGAGGCAGTACATGCTGGGTCCATGCTTCCATTGCAACCTGCTTTGGGCCTATCCCTGCTGAGGGGCATGTTGTTGAGGAAGCGAACCAGCTGCAACATAGCACCTACCGCATCGTCACTGCCCCGTGCGCCCTCCTCCCGCTTATTACGAGTACAGTGTACGACACACGAACACCTCCTTGCTCGCCCCGCGCGCTGCAGTACACGGCGTACGGCGGGGAGCAGGACCCCCGCCAGTCGCACTTTTGCCACTCGCGCATGCTGACGGTGGTGCAGGTACGTGTGTACGGGTGTACTGCGTGCGTTTTCGGTTTGTTCGTCAACTCTCCACTGCGGGAGCAGCATGCATGCAGACGGTGGTGCAGGTGGGGTGCACGTGCCGTGTGCACATTGCGTTGCGTGCGTTTCCTGACAGGCGGGTGGCATGGCACGATTGGCGTGTAGTGCGAGTGCAAGGGCACAGTACCGTGTTGTACTGTGGGGCTATCTGCGCAGGCGAGCTGGTAGGCAGGTGGGGTCAGGTGGGGTATTAGGGGGGCGCGGTTGACTGGCGCAGCGTGCATCGGGGCTCATGTAATCCTCGTGCGCTTGGTCACAGGCTTCTGGTTGAGCGACCGGTTTCACGCGATTGTCGCTACCAGGTGCTGGTGTCGGCGGACCGGTGCCGATATCCGGTACGCAGAGTATCGAAGCTTGATGGGGGGGGGGGGGGGGGAGTGGCTTGGCCCAATGGAATCTTAAAATCCCCCCTTTTTTTTACTTTTGGGATACTCCCCGGTTCCCGGATAA
>VFQN01007941.1_pt1 | contig 11088 bp, 9 predicted proteins | sample 3512371 | NCBI WGS metagenome assembly VFQN01 (sample SAMN10412370, study PRJNA504923) | tailings metagenome | isolation source: Replicate 2 from Balatoc abandoned mine | place: Philippines: Itogon, Benguet | collected 2017-08-28 | reverse complement strand
TGAATGATCCAAAAATGGCTGCTGAAAGTAATTTATCAACAAGCAATAACTCTACTAGCACTAATCCAAGAAAGAAAAAAGATAGTAATCCGAATAATGTTCCTTCCAGTTCAATGTTAGCTGGATTGAATAGTCCGAATACCCATGGTTTACCTCCTTCGATTAGCTTTATGTCATCACCTGGAGGTGATAATTCTATTCCAACGCCAACCCCTGTGATGGCAAATATTATTCCTTCAGGTCCTAGAATTTCTGATTGGTGTTTCACTGGAACATTAGAAAGTTCACCTCCTATGGTCAAATCAAGAGAATTATATGAGAATGTTCGATTATTAGGTAGAGGAGCATTTGGTGAAGTCAATCTTGTGAAAAATATTGAAGATAACAAACTGTAAGTTATTTTTTCCCTCCCTTTCTCTTCTTTTTTCGTGATTTCTTGGGTGCTTTTGTGCATAGATTTGCTATTAAAACGATTCTTTGTCCAAAAGATAGTGAATTAGGTAATATCTTACGTGAAATACGTTTTCTTCGTGCAAATCGTCATCCATGTATTATTGATGTTCATGATGCTTTTATTACATCTAATCCACGTATTGTTCATATTGTCATGCATTATTGTGAATCAGGAACACTAGCATCGGTGATCTCATCGGCAAGAAAGAATCGAACTTATTTGCCTGAAACACAAGTATTAAAATGGTTTATACAATTAGCTTTAGCTTTAAATTTTCTTCATGCGAATCATACATTACATCGTGATTTAAAGCCAATGAATGTCATGTTAACAGAAGGTGGTGATCTTTTAAAAGTAGCTGATTTTGGTTTAGCAGTTGATATCGAAACTGGCGAAGACTGTCATTCAGAAGAGGTAAATCCGCTGTTAATAACATCTCTGCATTTTTCTGACGATTCTTCTGCATTTAGGCTGGAACACCTTATTATACTGCACCAGAGATGATCCAACGAGAAAATTATTCATATCCAGCGGATTGTTGGTCGTTTGGCATCATTTTATATCAACTTCTCACACTTGATCGACCTTTTGAAGGATCATCGACAGCTGAATTAGTCAAATCTATTCTTACCAGTGAACCATCACCAATCACAGCAGGTCATTACTCCGATGAAATCAAGTAAGTTTTCTCTTAAATTCCTTTTTGGACTTTTGTAATAGATTCCTTCTGCTTAATAGGGCAATATCTCTTGGATTATTACGAAAAAATCCTGCTGAACGACTATCAACAAATAATTTAGTCACTGATTCATGGTTAATGCCAAAAGTGTTAAATTTCCCTCAACAATATCGACCAAAATATCTTGAAGAAAGAATTCGAAGAAGCCATGTCAAACAATTAGAAAGTCAAATTGAATTAATTCAACTAAATAATACAAATTTAACAAATGAACGACTACGATTGGAACGAGCAAACACAAGTCAATCAGGAGGATTTGGTAATTCTGCTTTCTCAAGAGAGACTTCATTCTCCAACAAGAGTGGGAATGATAATAATTCGAAAGATAATTCAACAAATAATAGTACTATTGGTGCGACATTACAAGGAATGGATCATTTACCATTAGATGTTTTACCAACGTTATTAGAAACATTAGGAGGATCAATTTCAACTTCAGAAAAAGTTACGATTAATCATAAATCATTTATAATTGATGATGAAAGTATAATACAAACCTTAAATGCTCAACAAATGTCAATGGCAACAGAGCATCATCAAAATCAATTATTAACAAATGGAACATCTGATCATACTTCATCACATCCAAATATTTCCCCCATCAAACAAGCTAAGGCTGATATTAATATTGTTGATGGAGTATTTGGAAATGAAAAATTTATTTCTATTGATGTCAAAATTACTCCAAAAGCAACAAGTCGTGATTTAGGAGATGATTTAAGTGATGAATTAGAAGGAGGTAGCACAAAAATGAAAAGTTCTCATCATCCTCATGCGCCTGTTTTAGAATTGCATTATAGCACTGAGATTAAGTTACCAAATGGTGCGAATCCAGATATTCTAGGACACCATCACCACCATCATCATCATCACCATACCCTCGGCAGTTCAGCGAGTAGGAAAGTGCATGTAATAGCCCCGGATGATCACATGGTGCCATCTGATAGCCACCACAATCCCCAAGTCCTCCTCGATAGTATTGCGGGAACAATTCAAGGTGGGGCTGGGGAACAGAAACAAAATTTTATTGAAGAAAGAGAGGAAGAAGAGGAGTTAGAAGGGCGAGACAAGCTTAAAACTTTAGTTTCTCGAAGTCGATCGAACGATATTCTCGATGAAGATGGAAGAAACATGGCGATTGTCAGACAAAAGAGCACTTCACTAATTAACGGGAAAATTCTGAATTCCAGTGTTGAAGAGATTCTAACGCATGTTGATAATTTAGACATTGATCGCTTGCAAATGGATCAATTTCAACGAATGACTGATACAATAGAAAATGTATTGCATCATTCGGAAGAACTATTATCGGAAAAGCGATCTTCAAGCCAGAAAAGGCCTCCGTTCAGCTCTAGAGAAGGGAGTGTGGGTGGAAATATCCACGGAATGGAGGAAGGAGGTGTGAGTGAGAAGAAAGAAACATCGAATACTTCTTCAAGCTTCTCTTTATCTTCTCCAAAGAATGTAACTGGTGGAAGAATCGGAAAGCACATTGCTGAAGCAATAGAGAATGATCATGAGTTTGAGAAGCAATTAAATCACGTCGAAAGCAATTAAATCGGCGTTGGGAATCTCTCTTTATGATGAAAACAATTTCTTTCATAACTCCAAAAATGCTTCGTTTTTTTTCTTCGTACTGTGTTGAGTCTCCTTTAGTTCCCTCTCTGTATACTATCATTCTCCCCTTTGATGGTGGCAAGTTTTATCTCGTTGGAATTAATGACGCTGACGATTTATCTATGTTCTTTTTCAAATTTTTTATAGTTAAACTATTTCTTCTGGCTGAATTTTTGTGCGTTTCCTCTACTACAAGTTGTGTCTGTGTGTGCGTGTGCGTTGTTGTCAGTGTCTTTTAAATGATGAAGATGTTAAAAGAAGAGAAGACCAAGTTTATATGTGCGGCAAATTCTTTTACATCAGAGCAAGAGATGAAGCAATCGAAATTTTGAATCTGTAACAAAAGAATTCATAAAATTCATCTATTGGCAATCAATTCGAATGATCAAGAATAGAAGTCGAGTGTTGACTCTTACACCTCAACGTAATCAGAAAGAACGGGGTAATTATTGTTATTTATTTAAACCTACCAACTTCTACGGCATTTATTTCTTCCTGCAGCTTTCTTCCTTTTTCTTTTTGTTTTGTTTTTTTTCTCTGTTCGGCACTAAGATTTCATCCTTCCTAGGGTTTTCCTCCTTGGAAATGATACGATCTCAACTTCGTTTCATCTCCATGATTTGAATCAACCTCCCTCCTTGTTTCTTTTGGCTCTTTCTCTTCCATAAAATGGAGTTTATGTCGTAATTATAAAGTCGTTGTTTATTTTCCTAACATCCTATTCATGTTGGTTGAAATGCCCAACATTTTGCATAACATTGTAAAATCTACTACTTCCTTTGCCTGCTGTGATGATGTAATAAACCTAAACCATTTTAATCCAAAAAGTTTGTATTTCACCATCTTATCACGAGTAGGAGTCTCTCGTTACACTGGGATTTCTCGCGATGTAATTGACTTTCTCAAGTTAGAGGTTGTTTGAGGAAAAGTTTGACAGCAAGTTGAATCATTCATAAGACATCTTTTTCGCTGCTGTAATACCAAATTGAACAAAGAAATAAACGTTTGACGGAGTGACGATGGAAGAGGAGCTTGAAATCTTTCGTTTACTCGAACAATTAACGAAAGAGAGAGAAGAGTTTATTCGTACAAGACAACAATTTCTACCAAGAAATGTTCCAGTGAAAAGAAAAGAATTTCAAAATAATAAAGCAGTTAAATCTGATTTAAAGAAATCTAATGCATTTGTGAAAAAAATTAAATCTATTAATACTGAAGGAATTCAGCAATGTATACGTGATACTGACACACTCAATTTAACCCTTTACATCTCTGAAATTGTCTCTGCGATCCTTGCGACGACCTACAAGGCAACTGATGTTAGTCATATGGTGAAATTGTGTCTTTCATTGCATACGAAATATGATGAATTTACCGAACCTTTGATCACTGGCTTGAAAACCACTTTACTCGCTGGTCAAGGTGGTGCTATATCAGAGGATGCTGCTGCTGGTGAAGGAAGTAGCGCAGGTGAAGTAGGAAAGAAGAGAAGAATACAGATTCGTTTTGCTATTGAGTTATATCAAGCAGGATTGTTTAATGATGATGAATTCTTTCTTAACCTTCTTCGTCAGCTTCTTGGCAAAGCCTCTGCAATTTCTTCTTCTAAAGGGTAAGTTTAATGATTTTTATATTTCTTTCCATTTATAAATTAATTTTTTCAAGTAGTGCCGCTGCAACTCCTGTCACAGCAAGCGCATCTTCCGGAAAAGGAGGTGGAATGATTGATCTTCAAGGATTAAGCACCTTTGTAAAGTATGGATCTGAAATTTTATTCGGATTTATCCCAAGAAAGCTATTAGATCTTGCTAAGAAGGTCGGGAAGCCGGCGAATGAACTTCCAGTAAAGATCCTTGCCTCAGCAAAGAACTCAACAGAAATGAAAACATTATTACTTGATACCTATCAAATGATTTCAAATGATTTAATTGAAGCTCATAAACAATATCGTATTAAAGAACATAAATTTGAGAAAGATCGATTAATTCATGGAAGTTTATCAGAACAAAAACAACAAGAATTAGAAAATAGTAAAAAATTATATGAAAAACTTCTTTCTGTCATTACAACCCTCTCTGAATGTACTGGAGAGAATATTCCTGAGCTCAAGGTTCGTCGATTGATTTGATTCTGTGCCTTTTTGATGTTCTTAATCGTTCCCTCTTGAAATAGATTGAGAAATTCGAAGAGGAAGGTGGCGGTGGTATCACTGTGTGGGAAGGAAATTCTGGTAACAATGCTGCTGATGATGCTGCAGGAAATGCTGGATTATTTGAAGATTCTGAAACAAGAGCATTTTATGAAGATCTTCCTGACCTTCTTTCTCTTGTTCCTCTTAGTATTTTAGGATTTTCCCACGAACAGGTGAGTTTCTTACATATTTTTCTCTGACCTGTTAAAGTTACCTTCATTTTTTAGGCAGCAGCGTTGCAAGAAGAATGGGCGGCAAAGGAGAAACAGACTTCTGAGGAAGATAATGAGAATATTCTGCCAGAACAAATGAGTAAAATGGAACAAGAGATCGAAGCAGTGGGAATTCAAGGTAAATTTATCCTGCCTCTCAAATTTCTTTGAAATTCATTAGTTTTCATCCTTTTAGACGACGGAAATGATGATCTTGCTGAAGTTGAGAACGATAATGATGCTACCGATGAAGGAAAAAGTGAAGCAGGTGGTCTTGGAGGAATTTCCAGTAAATCTAATACTTCTCTTAACTCATTGGCAGTTGATGAGAGTGGTGCATCCTCTACCAATGCAGCAAAATTACAAGAATTACTGTCAGTAAAGATCCTTGAATGCAATACAAAGCAAAAAGCTGATGATTTTACTGTTAGCTTCTGTTATATTAGCAATAACTCTAAAGCAGCAAGAAAACGATTAGCTCAAGTGATTGCAAAGATTCCACGTCAAAGAGCTGATTTAGCACCATTTTATGGTCGAATTATTGCATCATTACATCGTTTATACTCTGATATTTTACCAATTGTGATTGAATTATTAAGAAAAGAGTTCTATGGTATTATTAAGACCAAGAAACAAACATTTAATATTGATCATAAAGTGAAAAATATTCGTTTAACTTGTGAATTAATGAAATTTCGTATTATTCCACCAATTATTATCTTTCGTATGTATAAAACATTATTATATGATCTTTCACCGCATCATATTGAATTATTAGCAGTTGGGCTTGAAACATGTGGTCGTTTCTTATATCAATTACGATATACTCGTGAGACAATGGAAGAAATTCTTGATACAATGATGCGACTTCGATATGCAAAACGAATTGATCTTTATCAACAAACAGTCTTAGAAAGTGCTTATTTTGCTGTTAAACCACCTGAAAAACAGCCTGCTGCTGCACGAAAGAAGGAAAGATCATTACTTGAACAGTATGTCAGATATCTGATTCTTGATACATTAGATACTGCAGATGCTTCTACTTCCTCTGAAATGACTGTTGATGTCACCATTAAAGCTCTTCGTCGTCTTCCATGGAATCAAATTAAGGAAATTCCATTAGATGTTTATATTACTAAAGCTGCCATGAAACTTGCACGTTATAAATACACGTCAATCCCGAATCTTGCTGATTGTTTAAGTGGTATAGCAAAACATTATCCAAATGTATTAACACGTTTATTAGATACATGCTTAGAAGAAATTCAAAGAGCTATAGAAATTCCATATAAACGTGATATCCAAAGAATTATTGGTTATACGAAATTAATTGGTGAATTATATAATTTTACTGCGATTCCATCTACTTTAATCTTTGATTTATTGTTTCATTTAATCCATTACGGTCATTTTAATCTCCAACAATATTTAGCTGATCCAGCTGTTGGTATTGCGATCTCAGAGGCTCATAGCGCTGGTACGGTGTTTATTCCAGGACAACACTTCATCCCCGCTGGTTTAACTCATACAACATTACCATTCACTTCAACAATATTAATGAAATATTATGATCCGAAGACAATTATCACAGAAATGGATTTACCAAATGATTTATTTCGTACACAAATTATTTGTGAATTATTAAATACGTGTGGTATTTATTATGTACGTGGACATTTAAAAGAAAAATTACATAAATTTTTCATTTATTTTCAACGTTATTTATTAACAAAGCAATTAATACCATTACATATTGAATTTTCTATCTTAGATACTTTTGATTATCTTGAAGAATTAGCAAGAGAAGCATATATTGAAGACCAACAGACCGCGGTTAATGCTGCAGCGGCGGCGGCTGCGGCGAATGTGGGAATTACATCACCACAAGTTGCAAAGAAAGGTCGTGGTAACTTCACCGCACCGGGAACATTGCCTGTTGAACCGGTGATTGCTCCGATTAGCTTCCCTCGTTATGATAATTATGATGAAGTTCAGAAAATCATTGATGTCTTCGAGAAGAATACGTCTAACCACACTAATAACAATGCAAATCAAACTCAGAAGGATGAAGATGAGGAAGAAATGTTATTAGATCGAAGAGAGAAAAAGAATTTCAAACAAAAGGATGACGATGGAAAGAAAGCTGTCGCTGAGAAGAAAAACTCCGAAGATGTTGATGACGGAGACGAGGAAGGCGATGAAGATGAAGAAGATGATGGTGATGGTGAAGAGGATGACGATGACGAAGACGAAGATGGTGATGATAGCGATGATGAAAGCTCTGATGATGACAGTGAAGCAGATGATGACGACGATGATGACGATGATAGTTCTGATGCAGCGGAAGAAGATGAAATTGATGATGAAGAAGAAGAGGAAGAAGCTGCAAAACTTTTAGAAAAATTAAGAATTGTTGAAGAAGATGAAGAATTTGAAAAAGCATTTAAATCAGTTGTTCAGGTAATAAAACATACAAATTCCAAATTTTCCTACAATTTATTTTGTACGAAAATTGTTTACAATTCATAGGAAAGTATGAATTCTGTGAGTGTCAAACATCAAGATGTGAATAAAATGGTGATTCCAGGTTCGTTTCTATTGTTGATTCTCTTTTACCTTGTTTTTTTTTTCTTATTCTTCCTTCATCTGGTAGCTGTTTTGCCGAAACCAAAGAACAATGCTCCAGCAGCAGAGGATGATCAACCAACTGTGACCAATTCACATCACCATCATCAACATCATCATCACAGTGCACCAGCTGCTCCAGCTATGAAATTCAGTTTGCTCTCTCGTGACAACAAAGGAAGAGTCGAGGCGAGACAACTCCTCGTGCCAAAGGATAATCCAATGGCAGTGAAGTTAGCCAAGGCAGAAGAAGAGGCAAGATTAGAGAAACTTCGCATTAAAGAGCGAACCTTGCAATTAAATTCCTTGAATAACGACGATGTAAGCATTTTCTTTTTACCTTCTTCCTTGATTTTCTTCCATTTTTGAATGATTGTTTATTTGATGTGTTTTATAGTATGATTTTGATGATTTACCCGATTCCTCCAAGTATATGGGTTATGGAAATACCTCTACTAACGTTACTACTTCTACGAAGAGTTCAGGTGGCGGTGCTGTGAACTCCACTGTTATTGCAACTGCAACTGCTGGTAGTGGAGGATCCGAGCGAAGCAGTAACAATAGCAGCAGCAAGAGCGATCGCATTGTCACAAATGCTGGGATCATGAATCGTAAGCCAAAGTATCATAATGTTGTTCGTGCAGAGGAAGTTCGTAAAGCGCCTGATACTTTGAATCTTGATGAGTTCTTAGCAGAAGCAAATGCAGCAGAAATCAGAAGAATTACCTCACGAAAGAATAACTAAAACGAAGAGAAAGAAAAGAAGACGTTCCTATTATTTCATTGATTGGATAGTGTTGAATCATTCCCTTTCTCTTTCTTATCGTCGATAATGGATAAATTCCATAGGAGAAATGGCGATAAAGTCAATGACTTACGAGAAAATCCCGGAAAGCAGCTAAGATGAAGATAATTTTAGATGATTGTTGATGCTTTTTTTTTCCATCGATTAACAAATGAATCATCCCTTCTTCATTATTGATATATTTCTCCTCGCTTTTATTGTAGCCTTTCTTCTTTCTAACATTGATTGATTGATTGATTGATTGATAAATATAGCATTTTTCTATGAGCAATTTCTAAATTCTTAAACGATAGTCATTTGTGACAACAGTTTCTGCTTGACATTGTCTAGAAATGATGTCTCTATGATAATGATTTTTCGGCATTGCACTCTTCTCTTCGAGTTTCTTCTTTGTTTCGGGCATTTTTGTTGGATAATCGCAATAAATAAGTAATGCATGCAGCTTCACTCAATATCCTTTTAGCATATCCTCCGATAGATTGGTGAGAGCAAAGGAAATAAATGAAAAGAACAATTTCTATAGAATGGAAAGGGAATAGAGAAGAAGAATAACTTTCTATTCATTAAGCACTTCATTGTAATTCAATTTTCATTATAGTTTACCAATCAAAATATCATCTATTTTTTTTTCTTCTTTTTTATCTATGTTTGTTTTTAGTGTCTTCTCCTTCTTCTTCGTTGTTGTTCTTCTTCTGATCCTTCTTCTTCCTCCCACTCTCCTCTCATGGAATCCTCCTTCCGTTCCTCCACGATAGGTTGATTATTACTATTCACTGGTAAAGTAAAATATTCCTCATTCCAATAGAATTTCCCATCACCATCAGTAATTTGAGTAATTCTAAAGAACTCCTCAAAGTTCTCCGTTAATGATGAACGACAATGACCACCAGAGGTTCTAATCTTTAAAGTATGTGGTAATACCTTCGATGATACCTTTGCATCACGAATATAGAAAGTTAAATCTTTTGTAATCATTGATGGATGTTTTCCAGGTGTTTTCGCAATTTCTAATATATCATTTAATACTTGTAAAGAAGTTGTATTCACATCAAAATATTCAGGATGAGAATGTTTAATTAAATCAGGATGTGATCTTTTTAAAAATTTTCTTAATAAACCATTAAAATCGGACATTTGTGATTTTAATTCGGTATGTCCATGAATTCTTGTTGCTGCCTTCTGCCATCCTTGATTATTTCTTCCACGAGACAAATTACGAATACTTTGTACCATACCTACTCCAGAGAGTGACTTTAGCGCATAGAGTTGTGTTGAGCGATGCAGCATTGTCTCGGATTATGATGAATCTATCAGTTATTTGTTGTTTGTATTGTTGGTGGTTGATGATGAAGAATCTACTCTAACAAGAGAAGCAATGCATGCATCGTAAATTTATACTAAAGTTCGATCGTCTATCCAAAAACGATAACCACATTATTTGCAGGTTAGCTTTAGCTTTTATCTATCTACCTATCATAGGTTTTACTTGTATGCACATGGGAAATGTTAACTACCTAACTTAAAAGAATTATCAATCGAAAAATAAAAAAAAACAAAAACAAAAGGAACATACTGAAGAGAATCTCATTCACGCACGAGTAAAACACCAAAGAAGAAAAAAAGAAGAAAGGGATGATACTCTAAATTCTGCCCAGTGGTAAAAGAAAGTCAAGAGAACGAGCTAATATAATTTTGATAGAACGAGTCATGAATCACTTCTCTTCAAAGAATATGTTATACAGAGAGAATATCAGCGGAATGTGTGGGAGGCCGGAGACAAATTAAAGGAGAGATCGAGTTTACAAAAAAGAAATGAACCATACATATGATATAATATAATAGAAGAAAAAGGGATTCAAAAGAAAAGATCAAAATATAAGCTCAGAATAAAAAATAAAGAATGAAAAAACAACGAAAGGATATAGATCATAAATGTTATAATACAATTTCTAAGGTACAGGAGATGATTGTGATTCCTCTTCTGGTAATTTGACATCCGGTAATACTTTATTCGTCTCAAACGATCTTTTCAAACCCATAGACCAACTATTTGTTGAATTTGTACGATAACTTGAGGTATCTCGAGAAGAAACATTTTTCACAGTACTTGCAACTCTTGTCACAACTACAGTAATTGCCGACTCACAATCGCCACAACTTGGACTACCATCATCATCCTCTTCGAACTTGTTATTATTATCTCTTTCAATTTCTGAAGGGACTACTTCATGATGATGATGATCTGTTGATACTCGAGGACTCATGACAGAGCTGTTATTATTCTTTGACTTCTGTCCTGTGGTTTGACGATTTCTTCGAAAGATTCGATTCTTACTTTCACGATTTGCTAAAGAAAGAATAAGCGAATTCCAGAGTGACTTTATGACTTTACCTGTGATCAAATATGCTTTGAATAACTCATTCTTCTCCTCCTCTGAGAACTCC
>VFQN01007940.1_pt1 | contig 11089 bp, 11 predicted proteins | sample 3512371 | NCBI WGS metagenome assembly VFQN01 (sample SAMN10412370, study PRJNA504923) | tailings metagenome | isolation source: Replicate 2 from Balatoc abandoned mine | place: Philippines: Itogon, Benguet | collected 2017-08-28 | reverse complement strand
TGCCCCCCAGCCCGCCGCCCTCACCGCCCTCCCAGCCCGGCCGGCCAGACTACCCGCAGCGCACCACCCTCACGCCCGCCGAGAGCTACGCCCAGTTCAAGCTGAATCTGCGCTACGAGCTGCCCAGGATCGTTGACCCGGTCAACATCAACGCGCCCGTGGAGTTCAACTTGTCCACGCCCAGCATCCCGCAGCTGTCCCTCATCGGCAACTCCTTCCCTGTCCTCATCACGTCCAGCGGCCCGCTGCTCGCCGCGTCGTACATCCAGTACGACAAGCTGCCGTCCGGCGTGGTCGTACCCGGAAACCGCGACGAGCGCGAGCAGCGCAAGTACGGCAGGTACATGGGCCGGACGGTCATGGTCGCGTCCGAGGACCTCATCACCACCGACTGCTGCGACAACTCGGCGCTGTGGCCCGAGCAGATGGTGGCACAGGAGCGCAGCTTTGGCTTCTTTGTGAGCAACGCGATCAAGTGGGCCGGGTGGTACGGGTGGGACCACCACAGCGGCGTCAAGAGCGGCAAGGCCATGCTGCGCTGCTCCGACCCCAAGTACCGCCCGCTCATCGAGTGAGTGTCCTGGCCTTCCTTTTTGCGCACCTCCTACCTCGATAGCTAGTCTAGTGCAAAGCAAGGGAGGTTCCCTGGTGCAAACGCTGTGTTGTCACCCATAGCGAGCAGCAGCCTCCTGCACGCCCCGTCGACCGCTCCCGTTGACTGCTCCTCCGTATTTCTCCGCCCCCTCCACCCCTGCCCCCCATGGAACAGGTACCTGGTCCGCGTGGCCCCCGACACCTTCGCCACCGAGGCCGAGATCGGCGCAAGCTACGTGCTGCCGCTCGAGTCATTCGCCAGGGGCGGGTACAAGAACACCGACGTCTACATCATGCAGCCCGCCTCGCACCTGTACCGCCAGGAGGGATTCAAGGTAGGGGCTTCCTCGCGGCCGCCGGGGCCACATGAGCTGCTTGCCTACCTCCGTGAACGCCCCTCTCTCCCGGACTATGCCGCGTTCACCTCACACTGCCGTACACGTTCCCTGGCCTTCTTATGACGCCTCTTAACCTGCCGGCCGCCTGTCCCCCCGCCCCTGTTAGGCTGCCCTGGCCCGCTTCCACGCCCTCGGCCGGGGCCTGGTACTGGTGGGCCCGCCCGCCGCCGCCACCACCGGCGCCGCGCCCAGCCTCGACATCGACCAGGACCTTGGCTCCGCCTCCCGCCGCCGGAGGGCGCAGCAGCAGGAGCGCAACGACGACGCCGGCAACGGCAATGGCGGTGCCGCCAGGGTGTCGCCGCCGCCACCGCAGCCCCCAAGCCCCGCCCGGACTGCCTCGGATGCTGCGTCGGTGAGTCATGCGCCACCAGGATGCGAGCAACACCAATCGCCAACCCGTCACCTGCACGTCACAACAGGCTGTAGCGCCCAGCCGTTACCCGTACACGCACGCAACCTTCCGACACCCGGTTAAACTGCAACGTATGCTGCCGCCCACTAACCCACAGAACACCGAGGCCGTAGGCAACGCGCCTGGCATGTTCACCGACACCTCCACCGGCGACGCGCCCTCCAGCGGCACGGCCGGCCCACCCGGCCAAACGCTGGCCAACACCGAGGCGCTGCTCTTCTCCATGGTAGAGGGCAGCGGGGCACGTGGCCGCGACGACGCGGCGTGGCTGACACGTGTGCGCCTGGCACGACGCGACATCCCCTCCATGCGCGCCAGGTGAGGCGGCCGTCGGTGGGGCTGGCATGTTTGTGTAGGGTTTGCTGATTGTTGCTAGAAGCCGGAGGGTGCTGGCTGACCCGCTCGTTGTTTTACGTCCACCAACGACCTTGGCATTGTGTAGATGCACGCTTTGGCCAGCTGGCTTTTGTGCGCGACGACTCGGCCTGACGCGGCTCCTGACTACCCTCCAACCGCCAACCGCCCCCAACAGGTACCAGGCCCCCGCCACGGCTCAGGATGTGCTAAAGCGGCTGGATGACCTGTACGAGCTGTTCACCACCAAATTCAGCGACGTGCCAGGTGGGGGCGGGACAGGGACCTGCGCCAGCTGTTGGCAAAAGACATCCAGTGGCGTGCTAGGTGCGGGGCAGGGGCAGAGCAGGGAATGCAGGGACAGGGCGGCAGCGCTGCTCTGGCACAGCGGTGGCCACAGCTGTAGCCGTCACGGTCGGCGACGGTGCACCATCAACTCCGTCGCAAGCAAGCGGGGCCCAGCGCTTACGGGCCACCGCTGTGAGATCATGTGGCCGTCCCGACTGACCGGGAACCGATGCTGCCCTACCCGTTGCCCCCCGCAGACCTGAGCGCCAGCTACCGCGGCTGCTACCAGGTGCCCAACCGCCCCGGCACCGTGCCGCAGAAGGTGGCGGACGAGCGGGGCACCAAGGAGCGCCGCGACGGCACCAAGGAGCGCGTGCTGCACTACGTGCGCCGCCTGCCCTTCGCCAACAGCGAGAGCAGCTGCCGTACCGCCGCCGACCGCAACGCCATGCCCGCGAACACGCAGTACGACAAGATGACCAGGTACGACGTGTCGTACAGGTACATCATGCTGCAGGGCGACGACTGCATGGTGCAGACGGTGGGCGACCCGCAGCTGCTCTTCACCGCCGCGCCGTCCAACCTGGCGTGCTCCATGCCGTGCGCGGCGGCCGGCATGGACACGTGCGGCGGCATGGAGTACGGCCCCAAGGGCAACGCAGTGAAGGCCTACTACGCGGCGTACGAGCACGACGGAGGGAGCAGCGCGTAAAACGGACGCACACGTGCAGTCGTGCACGCTCTGACGGCGGCACGGACAGGGAAGTGCGCGTGGTGTAGGTAGCATAGGGTGCAGACGGGTGCATAGGTGCGTTAGGAGTTGGGTTCATGGGTCACGTCTTGCATTTAAATGTGCCACGCAGGAAGTGGGTGGGCGGGGACGCAGGACTGGCAGGAGCAGGAGGCTGGCGTGCGGCTTGCACCGTTGTTGTTGTTCGCTGTCGTACAATCTAGAGGGTACTAGCAGGTAGATGCGTCTGGCAGGCAGGCAGGCAGGCAGGCAGGCAGGCATGTTTCCTGATGCACTCATGAGCGCATACACCAGAACTTGAGCGTTGCAAGAGTTGGAAGCGTTCGCTTTCACCGCAGGTGGCATGTGTCGTGGTGTCATTGGTCACCCCCGTTCGTACGACAGTCTGCGCTGCAGAGGCCTCTAATGCGTGCGGTGCGAGCGTGCGAATGGAGCCCACTTGGGTATCGTTCCCGTCCCAGAAGGACCATATGTATGCATTCGCAGTATGAGTGTTTGTAGGTCGTGTCTTTGGCTGCCAAGCTCATGCAGCAGGGACGTCCCCTGGTTTTCGCCATGTGTGCCGCCTAAGGAAGGCTACTCTGCATTCATGGGCTCAATTGCCATGCAAGCGTGCGCTTTCGTCTTACTGAGCTGATTGGCGCGTAGCATAGCCGATATGTTTTGGCATCGCGTACGAAGCAATGCGCGGGCGTGTGGCTGGCGTGGGCTAGGTTGGGTCCGATCCTGAGGGCTGTGCCGCCAGGTCAGGGACCTGGCTGGAATGCAGGTGTGCGCTCCATCCTTGCGTGCAATCTCGTCTCCTGGCAATTGCCACGAAACACGCACAATGTGCATCGTACGTATGTACGTGCAACTAACTGCGTACATAGGAGGCAACGCGCATTATGACCTCGGTTGCGTTTGGCTTACCTCCACGCGTGCGTTGCCTAAGGCGAAGTCCACTCGACCGAGGTCAACAGCTCCAGCATGTTCACGAGTGTGTGTCTGTGCAGTCAAGCAACGGCATACCTCCCTATCGTATCTGCTTGACCGCAACTGGTCACTTTGCCGAAATTTTCGAAAGGTTACGGCAGCGAGATTACCGGTACGGCACAGAGAGCCCAGGGTGCCCACACCAGTGTAAGGCATTGGGACACCAGCACCTCCTTTTTTGGGAAACGTGCCAGGCCCAAGCCACACCAGCGCTTGGGCACCGGACCGGTCACCCTGCGTTTCGTCCCTGCCAGGTGCCGGTGGAGGGGCTCCATCTGGGTATGTATGTATGGATTTACAGTTTTGGTCCCCTTCCAGAGCCCAGCCCCGTCCCACTCGGGAAACAGAGCTGGTCCCGGTAATCAAGGACACGGGGTTTCCCACCCCTCTCGCTGTACGGATAGGAGCGCGCGGACAGTTAGTAAGGGGGAGAACCTGGGGAGAACATGGCTAGGGTTCTCGTCTCCGCAAGTGTATAAAGCCACACCCAAGCCGTGGGTGCAAGGCCCACCGCCACTTTGTAGTATCCAGAACGTATAACAGCAGGTAAGCCGCATGGGGAGGCCCATAAAGGTAATAAGCATGTGTGCAAACATAGCACGCAGTACGGCCCAGGCTCCAGTTGAGACCAGGGAAGGCGTGCTGTTCCCCTCGAGCACTGAAGTGTTGCGTTGTGGGACATGGACGTGTTGTGCACTGTCTGACATGGACGTGTTGTGCACTGTCGGAGATCTAACGCTCGATGCTACATATTTGCCACCCACGGTGGGTAGGAGAGCCACGCAGCCACCCATGGGTGTGACTCAGGCAGCGGGTGTTACACTTCCAGGTATTCCAATGCCCACCCCACCGGCACCTGTAAGTGCTCTTGCCCGCAAAAGCACACTTTCTTTAAAAGCAAGAATACCACTGCTGGGCTCCATGCTATGCCGGGAGACGCACCGAAACAAACTGTAGCTAAAGACTGCGACAGACACACAGCGACACGGGCCTGTCCTGGTTGTCACCAATTGGTACGGCATTGCCACGGTCGGTTCTACAACTTCACTGCCCTGGTGTCAAGGTCACAGCGCGCACCTACTTAGACGTCCACGTTGTGTCACGTTCGACCAACAAACCGTTCAGTGCTCGGGAGGCTCCAGGCCAGGGCCCACTGGGGCAGCAGCATCGGACGGATAGCACCCACTGTGTAGGTGCATGAGGCAGCCCTAGACCCTTGCACCGGCCATCTAACCCTGCTCCATCATACTACGCAGCCCTGTATGTCCCAGCCGTCGTGCCACAATTAAGTATAAAATCAATTGCTCCCCGCGCAGCATCGGCAAACCTTCAGCTCAACAGGAGATTTAAGGAGGCACTGTACGACAGCAAATGAAAGCAGCAACAGTTGATGACGTTGCCGTGACAGCTGATGCAACATCCTGCGCTTGCTCGTGCATAATTGGCAACGCAGATTGATGCTTGTGAGGCGAAAGCGGCCCCACAGTTGACTAGTGCGAGCAGCGTACGCTCGAGTAGGACGTGCAAACCGACGTGCCGCATACGTCAGAACCGAGAACCGTAGCCCACACCGAGGATGCAACCCGTGTTCCACTTTCCACGGCCATCGTGCCATCCGTGCATTGATGCCACACGTAGCTGTAGCCATGCACACTGGCCACAATTTCACCGGTGCACATGCTGCGTTTGCTCGGCCCCTCTTACCACGCTGCAGTCCCAGGATCCCAGCATATCCCAGGAAGCATACCTACACAAAGCTCGCTGTAACCATGAACATTATCTGCCATAAAACTGCCGCTGCATACGCATCGTTTGCTCGCTCCCTCTGACACCGCACTCACAAGGTTCTTGAAAGCAGCGCGCCTCTCCGTTGCTCCCGTACCTCCTGCTCATCATGCACCACGCACGACTGGACCATGCTCCCCATCCTGCCGGCCGAGGCTAAGCCGCCGCTCACGGCGACCCTTGCCCCTGCCCCTGCCCCTGCCCACCCTCAGCCATGCTGACGTAAAACACCTGCTCCACACGGCCCGTGCACGGAGCCGTGAGCACCGGGTAGCTGCTGCTGCTGCTGCTGCTGCTGCTGCTGCTGCTGCTGTTGAGGCCGCCACCACCGAGGTCCACGTCCGCCCCACGCTGCAGCTGCTGCTGGCTTGGACTGCTGCCGCCGCCGGTGGCGAGGCCAGCATCCGGACCACGTAGCTGCTGCTGCTGCAGCGGCGGCGGCTGCCACGCTGCGGTGTTGCTGCCGGCGTCCACCGCCCCGCGCTGCTGCTGCCATGCGCCCACGGAGTAGGAGCAGTTGGCCCCAACCGCGGGGAACCCGAGCGTCACAAACCCGGTGGGGGGCACCTCCCCTGGCACCTCCCCTGGCACCACCGGGTCCCCGCCCAGGGCCGTGCGGCCCAAGGCCACGGCCTGCCGCGCCTCGGGGCTCTCAAGGCTGGTGACGCGGCGGGAGCAGGGCTGCAGCACCAGGGGTCGGTACAGGGACGCGGATGTACCGGCGGAGGGGGCGGTGGTGTTGGCCGCCCCGAGGCACAAGCGGCTGCCCTGGGCCAGGCCCGCGCGGGACAGCAGCCGGAACCTGCGTTGCGTTCGGTTGTGGGGTGCGCAGGGTGTAAGCGAAGCACGGCGCCAGGGTACCGTGCGCTCAGCTCGCCACGGAAAAATGGCGATGCCCTGCAACCTGCGACACCACTCTAGGTCACACCCGCCTGTGCCATATGTAGGAACTGATACGCAGCACTTACGAGGTGTAGTAACTCGTGCCGTCGCCGTCGGTGCCGGTGGCGGTGGTGATGAGGAACTGCTGGCCGTCGCTGTCGCTGGCCTCCGCCCCGCACCGTGCCAGGGCTGCCCCGGAGCCGGCGGTGGCACCGTCGACGGTTAGGCAGGCCCCGAGCATGTCCTGCACGCGCACCCAGGGCCGGTACGGGCGCACTGCGGAAGAGGGAGGGAGGGAGGGAGCGAGGGCGGTCAGCAGATCAGGCAGGCTCATCCAGCAAGCACAGGTGCGCTGAGGAGGTCGTCCTCCACGCGCACCCAGGGCCTGCACTAGACCCTGCACCTGCGCACTGCGATAGGGGGCATGGACTGGGTAGGGCAAGCGGGTAGGGGGTGGTCAGGGCGCATGGGGGGTTAGCTGGATGCTGAGGCTGATCGGTAAGCTTTGCCAGTTCGCGTGTGTCGAAGTACCCCTGTCTCCCCCAAGCGCCCGCACCCAGGGCCGGTACGGGCGCACTGCGGGGCAGGGGGCGGCCAATACAGTGGGAGGTGCGGTTGTCAGAGCCGCATAGGAAAATGGGCTGCGTGGTGGGGCTGGGTTATTGCAACGCTTGTGCACGCCCCAACGGGAGGGCCACCTCAAAGGGGCAGGCACCAGGGGAGGCTGTCAGGCCCGGTCCCACAGGCTCGCTCAACGCCCATGCTGCATGCATGTCCGCCCAAGCCCGTGCCTTGCTCTTTATACCGCAGGCCGTGTCCCGTACAGCCGAGCGTGCACCCCATGCCGGAGCCACGCCAGCCACGTGGACCAGTGCCCCCTACCCTCCCCCAAAAGCGCTCACCGCTGGTGGGCAGGCACTGGAGGGATGCACGCGGCGCGGTGCAGTTGCCCAGCAGGGGAGCCGCGCAGGAGACGGCGGGTACGACGCAGCGCGCCGTGGTAGCGTCGTCATCACCGCCCAGCACAATCTTGCAGGCGCCGCGGGGACCGGCCACGGAGTCCACGTAGGTCGAGCCGTCGAAGCCAACCACCTGCGAGGGGTCCTCACAATCGCACTCCGCCAGCAGGCCCTGGCCCGAGGCGCTGAACGCCACGCACAGGTCCTGCCCGCCCTGGGTCACCGACAGGATGCTGCCGCCGGCCGGGCAGCGCACGAACTGAAACACCTGCTCGTCCCGCGGCGTGCCGGGCTGGCACGTGTCAAAGCACACGCGCGCGCCGGTCACCAGCCGCCGCCCTGAGACGGTCAGGCAGCGCGACCCGTCCGCCGGGTCCACCAGCACCGTGTTGGGCTCTGTTGGGAGCGAGTGCGGGGTATAACCAGGTGTCAACTGGACTGGTAATCGTTTTTGCACGGCGCTTGTAAGACATTGGCATTGTTGAGCGCTGTTGGGAGCTACTGCGGGCGCAGGCCAGCAGCGTCCCGGCCTACTGTATTCGCGGACTGCTCCCGGATTCACATGCGGCATAGTCTTAGCTGATGCACATGGAGATGCCGCGCTGTGCGGGTGGGCGGGAATGGGGGCGCGTGGGGTAGGGCAGAGGGTGCGGTGCGACAACAATGAAGCTCAAGCCAGGCTGTGCAGCACCAGACGACCTGGTGGTTGTATGTGCAGCGGTGTGCACAGCGGAGTGACAATGGATAACGCCCGACTGGCACTGCGCGGACGTGAGACCCAAACGTGGTTGCGGGAGCACCATGGTGCATTGTGCGGTCGCACCTTCCGAGGGCGGGGGCGCAGATGGCGGCCCGTTGGGCTCTGTCGGGGGTGCGGGGGTGTCGGGGGACATGGGGGTCCAGGGCATGAAGGGCGCTCGAGGAGGCGGGCGGCTGGGACCAGGGGGAGTGCGTGTGGGACCAGGTGGAGTGCCAGCCGATGTTGGTGGTGGAGGGGGCGAGCCGGGGTGAGCGGGGCTGTGTGGGGCGGAGCTGGGGGGCCGCAGCTGGGCGGGGTTTGGGGAAGGGGAATTTGCGTGCGGGGTGAGGGCAGTTGGGGGTAGCTGGAGGGTACGGGGCGCGGATGGGCGGGAGGGCGCGGGGCTGGGGTACGGGGACGCGGGCGGCTGCAGGGGAAGGTAGAACGCCGGGTGGCCGCTGAGGTAGGCTGTAGAGAGTGGGCTGCAAACGGCGACAAGGTCAAGGGCGGAAAAAGTGTGGTTTTGGTAAGGGGTAACGTGGGAGACAGGGGCAAGGGGGGTGTGAACCCAACGCGCTCTTCCCAAGCGGCTGCTGCGGGTGCCACCCCCAACCCCACCTCCCGGCAACTGCACCAGCCGAGCCGCGTGAGCACCCCTTTGTGTACTAGCTGCGCTGTCCAGCGCTGACATTGTCGGCAACCCACCAGCACTTGTAGCCGTTGGTGAACAGAGCCACCCTGCAGCCCACGTCTGGGTCTGTGGGGTCAGCGGCGCACAGCTGCTCCGGGGTGGTGCACGGTCCGTGCACGTGCTGGAAGCACACCAGCAGGCCGTCCGCGTAGTCGGCGGGCCACGGGGCCTCGGGCTTGATAAGAAGGACCGCGGACTCGGTTCCATTAATAGTGGAGGTCTGCTGCGCCTCGAGGCGAACCAGGCCCTTGGTGGGGCTCAGGGCGTCTAGAGAGCTGCCCACATAGTCCTCGTAGGTGGTGTGGAGGCAGGAGGGGTCTGCGGGCAGGCGGGGTACGACACTCTTGATTGCTGCCATCCGCACCGGTACACGAACAACCAAGTACAGCAACAGGGGAACCAGAGGCATTGGGTCCGAAGCGCTATGCGCTCAGGCAGGGAGGGGTAAGCAATACTCAAAGGCAGGGGCAGGGGTAGGTTGCAGCAGGAGATTGGCCACGTCAGGCACAGGGCAGGTGGAGACGGCTGCGAGCAAAACGTCGTTGTCAGTGAAACGCAAACACTGGAAAGCATCGATGTCCATGATACATGCGTAAGAAGCACAGCTTAGGGCTCCTCCTGCTTACTGATGTTGATCTTGAACTTGGTCACTGATGTGCCCTCTTGGCAGCAGGAGTCCTCCGGCTTGGCGCACGTGGCCGCAGCACGCAGCCGGAAGCAGAACTTGTCTCCGTGGTGCACAACCTCGGGTTCCACGCCAAAGCGGCTGAGTCTTACAGAGCGCTTGCACTTGCAGTAGGGGAAGGTGTCCAGATGTGACGGGGGCGGGGCGCTCGCGCCAGCTGTCGCCCTGCGCCCAGGGGAGGTGGTTCGCAGGGCTGGCTCACATCCACAAAGGTTCCCGATGGACACTTGCAGACGTTGTTCTGTTCTTGGTAGCAGGTTCTTACCAGAATATCAGCACCAGTGCGAGAACGAGGGGCGCACAAGTCCACTGTGCCATGCGGCTGTCGATACGCAAGGCGTTTAAGAGCTATGCAAATGGTACATATTTTGAGCTACTAAATTGCATGCTGCTTTAAGTTACCCCGCAGGCCGTTTGATATTTGCGTGCCCCTCGGCAAAAAGAGAAGGCAACAAGAACAGAGGGGATAAAACGCAGCCCATGGATGGACATTCTTCTTGCGTCGAGTAGTCCTCTCACTTTGTCGAAACGGCGACTTGCCGCGACGAGGGCCTAGGCCTTGCGTACGAACGCGGGACGGGGACCCGGACTCCCCTGCCTGCGAGCGCACGCCTTGTCTTAGGAAAGGGTCTCCCCACACGTCCCCACCACCATTGCCACGGTAGCCTATCTTTCCGCCGGCGCTCTGCACCAACAAACAGATCACAGAACCGCTACCTGTAAACCATGATAAGCTTTGCAACCATTTGCGCTTCCTCTGCCGACCCGAACCCGGACCCGGTCCCCTGCCTCCGGAGTCTCCCCACGCACCCCCACCACCATCGCCACGGTAGCCTACCTCTCCGCCGGTGGCCAGCACCAACAAACAGACCGCAGGTACCGTACGTGACCTGTAAACCATGATAAGTTTCGTCTGCAGCTTCGCTTCCTGCTGCACCCAACACCTTGCATGGCACGGATGGAAGAATACAAAGCGCATGCGAAGTGCTGCAAAGCACGGGGCATGCTGCCAAGCTCCCTATGGTTGTAACCCTCAGTGCAAACTGCTACGGTCCCTTGCCGCTACTTTTATGGGCACCTGTCTCATATCCTGACTGTCATGTATGTGGCTGGCGTAACCCTTGGTGCTTCCCTGGGTGTTCCGCTGCTCCCCTGATCTAAAAATCGGCTTGCGGGTGCGGGTCAGCTGGGGTCAGCAACCCAAGCGTGCCTCACGGTGTGGCAGTGAGTAAAAGCACAAATGGTGGGCCCGCTGGCCGCTGCAGCACACAAGCAGAGGGGTGTACCGGTACGTAGTGAACCACATTCTCCCAAGCCAGTTGCAGCGAGCCTCTGCCTGTACGCCTCGACTGGATCCCTCGTTGCTTGCGAACAGGTGGCCATACACGCAGATGCAAGGCATTGCGTTGACGCTTGGGGCAAACAACATACAGTACCGGAGGCCCTAAAATGTGCCTGGCATCCATTCCTTTTTTCTGGTTTTTTCCCTGGTCCCTGGGTTTCTTTTGGCCTGTTCCCTTTCTCCTGTTCTGTGGTGTTTGGTTTCAGGTCCTCTTCGTCCCTAGGTGTGCCC
>VFQN01007939.1_pt1 | contig 11091 bp, 10 predicted proteins | sample 3512371 | NCBI WGS metagenome assembly VFQN01 (sample SAMN10412370, study PRJNA504923) | tailings metagenome | isolation source: Replicate 2 from Balatoc abandoned mine | place: Philippines: Itogon, Benguet | collected 2017-08-28 | reverse complement strand
AGATCGACAACACCAAGCTGTCGAAGGAGGCCAAGGACAAGGCGACGGCGGAGCTCAAGAAGCTCAAGCAGATGAGCCCGATGTCGGCCGAGGCGACGGTGGTGCGCAACTATCTCGACTGGCTGCTGTCGATTCCGTGGGGCGTGCGCGGCAAGGTCAAGAAGGACCTCGTCGAGGCGCAGTCGGTGCTCGACAAGGAGCACTTCGGTCTCGAGAAGGTCAAGGAGCGCATCCTCGAGTATCTCGCCGTGCAGGCGCGGACGAACAAGCTGAAGGGGCCGATCCTGTGCCTCGTCGGACCCCCGGGCGTCGGCAAGACGTCGCTCGGCAAGTCGATCGCGAACGCGACCGGCCGTGAGTTTGTGCGCATGAGCCTGGGTGGTGTCAGGGACGAGGCCGAGATTCGCGGCCATCGCCGGACCTACATCGGCTCCATGCCGGGCAAGATCATCCAGTCGATGAAGAAGGCGAAGCGGACCAATCCGCTCTTCCTCCTCGACGAGATCGACAAGATGGGCTCGGATTTCCGCGGCGATCCGGCGTCGGCGCTGCTCGAGGTTCTCGACCCCGAGCAGAACCACACCTTCAACGATCATTACCTCGAGGTCGACTACGATCTCTCGAGCGTGATGTTCGTGACGACGGCGAACACGCTGAACATCCCGCCGGCCCTTCTGGACCGCATGGAGATCATCCGTCTCGCCGGCTACACGGAAGAGGAGAAGGTCGAGATCGCGAAACGCCATCTAATCCCGGAAGCGCAGGCCGCACATGGTCTCGAGCCCGGTGAGTGGACCGTGACCGACGATGCCCTCCATACGCTGATCCGTCGCTACACGCGGGAGGCGGGCGTGCGCTCGCTCGAGCGTGAGGTGTCCAAGCTCGCCCGCAAGGCGGTCAAGGAGATCGTGGCCAGCGACAAGAAGACGGTCGAAGTGAATGGCGACAATGTCGAGGAGTTCCTCGGCGTGCCGCGGTATCGCTACGGCGAGGCGGAGCTGACCGATCAGGTGGGCGTCGTCACGGGTCTCGCCTGGACGGAAGTCGGCGGCGAGATCCTGACCATCGAAGGCGTCATGATGCCCGGCAAGGGCAAGATGAGCGTCACGGGCAACCTGCGCGACGTGATGAAGGAGTCGATCCAGGCCGCGAACGCCTACGTGCGCTCGCGCTCGGTGGACTTCGGAATCCCCGCGTCGATGTTCGACCGCAAGGATATCCACGTGCACGTGCCGGAAGGTGCGACGCCGAAGGACGGTCCCTCTGCTGGTGTCGCGATGGTCACCGCGATCGTCTCCGTGCTCACCTCGATTCCGGTGCGCAAGGACGTCGCGATGACGGGCGAGATCACGCTGCGCGGTCGCGTGTTGCCGATCGGTGGATTGAAGGAGAAGCTCCTCGCGGCGCTTCGGGCCGGCATCAAGAAGGTGCTCATCCCGGAGGAGAACGTGAAGGACCTCGCCGAGATCCCCGACAACGTGAAGAACGCGCTGGAGATTACGCCGGTCGCGCGGATGGACGATGTGCTCAAGCACGCGCTCGTCACGCAGCCCGAGCCGATTGCCTGGGAGACCGAAGGCGGCGGTCCGGTGCCGGATGGCAGTGGCGACACGCGTCCGACGGCGCACTGATCGCGTAAACGCTGTCACGAGAACAGAGAAGAACAGGGGCGTCCGCCGGTAACGGCGGGCGCCTTTTTCCAATCGCGAGATGCGTCCGTTAAACAGCGCGTTAGCTAATCATCAGACGACAAAGTGACGCTGCGACATCCATAAATCATTCGTGTTCTGCGGCACAATCCGCCGCGATTCAGCGCGCATTTTGCGCTTGACGGGACGGCGTACGGCGGCTTGTTAGCGCGCACAGCGCCGCGGCAAGCGCGGATGCTGCGTGATTTTCACAGGGGCGTGTGCGCCCGGATCGCGCCGCGCGCTGCCGCAAAAGTCGGCGTCTGCGTGTGTCGCCAAGGAGAGACGAGATGAGCAAGAAAGACCTGATCGATGCAGTGGCGGCCGAGGTCGAGCTGACGAAGGAGAAGGCCGGCGCGGCAATCGATGCAGCGCTCAAGCATATCCAGAGCACGCTGCAGAAGGGCGAGGAAGTTCGCCTGCCGGGCTTTGGTGCATTCAAGGTCGGCAAGCGCGCGGCGCGCAAGGCGCGCAATCCGCAGACCGGCAAGGAGATCGATATAAAGGCCTCGGTCGTGCCGAAGTTCCAGGCCGCGAAGGGCCTCAAGGACGCACTCAACTGAGCAGCGGCTGAGGCAGGCCCACCGGTTTCTTCGCGGGAGAGTGACATGCTCGACATTACCGACGCACAGGTCGACACCTTCGACCGGGACGGCGTGGTGCTGCTGCCTGGCCTGCTCGCGAATTCCGTCGGTGAGCTTGCCGGCGCCGTCGCCGAGAACATGGCGGCGCCGAGCCGCTTCGAGCGCACGTACCGTCCCGCCGACGGGACCGCGCCGTTCTTCCAGGACTACTGCAACTGGCAGCGGATTCCGGGCTACCGCAACGCCGTGCTCCATTCGGACATGGCGCAGGCGGCGGCACGCCTGATGCGCTCGAAGACGGCGCGCTTCTTTCATGATCACGTGCTCGTCAAGGAGCCGGGCAATTCTATGCCGACGCCGTGGCATCAGGATCAGCCCTACTATCTGGTCCAGGGTGCGCAGTCCGTGAGTTTTTGGGTGCCGCTCGATCCGGTGCCGGCCGAGATCGCGCTCGAGTACGTCGCGGGCTCGCACAAGTGGGGCAAGGATTTCCGTCCCGAGCGCTTCGACGGTACGAGCCTCTACGCCGGTGACGACAGCGAGCGTGCGCCGGACATGGCGGCGCGAAAGAGCGAGTTCCAGATTCGCTCGTGGCCTATGCAGCCCGGCGATGCCGTGGCGTTCAACTTCCGCACGCTGCATGGCGCGCCGGCCAATACGACCACCAATCGCCGACGCGCAATCTCTTTCCGCTGGGTCGGCGATGACGCGACCTTCGTCAAGCGCAGCGGCCGCACCTCGCCGCCGTTCCCCGAGCTCGAGTTCGAGGATGGCGCACCGTTCCAGGGCGCCGAATTTCCGCAGGTCTGGCCGAAATAATTCTCCGCCGGCGCGTACTGCTCCGCCTACACGCGCGGCGGCACTGCCTCGCCTGTGGGCGTTTCAGTGGCGCGCTCTTCGAGCGCCACCGATTCAGCAATCTCCGGCCATTAGAGACGGGTGGGTTCGGGAGGGTGTCCCTCCCGACAGGGCGCGAGACTGGTCTCGCTCGCGCCGAAGGCGCGAACTATTAGCCCCAGAGTGCGGGCGTCGGCGGGAAGACGAGGCCGTCGCGATATTCCAGCCCATACTCGCGATCGCGGGCGAGGAGCAGAGGGCCGTCGAGATCCACCCAGTCGGCGGTCTGCGCGGCGAGTACGGCGGGTGCCATCGCGAGCGAGGTCGCGAGCATGCAGCCGACCATGGTCCGGAAGCCGAGGCGACGGGCCTCCGCCGACATGGCAAGCGCGCCGGTGAGCCCGCCCGTCTTGTCGAGTTTGATGTTCACGGCATCGTAGCGGTCGCGGAGCGCGGCGAGACCGTCGAGGGTGTGCGCGGATTCATCGGCGCAAATGGGCACGGCGCGCCGTATATGCGCGAGCGCGTCGTCGTTGCCGGCTGGCAGCGGTTGCTCGATCAGCTCGAAACCGGTCTCGGCGGCGACGGCGAGCAGCGACTGCAGCTCATCGGGCTGCCATGCCTCGTTCGCGTCTGCGACGAGCCGCGTATCCGGGCGCGCGGCGCGGATCGCACGCATGCGCTCTGCATCGAGCGGGCCGCCGCCGAGTTTGATCTTGAGCAGCGGGTGTTGGCTCGCGCCGCGCGCGCGCTGAGCCATGGCGTCGGGTGTATCGAGGCTCAGCGTGAAGCAAGTAGGGAGCGGCTTTGGCGATAGTAGCCCCGCGAGGTGCGATACGCTTACGCCGCCGAGCCTAGCTTCGAGGTCCCACAGCGCGCAGTCGATGGCGTTGCGTGCGGCGCCCGGTGTCAGGCGTTCCGCAAGCTCCGCGCGCGACGAGATCGCACCGACCAGTTCGATCGCAGCGATCACGCTCTCGACCGTCTCGCCGTAGCGCGCATAGGGTACGCACTCACCACGACCGACGTGGCCGTCTGCGCGCGCTTCGACGACGACGACGAGCGCCTCGGTGCGCGAGCCGCGTGAGATCGTGAACGCACCGGCTATCGGCCAGCGTTCGACGGCAGTGGTCAACTTGATCGGGTTCATGATCGGCCGGTCCAGAAGGTGACAGGCAACACGCGATATCCGCCGGCATAGCACAACGCTATCGGTAGCTAACCTCTTGCCGGCAGCCGGCGGACTTCAAGAAGATCGACTCGCTATCGCATCGGCGATCGCGACCGTCTTCCGCGCGATCTCGGCGTGCAGCAGCTCGACCATGCGGCCTTCGAGATTGATTACGCCCTTGCCCTTGTTCTCGGCGAGATCGAAAGCGGCAATGATCTTGCGCGCGAACTCCACCTCGGCGGCCGGCGGTGAGAACACCTCGTTGGCGAGCGCGACCTGGTCGGGATGGATCAGTGTCTTGCCGTCGAAGCCGAGCTGGCGGCCTTGCCGGCATTCCCTCGCGTAGCCCTCGGCGTCGCGAAAGTTGTTGTAGACGCCATCGAGAATGGTGAGGCCGTAGGCGCGGGCGGCCGTGAGTGCGGCCGACATCCAGTAGAGCCCAGCGGTGCGCTCACTATCGAGGATCGCGCTCGATTCCTTCACGAGGTCATTGAGACCGAGAATCAGCACGGCGAGCCGCGATCCTGGATGTCGCGCCGCGCCCGCGATCTCGCCCGCCTTGAGGATCGCGATCGGCGTCTCGATCATCGCCCAGAGCTGCATCGCCTCGCCGGCGCCGGCGCGTCGCATCGCTTCCGACGTGCGATCGATGTCGGCGCCGCTCGATGGCTTCGGCAGCAGGATCGCATCCGGACCGGCCGCGACAGCGGCGGCCAGATCGTCGTTGCCCCACGGCGTGTCGAGGCCGTTGATGCGGATGACGAGTTCGCGCGGGCCGTAGCCGCCGCTCTTGACCGCGTCGCACACCTGCGTACGCGCGGTCGCCTTTGCGTCCGGCGCGACGGCATCCTCGAGGTCGAGGATCAGCGCGTCGGCGGCGAGGGTCTTGGCCTTTTCGAGCGCGCGGGCGTTCGAGCCCGGCATGTAGAGGACGCTGCGCCGCGGACGCACGGTCATGGTTCGCTCCAAGTCAGAAGGATCCGGACAGTTATCACCCGCGTTGTGCAGGGGCGCAACGGTTGAGGGTCGCGTCGCCGCGCCCGGAGGCGCAAAGTAGTGCCGGAATTTCATGCGGGCGACACCGCTAGCGACGCGTTCCGCGACGCTGGACCACAGTGCGGTGGCCGCCTGCCGGGTCTATGGCCGGAGCGGGCGGCGCGCACTAGTGTTTTTGCCGACCACGAGGAATGCGCATCGCATGTCGATCTACCTGCCGATAGCCGGAGTCGCGCTCGACCTGAGCCTGCTGATCGGCCTCGGACTGGTGGTCGGATTCCTGTCCGGCATGTTCGGCATCGGCGGCGGATTCATTGCGACACCGATCCTGATCTTCCTCGGCGTGCCGCCGCCGGTCGCGGTCGGCACCGGTGTATGTCAGGTCGTCGCCTCGTCGGTCTCGGGTGCGACCGCAAACTGGCAGCGTGGCAACGTCGATCTGCCGATGGGGCTGCTGCTGGTCGCCGGCGGCCTGATCGGCGCGACGACCGGTGTTGGCATTCAGCGGCTGCTGAAGGCGGCTGGTCAGCTCGATTTCGCGATCAACGTTTCATATGTCGTCCTGCTCGGCACGGTCGGCACGTTGATGCTCGTCGAAAGCACGCGCACGATCATGAAGTCGGCCGGACCGGCGCGGGCGTCGAGCCGCCGCGGCGGCCAGCACATCTGGGTCCAGCGTCTGCCGATCAAGATGCGCTTCCACGTCTCAAAGCTCTACATCAGCGCGATACCGCCCGTCGTGATCGGCGCCATGGTCGGCTGGCTGACCGCCATCATGGGCGTCGGCGGCGGCTTCGTGCTGGTGCCGGCGCTGATCTACCTGCTGAAGATGCCGACCCGGATCGTGATCGGGACGTCCCAGTTCCAGGTCGTGTTCGTCGCGGCCTTCACGACCATACTGCAGGCGACACAGAACTATGCCGTCGACCTGTCGCTGGCGATGCCGCTGATCATTGCCGGTGTCATCGGCTCGCAGTTCGGCGTCCGCGCCGGCCAGCGGCTCAATCCGGAACAGCTTCGCGCGCTGCTGGCGCTGATCGTTCTCATGATGGCGATCCGCCTCTCGATCGGCCTCGTCGCGAGCCCCGACGAGCTTTACAGCCTCGACGTGCGCCGCTAACTGACCCATTTAATTGCTGCAATTCCACGATTGCCCCGCGTCGAGGCCCGCTCTGGGCGCTGGCGACGTATCTGGCCGGGAATTTCCTTGCGCCGGCATCGGGCCAACCGCTAAGTGAGCCCGGAAAAATTCCGTTTCAGTCAGGGAGCCGTGACCTAGATGAACTACGAGACGCTCAATCATTACATCGACGGACAGTGGGTGCAGCCGACCTCGGGCAAGTCGCAGGAGGTGATGAACCCCGCGAAGAACACGCCGCTTGCGACGCTCGGCCATGCGAGCCGCGCCGATCTCGACCGCGCCATCAAGGCTGCCGAGAAGGGCTTCGCGACGTGGCGCAACGTCTCATCGTTCGAGCGCTCGGGCATCATGCGCAAGGCCGCGAACCTCGTGCGTGAGCGGGCCGACGACATCGCTCGCGTGCTCACGCTGGAGCAGGGCAAGATCCTCGCCGAAGCCAAGATGGAAGTCCTCGGCGGCGCCGACGTGATCGATTGGTTCGCCGAGGAAGGCCGCCGCGCCTATGGCCGCATCATTCCGGCGCGCGCGGGCGGCGTGCGCAACATGGTGATCCAGGAGCCGATCGGCGTCACCGCCGGCTTCGCGCCGTGGAATTTCCCGGTCACGCAGGCGGTGCGCAAGGTCGCTGCCGCGCTCGCTGCCGGCTGCTCGATCATCCTCAAGTGTCCCGAGGAGACGCCCGGCTCGCCGATCGGCCTCGTGCGTGCGTTCCACGACGCGGGCGTGCCGGCGGGCGTGATCAACCTCGTCTACGGCGTGCCGGCGGAGATCTCCGAGTACCTGATCCCGCATCCGAGCGTGCGCAAGATCTCGTTCACCGGTTCGGTGCCGGTCGGCAAGCAGCTCGCCTCGCTCGCGGGCCTGCACATGAAGCGCGCGACGATGGAGCTCGGCGGCCATGCGCCGGTGATGATCTTCGACGACGTCGATACCGATAGCGTCGCGTCGCTGACGTCGGGCCTCAAGTACCGCAACGCCGGCCAGGTCTGCATCTCTCCGACCCGCTTCTTCGTGCACGAGAAGGCCTACGACAAGTTCGTCGGCAAGTTCATCGATCTCGCGAAGGGCATCAAGGTCGGCGACGGCCTCGAGCCCGACAGCAAGATGGGTGCGCTCGCCAATCCGCGCCGCGTCAACGCAATGGAATCGATCATCGCCGATGTGCAGGAGAAGGGCGGCAAGGTCGCGGCCGGCGGCAGCCGGATCGGCAACCAGGGCAACTTCTTCGAGCCGACAGTCGTCACCGACGTGCCGAAGAATGCGCGCATCCTCTCGGAAGAGCCGTTCGGCCCGGTCGCGGTGATGATCCGCTTCAAGGACACCGACGAGATGATCAAGGAGGCGAACAGCCTGCCGTTCGGTCTCGCCAGCTACGCCTTCACGCACGATGCCAAGACGGCGACCAAGCTCGCCGACTCGATCGACGCGGGAATGCTCACGATCAACCACCAGGGTCTCGCGCTGCCCGAGATGCCGTTCGGCGGCATCAAGGACTCCGGCTACGGCCACGAGGGCGGCGCCGAGGGACTGCAGGTCTACATGGTGCAGAAGATCGTCAGCCAGCTCGGGTGATCTTGCGCGTCGGTTATTCCTCCCCCCAGCGCCGAAGGCGTGCCTTTGGCGCGAATGTGGGGGAGGTTAGGAGGGGGGGATTGCAGAACGCTAGCGGCGGGATTCCCCCCACCCCTTGCCCCTCCCCACAAGGGGGAGGGGAACTACGCGAGTTTCTTGCAGCGGGGCCGGGTCGATCACCCGGCCCCGTTTGCGTCAAGGCCGAACAGCAGGCGGCGCGAGCGGGAGAGGAAATCGCGCCGGATCAGGATCGAGAGCACCCACACCGACGCGATCATGAAGGCGACGGGGTGATAGAACCACGCGAGCGCAGCTATCGCGCTGTAGAACGCGCGCAAGCCGCTGTTGGAGTGCTCGCCGGCGATGCCTATGAGTTGGGCTGTCCTGAGCGCGTGCGCCTCGCAAGCGGGTTGGTTGTCGGCGCCAAGGATCGGCGTCGCGCCGATCATGATCGCGGTGTAGTGCGCGAGGCGGAACGCCCAGGCGAATTTGAAGAACGCGTAGATGAAGATCGTGATCAGCAGGATCAGCTTCATCTCCCAGATCACTGGCGTCGATTGCGCGGCGTAGGGGAGCTGCTCGAACAGCTTCTGGACCTGGTCGCCCGACCCGACCATCGCGGCGAGGCCACCGATGCCGATCGCCGACGTCGAGGCGAAGAACGCGTTGCCCTGCGACAGTGATGCGAGGAGTTGCGCATCGACGATGCGGACGTCGCGCGCCGCCATGTTGCGCATCCAGGCGACGCGCTGGGCCTGCACGGCGCCGACGATGCTGCGGTCGACCAGCGGCCGGTAGCCGGTGATGACGTGATAGCCGCCGATGAGGGCGGCGAACACGGCGAGCGCGACGAGATCGAGCGAGGGCATGGGCTTTTGTGCAGTCGGGTTTCGGGGAGATGTTACAGTCAGGGAATGAGCGGGACGCCGATGAGCCAGGTGTGCCCGCGCAGCAGCATGAACACATAGGCGGCGAGCCCGATCGCGATGGCGATGATGTCGTTGGTGGTGAAACCGGACGCGGTCGCCAGTGGCGCGGTCGAGCTCATCGCCTCGCGACGTTTGATCGAGATGCGGTCGGCGACCGCCCAGGCGAGCAGCCCGCCGAACAGCAGGAGTTGCGCGAGCCGTCCCGAGATCAGCAGGTGCGCGAACGCCCACAGTTTCACAGCGAGCAGCATCGGATGCTTGACGGTCGCCTTGATGCGGCCGGGCAGGTAGGCGGCGGCCAGCAGGACGAACACCGGCAGCATCAGCGTCATCGTCGCATGGCGCGTCCACCGTGGCGGATCCCACAGCAGCGGGTTGCTGGTCGGCGCCCATCGCGCCTGGCCGAAGCCGTAAGCGATGAGCGCGAGGCCGACGAATGCCGCGAGCGTGAACAGCCCCTTGTAGGCGCCTTCGCCGAGGCGCGCGATGGCATTGCGACGGAGACCGACCTGCATCGGCACGGCGTGAATGCCTATGAAGATCAGCAGCCCCAGGATCAGCAGGATCATGCGTGCCTCCTCTATGTCTTCGGCTTGGTCGGCGCCGCCGTATTGCCGATGAGATCGGGACGGCGTTCGCGCGTGAGCCGCTCGGATTCGGCGCGGCGCCACGCGGCGATGCGCTTGTGGTCGCCGGAGAGCAGCGCTTCAGGGATCGCGTGACCTTCCCAGTCGCGCGGGCGCGTGTACTGGGGATACTCGAGGAGGCCGCTCTCGAAACTCTCCTCGTCGAGCGAGGCGTTGGCGCCCAGCACACCCGGCAGCAGGCGCACGCAGGCGTCGATCAGCACCATTGCGGCAAGCTCGCCACCCGACAGCACGTAGTCGCCAATCGAAATCTCTTCGAGACCGCGCGCGTCGATCACGCGCTGGTCGACGCCCTCGAAGCGGCCGGCGAGCAGGATTACGCCGGGCCCTGCGCTCAGCTCGCGCACCCGCGCCTGGGTCAGCGGGCGTCCGCGCGGGCTGAGATAGATGAGCGGCGCGTCGGGCATGTCCTCGCGCGCGTGGTCGATGGCCGCGGCGAGCACGTCGGCGCGCATCACCATGCCGGCGCCGCCGCCGGCTGGCGTATCATCGACGGTGCGGTGCTTGGTCAGTCCGAAATCGCGGATGTCGACGCAGTCGAGCTGCCAGATCTCGTTCTCCAGCGCCGTGCCGACGAGCGACACCTCGAGTGGGCCAGGAAAAATGTCCGGAAAGATCGTCAGCACCCGCGCGTGCCATGGCGTGTGTGGCGTCTCGTCGGGCTCGGTTGTCTCGTCGCTGTGCATGTTCGCCGCTCAGTTGTAGGCGATATAGCGGCCGAGGCCGACGACCGACAGCCACGTCAGCATCGACAATGCGCCGGCGACGCGCGCGAAACCGGGCATCGGCGCCTGCGGGCCGAGACCGTCCAGCGCGCGGACCGCGCGGCCGCCGACGACCAGCGCATGCACGAGGCCGAAGGCGATCAGTGCCATCTTGATCTGGAACACCGGATTGAGCGCGACGTGGCTTGCCTCCGCCGTGAACAGCGCCGCACCGGAGATCAGCACCGCGATCAGCGACAGGATCGACACGCGGCGCGCGCCGCGCACCACCCGCACCGGATCGGATCCCGTCATGGCGCCCATCATGCGCACGTCCATGATCGCGATCGCGCCGGCGAACAGCGCGATGGCGACGACGTGCGCGACGTTCGCAGCCGGGTACATCCAGACCGACTGGCGGATCAGCGCCCCGATCTCCGACTGCTCAATCGCGACGAGAAATCCGGGCGCCGTTGGATGCATCAGCGCATCTCGATCGTCTTGCCGTTGACCGTGATGCGCTCGGCGCGCATCTCATCCTTCTCGACTGTCGAGGGATAGCCGTACGCGATGATCTCGTTGCCGACCTTGATCATCTCGGGGATCGCGCCACGGTTGCGCATCCGCGACGTCGGCGCCAGCGTCACCGTCCACACCTTGTCGGCGCCCTGTACGGTCATCGTCGCATGCGGGTTCTCGTAGACCGAGGTCAGGATCTTGCCGGTGACGGTGACGGGGTTCTTGGCGTCGTAGCTACCCCAGCCGTGGTGGGCGAGCAGCAGCGCCGGCTTGGCGATCGGCAGGGTCGCGGCAGCGGCGATC
>VFQN01007938.1_pt1 | contig 11094 bp, 9 predicted proteins | sample 3512371 | NCBI WGS metagenome assembly VFQN01 (sample SAMN10412370, study PRJNA504923) | tailings metagenome | isolation source: Replicate 2 from Balatoc abandoned mine | place: Philippines: Itogon, Benguet | collected 2017-08-28 | reverse complement strand
CACGTATTCGTGTTCAGTTAAGTGCTGCACATCAGCAACATCATCTTGATAAAGCCATCGCAGCTTTCATTAAAGTAGGTAAGGAATTGAATGTATTGAAATAAAATCCACACTAAGTGGCTAAATCCATGTGTATGAATTTTTCAAAAATAATGTTAGCGGTGTCAACAGTGGTAGTTGTATTCATCGCTTGCTCACCCAATAATGTGACAGTAGAGAATGGATTTAAAAAGTATTTTGATGAAAATAAAGTGACCGGCACATTCGGATTGTTTGATAATGGCACCGGGCAATTCACGATTTATAATCTATCCAGATTCAAAGACTCCTCTTATTTACCTGCTTCTACTTTTAAAATTGTCAATTCTTTGATAGGTATTGAAACAGGAAGAGTAACCAATGAAAAAATGGTCATCAAATGGGATGGAACAGTTCGCGTAATGCCGGGAGGCGATACTGCACATGGATGGAATAAGGATTTAACCATGGAAGAAGCCTTTGCTGTATCAGCATTACCTTATTACCAAGAAGTGGCTAGACGAATTGGAAAAGACACCATGCAGCGTTGGATTGATAGCTTACAGTATGGTAACAAACAATTAGGTACTGCAATAGATTCTTTTTGGATCAATAACTCCTTAAAAATTTCTCCCGATGAGCAGTTGGGTCTGGTGAAAAGATTGTACTTCGGTCAATTACCATTTCAAAAACGTACTCAGGACATCGTAAAAAAAATGATGATCAGAGAGAACAATGCGAATTACCAATTGGCGTATAAGACCGGATTAGGTTTTAAGGAAAATGGAAATCTGATTGGTTGGATTGTTGGATGGATAGAAGAAAATAAACATCCTTATTTCTTTGTACTAAATGCGGAAGGTCCGGCTGACGCCAAAATGATGGATGCAAGAATGAATATTTTAAAAGGTATTTTAAAAGAGCAAGGATTTTTTGAGGGTAAACGATAAGCAATTATTCATAGCAATGACAAAAAGACAAGATTATATTTCCTGGGATGAATATTTTATGGGTGTTGCTTTACTATCAGCAAAGCGAAGTAAAGATCCCAATACTCAGGTGGGTGCTTGTATTGTGAATGATAAGAATAAAATTGTAGGAGCCGGATATAATGGATTGCCAATCGGTTGTAATGATGATGAGTTTCCATGGAGTAAACAAGGAGATTTTTTGGAAACCAAGTATCCCTATGTGTGTCATGCAGAATTGAATGCCATCCTGAATAATATCGGAATGGATTTAAAGGGATGTAAAATCTACACAGCTCTTTTCCCTTGCAATGAATGTACAAAAGCCATTATTCAATCAGGGATTACTGAAGTAGTGTATTTGTCTGATAAGTATGATGGTTCAGACGCTTCTATCGCTTCAAAAAAAATGTTAGATACTGCTGGTGTGAAATATCGGAAAGTAATAGCTAGTATTCAGGAATTACATCTTTCTTTCGATGAAAAACACGTATAGCTAATTGTTAGCAAGCTGTTTTTTATCTTTATTTCACCAACCCTATGCATATTTTAACCCGCCTTTTTCTTTAAGCACGTATTTCTTTGTTATAGCTAATCGCAATGGTATATTTAAGTATACCAATGATCGTTCTATCATGGAACTCTTACGAAGACATATAATGTTTCTTGCATTGTGTTCTTGTTTTTTATCTCTAAGCTGCATGAAAGCTTCAAAGCAATTACAGTTTTATGTATTCTCAGATACACATTGTATGGATACACCATCACGTTATAACATACTTGATTCAATGATTACGGATGTTAATACAGTGCATGAACAATATCTTCCTGTTCAATACAATCAACAAAAACGAATAAAGCCAAAGGGATTACTAATCAGTGGTGACCTAACGGATGATGGACAACCAGCGCAATGGAAACAGTTTCAGCAGCTATTTGGATTGAATGGGGATGCCAGGTTAAAAATGCCTGTGTACGAAAATTATGGAAATCATGATGGGGATACTAATGGTGTAGTAAGAACCGGTATCAAAGAAAGAAATCTGTTAAGGAAAAATCTTACTGCTATTTCTGCTAATGGTATGCATTATTCATGGAATTGGAAGCAATATCATTTTGTTTCACTTGGTAGTTACCCATCTGAGAAATGGGATGATACTTGTCAATGGTGTCACTATTTTAAAAGATCATTTCGTGAGCCGCAGAATAGCCTTGGTTTTCTAAAAGATGATTTGGCCAAAAATGCAGCAGGAAAAAAAGTCATTCTTTATTTTCATTATGGATGGGATAGTTTCAGTAAGCTTTGGTGGACGGAAGCTGAACAGGAACAATTTTATGATGTAATTAAAGGATATAATATCGCTGCAATTTTTACAGGTCATAATCATGCAACAGGATATCTCCAGTGGAAAGGATATGATGTGTATTCTGCTGGTAGTCCGCAGGCTGGACAAAAAACTGGTTCTTATCTCGTAGTTCGTGCTACAAAAGACAGTTTACACGTTTTCGAAAGGAGATACCAGCGATGGGGCGATCAGCGTTACGCTAAAAAGGTTGAATAGATACTTTTATTGTAGTGCTTTTCTGATTTCTGGCACTATTTTTTCTCCGAATACAGTAATAGACTCCATGAGTTCTTTATGTGAAGGTCCGCCAACATCCATATGTGCTGCAAAGCGATTGAATCCAAGTACTTCGTGCAGGTAAAGAATTTTATCAATGGCTTCATTCGCATCGCCTATAATGAGTGCTCCGTGTTTGCCTCTTCCCGATTCATATTGCTCTTTTGTATAGGGAGACCATCCTCTTTCTCGCCCAATTCTGTTCATCTGTTGGGCATACTGATGAAAATAGCTGGCTGCAGTTGCTTTACCATCCTTTCCAAAAAAAGCATGCATGTGTACACCTGTTTTTTGGTTGGATGATGGATGTTTAAAATGAGTACAGACTTTATGGTAATAATCGAACAACGGTTTGAATTGTGCAGGACTGCCACCGATAATCGCAAAAATAACAGGAATACCATAAGTACCTGCTCTCAATACTGATTCAGGGGTGCCACCAACAGCAATCCACATATCTAACTTTTCCTGAAAAGCTCTTGGAAATACTTCCTGATTGATTAAAGGTTTTCTGAACTGTCCTTTCCAACTCACTTTTTTTTGTTGGTTAATTTGGAATAAGAGATCCAGTTTTTCTTCAAATAAAATATCATAATCCCTAAGGTCAAAACCGAACAATGGAAATGATTCTGTAAAACTGCCACGTCCAACAACCAATTCAGCTCTTCCGTTAGAAAGTAGATCAATGCTGGAGTATTGTTGATACAAACGTATAGGATCGGCTGAGCTCAGCACAGATACAGCACTTCCCAGTTTGATATTTTTCGTAACCGAAGAAGCCGCCGCTAATATTATCTCTGGAGCAGATACTGCATATTCAGGTCTATGGTGTTCACCAATACCAAAGAAGTCAAGCCCCAACTCATCCATCAGCTTGATTTCCTCCACCATTTGTTTCAAACGATCACCGGTTGGTTCCGGAACGCCATTTTCATTAACATGAATATCTCCAAACATGCTGATACCTAATTCCATAAATTGATTTTTTCAAAGATAAATAGTACCGGGTAGTTAAGATGAGTAGAAGTGTCCTTGATTTTGAAACATTTTGCTAAGTTATTAAGACCAAATTCAAATAATAATCCGTTGTAACGATAAACGGATTGTTTTGCTAACTATTGAGTTTAATATAAAATGATTTAACAAAGGGTTAAATATTGTAAAAGAGAAGATAATATCTGGATACTTACTCATCTTTTTTTATGAGTAAATTTACTTTATGAGCAAATTAATAATTGTCAAAAATACAATTATCAATTCCTCTAAGGTTTTAAGCTGATAGTACTTGATAGACTGCAAGCTGAAAACAATAAACATTACTTGCTGATACGAGGGAATTTTTGAACCTATAGTTCGAAGTGATTATTTATTGTCTACGCTGATCCTCTTTCACTTACTACATTTTTAACCAACTTATTTTTTCAAACCAATACTTTGTTATGAGTAAATCATTGCACCTGAAAGGATGGAGATGTTTGTTCATTCTCCTGCTTACTACTTTCTCTTGTTATGCCCTACAGGCACAGGTGAGAGTAACCGGTAAGGTTCTTAGCAAAAAGACCAATTTAGCGTTGGCAGATGTTGCCATTATCGAAAAAGGTGGTAAAGCTGGAACTGAAACAGGTCCGGATGGATCATTTACCATCAGTGTTAGAAATCTGAATTCAACATTGGTATTTTCTTCTTTAGGTTATACCACATTTGAGCTTAAGCTCAGTGGTAAAAGCAATGTGGAAGTAACACTTGAAGATGATATCAAGGGTATCGATGATGTAGTGATCATTGGTTACCAAAATTCTACACGTAGAACTACCTCAGCAGCCATCTCAAGTGTAAAAGGAAAAGACATTGAAAATACACCGTATGCAACTTTTGATCAAATGTTACAAGGTCGTGTTGCGGGTTTAAATGTATTGTCTGTTTCTGCAGAACCTGGTGCTGCTGGTATCGTAAACATCAGAGGTAATAGTAGTGTAGCCAATTCAAGTGGCTCTGGTACTGCTACAGGGGTATCTGCTCCTTTGTATGTAATTGATGGGGTAGTATTTGATGTGAGCGATTTAAGAACCGCTTATGGTAACAGTAACCCGCTAGCTGTCATTAACCCGAACGATATTGAATCTATTGATGTACTACGTGACGCATCTGCTGCAGCTATCTATGGTGCACGTGCTGCGAATGGTGTAATCATTGTTAAAACTGTAAAGCCTAAAAATGGCAGACCTCAATTTAGATTGTCTTCTTATGTTGGTTTGACAACTCGTCCGGCTTTTAAGCCAGTGATAATTGGTGCTGAAGAGAGAAGATTAAAAATGGATATCCTCAGAGCACAAGCTACTTATGCTCAACAAGGTAATTTATCTCAGTTCCTGACCGATAGTTTAAATCCCGCATTTAATAATGCTACAGACTTCCAAGATTTATTTTTTCAGGATGCGATTCTGCGTAATATAGATTTTAGTGTAGCAGGTTCTTCTCAAATTGCTTCTTATCGTTTATCGCTGAATAGCTATGATGAAAAAGGGATTCAGCCTGGATTTGGTATCACCAGATTGTCTCCAAGATTGTATGTAAGTATGAAGCCTTCCAAAAATATTGAAGTAACTTCTGATACTTATATGGGTTTTATCAAAGAGCAAAGAGGTGATGGTACTGGTAACGTAACGCCCTATAATATTCAAACTTTCCCTTCTTCATTTTGGCAGATTGATGATGTTACCAGACGAAATTATGCCGGTAAAAATGATCGTGTACGTGATGACGCAAGAACAACCAGTATCAATGGTAACTTACGTTTAACATGGAAATTACTAGAGAATGTAACTTTTATTAGCTCGCTTTCTTATAACCTTGGTTTTGTGCGTCGTGATTATTTGCGCGATAGAAGTGTAGTTGCCAATAACCGCTCAGATGCCTTCTTAACAGAAAGTAATTCTAGTCGTTATGAAATTGAAAACTATGCTACTTGGAGTAAGTCTTTTGGTAGATCTCTTGATCATAGTGTAAGTGTATTGGTGGGCCAGGGTGCAGAAGAACAAGTTGTAAAAAGTACCAACGCAAATGCAAACGGTATTCCATTTGATGCGATCAGAATTTTAACAGGTGTTCCAACCGGTCCAAATCTGAACGTTTCTACCAACTATGAAGATCGTTCTCGTGTATCTTACTTTACCAGAGCGAGTTATAATTTCAAAGGTAAATATGGAGTTGATCTGAGTTATAGAAGAGATGCTTCTTCTCGTTATGCGCCTACCAGCAGATGGGGTACTTTCCCGGCTGTTTCTGCAAGATGGAATATCTCTGATGAACCCTTCTTTAAGAAGATCAATAAAGTGGTATCATTTGCTAAACTTCGCTTTAGCTATGGTGTAACAGGTCGTGATCCTGGTAGTTATTATGCACAGTATCGTCAGTTGAGTACCAATATGAATTATCCTGGTTCTTCATTGGGTTCTGGAGCAGCAGGTAATATTATTACTTATGGTGGTATAACAGCAGTTACACCTAACTATGTAGGTGCTGCCCCTGCCACAAATATTACCTGGGAACAATCTCCACAGACCAACCTTGGTATCGATTTGAACTTTTTGAGAGATAGGATTAGCTTAAGTGTGGATCTATACAATAAAGAAAGTAAAAATCTCATCTTCAATATCCCTGTACCAATTACAACAGGTTACACAACTGCCACCAACAACTTTGTGGATATCGCTAACAGAGGTATTGAGCTCTCATTAAATACGAATAACCTTTCTGCTAAGAGCAAATTCCAGTGGCAAACCAGTTTGAACGTTGCCTTCAACGACAACTTTGTAACAAAGCTTCCGGATGGTAATAGAGACTTTACTTACGGTCCTGTGTTCTTATCAAGATTGCTGACCATCGGTCGTCCTTTGTATGGTTTTAGAGTATTCAGAATTAATGGTGTATACCCAACAACAGCAGATGTACCTGTTGATCCACTCACGGGTTTAAGAACACGTATTTATGGTGGTGCTCAGTTCCAGGGTGGTGATAATGCTAAAGCTGATATCAATGGTGATTACAATGTTGACAATGATGATATGGTAGTGCAAGGTGATCCCAATACGAAAGTATATGGTGGCTTCATTAATACATTTACTTACAAAGGATTCTCATTACAGTTACTTACCACATTTGCATTAGGTAGAAGTGTTTGGAATGGTTATTTATCTGATAAACTAGCTTCTGCAAGTAATAACCCACCTGTATTTTTTGGAACCAGATCGGGCCCTGCTGCTGAATTTAACGGTTTGAATCTGTGGACTCGTCCAGGCGATCAAGCAGGATTGGGAAGTTTATTCAGTACCACTGACCCATGGACCATTCGCTCATCACTGTTTGTAGAAGATGCTAGTTTCTTCCGTATCAGAACAGCGAATCTATCCTATACTTTCCCTGTAAGTGAAAAACTTAAAAAACTAGGTGTACGCATGATCAGACTCTATGGTGTAGCAGACAATATTGCTGTATTCCATGGTGCAAATCTTCCTGATCCTGAAAACATTGGTATTGATGGTTTTACTACAGCGAACGGATATCCTGTTCCAAAGAAATTCACATTGGGTTTAGACATTCAGTTTTAATCGAAAATATTCTAGTATATGAAATGGACTTATCAAATCAAATATGCATTAGGCCTTGTTTCAATGCTGGTCATTGTAACCTCTTGTAAGAAGAGTTTTTCTGAAAGGGTTCCTATCAATGCACCCACTGACGCCAATTTCTGGCAAAACGAAAATGAAGCTTTGAGTGCTGTAGCCGGTTCTTATGCGCAATTAAGAATTGCGATGAATGAAATGGGGATGGCTCACTATTACTATGGTGATACACAAACAGATGAGTTTGTAGCAAGAACCAATGGAGAAGATTATCCCGCAATTACCCAAATGAACTGGCAAACTTTTGTTGCGCCATCAGAAACATTCAGAGGATTAATCAGATTAAGACGCTGGGATAATTTCTACAGAGCCATTGATCAGATGAATAGATGTATTAAATACATCGAGCCTATTCCACTGGCTAATTTTACATCTACTAATAGACAAGCAGCTAAAGATCAGCTGATCGGAGAGAATTATTTTCTACGTGCTTTCACTTATTTCTACATGTCAAGAATCTGGGGTGATGTTCCTCTGGTAATTGAGTCTGCAGAAGATGCAGCAGCTGCAGAAAATATTGGCAGAACTCCTCAAGCTCAGGTTTTGGATCAATGTATCAGCGATTTGCAAAAAGCAATTACACTATTGAATTATCAAACAGCGCCTACTGCTACACGTCCAATTCGTGCTAACAGAGGAACTTGTTATGCTTTACTTGCTCATATTTATGCATGGAGAGGTGAATATGACAAAGTAGTACCTGCTGCTGACTCTGTGATCTTGAGAGGTGGTTACACACACGTATCAAGAGCTACAACTGCTTCTTATTTAAGTATGTTCAGAGGAAATTCAAGTGAAGGTATTTTCGAGATCTCACAAAATGCCAATAATGAAGGTGCTAACGTATCTAATGCTTATGGTACCATCATTAATAACATTGCAGGGAGAACTTTAAAAGCTCCTTATTTACAAACACTGGTTGGGAATGCATTATTTACACTGGATGCAGGTACACTAAGTACACTCTTCCCAAATAACGCAGATAGTGTGGATCTGAGAAGAAGAAATGGATTTGATTTCTGGGGTACGACTGATCCTATTTGTATCAAGTACTCAAACATTTTGTATACCGGACCTAATAATACTGCACCACTGAGTCTCAATAATATTATCGTATTCCGCTTGGCTGATATCAAGTTATTAAAAGCCGAAGCTTTAGTAGTAGCAGGTAATATAGCAGGTGCACGCACGATTGTGAATGAGATCAGAACCTTAGCTGGTTTGACGGCTAGTGGTGCTCCTGATGCAAATTTCTTTGAAACTGTAATTCAGGAACGTGGTCGTGAATTATTCTTAGAAGGTCATCGATTTTATGATCTGGTTCGTTTGGCAAGAAGAACCAATATCATGCGATTCAATGGTACAGGAACCATCAACAGAATGGATATTACGCAGTTCAACCAAGGAAAATATTATTGGCCTATCGATCCAATTCTGATTTCACTTAACCCAAGACTTGCACAAACACCATTCTGGGCTGATAAAATGTAAGTACAACCCTAAATCAAAATACTATGTCATATAAATCACTATTTGCAGCTTTCATCATTCTTGTACTGATGAGTTCTTGCAGGAAAAGCTATTTGTCCGGTGGTAGTTTACATAATGAAGTCACACCACTGAATAATATCGAATACATGAGAAGTAATTCTTTCAATCTATTCGATACGGCTATTGTTGTTATTGATAGATTGGGTCTTACCAGTCAAGTAAACAGTGCAAAGACTTTTTTTGCTTTCACTGATTATTCTATTTTGAATATGATCAATCTTAAATTGGCGCAAAGACAATCTGTAAATCCTATTGCAACTTATACATTGGATAGTTTGATCAGAGAAATCAATGAGGATTCAGTTCGACAATACATACTGGATGCAACAGTTGATTTAAAAACTGCTCCCGAAAACCCACCTGCAACTTATACAAGTTTGGGAAGAACAAATATGGCTGTTTTCAAACAGGAGCAAGTAACAGCAACTTATCGCGAAAGGACACAAGCTCCCACTTATTTGCTATTCTATGTTAAAGTGAGAGGCGCATTAGATGTGCCCGGTGTAACACCACCACCCGGACAAAACGATATCAGTGTCTTATGTCAGACAACGGGTATCAAAACATCCAATGGAAGTACCACACTGCATGTTTTAAATAACCAACACACATTTGTTCGATTCTGATCTGTAAAACAAAAATTATGAAAACCAATTATAAAATTATTTGTGCTGCAAGCTTGATTGCCCTCATTGCATTTGCTTGTTCAAAAAAGCCACAAGAAGGTTTTTTGGGGAATAGATTTTTTTATCTGGCAAATCCTTTTATTGGAGTGAAGGGTAGGGTAACCACTTCTACACCATTACAGGCAGACGGATCTACACAACCGCTTACGGTTAAGTTATTATCTGTTCGTAATCGTTCCGGACAAGTAACAGATGTGTTGAGTAAAGAATATGAGATTCCCATTTACAAAGGAGAAGTAACTCCATTGGATTCAACACCACAATTGTTGGCAGTGAAGTTGGGTACGGCTATGTACAAACCTTTTAATGTGAATCCATTAGGAGGAAGATTGGAGTTAACACCAGCTACTGCTTTGATTGATACCGGTACCTACAACTTCGATATCGAAGTAAGTAATATCCGTGGGTCAAGAACAGTCAATAATATTGCGCAAGTTCGTATTACACCTTCTGTTCCATCTCAATTGATCAGACAATTTGCAAATAGCTCTGCACCTAATCAAGAGTTGACATTCACTACACAAGCAAACTTTAGTACAACAATTGAAAGACGAGTAGGTCCGAACCAAATCATTATTCGTTTTGTGGATCGTACCGGAAGACCGTTTAATCCACGAGCAGGCGAAGTAGTTCCAAGAGTTGGTACAACAGCGGCACCAAGGTTTGTATTCCGTCAATTTGCACCGTACTTCCCTGAAGTAGTCAATGATACAGCATTCGTTTACCAGTATCCGGATAAAGTACCCACTTTCCCATTGTATACGCTGAACAATGCATACCTCAGTTCTTATCGTATTCCTTCTCAATTCAATTCATTGAACCAGAACATCAATCCTGAATTTGCATTCAGACTATTCCCAACAGATGGAGTAGCGGCAGTATCAGGTACTTGGGTAATCACCAACAGAATTGGGTTCGCGGATAGAAGATAACTTTCCTATATACAGGTTACCAATAAAGGAGGGGTAGTAGTCTGGTAGACTGCTACCCCTTTTTTTAACAAAAAATCTGAAGGGATATCCATTTTTCTATTAACTTTGTAATTCAAAGTACTTTTAAAACAATTAATATGACACAACAAAACGATGTAAATGCTATTCAAGTAAATCCAATCGCGGCTGCTAAGAGAATGTTTATTGGGGCTGCTATTGCATTTGCTTTAATCCTCAGTTTATTACTCAGTGTAGATGAACCTAAGCCTGAATGGGGTACCTTATGGATGCTAAAACCTTTGCTGATTACTCCTTTAGCAGGAGCGGGTGGCGGTGCTTTCTTTTACTATATGACTCAAATTGTAAAAAATAATGTCTGGGCGAAAGTGATTGCTACGTTGGTAGGTATTGTTGGATATGTAATTGCTATTTGGCTCGGTTCTGTATTAGGCTTAAATGGCACCCTTTGGGATTAACAAGTTCGTTTTTTAATATAGGTTGAAGCAAAAAAAAAGGTGACCATTCTTGGCCACCTTTCATTTTTATTTTGATACGATTTTACGCTAGATCAAAACGATCAAGGTTCATCACTTTGTTCCATGCTGCGATAAAGTCTTTTACAAACTTATCTTTTG
>VFQN01007936.1_pt1 | contig 11096 bp, 7 predicted proteins | sample 3512371 | NCBI WGS metagenome assembly VFQN01 (sample SAMN10412370, study PRJNA504923) | tailings metagenome | isolation source: Replicate 2 from Balatoc abandoned mine | place: Philippines: Itogon, Benguet | collected 2017-08-28 | reverse complement strand
AAGCGACATCCGAAGGTCCGACGACGAGGGTCGCCTCCCGGTCCCCGTGCATCACAACCCGGTGTTTCTGCTCATAGTCCTGCACAAATCGCTTTCGAGCAGCCGCGTCGGCAACGTCGTCGCCAGATGACAGGATATCGAAAGCGGCCCGGCCAACGACATCAAGGATGCCTCCGCCCGGTTCGGACCTGAGCGCAGCCACCAGCGCGTCCGTTGCGGCTTCCGCGGTCGGAAATGCGCGTTGCGCGTCAGCTGACGCTGTCAGCGCGACCAGAGCAAGGCCTGCGATCAAAGGGCGCATCAATCGCCAGTAGAACGCGGGGCTCTGACCAATTTCGGCAAACCGCGACATTGATAAGACCGTTCATCTCGACAGCGTCTTGCGGAAGATCAAATCCATGATGCTCCGGGAACGGCTATTTGATAAGCGCAAATCACAGCAGTCAAACCAACATTACAATTCTATTTGTCAGCCGTGCTGCAATGCAAAAGAAGTCATTCCTTGACGAACAAAGGCCCTGATCCTCAAATGCCAGCAGGAAACAGCCACATACATCCCCATACTCACTTCATATCCGATAAAGCGGGGTTGGTGAGGAACATCTCGTCGCCGAGACTGGTAATGGCATCGCACGGTCATCAGCAGACGGAGCAAGTGCAGACACAGCAGCCGACCGTCTTCGTCATCGACGACGATCCCTCGATCCGCGACGGCATGACCAGCCTTTTCCGATCCGTGGATATCGCGGTCGATACATTCGGCTCCGCCGATGACTTCCTGCGAAAGCGGCGTCCGGACATTCCGGGCTGCATTGTTCTCGACGTCCGGCTCCCGGGCATGAGCGGCATGGAATTTCATGAAGAACTGGTCAGGCTCGCAATTTCCACACCGGTCGTCTTCGTGACCGGCCACGCCGATGTCCCCATGGGCATCCAGGCGATGAAGGCGGGAGCCGTTGAATTTCTTTGCAAGCCTTTCCGGGAAGAGGAACTGCTAAGAGCGGTCCGGCAGGCTATCCGGAAGGATACGCAGCAACGGGAGAGAGCGGCGGCCTTGTCGGTCATTCGCAAGAGTTTCGAATCCCTGACACCGCGCGAGCAGGAGGTTCTGGGCTACATCGTTTCGGGTCTGATGAACAAGCAGATCGCTGCCAAGCTTAATTTGAGTGAAATTACAGTGAAAGTGCATCGCGCCAGCATCATGCGGAAGATGCAAGTCAGATCCCTCGCCGACCTGGTCCGTCAGGCCGATGCGCTCGAAATTGGGCCGCATGCGCGGGATTGAGGCCTTCTATTCGAGATTGTCGGGCGCCCGGCTGCCGCGCCAGTTATCAGCCGTCTGCGCGGCTCGTGCGGACAGCGCCTTCCGGCACTTGAGGGGCAAATCCACCTCAAAGATGGTCCCACCTTGAGGAAAGGATCGCGCGTCAATCCTGCCGCCATGCGCCTCCACGAGGGAACGACAGATTGAAAGCCCGATTCCCATGCCCCGGCTTTTGGTCGTGAAGAGCGGCTTGAAGACCTGATCGAGGTTAGCCGGTTCGATGCCACCGCCGGTATCCTCTAGGGCGATCCGAACCGCCTCGGGCGAAACGCGGGCGGTGCGCACGCTCACCTGCTTCACCGGCATGCCCTCCATCGCTTCAACGGCATTCGTCACGAGGTTGAGAATAACCTGTTGTAACTGAACGCGGTTACCCTCCACTGGCGGCAGTTCGTCCGCCAGCTGGAGATCGAGCCCCACCTGATGCGAGCGCAAATACATGCGACTGGCCGTCAGCACCGACATTACGAGTGCATTGAGATCGACGTCACTGGTTTCCTGCTCCTGTTTCGACAACACCGCGCGTACGCTGGATATGATGTCGTTGGCGCGATGCGCCGCGGTCACAATCCGGTCCAGAGAATTGCGAGCCTCGTCTACATTCGGTGTTCCAGATTTCAGCCAGTTAAGCGCCGCATAGGCGTTTGCCGCAACGCTGGTAAGTGGTTGTTTGACCTCGTGCGCTATCGACGCCGACAATTCGCCGGCCGTCGCGAGGCGATTGACGCTCTGCAACTCCGCCATTGTGCGCCGTGTCATGATTTCGGCGCTGTGTCGGCGACGTTGCTCAAAGAGCAACCAAGCGATCACTAGACCCTGCAGAAACACTCCTGCAACGATAAAAAGAATTTGGAGGCGATATTGCTCCCAAGCGGACGGGCTACGAAAGTGGATTTCGCTGCCCGGCGGGAGCCTGCTCTCGGGGATTCCCCAGCGTTGCAATTCGCGCCAGTCGAACTTCGGCGCTCCCATGCCGACCGGCGCGACCTTGATAGAACTGGCATTCTCCCCATTCAGAATTCGCGCCGCGACCGCCCCGACTTGCTGCGCGGCATCCGTCACCGGGACGAGCGGGCCACCGACGATCTCCCGGCCAAAGAACGCATCCGTATAACTGAAGATTGGCGCATTCGCGATCGCATGCAGGCGGGCGAGTGCCTTGTCTTCCTCGTGAACGACACCAGCTGCATCGACAATCATCAGTTCCCAGAAAATTGCGGAATTGGGCGGCAGTGATGCAGCATGTTTCAATATTTCCTCGAACGAAAGCGTGTCGTACCACGTGACCTTCACCCGGTCGTTAAGTGGCTCGGTCGCCCTTCCTATTTCCTCGCGCCAAAACTGTTCTATCGGCGATGTCCCCACTACCATTGCAATGTGGTTGGTCTCGGGAAGAACTTGCAGAATGTTCTTCAGGGCCGCGACGTAATCGATCGCAACAGCAACCACGCTATCATTTGGGCCGAGGGTCGAGAATTGTACGCGGCGCTGATCGACCACTGTGAGGATCATCGGCGAGGCCGGAAATAACTTCGGGCGATGCCTCTGAACAAAGCTGGCAGCCGGCGCCCCGATGCTTACGATCAGGTCCGGCTGGCGCACCGCGAACAGGGCATCAAGGTACTGAACAAACGCGGCTTCCGGGCCCTCTTCGCTCGACCTGGCTGTGACCAGTTCATGATCATGAATGTCCAGAGGCGACGGCGATTGCCGCTCGAGTTCAACGCGAATTGCCTTGGCGTATTCGCTCCAAGGCCTGAAATCCCGGCCGAACGAGTGAAGAATAAGCACTCGCTTCGGGTCGTTTGATTCCGCCGGCGCAATAAAAGGTATCGCGATCGAGACCAAAACAATCGCGACAGCGACTGCATACCTGACCATATATGGAGCTTGCACCACTTCAGCAAAAATAGGAAGCGCCATAACCCGTCCGCTTGATCCGGTCTGTCCAAGCCTGTGATCCTCGTTCGATCTCCTTCCGCCTATATCGGCTCTACCGCAACAGTGGATTGAAAGCCCTTCCTTCAATCGAGCCTGCTGTGATTTTTGCGCTCGCGCAGATTGTCGATCAAGATGAAGACGCTGATCAGGAGTACCCACACCGGCAGAACGACGATCGTCCACGTTACGAAATAGCTTCCAATCAAGAGAACCAGCGCCAGCACGTAACCGAAAAGCGCGATCCAGCGCGGTACGATCCCCGTGCGGATCAAGACCGTGGACGTCGATATCATGAAAACCACAGCCACCTTCGCCGCGTAGAAATTCACCAGGATGAACGCAGCTGCGCGCGCCAGGTGGAATGTTGACGTTCCGGCCAGCGCGGCCGGACCTGTCATCGCTCCAACCAAAATGAGAGCACCGATCAGCGCCGCCGCCGTGAATATGAGGCCTAGAAACAAGAGTGAGCTTCCGAAGAAGACCGTGGCAAAAAACCGATCCTCTTTTGCTCCGAGCCTGTCGCGCAGCACGCCGATGAACCAAAGGAAGGCGATCCCCGCGACAGGGATGAGGTTCAGCGCCAAGGCAGCCCGCCACACATCGTGGGCGAGCCACTCGCCCGGTTCGGTTGGGCTGCCGGGCAGGGCGCTGCGCAGCAAAACGAATATAGCAATGAGCAATATCGCGAAAACGATCCCGGCGATGGCGGCTGCCTTTGGCGTTCTCAAGCTGCCTCCGCCCGGTGGCCCAGCGTTGTCAATCTCGTTGGGCCCGGACGAAATCACGTTGCAACTCCGGAGCGGCCGCCGAGCCCTTGCGGATCCCCTACCCGGGCCAAGAGCAGGTCTTCAGGATAGGGGAATCTCTCTTCAACCTCGCGGTCGAGCAGCCTTAGTTCCTCAACGATCGCGGGCAGCCTATGAGCTGGCAGCGATTTGAGCAGATTTTCAATCATGGAGCGGAGGCGACGCGCTACCTGGAGATTGTCGCAACCACAGCGCCTGATCTCGCGAAATGACAAATGGACGATGTCCTCCCAGTTCGGCGTTCGCACAATGGCGCGTAGTCGGCCATCCGCATCAAACAGTTCATCGGTACGCAAGTGTCGCTTACCTGCGGCGCGCAATAAGCGATGCAACTGATCGATCGCCAAAACCGCGGTCGTAGGATCGTTGATGGCCGGAGAGAGGGCGCGTAAGGCGATGTCGACCACAATCCGGAATGCAAATGTCGGATCCTGTTCCATCGTGCGCTCGGACCCGAATACGACCGCATTGCGGAGAATCCTTTCGTCTACCATTCCCTGGCCATAAACAAGAAACAGCGATTCATCGGTTGCGAGGAAATCGCCCACTTGCGGGCCAAACTCGATGACGACATTTGCTCGGTGCGCTTCCGCAAGCACTGCCGGCGCGTCCACTGATAGCACGATGCCAGACTTATCCCGGTGGCTGATCACTGCGTCCGGCTCACCAAGCATATCTCGATGGCCTCCGGCAAATTCCGATCCTTTGCTCTTTTCGGGATAGACACTAGTAATAACGTCCAGCCCGGCGCTGGCCACCTGCGACAGTACGCTGACCGGACGCAGAAGCCGCGACGCATGATCAATCAGAAAAAAGAAAGCGGCGAAACAGATGATGCCAAACAGCGCCGCAATGAACACGACAAGTTGGCGGACCTCGCCTTCAATTCGATTCTGGGCGCCGACAGCAAACAGCAATGTGAAGATAAAAATTCCGACGCAATACTTGATCGTTCGGTCGCTCAAAAGAGTCGTGGCGATGATCCGCGGCGTGAGTTGCGCGCTGGCGACCTGGATCGCGACAAGCAGCGATCCAAATGTGAAAACAAGGAAGGCCAGGTTTGCCGAAACGATGGCCTCAAGCATCGCTGTTGCGCCGGACGAGCCAAGGCCCAAGAGCGGCCATTTCAGTCGATCATTGAGATAGTGTACGAGACGAACCGCGATCAACTCCAGCGGGATCGCAACAAACGGGATGATCCATATCGAGGATCCGATGCGATTGCACACTGCCCGCCAGTTAGTGTTCATCGGCAATCCGCCATGGGGACCTAGCAGCGTAATTCAGTTTACTGTCGACGACACCGCGCCGCAAATAGACAGCCAGAACGCCTGACTATGAAACCGCAGTTGAAACAGCCCGTTGATCCGAATCAAGCTGTTGGCTCAATCTACTCTATTCGTCTCGCCTCATTTGACGTCGAGCTGCGTCAATCGAGATCGCAGATCGCTGGGCGTCATTGTTGTAGTTTGAGCGACAGAGAATAGCGGCTCTCAGCGATGACGGGCCGAGGGTCTGAGGCGAAGACCACCTTCACTCTAGTTGTTCATCTCGATACCCTTCACTATGCTCAACATTTTTGCTTGCGTGAGAAGTCCAATCTCGGGCCGACCGGCGCGACACTGATCAACACGCCGCCGCCGGCGTTGCTTAGGGAGCCGGGAGGCGTTTGTGTCGCGGGGCACCGCGCCGAAGGATTGTCGACTGTCGCCTATCGGACTAAGCGAGCGTTAGGCGGTTGATGAATTCCGCTCAGCACATTCAGGCCCGGTTATCAGCATCTTGCAATCGCCAAACTGGGTGGAGACCAGTTTGCTGATTCTGTCCGCTACCAAGTTTGATACGAACCCGTCTCTGGAAGCCAATTCGCGCTCTGGTTTGCTTTGCGAGCGTTAGATTCGAACCGGTCTCTGCGCGAAATTCCGAAAACGGCTTGGAAAAGTAATTTTGGGGGTCAGAGACGCAGCGCGGAAACGCGGCAGTTTCGATGAAATAAGGCATTGGTAGAGACGCAACCGACCGCGATACTCAGCCGTGCTCGCGCTGAACGTGGCGGGACACCAAGAATATCTGTGGAGATATTCCTAGTGTGGTGGGTGTACAAGGATTCGAACCTTGGACCCGCTGATTAAGAGTCAGCTGCTCTACCAACTGAGCTATACACCCGGGCCACTCACTCGCCGTCAGGCGAAAGCGCCGCCCGTTTAGCAAAGCCTCCCCCCGGTGTCCAGCAAACCCGCGCGGGAAACGGTGCAAATCGCGACGATTCCCGCCGCGGGGCGTAATCTGTCATGTCGGGTATCTCGAATGCCGCTCGGCCGGTGATCGCCGCACGCCTGGCACGATACGCTCCCGTCGGATGTGGCCGCCGTACCCGGTTTCTGTGCCGGAACCCGCTCGATGGCTGGTCCCTCACGCTTGATGAGGACGGCCGCTCCGCGCGACTATCGTCGCAGCAAAAAGCGAAAGGCCGCCGGGCGGGGGGTCCCGGCGGCCCTCTGCGTCGCGACGATCTGGGGCTGGGGGGCTCAGATGATCGCCGCTTCCGAAGTTCACGTTCCGCTGCGGGCCGGACCGTCGGTCTGGAGCCCGCCCTTAGGTGACCGCAATCCGTGCAAGGAGGCCCGATCACTGGCCCGTTCCGGCGCTTCAACAACTCTACTCGCGCCTTCACCATTGCAGGCTAAGCCCTCGCGCCACGCAGCATCAACTTAATTATCGGACAGGTTGGAACTGTCGGGGCCCTCCGGCACGCGGCGAATTGCCACTTTCGGGCGGCCACGTCCGGGCGAGTTTTCATGACGCGATGCCGGACTTCTGAGAGCGGACCACGCAAACGAAAAGGGCGGCCCCCACGGAGCCGCCCTTTCATCCCCGCTTAAGCAGCCAGACTATTGAAACCGGGCGGCGAGACTGCCGAAGCCCATGGCACGCGCCATGGTGAGCGCCTCGCGCTTCTGTTCTGCGTCGAGCGACTTGACCAGTGGCTGCGCAGCAGAAACGAGCCTGCGCATTGCGCCCGCGCTCATCACCATCTCGGTCGCGCGTGTGCCGACACGCCGGAAAAAGCCAGGATCACCGGAGGCGTCGGCGACCTGCTGACGGTCGCTCTCATGTGCCAATGCCCGCAGGGCCGCCTCAACGCGCGGCCAGTGCTTTTCCTGCGCCGGGGTCAAACGCAACGCCGCCTTGAAATGCGCGATCCCGGCTTGCAGCCGGCCGGCATCGGCCGCAGCCGGAACTGAAGTTGCGATCGATCCCGAAAAAGCCAGCACGAACAGGCCGGCGACAAACGCCTTCCACATTGAAAACCCCGCGATGTCCTTGATTGCTGCGACGCGGGATACCGGAGGATGGTTGAGCGGGCAACACGGAACCGCCTAAACGCGGTTAATATCGGATCAAGAAATCTTTCAAAATCCGCCACTTAATGCGGCATCAATGGGGCAACACCTATCGCGGTCGATCGGATCTCTGCTAGTGTCCGGTCTGAAGTCGCCAGATCGCTGCAAGAATGTTCGCGTAGTCATCGGTCCACGGCCGCACACGGCCGTCCGCCGACTGGACCCGCCAGCCCGGTCGCTTGGACAGATTCGACAGATCGTCTGCTGAGCGGGCAACCACCGCCACGAGCGACCTGGAGTACATCTCCCGCTGAGCGTCTTCGGACGAAAGCGCGTCGTCGTCGCGGACGATCGTTGTGAGCCCGTGCGAAGCGGCGACCTCGGCGATCACACTGGCCAGCTCCAGATAACGGTTGGAGATATGAAACGCGATAGCGCCGCCTTCCTTGAGGCGGCCGAGATACTGCCCAAGCGCTTCCTTGGTCAGCAGATGGACCGGGACCACATCTGACGAAAAAGCGTCAAGAACGATCAGGTCGAAACGCTGTCCCTCCTCCGCCAGCGTGAGCCGCGCATCGCCCACCACGATGTCATCGCTGCCTCCGCATGCGGAAAGAAAGCGAAATTTATCGGGGTCGCGTGCCAAGCGCACCACCACAGGATCGATCTCGAAATAACGCCAGCGTTCGCCGGATTGCGCGTGGCAGGCCATGCTCCCGGTCCCGAGCCCGACAACGGCAACGGTGCCGAGCTTGCCCTTCTGTTCGCGCATCGCCGCGATCGTGTCAGCGATGGGGCCGCGCTTGTAATAGTACATCAGCGGCTCCGGCGCTCCGGTCACAGCACTGCCATCCTCATTCTTCAGGCGCTGCACGCCATGCAGTGTCGTGCCGTGGAACAGCAAGCGGAAGCGACCGTCCGTGCTGTCGACGACCTTGTGCACTCCGAAGAAACTGCGCTGCGTCTCCGCCTGTACGAAGCCCGGTCTGTAGAGCGCGGTTGCGATCAATATGAGAGCGGTCGTGAGCGCCGCCTTCATCGAGTCGCGTGAATTGAACATTATGAAGGCAGCAACGGCGACGAGCCCGACCATCCACGGGACCGACATGCTGGCCGGAATCTGCTGGCCAAGGAGATAAGGCAGCAACAGGACCGCCGTCAGCGCGGTAAATATTGCAAGGCCTCTTTTCCAGCGCTGCCAGCCGCCGTCGAATGCGCCGGGCCGGCACAGCAGCGCGAGGACCAGCAGGATTGGATATTCCCACACATCGGGAAACACATGAGGCGCGATCAGCCCGGCAAAGATGCCCCCCAACACACCGCCAACCGAAATCCAGAGATAGAAGCCGGTCAGATAGCGCGCGTTCGGGCGCTTCAGATAAAGTTCGCGATGGCAGATCATCGCAGTTACGGCGAGCAGGGCGAGATCGAGGACAAGCACGACAAACCAGTATTCCCGCGCCCCGCCCAGGAGCGCAATCGCGAGTGGCGCGACGATAAACGGCAGCAGAAGAACCATCGCGCGCTGCGTTCGATCGCCTCCCGCCCGAAACGTGAAGATGAAGGTGGCCAGGAAGATCGCCAGCGGCACAACCCACAGAAACGGCGCCGACGCGATATCGGTCGAGATGTGCGATGTCACCGCGACCAGCATCGCCGAAGGAACGAAGGCCAGAGCGATCCAGACCGCGATGTCGCGAACCCGTGGCGCGACGGCCGGGCGCTCCGCGGCCTGCGCCTTCGCGGACCGCATCGTCCCGGCCATAAGCAGGCCGGCGCCTGCAATCATCGCCATCAGCAGCACGAAACCTGCGCTCCAGCCGACCGATTGCGTCCGGAGCGTCAGAAACGGCTCTATCACGAGGGGGTAAGCCAACAACGCGACGAACGAGCCGAGATTGGAGGCGCCATACAGGAAATACGGATCGTTCGCCTGCGGATGCTTCGTGCGCGCGAACCAGGCCTGGAGCAAGGGCGCATTGGCTGCGACAGCGAAGAACGGAAGGCCGATGGACAATACAAACAATCCCATCAGCCAGAGCGCCTCTCCATCCGCCGGCGGCTTTCCATAACCGGACGCAAGCGTAAGCGGCAACGAGCACAGGGCGAGCGCGAAGACGCAGAGATGCACGCCGGCAGCAACGCGCGGATCCAGCAGTCTCGTAATGCCATGCGCGTAGGCGTAGCCTGCGAGCAGCATCGCCTGGAAGAAGACCATGGCCACCGACCACACGCCGGGCGAGCCGCCGAGCAGCGGCAGCACCATCTTGGCGAACATCGGCTGGACCGAGAACAGCAGAAAGGCCGACAGGCAGATGGTGACGGCAAAAACAGGCAAGGTCAGAGCAACCAGCGCCCCGACCGTGCGACCACTTTCACCTTCGGTTCTGTCGATTGCCGTCATCAGTGCCTGCCGCCTGTCACAAGGTGGCGGCAGGCTGCCAGCGCCGTCTGAAGATTGACTTAAGCCGGTCCGGCGCTTTTGCTGCGGCCCTTCCTCATAAGAAGGGCCCGCAGAATTTATCCCGCATCCGTCGAGTGGATGCGGCGGCCGCTGCCGCTACCCGCGTTGCGGTTCTGCTTGCTGGTGAGCTTGTTCAGCGCACCGAGATAGGCCTTGGCGGACGCGACCAGGGTGTCGGGATCGGCACCCCGCGAAGTGACGGCATAATCACCCTGCACGAGCCGCACCGAGACCTCGGCCTGGGCATCGGTGCCTTCGGTGACGGCATGGACCTGATACAGCTCCAGAACCGCCTCATGCGGCACCAGCGCCTTGATCGCATTGAAGATCGCATCCACTGGCCCGTTACCCGTCGACTGCACGGTCTGCTGCCGGCCGTCGATATCGAGTTCCAGCGTCGCCGATTGCGGACCGCGGGTGCCGGCGATCACCGTCAGCGAGGTCAGCGTGATGCGATCGTGCTCGTGCGCGATCTCCTCGTCGACCAGCGCCTCGATGTCCTCGTCGTAAATGTGCTTCTTGCGGTCGGCCAGCGCCTTGAAGCGCACGAAGGCATCTTCGAGCTGATTGGCGGCGAGCTTGTAGCCCAGTTCCTCCAGCTTGTGCTGGAAGGCGTGACGGCCCGAATGCTTGCCCATCACCAGCGAGGTCTGCTTCACGCCGACCGATTCCGGCAGCATGATCTCGTAGGTCTGGGTGTTCTTCAGCATGCCATCCTGATGGATGCCGCTTTCGTGCGCGAATGCGTTGCGCCCGACGATCGCCTTGTTGAACTGCACGGGGAACGACGTCGCAGCCGAAACGAGCTTTGAGGCGCGGGTGAGCATGGTCGCGTCGATGCCGGTCCAGAACGGCAGCACGTCGTTGCGGGTCTTGATCGCCATCACGACTTCTTCCAGCGCGGCATTGCCGGCGCGTTCGCCGATGCCGTTGATGGTGCATTCGATCTGGCGCGCACCGCCGGTCACGCCGGCCAGCGAATTCGCCACCGCCATGCCGAGATCGTCATGGCAATGCACTGAGAACACCGCGCGGTCTGAATTGGGAACCCGCTCGCGCACCATCCGGAACAGCGCCGCATATTCCTCCGGCGTGGTGTAACCGACCGTGTCGGGGATATTGATCGTGGTGGCGCCGGCATTGATCGCGGCCTCGACGCAGCGGCACAGGAAATCGTGCTCGGTGCGGGTGCCGTCCTCGGCCGACCATTCGACGTC
>VFQN01007934.1_pt1 | contig 11100 bp, 8 predicted proteins | sample 3512371 | NCBI WGS metagenome assembly VFQN01 (sample SAMN10412370, study PRJNA504923) | tailings metagenome | isolation source: Replicate 2 from Balatoc abandoned mine | place: Philippines: Itogon, Benguet | collected 2017-08-28 | reverse complement strand
CACGCCCCGGTGTGCGCCCCGAGCCGCAGCGGGCTCATCACCGGCGTCTACCCGACCACGCTCGGCACGCACCACATGCGCTCGAAGCTGGCGCGCACGCCCGAGCTGTTCGTGGACTACCTCAAGAAGGCGGGCTACTTCGTCGCGTGGCCGGGGAAGACGGACTTCAACTTCGACCTGCCGAAGGCGTGGGTGGACACGACGCAGGACTGGACGAAGAACCCGGCCGTCCTGCCCGCCGACCGGCCGTGGTTCGCCTACGTGAACTTCGTGGTGACGCACGAGAGCCAGGTGCGGGCGACGCCGGAGGCGTACGCGCGGAACACGGCGCGGCTGGCGCCCGAGCAGCGCCGCGACCGGGCGCGCGTCGCGCTACCGCCGTACTTCCCCAACACGCCGGCGGCGCGCGAGTGCGTGGGCAAGTACCACGACAACATTACCGCGATGGACTACCTCGTCGGCGACGTGCTGCGGCTGCTCGACGAGCGGCGGTGGGCCGAGAACACCATCGTCGTGTTCTTCGGCGACCACGGTTGGGGATTGCCGCGCGGCAAGCGCTGGTGCTACGACAGCGGCACGCGGGTGCCGCTGCTCGTGCGCTGGCCCGGCGTCATCCGCCCCGGCGCCGTCCGCGACGACCTGACGTGCTTCCTCGACCTGGCGCCGACATTCCTCACGGCCGCCGGCGCCGCGGTACCGGCGCACATGCAGGGGCGTGTGTTCCTCGGCCCGCGGACCCAGCCGGCGCCGGAGTACGTGTTCAGCGCCCGCGACCGCATGGACGAGACCTACGACCGCGTCCGGGCGGCGCGCGGGCCGCACTTCCGCTACGTCCGCAACTTCCACCCGGAGCTGCCGTACGCCCAGTACATCAACTACATGGACGAAATGCCGGTGATGCGCGACTGGCGCCGGCTGGCGTTCGACGGGAAGCTGAACGCCACGCAGATGCTCTTCTTCGCCCGGACGAAGCCGCCGGAGGAACTCTACGACACCCGCACCGACCCGCACGAGGTCCGCAACCTCGCCGCCGACCCGGCCCACGCCGACACCCTCCGCACCATGCGCGCGGCCCTCGACCGCTGGGTCACCGACACGAAAGACCTGGGCGCCACCCCGGAGAAGGACTTGATTGCGAAGGGGCTCGTGCGCGACGTACTCACGAAGGAGTACGACGAGCGCGTGAAGCTCCACCCGAAGGGGCCGCCCGTCCCCTGACCGACCACGAGGTTGACCGTGTCCCGCCTTCCCGCCGACCGCGTCCGCGAAGCGCTGCTCCACCCCGTCAAGGAGGCGCGACGACTGGCCTACGACTACTTCACCGACGCCCTCCGGCCGGACCCGGCGGCGATGGCGACGGTGATCGAGGCCGTGACGCGGTACGGCCGCAGGGAGGCGTTCGGCCTTCGGGCCGGCGACGCGGAACTGGGGTTGTCGCCGGACGCGGTCCGCTGGGCGCTCGGCGAGTTGCAGACCGCCCCGCTGGGGGACGACGACTACTCCCACCGCGAAGTCGCCCGACTGCTCGCGGAGGCCGACCCGGGCCTGCTCGCCCCGGTCGCCGACGAGGTGCTCGCGGCGCCGGGCCTGGGGCCGGACGCCGCCGCCCGCATCAAGAGCCGGCTGGCGTTGCGGGCGAAGGCCGGCGACGAGCTCTGGGCCGACCTCGACGCGCTGTGCCGCGCCCACGCGAAGGCCGAGAACGGCTGGGAGTTCCCGTGGGAGCACGGGTACGACCTGGTGGCGGCCCTCGGCCGGCAGGGCGACCGGCACGCCCCGCGGGTGATGGACCTGCTCGCGGTCGCGGCCGGCGAGGACGACACCGCGGCGTTCTGGAAAGAGGTGCTGGCCGTCCGGCTGGCCGGGGTGCTCCGCCACGAGCCGGCGGTCCCGCTGCTGATTCCCAAGTTCGAGGCCGACGCCGAGATTCTCAGCGAGGAGGCGATCGGCGCACTGACCCGGATCGGCACCGACGCGACGGTCGCCGCCGCGCTCGCCGCCTATCACGCGGCACCGTGGGAGGTCCGGCTGTACCTCGGTGGCGTGTTCAGCAACGTTCGCTCGGCCGCGGCGCTCGAGGCCGGCATGTCGGCGGCCCGCGGCGAGGAGGACGACGAGCAGCGGAGCCACCTCACCGTCGGCGTGGTCGGGCAGCTCTCGACGGACGGGAACGACTTCGCACGAGACTACCTGGCCGCGGCCGGCGACGACATCGAGGTGCTGTCGGTCGTCATCCCGGCGTGCACCCTGACGGGGCAGGATTACCCGGAACTGCCGGCGTGGCGGGCGGCGCTCGCGGCGCCGCGCCGGGCGTACCACCCGCCCGAGCCGCCGGCGCCGGTCCACCGCGGGCCTCCCCCGATCACCCGCGATGACACCCGCGTCGGTCGCAACGACCCGTGCCCGTGCGGCAGCGGCAAGAAGTACAAGAAGTGCTGCCTCCCGCGCGGCGCCGGCTGACCGCCGGCGCGGTACGATGAGGCACCCCGCGGAGGCGACACACGATGCCGCTACCGACGAATGAACTCGTCTACCCCGAATCGGACGGCGAGCCGATGGGCGAGAACTCTCTCCAAATCAAGTGGATTCTCGCCCTCCTCCTGGGCTTTGAGCGGCACTACGAGCACCGCCCGGACGTGCTCGTCGCGGCCAACATGTTCTGGTATCCGGTCGAGGGACGACCGGACGTCACCACCGCGCCGGACGTGATGGTCGCGTTCGGGCGGCCGCGGGGCGAGCGGTCGAGCTACAAGCAGTGGGAGGAGGGTGGCGTCGCCCCGCAGGTGGTCGTCGAGGTGCTGTCGCCGTCCAACACGTTCCACAGGCGCGGCAAGTTGGCCCGCTTCTACGCCCGGCACGGCGTCGAAGAGTTCTACGAGTACGACCCCGCCGCGCGTGAGCTCACGGTGCGCCTCCGCACGGGCCGGCGCCTCGGGCCGATCGTGCCGGCGCACGGCCATACGAGCGCCCGGCTCGGCGTCCGGTTCGAGGTACCGCCCGGTGAGGAGCTGCGCGTGGTCGGACCCGACGGCGCGCCATTCCCGCACTTCAACGAGATCGTCGGGGAACGAACCGCCCACCAGGAGCAACTCCTCGTGGAGAGGCGAAAGGTCGCAGAGGCCGAGCGGCGGGCCGCCGCGGAGGCGCGGAAGGCGGAGCAGGAGCGGGTGAAGGCAGCCGAGGAACGGGCGGGGCGAGAGCGCCTCGCGGCGAAGCTCCGCGAACTCGGGATCGACCCGGACGCGGTCTAGCCGTATCACCCCCGCATGCGCCTCTACGCCGTCATCTTCATCTGCGTCGCCGTCACGCTCATCCCCGTCTTCGTCCTCGGCGACGAGATCGACGCCGCATTCGCCGGCCCGGAGGGGTTGCGGCGCCTCCAGCAGTACGGCGACTGGGCGTGGGCCGTCGGCATCGGGCTGATCGTCGCGGACCTCGTGCTACCGGTGCCGTCCACGGCGGTCATCGCCGGGCTCGGGATGCTCTACGGGCCGCTCGTGGGCGGGCTCGTCGGCGGCGTCGGGTCCACGCTCGCCGGGCTGGTCGGCTACGCCGGCGGGCGGTGGGTCGGCGGGCCGGCGCTGCGGCTGTTCGTCGGCGATTCCGACATCGAGAAGTTACGCGGGTTCTTCGCCAAACACGGGCTCTGGGCGGTGGCGCTGTCGCGGTGGATGCCGCTCCTCCCGGAGGCGCTGTGCTGCCTCGCCGGGGCGGCGCGGATGCGCGTCGGGCCGTTCTCGGCGGCGCTGGCGTGCGGCAGCTTTGCGATGGGGTTCGCGTTCGGCGTGCTCGGCGAGCAGTACCTCGACCGACCCACGGTCGGGCTCATCGTCAGCGCCGCGATCCCGCTGCTGGTCTGGCCGCCGGTGCACTACTTTTTGCGGAAGCGGCCGGTAGTCGAGCCACTACCCCCCGCGGCGTAGCTCGGCGTCGAGCGACCGCAGGAACGGCTCGGCGTCGGACACGATCCCGACCGTCTGCGTGCTGCCGCGGTCCATCAGCTTCGTCACCGTCGCCGGGCTGATGTCCACGCACGCGACCTTTACCCACGCCGGCAGCAGGTTCCCGACCGCGACGCTGTGCAGCGTCGTCGCCACCATCAGACAGAAGCGCACGCCCGGCAGGAGGCGCCGCATCGCGTCCTGGGCGGCAAGGCTGTCGGTGATCACGTCGGTCAGCGGGCCGTCGTCGCGGATGCTGCCGGCGAGCACGTAAGGGACGTTCGCCTTCACGCACTCGTACATAATGCCGCTCGTCAGCTTCCCCGCCTCCACCGCGGGGCGGATGCCGCCGAGGCGGCGGACCGTGTTGATCGACCGCAGGTGGTGCTCGTGCCCCTCGTCGGTCGGCAGGCCGTGCTCCAGCGACACGCCGAGGCTGGTGCCGTACAGCGCCTGCTCGATGTCGTGGGTGGCGAGCGCGTTGCCGGCGAACAGCACGTTGATGAACCCGTCGCGCACCAGCCCCGCGACCAGCGCCGCGCCGCCGGTGTGGACCACCGCCGGCCCCAGCACCGCCAACACCTTCTCGCCGGCGGCGCGGGTGCGGCGCATCGCCTGCGCGATCTCGCGGACACTCACGCCCTTCGGCTTCTCGCTCGACACCGCGCTCGTCATGAACTCGAAGAGTTCGTGCTTCTTCGTCGCCGAGTCCTCGGGCAGCACGCGGATGCCGGCGTGGCCGACGACGATCTTGTCGCCCTTCTTCACGGCTACCATCGGCAGGCAGCGGGCGGCGCCGCCGGCCGGGTCGAGGGCGATGCCGCAGTCCATCTCCTGGTCCTCGACCTCCACCCACTCGCCGCGGAGGCGGACCTGCGTGCGGTAGTTCGTCGAGCAGTAGAAGCCGTCCGGGAACGAGCCGTCCATGTCCGCCGCGACCGCGGCGCAGTCGGCGGGGTGGACCGGCGCGGCGCCGTGCGACAGGATCTCCGTCAGCACCGCGTCGAGCTGCGGCTGCGAGTCGGCGCGGATCTCCAACCGAGCGTATGACGGGTCGCCCTGCGTGCGGCCGACGCGGAACTCCTGCACCTCGTAACTCGCCCCGCGGGTGACGACGGCGTCGAGCACCTTCGGCAGCAGGAGCGAATCGAGGATGTGGCCGGACAGCTCGACGTGTTCGACGTGGCGGGCGGACATGGCGGCCTCCGGGCGAACGGCTACCCCATCCTACGGGGCGGGTCATTCGGGCGGATCTCATTGTGTCCAACGGAGTGGGCAGGCAAACCGGCTGGTACACTGCGGGCGAAGTATCGGGAGCGGCCCCACCAGCCCTGTTCGCGGCCCGACCGCGGCAGTGGAACCCGGAATCGGGCGAACGGCCGGCGTGAGCCGGCTGGTCGTTGGTACAGCCACCTGACACAACCACCAGCCAGCTCACGCCGGCCGTTCGCCAAGCCAGACCTTCGCACCCGACATCGACCGGTAGGCGGACCTGTAGCCCCGAACCGCACCAAGTAGCACCAAGAATGTCCACCACCGATCTCCCCCGAACCACCCCAATTCGCCTCAAAAAGCCCGTTACCGCCCCCTCCTGCGCTGGGTGCGAGCCCCGAACCGCACCAAGTAGCACCAAAAAAGTCGCCAACCACCTCCGCAACCCACACGGTCCGGAGGCAAGCCAGACCCGACACCGGACGCGGAAATCCGACAAGATGAATGAGTGCCGGAGCGCCGCCGTTGGTCGGCGGCGCTCGTTGCCGCTAGATATAACTCCGTCGCAGCCCGCCCCGTCGTCGGCCGATCCGCATGACACTGAACCAGTTGCAGCAACGCATCCGCGACCTGTACGGAGCGAAGGACGGCGCCCGCGGGGTCGAAGGGACGTTCATGTGGTTCATGGAAGAAGTCGGCGAGCTGTCCGCCGCCCTCCGCGGGGGAAGCCACGACGAACGCGTCCTGGAATTCGCCGACGTTCTGGCATGGCTGGCGACCCTGGCGAACATCGCCGGCGTAGACCTGGAAGAGGCCGTCGCCCGCAAGTACGGCGGCGGCTGCCCCGGGTGCGGGCGGACGCCGTGCGCGTGCGGGACGGCGGAGAAGCCGTGACGCAGGTCTTTCGTAGTTCGGGCCGAGTCTTCGAGGCCCGACGCGGGGCGCGGGTACGAATGGCGGAGTGCCGCGACCCGAACCCACGTAGGTCGGCGACCCCGTCACCACGCGGACGACAGTTGCGCCCCGCGTCGGGCCTCGAAGACTCGACCCGAACTACGAAAACCGCACCCCGGGTTTCCCGCATGCCGGCGGCCCTCGTTCGCACGACCCTCGCGATCCTCACCCTCCTCGCCCTGGCCGCGCCCGGCCGCGCCGCCGACGCGCCGAAGGTCGTCATCACCTCCGCCCGCGTCGGCCTCCCCGCGGTCGCACACGACGCCGCGCCCGTCGCCCGGTTCGCCGCGTGGGCGCCGGTGTACGTCGACCTCCAAATCCTCGAAGCGATCCCCGAACCGGTCGAGATCGTCGTCGAGTCGCCGGACGCCGACGGGGTGACGACCCGCCTCGCGGTGCCGCTCGACCTGACCGGTGCGAAGGCGGGAACGACCGTCGCCGCCCGCGACCTGCCACGGTTCGCCTACGTCCGCCCCGCCGCCGCCGCCGCGGACACGACCGTCACCGTGCGGGTGAAGGGCGTGCCGGTCTCCGAGCCGTTCCGCGTCAGCACGCTGCGGCCGAAAGACCCGCTCACCTACGTCGTTCTCGGCCTCGGCAGCCGGCTCCCGGGGTTCGACCTGCCGCGCCCCGCGGCCGCCGAGGGCGAGGCGCCGCCGGTGAACGCCCCGATCCGCGGCGGGCGCGTCGAGGTCGCCGCCATCACCGACCTGGAACTCCTCCCGGACCACTGGGTCGGGTACGACGCCGCGGACGTCGTCGTCCTCACCACCGCGTCCGGCGACCTGTTCGACCGGCTGTTCTCGCCGGCCGGCGACCGCAAGCGCGAGGCGCTGCTGGAGTGGGTCCGCCGCGGCGGCCGGCTGGTCGTGTCGGCCGGTGAAAAGGCACGGACCCTCGGGGCACACCCGGCGGCCCGCTCGCTCCTCCCGGCGGGGCCGAAGGCCGAGCCGGTCCGCACTACGAACCGCCTACCGCTCTACTGGTCGGCGCGCGAGACGAGTCAGTCGAGCACGATGGCGGGGAACCTCGCCACGCTCGGCGCCGGGTTCCCGGTGGCGAACCTCGAGCCGACCCGCCCCGGCCGCGTCCTCATCCCGCCGCCGGCGCGCCAGGCCGACGACAAGGACGTCGTCGCCGCACAGTCCGGTTTCGGCCTCGGCCGCGTCACGCTGGTCGCGTTCGACCTCGACCGCCCGCCGTTCACCGAGTTCGCGTCGCGCGCCGAGTTCTGGGACTGGGTGCTGCGCGAGGGCGGCGCCAGCCGGGCGTCGGTCGGCTCCGAGGGGCGGCCGCGCCCGGTCTCCGCCGGCCCGACCAACGACGAGGACGAGTTGGCCGTCGCCCTCCGCACGCATGTGGATACGTTCGACGGTGTACCCGTGGTGTCGTTCGGCTGGGTGGCGGTACTCATCGCCTTTTACCTCGTGCTGATCGGCCCGGTCGAGTACTACGTGCTGAAGCGGATTCTCGGCCGCGTCGAACTGACGTGGCTCACGTTCCCGCTCATCGTCGTCACGGTGTCGCTGCTGGCGTACTGGAGCGCGGCCGCGATCAAGGGGCGCGACCTGCGGGTGAACGCCGTCGAGGTGATCGACGTGTTCCCCGAAGCGGGCGGCGGGCGCGTCTACGGCACCGGCTGGTACAGCGTGTTCAGCCCGCGCATCGACGCCTACGCGGTGGGCGTGTCGCCGGCCGAGAAGTGGGCCGCCCCCGGCGCCGACGGCGACCCGGTGCTAGGCTGGGTGGGCGGGCCGCGCGGCGGGCGGGCGAGTCTGCTCCGCCGCCGCTACGAGGTCCGCACCGGGCCGGGCGAGGTGGCCGACGGGTTCGCCGGCATGCCGATCCAGGTGTGGTCCACGAAGGCGTTCAGCGGGAACTGGGCGGCGCCGCTCGACCCGGCGGCCCCGGTCGTCGAGTCGAAGCTGGAACACCCGCCTGGCGACCCGGCGAAGGCCATCGGCACGTTCGTGACGCGGATGCCGTTCCCGGAGCTGACCGACGCGGTAGCGTTCTACGCCGGGCAGGCATACCCGCTCGGTACGCTGGTGCCCGACCAGGAGGTGCGGTTAGTGCTCGACCGCGGCCAGCCGGCGGCGCAGTTCCTCCAGGAGCGGGGCGGCCTCGCCGACTTGCTCCCGCGCCCCCCGGGCGCCGACCGCGGTGCGAAAGCCGGCGAGGCGCCGGTCCGCGACGCAGCGAAAGGGCTACCACTGTGGGGCGTGCTGTTCCACGAGGCGGCCCTGCGGAACGACGAGGGCGTGATCCCGCGGAACGCCTCGCTGCGGCGGCTCGACCAGTCGTGGCGGCTGAGCCCCGAGCACCGCGGCGAGGTGATCGTGGTGGCGCGGGCGCCGGTGGCCGGCGGTCGCACCACCGACCTGACCGGCGGCCCGGACTCGGCGGCCCGGCTGTGGCTGAAGGCGGTGCCGGGCGACGGCCCGCGCCCGGCGCTGCCCGGCGTCGGGCGGACCGAGACCTACGTGCGGGTGTATTTGCCCGTACGGTGACGGCTTGGGGCTTGGTTTTCGTAGGTCGGGTCGAGGCTTTGCGAGGCCCGACGCGGGCGCGGGATACTTGGCTTCGGCTCGGGAAACGAAATCCCACGTGGGTTTGCGTGCCCCGTTTACCATCGTCGCGTTCGCTACCTCACGTCGGGCCTCGCAAAGCCTCGACCCGACCTACAAGAACAAGCCGAACCAACAGCCAGCCGCTCGCCAGGAGCCGTGATGATTGAGACCAACGACCTGACCAAGAAGTACGGCGACCTGTACGCGCTGGAGCGGCTCACGATCAAGCTCGGGCAGGGCGACGTGTACGGGTTCATCGGCCCGAACGGGGCCGGCAAGACGACCACCATGCGCATCCTCGCCACGCTCCTCAACCCGAGCTGGGGCGAGGCGAGCGTGTGCGGGTACTCGATCTACACCGGGTCGAAGGAGATCCGCCGGGCCATCGGCTACATGCCCGACTTCTTCGGCGTGTACGACGACATGAAGGTGACCGAGTACCTCGAGTTCTTCGCCGCCGCGTACCGCATCCAGGGGCCGGCGCGGCGCAAGAAGGTCGACCAGGTGCTCGACTACGTGGACCTCGGTTACAAGCGCGACGCACTGGTGACGAGCCTGAGCCGCGGGATGACGCAGCGCCTCGGCCTCGCCCGGGTGCTGCTCCACGACCCGCAGGTGCTCCTGCTCGACGAGCCGGCGAGCGGCCTCGACCCGCGGGCGCGGATCGAGATGCGCGAGATCATCAAGCGGCTGCGGCAGGAGGCGAAGACGATCATGGTGTCGTCGCACATCCTCCCGGAACTGGCGGACATCTGCAACAAGATCGGCATCATCGAGCGCGGCAAGCTGATATTCAACGGGTCGGTGGACGACGCCATCCGCCAGGTGCGCGGGAACGCGACGTTCACGGTGTCGGTCGGCGACCGCAATGCCGAGGCGGCGGCGAAGCTGGCGACGTACCCCGAGGTGCTGGCGGTGAAGCCGGACCCGAAGACCGGCCTGCTCGACGTGCGGCTGAAGGACGGCCACGAGGACGGCAGCTTCCTCCCCGAACGCCTGATCCGCGACGGCTACCGGCTGAAGGCGTTCAAGGAGAAGGAAGTGAACCTGGAGAACGTGTTCATGGAGATCACGAAGGGGATCACGAACTGAGGCGGGGTGCGAGCGATGGCCTATTGAGTTGTCCCCGGGGGCACGTCGAACCGCCCCCGCAAGTACACATCCGCCCCGCTCATTTCCGCCGTGAACTCGCCCGCCCGCAGCGCCGCCGCCATCGTCTCCACGCCCAGCCCGCCCGTCACGCCGGTGGCGTGTGTGCCGCCGACCAGCACCGGCGCGACGAACACGTGCAACTCATCGACCGCCCGCGCGTCGAGGAACGCGCCGTGAACGCCGGCGCCTCCTTCAACGAGAACGTGTGTCATCCGCCGCCGCCCGAGTTCCGCCAGCACCGCATCCACTGACAGCCCGCTGTCACCGGCGGGAAGCGCCACCACCTCCGCCCCGTCGGCCGCCCAGCCGGCGAGCTTCGCCTCGTGCCCCGCGGCGGTGAACACGACCACCGGCGCCTCGCGCGCCGTCGCGCGCAGCCGGCACCGCTCCGGTAACCTCCCCGAAGCGGTCAGGACGACCCGCGCCGCGGTGCGCGGCCCCGGCGGGCGGGCGGTCAGGAGCGGGTCGTCGGCCTCGACCGTGCCGCGCCCCACGACTACCGCATCGACCACCCCGCGCAACTCATGCACGCGCCGCCGCGACTCCTCGCCGCTGATCCACTTCGAGTCGCGGGTGCGGGTGGCGGTCTTGCCGTCGAGCGTCATCGCCCACTTGAGATGCACCCACGGCCGCCCGGTACGGAGGAGCTTGAGATACGCCGCGTTCAGCCGCACCGCCTCCGTCTCGCACACCCCGACCTCGACCTCGACCCCCGCTTCCCGCAGTCGCGCCACCCCGCCGCCGGCGACCTTCGGGAACGGGTCCGCCATCGCCGCGACGACGCGCCTCACCCCGGCGGTGACGACGGCGTCGGTGCAGGGCGGCGTCTTCCCGTGGTGGCAGCACGGTTCGAGCGTGACGACGAGCGTCCCGCCGCGGGCGCGATCCCCGGCAACGACGAGCGCATGCACCTCGGCGTGCGGCCCGCCGAACCGTTCGTGCCACCCCTCCCCCACCACTGTGCCGCCCGCGTCGAGGACGACGGCGCCGACCATGGGGTTGGGTTCGACGCCGCCACGGCCGCGCGCCGCAAGTGCGAGCGCCCGCCGCATGACGGGTTCGAGGGGGTGTGGGGTCACGGGTGACCTCGCAGCGCGAACCGGCGGGCGGCGGGCGTGTCCTCACTGTAGCGGCCGACCCGTTCGTCTACCGGCCGAGGACGCCGGTTTTTCACACCGGAGGACGGGGTTCGACTCCCCGACGGGTTATTTCCAGGGTGTCCCTTTCGTTCTGGGCGGCTATGCGGCGTTCCAGAGCGTTTGCCATTCGGG
>VFQN01007933.1_pt1 | contig 11101 bp, 9 predicted proteins | sample 3512371 | NCBI WGS metagenome assembly VFQN01 (sample SAMN10412370, study PRJNA504923) | tailings metagenome | isolation source: Replicate 2 from Balatoc abandoned mine | place: Philippines: Itogon, Benguet | collected 2017-08-28 | reverse complement strand
ATGCCGACTGCCGCCGGCACGAAGAGCAGCGACAGGTTACGCAGGATCGCGCCCGACGCTGCGTCCAGCCCGTCGTCCGGGCCCGTGCGCCAGACGAGAAGGACGAACATCAGCGCCATGCCAACGACCGGGCCCGGGAAGGCTATCGCGGGATAGACCGAGCGGGCGGCGAGAACGATGGTCTCGCCGGCGAGCTGGCACAAAAGCAGCGCGAGGATTGCGCGGGGAAGGTTGAGCGGCGGCGCGGCGGGAGGAGGGGAGGGATCGCCGCCGCCGGTCATCGCATCGTTCTCAGAGCAAGACGAGGAGCTGCTGCGTCGGCCAGCCATCGGCGGGCAGGCCAAGCTCGGCCTGGACCTTCTGCAGCGCCGTGCGCGTGCCGGTGCCCAGCACGCCGTCGATCTTGCCCACGTCGTGGCCGCGCGCGGCGAGCTTTTCCTGCAGCTGCTTCATCTCCTCGATAGTCAGCGCCCGGTCGGGACCGCGCTTGTCATAGGCGGGTTCGCCGGCGAAGCGGGCGGCGAGATGGCCGGCCGTCAGCGTGTAGACGAAGGACTGGTTCCATTCGAGATAGACGTCGAAGTTCGGATAGATCAGGAAGGCCGGACCCTTCCGCCCCATCGGCAGGACGAGGCTCGACGGCTGAGCGTCGGCCGGCAGCGGCGAGCCGTCGCGGGCGGTGACGCCGGCCGCGGCCCAGTGCGAACGGGGATGCTGGTTCTCGCGGCCGCTGTCGGCCCAGTCCATCTCGGCGGGAACGCGCACCTCCTGCATCCAGGGCTCGCCCGCGCGCCAGCCCATCGATTTGAGGAAGTTGGCCGTGGTCATGATCACGTCGGCCGGGTCGTTGCGCAGGTCGACAAGCCCGTCGCCGTCGCCGTCGCGGCCCTTCTCCAGGTAGTCGGAGGGCAGGATCTGCGTCTGGCCGAGCTCGCCGGCCCAGGCGCCCTGCACGTCGGCCGGCAGCACGCCACGGTCGATCAGGGTAAGCAGCGGCACGATCTGTGGGCGGAAGAGTTCGGGTCGGCGGCAGTCATGCGCGAGTGTCGCGAGCGCGCTCAGCGTGTGGAAGTCGCCCTGCACGGCGCCGAAATCCGTCTCCAGTGCCCAGAAGGCGGCGATGACCGGGCCTGGAACGCCATATTCGGCCTCGGCGCGGGCAAAGACGTCGGCATATTTCTTCAGGTTCGCGGCACCCTGCTTGAGACGATAGCCGGAAACCATACGGCTGGAGAACTCGATGAAGTTCTGCGCGAACACCCCCTGTGCGCGGTCGCGCGCCAGCACCCTCGTGTCCATCTGCACGCCGGCAAGCGCCTCGAGCCCGCGTTCGCCGACGCCCGCCGCCTGCGCTTCGGCGCGCATGCCGTCCATCCAGGCATTGAAATCGCCGCCGCAAGTCTGGGCGAAGGACGGGCCTGCAAGAAACGTCATGGCCACGGCAGCCGCGAGGGCGTGTTTCATCGTTGGTCGTCTCCGGGTTGCTGCGTGCGTGACAGCACGCGGTCCGGGCATAAATGCGGCACGGCCGCCAATCAATGCGCATTCTCCTGCAGCCATTTTCGCCAGGAGGAAGCAGAACCATTGAAGACGTTGATGTCGGCGTCTCCAGGGATGCCGGGCACGGTGCCCGTGCCGGTATACTGCCAGAAGACGAAGGGGTGGTCGCCGTATTTCTCCGTCGGATGGCCGGCGGTGGAGCGCAGCCAGAACGGATAGCCGCGGAAGGCCGACAGGCCGTTGCGGTCGAAGAAGGCGGGGTCCGTGTAGATGATCGGCCGCTTGCCGTAATGCTTCTGCACCATGTCGAGGAAGATGCGCATTTCGGCGCGCACCGTTTCGGGCGGCGGGCGGAGCCGGCAGGTCGGCGAGAGGTGATTCCACTCCATGTCGAGCACCGGCGGCAGCGCGCCACGCTCCTTCGGGACGTTGCGGATGAACCACTCCGCCTGCTCGGAGGCCGGGCGGCAGAAATAGAAGAAGTGGTAGGCGCCGCGCGGCACGCCGGCCGACCGCGCATTCCCCCAGTGCTCCTGGAACTTGTCGTCGACGCGGTCGCCGCCTTCCGTCGCCTTGATGAAGGCGAAGGAGATGCCTTTTCCCTTCGCCGAGTGCCAGTCGACCGCGTTCTGGTATTTCGACACGTCGGTACCATGCACCGCATAGTCCCACGGCTTGCGCGCCTGCCAGTCATGCGGATCGCGGTCGCCGAAGCGCGGGCCGGACACGACCGGCCTGTCCGTGGAACCGGGCGCAAGGTCCTGCAATCCGCCGCCAGAGCAGGCGGCAAGCGCTGCGATCATGAGAAGAGCCGCGAGACGGCGCATGGACACTCCAAAGCACGATGGCCACGAATCGGGCGCGGTGGCCAGGACAATGGAGAACCGGTATTGCGCGAAACTGGCCGGAAGGAATTCGGCCGATTGGCCCGATCCGCACGCCATTGATTTTTCCCCGCGCCGCGCCCAAGACTTGCCGCCGACGGATCGGGCGAGAGTTCGGCAAATCCAAGGCAGGGGACAGGATATGAGGCTGATCGGCAAGCTACTCAAATGGCTGGCGATCCTCGCGGCCGTGATCGTGGTGGTCTTCGCGGGCTGGCTTTATGTCGCGCCGCCGGCTCTGATCCAGGTGGCGGCAGGCTATTCCGCCAAGATCGTCTGCTCCAACGTCTTCATCGCCGACCGCGACTCGCGCGAGGTGCTGAAGGTCGACGTGCAGGCGCCCGGCCACCCGATCCTCGGCCTCATCGCCATGAACGTCGACCGCGAGGCGAAGACCGCCCATGCGAGCCTTCTCGGCATGTTCGGCGGCGGGGTTGCCGTGGCGCGTGAAGGCGCGGGCTGTTCTTCGGTGCCGGACGGAAACGAAGAGGCGGCCAAGCTGGCGCCGGTGCCGGTCGCCGCGGGTGCCGCCTCGCAGGCGCTGTGGCCGGAAGGCGAGTCGGTAGAGCCGTCGCAGGATCCGGCCGTGAAGGCGATCCTCGACGACGCCGGCATGGCAGGGCCCGGCATGCGCGCGATCGTCGTCGTCAAGAACGGCCGCATCGTCGGCGAGCGCTATGGCGAGGGCTTTTCCGAGGCTACGCCTTTGCTCGGCTGGTCGATGACCAAGACCGTGACCGCCGCGATCATCGGCACGCTGGTGCGCGAGGGAAAGCTGGGGCTCGACGACACCGGCCTGTTCGAGGCCTGGAAGGCCGACGGCCGCGGCGCGATCAAGCTGCGCGACCTGATGTCGATGTCGAGCGGGCTGGAGTTCAACGAGGACTACGGCGACGTGACCGACGTCACGCGCATGCTCTATCTCGAGCCGGACATGGCCGCCTTCGCCGCCGCCAAGCCGCTGGCGCACGAGATCGGCAAGGTATTCTCTTATTCCAGCGGTACGACGGTGATGCTGTCGCGCATCTGGCAGAACGCGGCCGGCGCCGATGCGCTCGCCTGGCCGCGGCGCGAGCTGTTCGATCCGATCGGCATGCGCAGCGCCGTGCTGGAGGCGGACGCGCGGGGCACTTTCGTCGGCTCGTCCTATCTCTATGCGAGCGCGCGCGACTGGGCCCGCTTCGGCCAGTTCTTGCTGCAGGACGGGCTGTGGAACGGCGAGGCGATCCTGCCGGCCGGCTACGCCGCGGTGATGCGAGCGCCGTCGAGCGCCGCGCCTGCGGAATACACCCAGGGCCAGATGTGGCTGAACGGCCCCTCGGCCGGCACGCCCGATGGGCAGGATCCCGACGCCGGCTTCGACCTGCCGGCCGATACCGTCTGGGCACTCGGCCATGACGGCCAGTCGATGGCGATCGTCCCGTCGAAACAACTCGTCGTCGTGCGGCTGGGGCTCACGCCCTCCAAGCTCGGCTACAAGTCGCAGGCGATGGTGGCGGCGCTGGTCAAGGCGCTGCCGTAAGGGTCTTTACCGTCCGCGCAGGATCGCATGCACCGCATAGCCGCGGAAAAGCGATTCATATTCGAGGCTTGCGCCGGTTTCCCGCGAGATCGATTCAAGCACGTCGCGCAGGTCGTCGCGCGGCGCGACGTGGAACCTCGCCAGCCACGCCCGAAGCACCGCCTTGAACCACCCCGGCAGGCGCTCCTGACGGCCGAAGTCGACGATGTGCAGCGAGCCGCCGGGCGCGAGCACGGCCATTGCCTGCCTGACGCAGCCCCGCCAGTCGGGGATCATCGACAGCGAATAGGAGATGTAGACGCGGTCGAAGCCGTCGCGGCCGAACAGCGCTTGCGGCTCGAAATCCGTCGCATCCGCCTGCGCCAGCCGTACCTTGCCGCCAAGGCCGGACCGGGCAAGCGAGGCCTGCGCCGTCTCAAGCATCTGGGCGGAGATGTCGAGGCCGAAGAACTCAGCCCGCGGGTGCCGGCGCGCGGCGAGCGCGAGGTTGCGGCCGGTGCCGCAGCCAAGTTCCAGCACCGTCGCGCCTGCCCGTGCGTCGAGCCGGTCGATCATCCGGTCGCGGCCGAGCAGATAGTATTTGCGCGTCAGGTCGTAGACGTGCCGCTGCCAGCGATAGACATCGTCCATCAGCGCGGCGTGGGTCTCGGTCACGGCCATCTCAGCGCTTCACATAGAGGTGGAAGCCGCCATAGATCGCCGAACGGTCGCGGGCGGACAGCTCGCGCGACCGCTCGTCGCGATACTCCCACTGGTCGAGGATCGCGGGCGAGACGCGGCCGGGCAGAAGTGTCGGCGTGGCGGCGGTGCGGAAGATGACGCGGGCACCGGGTGCCGCGGTACGGGTAATCTCGCTCCAGAGCGCGTTGAGCTGGGCGTCCGTCATCCAGTCCTGCGCGTCGAGCAGGATATAGCGGTCGACGCTGCCGGCCGGCTTGCCGGCAAGCAGCTCGATGTAGTTCGCATGGTGGACCGTCACGCGGTCGGCATTGGCGCGGATGGCCGCGAAATGGCCCGGCTCGAGATAGCGGGGCAGGGCGGCCTCGCCCTGGGCCGGGTAGCGGCGGGCGAAGGCCTGCCAGGCGAAGTAGTTGTCGGCGAGCGGGAAATGACAGGCGAGCTTTTCAAGCCGGTCGCGCAGCACGCCGGCCATGCCATCATTGCCCGCCGTCACCAGCGCATCGTACTGCGCCGGCGGAATGCCGAGGCCGAACAGCGAGGCCTTCCGCGCCGTCGCCATGCGGATCAGGCGCCGGTCGAAGAGGGGCGCCAGCTGTTCACGGAAGAAGCGGCGCTGTTCGCCGATGGTCGGGGCCTTCATCAGCTCGGACGGATCGACGCCATGCAGCTTCGCCACGCGATGGCCGAGCGCGATGCAGAAGCCGAGCAGGCCGGTCTTGTAGAAATTGCGGTCGAAGACTGAGATGCGGCGGCGGCCGAGCAGGTCACGCTTTTCCCAGTAGGCGCGGCTCGCCGCGTCGAGATGCGGCGCGACGAAGCGGTCGTAGGCAAGCGCATTGTGGTTTGTGCCCGAGGCGCTGAAGAAGCGGGAGAAGTCCTGCTGTGCCGGCAGGTGGCGCGCGGCGGCGAGCTTCAGCCGGTTGAGCGCGACATGGGCGGCGTTGAGGTCGACCACGTCGATGTGCGCGGGCGAGGCGGTGAGGTAGGCCAGCATGTTGCAGCCGCCCGAGGCGATGGTGACAACGCGGTGACCTTCGCCCAGCTCCATTGCCTCCATGTCGATCTCGGGGTCCTCCCATATCTGCGGGTAGACCAGACCGGAGAAGAGCAGCGCGAACAGGCGCTCCGACAGGCCGTCCTTGCTGAGTGCCTTATGCTGATAAACGGCGCGGCCGACATGGCGCCGCGTGGCGATACCGGAACCTGCGGAAATGTCGGTCATGGCGCGAATCCCTGCTGAGCGGTGATCCGTGCCTATGAAGGTCTGATGACGCGCGGTTGACGCCTGGATGACGCGACGATGACGGTGTTGTCGAAAACCGCTTGACGATAAGCGATCTTATATATAACTAATTAATTATATAAAGGAGACATTCTGGATGAGGGATCTCGATGCGGGCTTTGCCGCGCTAGCCGATCCGACCCGGCGGGCGATCCTCGCCCGGCTGGCGAGCGGGGAGGCGACGGTGATGGAGCTGGCAAAGCCCTTCGCGATGAGCCAGCCGGCGGTCTCACGGCACATCAAGGTGCTGGAGGAGGCCGGCCTGGTGATGCGCCGGGCGGAGGGCACGAAGCGGCATTGCCGCATCGCGCCGGAGGCGATCGACGAACTCGACCGCTGGCTGATCGGGCTGCGCGACACGCTTTCGCGGAATTACGCGCGGCTCGACGCGCTTCTTGCAACGATGGACGATGGAAAGGGAGAGAGATGAGCAGACTGACCCTGAAGACCGAGGGCGACACCCATGTCGTCGTCACCCGGCGCTTTGCGGCCCCGCCGAAGGCCGTGTTCCGGGCGCATACCGAGGCGGAGCTGATGCAGAAATGGATGCTCGGGCCGGAGGGCTGGACCATGCCGGTCTGCATCAGCGAACCGAAGCCGGGCGGCAGGATCCGCTGCGAGTGGAGCGACGGCAAGGGCGGTGGCTTCCACCTGACCGGCGAATACATCGCCGTCGAGCCCTACAGCCGCACCGTCCATGTCGAGCGGATGTTCCTGCCCGACCCGACGCCCGACAACCATGTCGAGACCGATTTCAAGCCCGATGGGCAGGGGACCCTGCTCACCATGCGCATGTCGCTGCCCGATGCCGAAGCCCGAGCCGCGATGCTCGCCTCCGGCATGGAGCACGGTATGGAGGCTAGCTATGCGCGGATGGAAGAGATGCTGGTGTCCGGCGTGATCGTGGCGTGAGGAGCGCCTTGCACGTGTAGGGCGTCTGGACCATCCTCCGGCCCCGAGAGGAGGATCATCATGGCTCGACGCGATTTCGACCCCGCGACTGTCACGCCCGACGGTCGTCTGCCCGCCAAGGCGCGCCTGTTCGACGGCACGCAGGTCGGCCCCTATCGCGGTTCGGTGAACGGCGAGGCCCTCGGCGCGGGAGTGACCGTGCTGACCTATGGCAATGACGAGCCTGGCCTCGGTCCGGTCCTCCACGTCCATCCCTATGACGAGGTGTTCGTCATCACGCAGGGCCGCGCACGCTTCTTCGTCGGCGACGAGGTGATCGATGCCGAGGCGGGCGATACGGTGCTCGGGCCCGCCGGCGTGCCGCACCGCTTCGTCAACCTTGGCCCGGGGCGGTTGCAGACGATCGACATCCACCACTCGCCGAGGTGGATCCAGACCAATCTGGAGTAGGGCGATCAGATTGCCCCAAATCCCCCCGGCGTTGGTGTCGTGACGATGACCGCCTCGCCTGGCTTCAGTACAGTCTGGTCGCAGGCGCGGAGGGTTTCGACCGTGCCGTCAACGCGGCGGACTTCCGTCGTACCGACCTCACCGTCGCCGCCACCTGACACGCCGCGGGGCGGGGCGGCGCGGTGCGAGGAGAGGATCGCGCATTCCATCTTCTCCAGGAAGCGGATCGTGCGCCTCGTGCCGTCGCCGGCGTTCCACTTGCCCCTCCCGCCGGATCCCTGGCGGATGTGGAAATCCTCGAGCAGGACCGGGAAGCGCAATTCGAGGATCTCGGGGTCGGTCAGGCGAGAATTCGTCATGTGCGTGTGCACACCCGACGTGCCTTGGAAGCCGGTGCCGTCATTGAAGCGGCCGGCCGGCGAGCCGGAGCAGATCGTCTCGTAGTACTGATACTTCTCGTTGCCGTAGGTCAGGTTGTTCATCGTGCCTTGCGCGTTGGCCAGCGCGCCCATGGCGCCAAACATCGCATTGGTGACGTGCTGCGAGGTCTCGACATTGCCGGCCACCACGGCGGCCGGATAGGTCGGCCGCAGCATACAGCCGTCAGGGATGATGATGTGGATCGGCCGCAGGCACCCCGCATTCATCGGGATGTTGGCCTCGACCATGACGCGGAAGGCGTAAAGCACGGCCGCGCGCGCGACCGGCTCGGGCGCGTTGAAGTTGTTCTTCATCACCGGCGAGGTGCCGGTGAAATCGACCGTCGCCTCGCGCTTGGCGCGGTCGACCGTGATCCTGACCTTGATCACCTGCCCGGTGTCGGTCGGATAGTCGTAGGTCGACTCGTCCGGCAGCGACAGCAGCACGCGGCGCACGCTCTCGGCGGCGTTGTTCTGCACGTGGCCCATATAGGCCTCAACCACGTCGAGCCCGAAATGCTCGACCATCTTGCGCAACTCGGCCACGCCCTTCTCGTTGGCGGCGATCTGGGCCTTCAGGTCGGCGATGTTCTGGTGCGGGTTGCGGGCCGGGTAGGGGTGGTCTGTCAGGAGGGTGTGCAACTCCGTTTCGCGGAAGCGGCCGCGCTCGACGATGCGGAAGTTGTCGAACAACACGCCTTCCTCGTCGACCGTCGTCGCAAGCGGCGTCATGGAGCCGGGGGCCGTGCCGCCGACGTCGGCATGATGGCCGCGCGAAGCGGTGAAGAAGAGTATCTCCTTGCCCGCCGGGTCGAACACCGGCGTTACCACCGTGATGTCGGGCAGGTGCGTGCCGCCATTGTAGGGCGCGTTCAGTGCGAAGACGTCACCCGGGTGGATGTCGCCTTCGTTGAGGCGGATGATCGTCTCGACCGAGCGGTCCATCGAGCCCAGATGCACCGGCATGTGGGGGGCGTTCGCCACCAGCGCCCCGGTGCGGTCGAAGACGGCGCAGGAGAAGTCGAGCCGCTCCTTGATGTTCACCGAATAGGCGGTGTTCTGGAGCGTGACGCCCATCTGCTCGGCGATCGCCATGAACAGGTTGTTGAACACTTCCAGCATCACCGGATCGGCCTCGGTGCCGAGTGCGGCCTTTCGGCGCTTCTTGGTGGTGCGACGCAAAAGCACGTGGTCCTGCGCCGTGATCTCGGCCTGCCAGCCGGGCTCGACCACGATGGTCTGGTGGCTCTCGATGACGAGGGCCGGTCCCGACACCTTGTTGCCGGGAATCAGGTCGGCGCGGAGGAAAATGCCTGCCTCGCGCCATTGGCCGTCGGCGAAGATGCGGCGTGTCTGTGTGGCGGTCGCGTTTGAATCGACGGTCGGCCTTGTGGTCTCGTCGCGGCCGGCCACACGGCCGTCCTGACCCTGCACGTCGATTGATTCAACGATCATCGGCTTGTCGTCGTAGACGAAGCCGAACTGTGCCTTGTGCGCCTTCTCGAATTCGGCACGCGCCTCGGCGAAAGAGCGCGCAGCAAAGTTGACCGGCAAGGTGGTGTCGGTGCCGTCGTAGCGGATCTGCAGGACCGGCCGCCAAAACACGTGATCCTCGGGCACGCCCTGAGCGCCCAGTTCCTCGAACACCTTGTCCCGCAGCGTCTCGATCATCGCGTCGATCTCGATAGCCGAACTTTCCTGAAGCGGCTTGATCAGCGCCTGCTGGCGCGAGGCGAAGACCGACGCGAGGCCGATGCCGTAGGCCGACAGCAGGCCGGAGAAGGGATGCACCAGTACCGCCTCCATGCCGAGCGCGTCGGCCACCAGGCAGGCATGCTGGCCGCCCGCGCCGCCGAAGCAGTTGAGCAGGTATTCGGTGACATCGTAGCCGCGCTGGACCGAGATCTTCTTGATCGCGTTCGCCATGTTCTCGACCGCGATGGTGATGAAGCCCTCGGCGACAGCCTCAGGCGTGCGGCCGTCGCCGATCCTGGTGGCGAGGTCGGCGAACTTTGCCTGCACCACGTCCGTGTCGAGCGGTTCGTTCTGGTCCGGGCCGAAGATCGCCGGAAAGAAGTCCGGCTGCAGCTTGCCGAGCATGACGTTGGCGTCGGTGACGGCGAGCGGCCCGCCGCGGCGGTAGCAGGCGGGACCGGGGTTGGCGCCGGCCGAATCCGGCCCTGCCTGGAAGCGCCCATCGGCATAGTGGAGGATCGAGCCGCCGCCGGCCGCGACCGTGTGGATGCGCATCATCGGCGCGCGTACGCACACACCGGCCACCTCCGTGTCGAAGGCGCGCTCATATTCGCCGTCGTAATGCGCGACGTCGGTCGAGGTGCCGCCCATGTCGAACCCGATGACCCTGTCGAAGCCGGCGAGCCTTGCCGTCTCGACCATGCCGACCACGCCGCCGGCGGGGCCGGACAGAAGCGCGTCCTTGCCCTGGAACATGTCGGCGGCGGTGAGCCCGCCAGAGGACATCATGAACATCAGGCGGGGGGATTGGCCAATCTCATCCGTGGCGTGGGAGAGGGAGTTCGCACCTAGTTCTGTCGCTACCCTTTGTACGTAGCGCGACAGGATCGGCGACAGGTAGGCGTCGACGACGGCCGTGTCGCCGCGCCCGACCAGCTTTATTAGGGGCGAGACCTTGTGGCTCACCGAGATCTGGCTGAAGCCGATGTCGCGGCATAGCGCCTCGGCGCGGCTTTCGTGGGCCGGATACTTCCATGCATGCATGAAGACGATGGCGACCGCGTCGATGCCGTCGGCCTTCGCGGCGGCTACCTCGTCGCGCACCACATCCAGGTCGAGCGCTGTTTCCAGTGTCCCGTCGACCCGCACCCGCTCGGGCACCTCGACAACGCGCTCGTAGAGCTGCTCGGGCAGGATGATCTGCTTGGCGAAGATGTCAGGCCTGGCCTGGTAGGCGATGCGCAGCGCGTCGCGGAAGCCCTTGGTGACGAGCAGGAGCACGCGGTCGCCCTTGCGCTCCAGCAGCGCGTTGGTGGCGACCGTCGTGCCCATCTTGACGTCGCCGATCAGGCCGGCTGGGATCGCTTCTCCGGGCTTCAGGCCTAGCAGATCGCGGATGCCGTGCACGGCTGCATCGCGATAGGCCTCGGGGTTTTCGGAAAGCAGTTTTCGCGGGTGCAGTGTGCCATCGGGTGCGCGGCCGATGACGTCTGTGAACGTGCCGCCGCGGTCGATCCAGAAATCCCAGCTCTGCTGCATGACGGCATCTCCCTCGGCTGCAGTTGTCATCCTACTACAGTGAGATTATCATCATGTCATCGATATTTTATCGATATAATCTCAATGTGAGGGGCGAATGACAGCACGCAAGCAGACCGTCGGTCCCGTCGTATCGGCCGCTCATCTCGCGGACGGCGCACTTCCGCCGCTCTCCGAGGTCGAATTCGCGTTGACCATCGTCTCCAACGCGTTCCAG
>VFQN01007932.1_pt1 | contig 11102 bp, 4 predicted proteins | sample 3512371 | NCBI WGS metagenome assembly VFQN01 (sample SAMN10412370, study PRJNA504923) | tailings metagenome | isolation source: Replicate 2 from Balatoc abandoned mine | place: Philippines: Itogon, Benguet | collected 2017-08-28 | reverse complement strand
AACCACCCACCTCTACGAGGCGATGCGCGCGGAGCCCGAGCGTGACTGGACGCCCAGGGTGAAGATCTTCGCCGGCAAGGCGGCGGCGAGCTACCATCGCGCCAAGCTGATCATCAAGCTGATCAACGACGTGGCGCGGGTGGTGAACCGCGACCCCACCGTGCGCGACAAGCTCCGGGTCGTGTTCCTGCCGAATTACAATGTCTCGCTGGCCGAGATGCTGGTGCCGGCGGCCGACCTGTCCGAGCAGATCTCGACGGCCGGCATGGAGGCGTCCGGCACCGGCAACATGAAGTTCCAGGCCAACGGCGCGGTCACGATCGGCACGCTGGACGGGGCCAATGTCGAGATCAGCCAGCATGTCGGACGCGACAACATCCTGATCTTCGGGCTGACCGCGGACGAGGTGCGCCAGCGCTGGCAGCAGGGCCACAACCCGCGCTCGATCATCGAGGGCGACCCCAACCTGACCCAGGTGCTGGAGGCGGTGCGCAGCGGGGTGTTCTCGCCGGACGACCCGGGCCGCTACGCGCCGATCGTCGACGACCTCTACAACCACGACTACTTCATGGTCGCGGCCGACTTCACCGACTACGCCAGGACCCAGCGCCAGGCCGGCACGCTGTTCCGCAAGCAGGCGCATTGGCGGCACATGTCGCTGCGCAACACCGCCAACGCCGGCTGGTTCTCGTCGGATCGCGCGATCCGCGAGTATGCCGAGAACATCTGGCAGGCGCCGATGAACCCCAGATGAGGTGACCGATCATGAGGCCTGCCCCCGACTTCCTGATCCTCCGCTCGGCCATGGATGCCGTGGTGGAGGCCCGCCATGGCGATCCGTTCGCCGTGCTGGGGCCGCACGAGGTCGAGGGCGGCGTCGTGATTCGCGCCTTCGTGCCGGGCGCGATGCGGGTGGAGGTGATCGAATCGGCCAGCGGGCAGGCGATCGGCTCGCTGGAGCAGCGCCACCCCGCGGGCTTCTTCGAGATCGTGCTGGAGGACCGGCCGGCCTGGCTGTCCTACCGGCTGCGCGCCACCAGCCATGAAGGCGTCGCCTGGGAGTTCGAGGATCCCTACCGGTTCGGCCCGGTGCTGGGCCCGCTCGACGACCATCTCATGCTGGAAGGCACCCACCGGCGCCTGTGGGAAAAGCTCGGCGCGCACGTGATCGAGCATCAGGGCGTCCAGGGCGTGCATTTCGCCGTCTGGGCGCCCAATGCGGAGCGGGTTGCGGTGGTGGGCGAGTTCAACGGCTGGGACGGCCGCCGCCACCCGATGCGGCGCCGCCTGGGTGCCGGGGTCTTCGAGCTGTTCCTGCCGGGCGTCGGGGAAGGGGCGCTCTACAAGTACGAGATCCGCGGCCCCGACGGGAACCTCATGCCGCTGAAGGCGGATCCGGTCGGCTTCGCCGCCGAGTTCCGCCCCGGCACCGCGTCCAGGGTGGCCAGGATCGACAGCTTCGCCTGGCAGGACCAGGCCTGGATGGAGCGGCGCGACCGGCTGCAGGACGTGCAGGCGCCGATCTCGATCTACGAGGTCCACCTGGGCTCCTGGGCGCGCGGCGAGGGCAACCGCTTCCTGACCTATGACGAGCTCGCCGACCGGCTGATCCCTTATGCGGCCGAGATGGGCTTCACCCATCTGGAACTGCTGCCGATCACCGAGCACCCGTTCGACGGCTCCTGGGGCTACCAGCCGCTGGGACTGTTCGCGCCGACCAGCCGGTTCGGCAGCCCGGCGGATTTCGCCCGCTTCGTCGAGCGCTGCCACGAGGCCGGGCTCGGCCTGATCCTGGACTGGGTGCCCGGGCATTTCCCGACCGACGCCCACGGCCTCGGTCGTTTCGACGGCACGGCGCTCTACGAGCATGCCGACCCGCGCCAGGGCTTCCACCAGGACTGGAACACCCTGATCTACAATTTCGGCCGCCCCGAGGTAACCAACTACCTGCACGCCAACGCCCTGTTCTGGCTGCAGAACTACCACCTGGACGGGCTGCGCGTGGATGCGGTGGCCTCGATGCTCTACCTCGACTACTCGCGCAAGCACGACGAGTGGGTGCCGAACAGGCATGGCGGCAACGAGAACCTGGAAGCCGTCGACTTCATGCGCCGGATGAACGAGCTGGCCTATGGCGAGAACCCGGGCGCCATGACGGTGGCCGAGGAATCCACCTCCTGGCCGGGCGTGTCCAAGCCGACTTGGACCGGCGGGCTGGGCTTCGGCTACAAGTGGAACATGGGGTGGATGCACGACACCCTGGACTATATCGGCCGGGACCCGGTCCATCGCCGCTGGCATCACCACCAGATGACCTTCGGGCTTCTCTACGCCTTCTCGGAGAACTTCATCCTGCCGATCAGCCACGACGAGGTCGTGCACGGCAAGGGCTCGCTGCTCACCCGGATGCCGGGCGACACTTGGCAGAAATTCGCCAACCTGCGGGCCTATTTCGGCTTCATGTGGGGCCATCCGGGCAAGAAGCTCCTGTTCATGGGCCAGGAGTTCGCACAAGGGGCGGAATGGAACGAGGCGCGGAGCCTCGACTGGCACCAGCTCGACATCGACTACCACAAAGGCGTGCAAGACCTCGTGCGCGACCTGAACCACCTTTACCGCAACAACCCGTCCCTGCACCTGCACGACTGCCACGGCGAAGGTTTCCAATGGATCGACGCCAGTGACTCCGAGCACTCCGTTTTCGCATTCCTGCGGCTGGGTGGCGAAAATCACCCGCCGGCCATGATCGTCTGCAACTTTACTCCCGCTCCGCGCACTGGCTATCGGATCGGATTGCCGCAACCTGGACGATGGAAGGAAGTTCTCAACACGGATGCGGCCTGTTACCGAGGCAGCGGAATAGGCAATGCCGGCGGCATCGACAGCGAGGCGACACCCTGGCACGGCCGGCCGTGCTCGGCGCTGGTCACGCTCCCGCCGCTGTCGACGCTGTTTTTCGTGGCGGCCGACAACAACAGTGATTGATCAAACCGGTCGGGGAATCCGGGAGGGAGCGACAAATGGTCGAAGTGAGGACACCCACCACCGTGCTGGCACGCAACGCCATGGCTTATGTGCTGGCGGGCGGGCGCGGGTCGCGGCTCTTCGAGCTCACCGACCGGCGCGCCAAGCCCGCGGTGTTCTTCGGCGGCAAGACCCGGATCATCGACTTCGCGCTGAGCAACGCGCTCAATTCCGGCATCCGCCGGATCGCGGTGGCGACGCAGTACAAGGCGCATAGCCTGATCCGCCACCTGCAGCGCGGCTGGAACTTCCTCAGGCCGGAGCGCAACGAGGGCTTCGACATCCTGCCGGCCAGCCAGCGCGTGTCGGAGACCCAGTGGTACGAGGGCACCGCCGACGCCGTCTTCCAGAACATCGACATCATCCAGGACTATGCGCCGGAATACATGGTCATCCTGGCCGGTGACCATGTCTACAAGATGGACTACGGGCTGATGCTCCAGCAGCACGTGGACACCGGTGCCGACGTCACCGTCGGCTGCCTGGAGGTCCCGCGCATGGACGCCGTCGCCTTCGGCGTCATGCACGTGGACGAGGATTCCCGCATCGTCGACTTCCTGGAAAAGCCCGCCGATCCGCCTGGCATCCCGGGCAACCCGGACATGGCCCTGGCCAGCATGGGCATCTACGTCTTCAAGACCGACTTCCTGTTCGACCAGCTCCGCCGCGATGCCGAGATGCCCGGCTCCGCCCGCGACTTCGGCAAGGACCTGATCCCGTACATCGTCCAGCACGGCAAGGCGGTGGCCCACCGCTTCACCCAGTCCTGCGTCAAGTCGAAGGCGGAAAGTCAGGCCTACTGGCGCGACGTCGGCACGGTCGACGCCTATTGGGAAGCCAGCATCGACCTCACCGACATCGTCCCCGAGCTGGACCTGTTCGACCAGACCTGGCCGATCTGGACCTATTCGGAGCTGACCCCGCCGGCGAAGTTCGTCCACGACGTGGACGGCCGCCGCGGCGATGCCGTGAGCTCGCTGGTGGCCGGCGGCTGCATCGTATCCGGCTCGCGGGTGCGCCATTCCCTCCTGTCGACCGGGGTGCACGTGCATTCCTACGGCCTGCTCGACGGTGCGGTGGTGCTGCCGCGTGCCCAGATCGGCAGGGGTGCCCGTCTGCGCAACGTCATCATCGACAGTGGCGTGCAAATCCCGGACGGCCTGGTGGTCGGCGAGGATCCTGCTTTGGACGCGCAGCGCTTCCGCCGGACCGATCGCGGCATCTGTCTCATCACCCAGCCCATGATCGATCGGCTGGGATAACGATGAGCCTGCGCGTTCTCTCGGTCGCTTCCGAGTGCTTCCCCCTGGTCAAGACCGGCGGCCTCGCCGACGTGGTCGGCGCCCTGCCGATGGCGCTGGCGCCCTACGACGTGCAGGTGCGCACGCTCCTGCCGGCCTACCGTCAGGTGAAGGCCAAGCTGGACGACGCCCGGCGGCTCATGACGCTGCCCGACCTGTTCGGCGCCGACGGGCATCTCCTGGCCGCCCGCAATGCCGACGGGGCGGAACTGCTCCTGGTGGACGCGCCGCATCTGTTCGACCGCCCGGGCGGGCCCTACCTGGATGCGGCCGGCCTGGACTGGCCCGACAACGCCCAGCGCTTCGCCGCGCTGTCGATCGTCGCGGCCCGGCTGGGCAGGGGGCTCCTGCCCGGGTTCCACCCGGACGTCGTGCATGCCCATGACTGGCAGGCCGGGCTGGTGCCGGCCTATCTGGCGCTGTTCGGCGGCCGCCGGCCCGCCACCGTGATGACGGTCCACAACCTCGCATTCCAGGGCCAGTACCCGGCGCGCCTCCTGGACGACCTGCACCTGCCGGCCAGCGCCTTCGTGCCCGAGGGCGTCGAATATTACGGCCAGATCGGCTTTTTGAAGGCCGGCCTCAACTATGCTGACCGGATCACCACGGTCAGCCCGACCTATGCCCGCGAGATCCGCACGTCCGAGGGCGGCATGGGCCTGGACGGGCTGCTCAATGCCCGGGCGCTGCGGTTGAGCGGGATCGTCAACGGCATCGACATGGACGTCTGGAACCCGGCCACCGATCCGCTCCTGGCCAGGAACTACGCGGTCGGCAGCCTGGCCGACCGGGCCGAGAACAAGGCGGCCTTGTGCGCGCGGATGGGCCTGGAGCAGGACGGTTCGCCGCTGTTCTGCGTGATCACCCGGCTGACCTGGCAGAAGGGGGTCGACCTGATCCTCGAGGCCGCACCCTATCTGCTGGAAGCAGGCGGCCAGCTCGCTGTGCTGGGGGCAGGCGACGTGCAGCTGGAAGGCGCCTACGAGCGCCTGGCCGAGCGGAATCCCGGTCGCGTGGCCTGTGTATTCGGCTACAACGAGGAGTTCGCCCACCTCCTGGAGGCGGGCGCCGACGCGATCCTGGTGCCGTCCCGCTTCGAGCCGTGCGGGCTCACCCAGCTCTACGCGCTGCGCTATGGCTGCGTCCCGGTGGTGAGCCGCGTGGGCGGCCTCGCCGACACGGTGATCGACGCCAACGACGCCGCGGTCGCCGCCGGCGTCGCCACCGGCGTGCAGTTCTTCCCGGTGACCGCTTCCGGACTGGTGGACGCGATCTACCGGACGATCGCGCTCTACCGGCAGCCCGAGCTTTGGGCGAGGATGCAGCGCAACGGGATGACCAGCGATCTGGGCTGGGACGTGCGGGCGGAAGCCTATGCCTCCCTGTACCGGTCGCTGGCGCATGAGAGCGGAGTGGCGAGATGACGATCCAGACGGTGCAGACCCAGCCGTTCCCGGACCAGAAGCCCGGCACCTCCGGCCTGCGCAAGAAGACCCCGGTCTTCATGCAGGAGCGCTATGTCGAGAACTTCGTGCAGTCGATCTTCGACAGCCTGGACGACAAGCAGGGCAAGATGCTGGTCGTCGGCGGCGACGGCCGCTACTTCAACCGGGAAGCCATCCAGACCATCATCAAGATGGCGGCCGCCAACGGGTTCGGCATGCTGCTGGTGGGACAAGGCGGCCTGCTCTCGACGCCCGCCGCCTCCTGCGTGATCCGTGCGCGCAAGGCCTATGGCGGCATCATCCTGTCCGCCTCGCACAATCCCGGCGGGCCGGACGGCGACTTCGGGATCAAGTACAACATCGGTAATGGCGGCCCGGCGCCCGAGAAGATCACCGAGGCGATCTTCGCCAAGTCCAAGGCGATCAGCGCCTACAGGATCTCCGACGCGCCGGACGTCGACCTCGACATGCCCGGGACCGTCACCGTCGAGGACATGGCCGTCCAGGTGATCAACCCGGTCGAGGACTATCTCGGCCTGATGGTCAACCTGTTCGACTTCGACAAGATCCGCGAGCTGTTCGCTTCCGGCTTCCGGATGCGCTTCGACGCGATGCATGCGGTGACCGGGCCCTACGCCCATGCCATCCTGGAAGGTGCGCTGGGCGCCCCGGCCGGCACGGTGGTGAACGGGACGCCGTCGCCGGACTTCGGCGGCCACCACCCGGACCCGAACCTGGTGCACGCCAAGGAACTCTACGACCTGATGATGGGGCCGAACGCGCCGGACTTCGGCGCCGCCTCGGACGGCGACGGCGACCGCAACCTGATCATCGGCAAGAACATCTTCGTGACGCCGTCCGACAGCCTGGCGCTGCTCGCCGCCAATGCGCACCTGGCGAAGGGCTATGCCGGGGGACTGAAGGGCATCGCCCGCTCGATGCCGACCAGCGGTGCCGCCGACCGGGTGGCGGAAAGGCTCGGCATCGGCCTCTACGAGACGCCGACCGGCTGGAAGTTCTTCGGCAACCTGCTGGACGCCGGCATGGCGACCATTTGCGGGGAAGAGAGTGCCGGCACCGGCTCCGACCATGTCCGCGAAAAGGACGGGCTCTGGGCCGTGCTGCTCTGGCTGAACATCCTGGCGGTGCGCAGGCAGCCGGTGAAGGAGATCGTGGCCGAGCACTGGGCGACCTATGGGCGCAACTATTATTCGCGCCACGACTACGAGGAGGTCGACGCGGCCGCGGCCAACGCTTTGGTGGACGAACTGCGCGGGCGCCTGTGCGAACTGTCCGGCCGGGTGATCAACGGCCGTGGCGTGGCCCGCGCCGACGACTTCACCTACAAGGACCCGGTCGACGGCTCGACCAGCAGCAAGCAGGGCATCCGCATCCTGTTCGACGACGGGTCGCGCATCGTCCTGCGCCTGTCCGGCACCGGCACCGCCGGCGCCACGCTGCGCGTCTACCTCGAGCGCTTCGAGCCCGACCCCGCGCGCCACGACCTGGACACCCAGAAGGTGCTGGCGGACCTGATCGAGACCGCCGAGCAGATCGCCGGCATCAAGGCGCGCACGGGGCGTGAAGCGCCCACCGTGATCACCTGAGTGGATTTGCGGGTCCTTCCGGGCCGCCCGGCACCGCTGGGCGTCACCGTGGCCGGCAGCGGCGTCAACGTCGCCCTGCCGGCCAGTCATGCGCAGCGCGTCGAGTTCTGCGTCTTCGACCAGGCAGGCGAGCGCGAGGTCGCGCGGCTTGTCCTGCCGGACCGCGCCCATGGCGTGGTGTTCGGCCGGATCGAAGGCATCGCACCTGGCACGCGCTACGGGCTGCGCGTCGAGGGACCCTACGCCCCGGAGGCCGGGCACCGGTTCAACCCGAACAAGCTCCTGGTCGACCCGTTCGCCCGGGCACTCGACCGGCCGTTCCGCCTGGCGCCTTCCATGTTCGGCTACCGGCGCGGCCATCCCGATGCCGACCTGTCGTTCGACGAGCAGGACAGCGCCGCCGACATGCCGAAGGCGATCGTGACGGCGCCCGCCACGGCGCGTCCCGACACCAGGCCGCGCATCCCGTGGGCCGACACGATCATCTACGAGGCGCACGTCAAGGGCCTGACCAGGCTCCACCCGGAGCTGGCGGAGCCGGTGCGCGGCCGGCTGGCCGGCCTGGCGGAGCCGGCGATCCTCGACCACTTCGCCAGGCTCGGCATCACCACGGTCGAGCTCCTGCCGATCCACGCCTTCCTGGACGAGCGGCACCTGGCCGATAACGGGCTCGGCAATTACTGGGGCTACAACCCCGTCGCCTATTCCGCCGCCGACCCGCGCTACCTCGCGGGCGGCGGGCCGGACGAGCTGGCGAGGGTGATCGAGCGGCTGCACCAGGCCGGGCTCGAGGTGATCCTGGACGTGGTCTACAACCACAGCGCCGAGGGCGACGAGTATGGACCTACTGTTTCGCTGCGCGGCCTGGACAACGCCCTCTACTACCGGCTCGATCCTGCCGATCCGCGCTTCTACCTGAACGACGCCGGCTGCGGGAACACGCTGGCGGTGGAGCGGGCGCCGGTGCTGCGCCTGGTGATGGATTCGCTGCGCCACTGGGCGTCGCTGGGCGTGGACGGCTTCCGCTTCGACCTCGCCACCACCATCGCCCGCTCGCCGGACGGCTACGACAAGGATGGCCCGTTCCTGATGGCCCTGCGCCAGGACCCGGTCCTGGCCGAGCTGAAGCTGATCGCGGAGCCTTGGGACATCGGTCCGGGCGGCTGGCAGACCGGCAACTTCCCGGCCGGCTTCGTCGAGTGGAACGACCGGTTCCGCGACGACATGCGCAAGTTCTGGCGTGGCGACAGCGAGATGATCGGCCAGGCCGCCACCCGGATGGCCGGCTCGCAGGACCTGTTCGGCAAGGAGGAGCGCAGCCCCGCCGACAGCCTGAACTTCATCACCGCCCATGACGGCTTCACCCTGCGCGACCTGGTCTCCTACGCGCACAAGCACAACGAAGCCAATCTTGAGGACAACCGGGACGGCACCGACGCCAACTATTCCTGGAACAACGGCGCCGAGGGCCCGTCGGACGATCCCGCGGTGCTGGCCAGGCGCAAGGCCGACATCCGGGCCCTGATGGCCTGCCTGATCCTGGCGCGCGGCACGCCGATGCTGACCATGGGCGACGAGTTCGCGCGCAGCCAGGCCGGCAACAACAATGCCTACTGCCAGGACGGCCCGCTGGCCTGGCTGGACTGGAGCGCCCGCCCGCCCGAAGGGGAGGGACTGGTCGATCTGGTGCAGCGCCTTGTCCGCCTGCGCCGGGAGCACCCGGCCCTGCGCCCCGACCGGTTCCTGGACGAGCACCGCGTCACCTGGCGGCGCGAAGACGGGCGTGCCTTCGACAATGGCGACTGGTACCGCCACGACCGCCGCTTCATCGGCATGGAACTGCGCGCCGACGGCGGCAAAAGCGGTTCCGACCACCTCTACATCGCCATCAACGCCCACGACGCGCCGGTCCAGCTCACCCTGCCGGATGCGGATCGTCGCTGGCATCTGGAACTCTGCACCGCCTCGGACGCTCCTGCGGTGCCACCTGGCATCCAACCCCTTGAGTTGCAGGCCCGTTCCGTGACCGTCCTTACCGACCGCGCCGCTCCGAGCAACGGCAACGATCCCGAAACGCTGAAGAACCTGGCCGATCTCGCCGGCATCGACCTCGCCTGGTGGGACATTGCCGGCACGCGCCACGAGGTTGCGCCGGACAGCCTGAAGGCGCTGCTGCGCGCCATGCGCATCCCCGCCGACAATGCCAGCGACATCGCGGACTCGTTCGACCGGCTGGATCGCGAGCGCTGGGGAAGGCTGCTGCCGAGGCTGTCGGCCGGCCGCAGCGACCGCCCGATCACGCTGGAGATCACCGTCGCCGATCCCGACCGCCCGGTCGAGCTCGACCTGTCCGCCGAATATGGCGAGCAGCGCCGGATCACCGTGCATCCGGGCCAGGGCGAGGTGCTGGCGCAGCGGCAGCTGGATGGCCGCACGCTCGCGCGCTGCCGGGTGATCCTGCCGGACGCCCTGCCGCCTGGCCGCTGGCAGATCCGCAACGACGCGGAGCCCGCCCACCTGATCGTCTCGCCCGGACGCTGCTTCCTGCCGGAAGCCCTGCGGAACGGGGGACGGCGCTTTGGCATCACGAGCCATCTCTATGCGCTGCGCAGCAGGGACCGCGACTGCGGGATCGGCGATTTCGGCACGCTGGCACTGTTCGCCGACGCCTGCAGGACGCTCGGCGCCGATGTGGTCGGCATGAACCCGTTCCACGCGCTGTTCGTAAGCGATCCCGGCCGCGCCAGCCCCTATTATCCGTCCGACCGGCGCTTCCTGGACCTGCGCTACCTCACCAGCGTGCTGGACCAGCAATACCTGCCGCCGCACGGCGCCGGGGATAGCGGGCGGATCATCGACTATCCGGGCGTGGTCGCCGCCAAGCTCGCCGCCGCCGAGCAGAGCTTCGCCGCACTGACCGACCCGGCCGGGCTCGACCTGTTCATCCGCGAGGGCGGCGAGGCGCTCCATGCCTTCGCGATGTTCCAGGCGCTGGAGGAGCAGTTCGGCTCCAGCGACTGGGGGAGCTGGCCGGAATGGGCCCGGACGCCCGGCACGGCGCGCGATCAGGTCGCCGCCGACCGGGTCCGCTTCTTCGCCTATGTCCAGTGGATGCTCGACCAGCAGCTGGCCGCCGCCGCGGCGCACACGCAAGGCATGGCGGTGGGCCTCTACCGCGACCTTGCGGTGGGCGCCGCGCCGTCGGGCGCCGAGTTCTGGTCGCAGCAGGGACGCTTTGCCGAGAACGTCGCGGTGGGCTCGCCACCCGACCCGTTCAGCCCGACCGGGCAGGTCTGGGGCGTGCCGCCGCTCGACCCACAGGTGCTGGTGAAAGAGGGGCTGGCCGGCTGGCGCAACCTGCTGCACGCCAACATGCGCCATGCCGGCGCCCTGCGCGTCGACCACGCCATGACCCTGCAGCGCCTGTTCTGGGTGCCGTCCGGCGCTTCGGCGCTGGAGGGCGCCTATGTGCGCAACCCGGTCGACGCCATGTTCGCCGAGCTGGCGCTGTCCAGCCAGGAAGCCTCCTGCATGGTGGTGGCGGAGGATCTGGGCACGGTGCCGGAAGGCTTCGGCGAGCGGCTGGCCGAGGCCGACGTGCTGTCGACCAAGGTGATGTGGTTCGAGCGCGACGGCCAGCGCTTCCGCCCGCCGGAAGAATGGCCGGAGCGGGCGGCGGCCTGCATATCCACCCACGACCTCGCCACGCTCGCCGGCTTCTGGAA
>VFQN01007930.1_pt1 | contig 11105 bp, 10 predicted proteins | sample 3512371 | NCBI WGS metagenome assembly VFQN01 (sample SAMN10412370, study PRJNA504923) | tailings metagenome | isolation source: Replicate 2 from Balatoc abandoned mine | place: Philippines: Itogon, Benguet | collected 2017-08-28 | reverse complement strand
GCGTGGTACTGCTGCCGGGAGTGCCAGGCGGCGGACTGGGCGGCGGGGCACAAGAGGACGTGCAGGGGGAAGTAGGACGGGGTCGTACGGACAGATGTCGGCTGGCTGAAACGGACGAGTTGAGTTATGGGGTGCACTAGTATGGATGGCATGTCGCACGCTTTGTGGTGGTGTGGGGCCGCACCGTACCCAGGCCTACCTGGGGGCAACCACGGACCTCACTTGGACGCCGCGTGCGTCGCACATGGCATGGCATGTCCACTTCTGTGCTTTGCCTCTCCCATGGGCATGGCACCTGTGCAACTGCGCCAAGCCCCCTTGGTAGGTTATTGAACCCTCGGGGCGGCCCATGCGCCTGTGTGGAGCGCGTGCTGCACAAGGGCGCGCCATCACGCGATGTACATTGTGCAACCGTGTGTATGTACGCCTGCTGTGTTTTCAGGGCGCGGCCGACGAGGCTCGAAGCGTTACACAGGTAGGTGCATACCGGTATGGCTCGTTGACAACCAAAGGCTTGCAGCGCATAAGCATTCTGTCGATGCACCCGGGTACGGTGACCCGGGCACAAGCAGGTGTGCAGTTGCAAGGCTGTGCAGGGCCACCGCGGTAGGATGAGTAGCGTACGGCTGGTACATGAGAACGGGAGTGGCTGGCCTTGTCACTGCGCAGATTTGCGCAGCAAATTGCGTTTTATGTGGTGCTGCCTACCGTAGGGAGTCGTCGCCAGGCGCCCGTCGGCATCTGTAAGGCACTGCAGGCACTACCTGAGCACCTGATGCGAGCGCGGCCACGTGCGGCCATGGTACAGCCTCGTACGGTACGCGGCCCATGCAATGCTAGGCGAAACCAGGTCAGAGGTCCGTGCAGTGCGCCAAAGGATCAGCTACGGCTCACAAAAAGAGTAGCTTGTACGCCATCCGGTGCCTGGCTGCAAAGGGATGGCAAGGCGCACACAGCATAGCAACGCATGCCGGGCGGCACGTGTCAGGAGCTAACGGCACAGGACACAGGTGCCACTCACCGGTATGATAAGGTTACGCACATGTTACTGGCATGGTATGCATGCGGCCTCGCAAGGCATGGAATACTTCGCGCAGCCCAATCCTCCGAGACCCATCATGGTCATTGGACCGGACAACGGAACGGCGATGTGCATTTCGGTCAGCTGCTAACTGTGTTTATTGAGCCTACTCTTAACCATTGCAATCAGAACATTTTGAGTTACCGTTCATAACGCCCTACCGCTATCGGCGGGTGCAACACCTATTTGCCGCGCGGCTCTCAACAACCCTTCGAAGCCCTTCTGACACATTGCATGAGCCAAATGGCTTTCCTCGAGAGACGAGGGCCTGGTGGTCGTTACGTGGCCCAGGCCAGCGCGATCCCGGGCCTCCTTCAGGGCGTATGCGCTGCGTCGAAAGCCCTTTCGGACGTTGTGGACTCTGGCCGCCATGAACTTCCAGACGCGGCCCATTTGAACAACATTGCCAGCACGTTACTGGTGCTGGAACTTCAGTCGGAACCAATTAGCGTGCCCGGAGCCGCAAGAACGGCCCTGTTCCTCGCGCTGCTGCGTTGCATCAACGCTACGCTACGGTGGCCCGCCGGACAGACCGTTGACGAAATACAAACTGAGAATGCTGCCAAGAGCCTATGCGCCATTGCGAACCGACGCGCGAGGGAGATGTTCCGGTTCGGTGCAGCCGGCGAGGACCCATCGCAGCGGAGTGAGGCCGTTGCCTTTGTATACGCGCTGCTGGAAAGTAATGCATTGCAGAGCTATGTCCAGCGGATGGCCGAGACAACCACAGCGGCCCTGGACGGTCTGCGTCACCAACAGCAGGAGCAGCAGCAGCGGCAGCAAGGGGACCGACCCATGGGTCAGGCGGGGGCAGCAGCACGCAACAGCAACAGCGGCGCTGGCAGCAGCAGCAGCAACACCGGCACGGCCCCAAGCAGCTGCAGCAGCAGCAGCACCGGCATCCGTGGAGTGGGCAGCGACGGCAGCGAGGCAGCGGGGACGCCTACTCCGCAGACAGCCCTGCAGGAGCACCGCTCAAGGCTCGAGCGATGGCTGCCCTTGTTCATGGAGCTTGGCCAGACGTTGTTTGTTGTCGCACAGCATGACCCATGGGTCGGGGTAGGAGGGCACGTGTCCAGCGGAAGCCGCAGGGCAGTTGCACAGCGCGGCATGGCCAGCCTGGCGCCGCCCAGGGCCCCGCCTGCGCGCAAGCTTTTTGCGGACGCCATGGCAGGAACACGTGCCACGGAGCACGCTGCACGGGCCATGGCTGCCCTCGCCCTCCTCAAGACAGCCACTCGTGAACAGCAGCAGCAGCAACAGCAGCAGCAGCACAGCCCAAGCCACGCTGGCGGCGGCGCTGCAGGGGGGTTAGACAGCAGCTGGGCGATTGAGTCCTGCGCTGCATTCCTGCAGCACCTGGGCAGTGAAAGCGACGAAAGCGCTCCTTCACCTGCTGGAATCAGCAGCAGCAGCAGCAGCCCCGCGTCTCCCCGCCCCTTGTTCCCAGAGTCGTCGCCCCTCGGCCCCTGGTCCCGCTACCTGCTCACGTGCCTGGGCCTGCGCTGCCTGCACGACCTGGACGGCGGCAGCTGCTACGGCATGCCACGGGAGCTGGTGGCGGGGCTGCCGCACATGGTGGCCCCTGGCGGGGCCAGCCGCAAGCAGCCAAATGTCGACGAGTTTACACGGGTATCCTTTGGGCCCTTGCAGGCAACAACCGGCCGCATCCAGACCCTGGCGTGCATGGCGGAACTGGTGTGGAACGCGCTGACACCGTGGGGGCGGGGGCGGGGGTCTCCGGGGGGCCCGAGCGGCGGGGAGGCGGAGGCAAGGGAGGGGTGCGGGGCAGGCGGGATGGAGGGCGATTGGCCTGTCGTGGGCCCACGCGCGGCACGTGACATTGCCCGGCGGTTGGTGGGTTGGGTGGTTGGGGTTGCACGTGGATGGGCGGCGGATGAGGAGAGGAGGGCGCGGGAGGGCGGCGATGGCGGTGGGGCTAGGCGGCCGGCGGCGGGTGGTGTACGGCAGGGTTCATTGGGTGCCGAGGCGCAGGACTTGACGTGGCTTGGACACGAGACGGTAGCGGTGCTGGCTGTGCAGGCTGTGAAGCTGGACTTTCTGGCGCAGGGGTGCGACTGTGGGGATGGGGGTTCGAGAGCGGGGGCTGGGGTGGAGGTGGCTAGGGCAGGCGTCAAGCAGCAACAGCGACAGCAGTGGGAGGAAGCGGAGGAGCTGAAGGAGGATGAGAAAGAGGAGGAGGGGGAGCAGCAGCAGGAGCTGCTGCTGCTGGCGGCAGAGTGGTACGGCCTGGCGTGCAGTGCGGCGTCACACGCGCTGCGGTGGACGGTCAGGGAGGACTTGCGCGCGGACCTCGCGGGACTGATGGCGCTGCGGCTGCCCAACATCCGCGACCTAGGTATGCTGGCCGTGCGCTGCTTTGCCGGTTACCATGTGTAGTGACGCATGTTCTGAGACTGAACTGAGCTGTTGCCAGCCGCGAATGCAAGTTGAACCAGTCTAGCGTGCTCGAAGGCAAGTATCCAAGTGCACAGCAAGCCCACCTGTGTCATGAAAAGCTGTGCATGTTGTCAGAGCCCATTGTGGCAGTTGAGTGCGACCCTCACCCTTGCGTACGCCTTGCTTGGTGCAATCCCGCCGCGTGCGTCAGGCACACGTGCCGTTGACGCCGTTGCCTGCACGTGCCCCTTGCAGATCACCTCCCTCCGCGTCCTCCTCTCCAGCTTGCCGGCGCCCTGGACGGCGGCTACCTGCCCTGCCTGGACACACTGCTGCGCCGCTGCGGCCATTACGGCCGCGGCGCCGCAAAAGGCGATGTGTCCATGCTGCACCAACTGCTGCTGTCAGACCCCCCAGACAGCGGCGGCGGCAGCAACACCAACGGCAGCGGCATCGCCCTCGAGTACCCCCACGACCTGCCGTGGCTGCTGGCGTACGGCGAGCCACGGCAGTCGGCGTCCCTCCTGGCGTCCATGGCCAAGCTGCTGCGGCGAGCAGTGGATGGCGGCGGCGGCGGCGACGGCGGCGGCGCGTCCTGCATCCCCGCGGCGGACAGCAGCAGTCGAACAACAGAGGGGGCCTGCAGCCTGGTGGACGCCCTGGCTTGCATGCTGTGCAGCAGCCTGGGCCCCGCATTCGCTTGGATGCAAGACGCACCTCGTGTGCAGCCCTACAACCGGGCTGGGGGTGCAGATGCTGGTGGCGGCAGTGGCGGCGCAGGGCCAGATGCCGCTGCGGCAAGGTTTCCCGCGGGGCCTGCCAGGCTGCAGCTGCTGCTGTCTTTCGCGCTGGCCAGGCTGGTGCCCCCGTTGAGCGTCCTGACTGCACGGCGGTGCAGGCAGCTGCTGCTGCTGCTGAGTGGCCGTGGGGCGGAGAGGCGGAGGGGCAGGGCTGGGGGTGCCATGACGGAGGGCAAGGAGGCCGAGGCCGCGCGTCACCGCGGCGCCGTGACCTGCAGCCTTGTGCCGTTGCTTACCATGATGGTGTTTGCAGTGAGGGCAGCCTGGCGGTGCAAGGAGCTTGCAAGGCAGGAGCAAGGGGCGGCGGCGGGACCCAGCAGCAGCAACAGCAGCCGTGGCAGCCCCTACGCTGCGGCAGGGGCGACTGTGGTGGCGGCGGCGTCGGCGAGCGGAGTGGCGGGCGAAGAGGGAACGGCAGCGGCTGTGCCGGCGGGGCCAGGGGCAGGGGCAGGGCTGCTGGCTGCTGCGGAGGGCCTGCAGCAGCTGTTGGACGGCGAGGCTGACATGGCGGGGCTGGTGGGGGCCGCCCTGGACTGCCTGCAGCTGCTGCCAGCTTGCGACCGGGGGCAGGTGGCGGCAACTGTTCTGATGCTCATCATGTTCAGCCTGCGCAGCTGTGCGCCCGACATGACTCCCCCGGGAAATGCTGTCAGCTGGTCCGCCGCCAGCCCGACTGTACGGCAGGTGGTCGAATCCAGGCAGCCGGAGAAGCTGCGGGCAGCTACCGCTGCGGCCCGTGCCGCGGGCTTCGAAGCGGCAGCGAAGGACGGGGACACACTGGTTTCCATTGCGGAGGGGTACGTGGCAGGGCGTACTTATCCAGGAGACATGCTGAGGGAGTACTGTGGGCCCGATTCGCCGCTGTGGCTGCTGGGCCCCGGGGAGGTGGGGAGGGAGCTGGGCGGCAGCTGCTGCTGCAACGCGCGGTGCACGCGGCTGGAGGGGGACAGCGAGGCGGGAGAGGGGCAGGGCCAGGGTCAGGGGCGGGGGCAGGGGCTGCTGGTGTGCGGGAGGTGCGGGGGTGCGTGGTATTGCTGCCGGGAGTGCCAGGCGGCGGACTGGGCGGCGGGGCACAAGAGAGCGTGCAGGAGGCAGTAGGACGTTACCGTACGGGCGAGGACGGGCGGATGCCGACGGCCGGCATTTGAATGCATGTAGCATGCTCATCTAGGTACCAACCTGCCCGGTCGCCCCGGCGGGCTTGGCTGCACGTGTCGCGCATGGTAAGCGTGCTGCGTAGCGACGCTTTCCCTGGGGGTCATGTGATAGCTTGCGGCACGTGTTGGAGTGTACCGTACGTATGTATGGATGTACAGTTTTGGTCCTCTTCCAGAGCACAGCCCCGTCCCACGCGGGGAACAGAGCTGGTCCCGGCAATCAAGGACACGGGGTTTCCGTACCTTGCCGGCTAGGGTTGGCACGGGCCCGAGAACGAGAATTCTATGTAGAACTATTCTAGGCTAGAATCTAGCCTAGAACCTAGAAGACCCCAGAAGTCGTTCTAGGCCCGCTGACCCGCTTTTCTAGGGCGTACGGCAGATTGGCGGGCAGCTCGTGCGGCAAGGGGCCCGCCAACACTGAGTTTGAGGCTGTTTCATCATGGCCGACAAGCCCCCTTGCAGCATTGCTGAGTGCATTCACCAGTGGGGTACCAAGAAGCTCGGTGTTGGGACGGGGATGAGGAGGAGGCCGAGTGAGGTGGCACCCACAGGCCTTCTAGGAAATCTCATACGAGAAAGGAGAGAACCCGAGATTCTAGGGGTAGAACAGACCGAGACGCTTTTCCGTTCTCGGATTTCAGCCAACCCTAATGTTTTCGTATGCGTGTACGACTGGCGTACACGCGAGTGGCTGCCTTTACAGGGTGCTGCGCTACCTCTCCGTAGTTCAATTTGCTCATTCGTTCGAGGTCTGGTTTACTCACACACCACATGTTTGTTTGTTTTCGATAGAGCACGACAAGGTCGTATGCTTGGTGCCAGTTGGTGCGCTTTCGCCTGGCTGCTTTGCTGGCCTCTTGGCGCTAATCGTAGCAATGGCCAATGGGGTCTCAAGGGAAGAGCGGATTTGCGCTGTGTGCCGTTCTGTCGCTGTAGAGGACGAAGAGCATATGCGTTTGCGACGCACATACCGGTACGGTGTACGACGGAGCGAGAGTGTGCGCCCGTAGCAACGTGGCGGTCTTGACCTGAGCGTCAGCATGCGTGTTGTTTTGTTGGGTCCTGACCCCTGCGCAAGCGAAACTTGCGGTGTTAGGGCAAACATGGACTGCGCGTCATGCCTGTGTACCGTTCTTGAGATGTAACCGCTGGACACTTGGTTGCAGTGCATCTGGTGGCGTGTCTTGTTTTCATTGTGTCGAACCTGGAGCCCCTGGCTCGTGCACGGGTCCTTACAAGCTGGGTTCCGGGTTCTAGCATGTAAGAAACAAACAAACAAACAAACATCGCCGCCAGCACAGGCCTGGTCCCCTCCAGCACCGACATCAGCAGGTTGGCTTGGCGACTCCTTGCCACCCGCCGCACCGTCACATGCAGCCGGGCGCGCCACTGTCCCACTGAAGCAAGTTGCTGTACGGCACACCGTACGCAAACCAGCAAGGCAAGCGTATCCAAACACTGCTTCCGCCGCGGTGTTCTGCAATGCAACGTATCCCAACACCGCCATCCAACTACTGCCCGCCACGCCCGTGCAATCAAGGCAAACGCAGCGCTGGGCCCTTCCCACACCCACCCATGTGCACGGGCGTGCCTGTCCCACCATGCAAACGCTGCCAGGTCCCTCCGTATAGTGCCATCGATCATAACCGGCAATACTCATGCTCCGGCTGTAGGCACTAGGCAGTTTCGTGTATGATATCTTGATATGTTCCACTGCTCTGGATGGGCACAGCGCAGGCTAGGGTGGCGCTCTGCGTGCCTCGCCGCTCCGTCCTAGGTCCCAACGACCTTACTTGCTTGCAGCTGGCCTTTGCCCGCCCCCACAGCCCGCCGCCCCCACACTCCGTACCAGTGGTTACCAAGCAACCACACGCTTGGTCGCCAAAGCGAGATCCCCTTAGCATCTGGCATACAAGCTGCGAGGCTCCGCACTACTGCTGCTGCCGCTGCGGCTGCGGCTGGGCCGGTGTCCGCGGCTGTGATGAGGGCTGCGGCTGCGGCTGCTGCTGCTGCGGCGGCGGCATTGGTGGCGCCGGCGGCCCCTGCTGGCCCGCTGACCCCTGGACGGGCAGTCCAAAGCGCTGCATCAGTCCGGCCATGTGCTGCCGGGCGCGGAGCAGCTGTGCCTCCGCCGCCTCCGCCCGCTCCCTCTCCCTGCCCAGCGGCTGCTGTGCCGCCTCCCTGGCCACCCGCTCCCTGCCCAGCTGCCCCTCCAGCGATGCCTTGTCCACCGCCAGCGCCGCAAGGCTGCCCTCCAGTGCTGCCTTCTCCGCCTCTAGCGCCGCCTTGTCCACCTGCAGTGCCGCGACCTTGGCCTCCGCCGCCTCCAGGGCCGCCCTGATGCTGTCCGTGTGCGCCGCCAGCATGGTGGCGTTAAGACACAGCGGCTCCTGCTCCGCGCCAACGCCGCTCTGTAGTGCACCTGTGGCAAGGGTGTACGCACAGCCCATTTGCGCAATGTTGGTACTTGGCAGGGTACCGGTACCGCTACTGCAGCACAGCTGTCACCGGCGGGTTGTGCTAACGTGCACGGATCTTAGCGCTGATCCTTGTTGGCTTTGCCGGTCCTCCATCCAGGTATGGTACGTATGGGAACGGCATTTGCTGCTGGGTAACACGTCATTTTCTGGTATATTCTGCACACATGTGAGCGCACGGCGCGCGCAAAAAGGCGGGCGGAAACCTCGTCCTTGCTTGTCTACGAGTCGGGTCAGTGAGGACGTACGTATGCCTCAAATGGTTCAAGCCCAATAGCTACTGCATACCGTATGTGGATGATGACAGAAGGTAAAGTCTGAGACCTACGATACATGACCTAAGCTGCCCACCATATCGGCCTGCCGACTCCTCCTCCAAGAGATCCGTCCTGGTCTTCAGCCGCCGCCGCTTGCCCGGCCGCCCCGCCTCCCCATCCACGGCGCCCTCCCTCGCCTCGCCCGCCCCCGGCCCCACAGCGCTGAAGGGCCCAGATCCATCCCCGCCACCGCCGCCCTGCAGAACAAGCTCCTGCCGCCGCTGCTGCTGCTGCTGCTGCTGCCCCACTTGCGTCTGCGGTTGCAGTGGCAGTAGTGGCAGTGGTGGTAATGGCGGCAGGGGTTGCTGTGGCTGCTGCTGCTGTGCCTTTGGCAGACGAGGCTGCGCTCGCTTTGTGCCCCCCACTCCTCGCCTAGGCCTCCGTATAGGGCCGTCCGGCTCTCCGCTGCTACTGTCCTCATCAGGCCAGCCCTCACTGTCGCTGCTCCCTGCCTCTGAGCCGCCGTACACCCCGCTACCCGAGCTGGCACCGCTGCTGCCGACGTCGTCGTCGTCCTCCCCGCCAACCTCCAACTCTTCCCCATCCTCCTCCTCCACCCTCGGGCCCCTAGCCCCCTTTCGCTTCGCTCCCCCTCCCCCTCCCTGCCCCTCCTCCCCCTCTCGCGGCTCCACCACCAGCCTCACCCTGCTGTCCTGCCCCACCTCACGCACCAGCCGTACGAGGGAGCTGGGGGCCACGCCCAGGTGCCGGCGGAGAGGGCCGAGGCCGGAGAGGAGCCAGATAAGTTGTCCAAGGCGGCAAGGCGTTGGAGTCAGTGTGGCGCCTGGGAACGCCTGCAGCGGTGGGCCGTCCTCCCCTGCCCGTCGCGCGTACACGGTCACCACGTACCTGGGGGTGGTACCTCCGTTGGCGGTAGCTGCGGCCCTGGCTTCCTCAATGCGCGTGGGTTGCAGCAGGCACGGGACAACATCCTTGGGGATGTGTAGTAGTGACGAGCTCCTAAACTTCCGGTCCCCGGAGACCACCACGCGGGCAGCGGAGGGGCCGGAGGGGTCCAGCGGGGGATCTGGGGTACGGGCCGGGGGGTGGGGTGGGGTGGAGGCAGTTCACCATAACACACGCGATGGCCACGAGAGCGCACGAGGCACTGAATCAAGCATGGACCGCCGTGAGCACTGTGTAAACAAAGGTGCAGCATGCACTAGCGCAGCCTACACATGATTAGGGCACAAGGAGGCATGCCGTCACGGCAACTGCTGCCTGGCTCATACCTATATGAACTGTCGTACGAACATGCCTGCGCCGGTGTTGCCCCTGCCCCTGCTGCTGCTGCCCCGCCGCCTTCTCCACCACCACGCCCATGCCGCCCGCCGCCGTTCCCCCTGCCGCCACCGCCTCCCGCGTCAGCCGTACCCTGTCGCCCTTGAAGACGCCCAGGTCGTTGACCAGCGGAACTAGGTGGGTTAAACGCCATTCCAATCTGTAACCCGTCTTCAAGGTCACGCTGTATGGCCGTACGGACCCGTCCGGCAGCCTACCGTACACTGTCACAGGAAGCTTCTCACTGCCGCCCCTGCATGCCACGATCCAGGGCCTGGCAGGCGCTGGGACCGGCAAGTGGCCACCACGGTACGTGGTCACGACCCCCTCTGCTCCAGCGCTGTTAACGTCGGTTGGCCCCCCCTGCCCCGTTGCCGCCGGGCCTCTGCCCGCAGTACTACTGCGGCCGCCAGCGGCCGTTGCGGGGCCCTCCATGATCGTAGGGCCCGTCGTGTTGTAACGGTACTGGGAATATGCTGCAGTGTTCCACTACGCGCGCTCTGCAGCAGTGGTGGCGGCAGGGTGGTGGTGGTGGTGAGAACAGCCACATCCAGGCCTTGCTGCAACACGCATAAAGGGGAAGCCAGTCTTTCAGGAAACAGTGTTGCCGTGCGTCAGGATGAATGCAACATACCGGTCCAGCACCTCGGTGCCGACAGCGAGCGCCATACTCAAGGCAACGCGGCGCGCCTGAAACAGCAGAAAGCCTGTGACAACGTGTCTTAAAATTGCCTATTTCCATACCTGTGTGCTGGTTTATTTGCAGGATGCAGGCTAAGCTCCAAGCGAGCGTGCGTGCGCATTGCCGAGGTGGCCACCCGATACAGATCTGAGCGTAAGAGTTTGTTTATGTAGCATGGCTAGGCCAGGGGCATTGAATGTATGTCAAGCTGCTTGCATGCCAGCGGAACGGTCAACTTCACTTGATTGAGGCCACACCTTGGACGTTTCCGCATCGTTCTGCCTCCGGGACTTCCTTTCTTGCAAATGGGCAGTCTACGGCTCTACGCACGGCAGTCCGATGCGCTCATTTTTGTTCTGCTGAAAACGTAAACGTGATCGAAAGCGTGTAAAAGCGCAGGGCACGTGGGCTTGCTTTGCTCCCCTGGCACGTGGGCTTGCTTTGCTCAGGCGCACATCAGCGTATGCCATGGCACGTGGCGTCCTGTGGCGGGGAGGCTGCGGATCCGACCCATGGGTCATAACGCCCCTGCCTGCCCAGTATCTCTTGGTCACATTGATTGGACCAAGCGTCCTGTGATACAAGTAAGGTAAAGTTCCAAAGGCTCCTGCTCAGGGTACAGGACACAAGTTTCACACAGCACATCCACCTGGGTTGCGCGTGCAGCTGCAACGAACTACTTGCTCTTCACTACTATACTGGTGTATTCGCAATACGGTGTCCCCTTCGTTCCCGTAACCCACACCCGGGCGCGAGGGCCTACAAAGTCCCTGCCATCGGGTGCACTGGGTTTCGTGACCTCCGCCCCTCGCCTCACCGCACGCACCGGCAGGGCCAGGGGAGCGGAGGACCTCTTCGTCCCTAGGTGTGCCCTTTTGCGGTTGGGGTTCACTGGGTTTGGGCTTTG
>VFQN01007929.1_pt1 | contig 11106 bp, 16 predicted proteins | sample 3512371 | NCBI WGS metagenome assembly VFQN01 (sample SAMN10412370, study PRJNA504923) | tailings metagenome | isolation source: Replicate 2 from Balatoc abandoned mine | place: Philippines: Itogon, Benguet | collected 2017-08-28 | reverse complement strand
CTGGCATCTCAGCTGCCGGACCCGACCCCACCCTCGGCATCTCAGCTGCCGGACCCGACCCTGGACACCGTATCTCAGTTCGCAAACTTAGCCCCTTCGCGATATCCTGGAGCCCACCCCCCCCTCGCCCTTTTTTGGTATCTGGCACCCTCTGGTCCCGGTGTACTGCGCGGAATAGGCGCTTTGGGGAGGTGCCGCTCCGCCCGTCTGCTGCACTGTGTACGCTGCGGCGGCAGCTAGCGGCACACCTCCGGTGGCTTGGGGAGCGTACGGCATGGCTCCTGTAACCTGGGCTGCGTACGGCATGGCCCCCGTAACCTGGGCGGCGTACGGCATTGCGCCAGTGACATGAGCGGCGTACGGCATGGCCCCCGTGACCTGGGCTGCGTACGGCGTTGCGCCGGGGGCAGGGCCGGCGGGGCGAGCTGTGGTGCCAGCGGAGCCAGGGACCTCGAGGCCCTGGAGCGTGGGCGGAGGCAGGCTGGGGCCCACGCCGGCTACCACTGCGCGCGCCTGCTCAATCGGCAGCTGTCCACCGCTGACCTGGATGCAGGTGGGAGGAGGCAACCCTCGGCTCAGTTCTCAGTGATCTGTTCTGTTAGGCGTGGGGTAGGAGGCCAGGAATCCACGGCAGTGCAAGGTGAGTTCGCTGTGTTGGCTCCTGCCACAGATGAACTACCCTGGGAGGGACCGACCTGAGCCAGCGCCACTAGGCGCATGGCAGACGAGAACTGGAATTGGTTCAGCTTGGGACCGCCACCGGACGACAGGTCCCAAACCTGCGGGTGGCAGGGGGGCCGTGTATCCCGAGCTCTAGTGGCGATCTGACCCGAAGGCGCTCAACGAAAGGTCATGGGTACAATATGTTTCCCACATGCCCCAGCACTGCCTGCTGCAGGCCAGAGCGCATAAAGAAACGAACTGTCTCTGCCCCTCCAACTGCACCATCCTTGTCCTCGTCCGCAACGCGAAACCACTGCTCGTAAATTTGTTGAGCCATGATGATCTTAACCGTGGCAAAAGCAAGGGTTAACGTAACATGCGTCCCAGGCCAGGGGAGGGGAAGCGCAAGTACAGGGTATTTAATTCGCGTATGCGTCACACAATGTCTGACTCTATTGTGGTACGGTGAAAGACGGGCAGCGGTGGCATAATCACCGGGCCTGTATCTATGCCTCTGCTGGAGGGGCCATGGTTCATTCTCGTAGCACTTTGACTTCCTCTTCATTTATTCAACATTGATAACACCCTCCTTGTCCTGAAAGGTTGACCACTCTACCTTGCCCAAACCCTGCAACACCGCTGCACCGAAATGGCTGGCCTAGGCGACTCGTCTGTCGCCGGGCCTGCCTCTGCTGCGATGGAGGATGAGCAGTACCGCATCAAGCGGATACAGTTCTTCGGGCGGCCTCATACACCCATCTTCATGCAGAACCTGGCAAGTGCCGGTAGCTTTCGTGTTGTTTTGCTCTCTGCAGCAAGCCTCAACACATTTATTTGCATATAATCAATTTGGGATGCATTATCCAACCAAGACTGCCTGGGCAGGGCTGGGCGCAGGGCTGGGCCCCTGCACGGTTTAGGCCCTGCCCCACCCCGAGGCGCGTGGCTCAACGGCCGCTCCACACACGATTGCTCTATCTGTGCACAATACAAACTATGTGCCTCAGGCATGCCGTGCTCAGTTTTGCCCCTGCAAGGATACCCGCTGAACATGTGCTTCTTCCTTGTTCAACCCGAACACAACACCCACCCGCCATCCTGTGCCGTGCGCTCACTCCAATCAACTCCTACATTGAGCTTCCGACTTGTCTTAGCCGCCTGCACCTGTTCCCTGACCCAGCCCTGGCCCGCTACTGGCCCATGGACATACACAAACCCCATCTGACGTCCCATACAACTACCAACCTGTACGCTCAGCCCTGTTACCAACACCCTCTCCACCCCATATCCTCATATCCTCACACGTGCCACCGCAGAACGGCCCCTGTCCTCTGCTGGCCATAGCCAACGTGCTGTCCCTGCGCAACCAGCTGCCGGAGCTGCCCCCCGGCACCACCTCCGTGTCTCTCAAGCGCCTCATCGCCATGGTGGTGGAGCGCCTCGTGGACAGCAACACCGGCAGGGCGGGAGGGGTGGACAGCGCCTTCGCGGCGGACCTGGAGCAGGTGGGTATCCGCAGAGCGGCAAAGTAACTAACACAACAAGGCAGCCCGTGGCTGGGTGAATGGCAAAGGCAACCAAGTGCATCCATAATCCCTAGCTTCGAACCTGTATGGAGGGCGGTTCATTCGCGGCGGGTCTGCAGCATGTGGGAGGGGACCCTGCCAGTCCGTGGCTGGGTGATTGGCAGTATGTTGTCCCGCTCCCACGTGCCTCATTTGTGCATATTTGATAGAGGAGGGCAGTGTATTAGCGGCGGGGGTGCAGCAGGTCGGCGATTGCGGGCGAGACACTGGCACGGGCGGGCGGGAGGGCCTGGAGCGCTTGGAACCGCTCCGCAACGTTATCAATTACCACATTTGTATGACTCCATGCTGGGGTTTTTTTATGAAACGCGACTTCCCGGGCCCCAGAACCTGGCGGACTCGCTGGACGTGCTGCACAAGCTGGCGGCGGGCATGGACGTCAACGTGCGCTTCAACTCAATACACGGCTTCGAGGCCACGCAGGTGGGCCGAGGGGAGCGGAGGCCAAGGAACGGCCACGGACTCAGCAGCACGGGCGGACGGGAAGCGCGTGGCCCACTGGGTTTAGGTACCTCCCTCGCACCGCAGCGCACGGAACCAGTAACCGCCCGCTGCCTACCAGGCAGGTGTCCCATCCCAGCCAGCCCGTGTGGGCTCCGGAGCCTTCAACTCTGTTGAACACCACCCACCGCCCATGCCTCCAGCTCCGTGCTTCCTTCAGCTGCCCGACCGGCGTTCGATGTCCACCTCTCGCATCCCTGCGCCCATCAGTGTTCCGTGTCTGTTTGTGGCCGACTTAGTGGCAGCGTGGCCGCAAAAGCAAGGCTGCGTGCTTCACCGCCGAACCCAGATAGATGGCGATCAGTCCTGGCACGCCATAGGCTTCCGTCGCCCTTGCGCTGCTTCAGGTCACGCTTTTTATTGGTGGCCACCGCAACTACTCCGCCGTCCAATGTGGGACACCGCCGTGCCCCAGTCGCGGCTTGCAGTGTGTCCTCAATGGCAACACCACGTGCCTATGTTGCATGTTGCCTCCGCTTGACCTGGCCTTACCGCCATGTCCCCCTGGCGCAAAATGTATCCATATTCGACCTGCTGGATACCAGCCTCGTGCACGGTTGGATCGTGGACCCGGAGCTGGACGGTCCGGAGGCGGCGGCCGTGGTCGGCGGCCGGTCGTACAACGAGCTCCTCGAGCTCATCATCACCTCGCTCGACAGCCACGAGCGGGCCACGGCGGCTGCAGCGGCGGCGGCGGCTGGGAGCGTTACGGCAGCGGCGGGGCCGACGGGGGCGCTTGGGGGTGGGGCTGGGGGAGAAGCGGCCTAGGCGCAGCCAACTGCGCCGCCGTTGATGCAGCCGGTGGAGGTCCTGGCAGCGGGGCCAGTGGGGGCGGGGGCGGGGCCGGCGGAGGCGGAGGCGGCGGCTTCCCAGGCAGGAGACTGGGAGCTGCTGTCCGTGAGGCACTCCAGGGAAGCGCCGCAGCATGCGCCGCGAGGACTGCCGCCGCAGGCGGTGATACAGCAGCAGCAGCAGCAGCACGGGGAGCTTTTGCTGCTTGGCGACGAGGTGCCTGCCCCAGCCTCCGCCGCGGCTGCCGCTCCACCGCCGCCTCCACCCCCGCCCGAGCTCGTGGCCCCTGCCCCTGCCCCGACCCCTGAACCTGTACAGCAGCTGTGCACGGACGGGGAGGCGGAGGGCGTTGCGCAGGAGGCCCCGGGGCCAGACACGATCCTGGCGTCTACAGCAGATGGTGGTGTAGGTGCGAGCACGGGCCTACTTGAAGCCCCGGACTGCGGGAATACTGCCGTGGAGGTGGAGGCGGAGGCGGAGGCCGAGGCTGAACGCGAGTGGATTGCCGTGGAGGCGGAGGCGGAGGGGGACAGCGGGAGCGTTGCCGTAGAGGCCGAGGCAGCAGCTGCTGGCGGCCCGGTTGCAGGCGCAGCGGCGAGGGGCCCGGATAGAGGGGCCTCCGCGTTTCTACATTGGTGCCCTGGAGGCGCGGACAGGGTCAGCGGTGGTGACAGGAGAGGGCCAGGGGCAGCTTCAGGGGGAGCAGGCGCAGGAGAAGGCGGAGCAGGCGAAGGTGCAAGGAGATGGTCAGGGTCAGCTTCAGGGGGCGCGAGAGCATGGGGAGCAAGGGCTGGAGCGGGAGCGGGAGCCGCAGGGGGAGGGACGGGGGCAGCTGGAGGGTGAGCCGGAGGTGGGGCAGGGGCGGCAGGCGGGAGAGGCGGCGCCGGACGAATGGCAGGAGCTGCAGGTGGGGGAGCAGGTGCTGGGCGATGCGCAGGAGCAGGACAAGGAGCAGGGGCTGGGACTGGGCAGCGGCGGGGCGGAGCACGAGGAGGAGCATGGGCAAGAGGTTGAACGGGAGGGGCAGGATGAGGGGCTGCAGCAGCAGCAGGACTCGTCGCCCCCCTCCTCCCTTGCAGGGGCGCACGCAGCCCAGGGGCACCTTGCAGTTGCGGCACCGCAGCCGCACCAAGCCAGTTGTGATGCGGCCTTCCCTGTCACGCAGGGGCCCGGTCTGGAGGCGGGGCCAAGCCCTGGGTCCGCAGCTGCCCCGGCCGTGGAGTTCGCGCTTGAAGCTCCTCAGCCGTCCGCTGTAGCGGCGCCTGCCCCCGCCGCCACCCCTGCCTCCCCAGCCCGCGCCGCCCAAGCCCTCCTTTGGCGACCTCATCGACTTAGGCTCTGACGACGATACGCCCGCGCCTCCTCCACCTCCCCCACCCCCGCCCCTACCTCCTCCTCCTCCCCCGCTACCCCCCGCCCCGTCCCCTCCGCCCCCGCCGCCTCCGTACCCGCTCCTCGACGCCTCGGCACCATCGCCCGCGCTTACACCGCAACCAGCACACCCCAGCAACACCAACGAACCCAACCAATCCAACCAACCCGGCCAACCGCACCTGGACGACGCCGCGCTTGCCCGGCGCACCTACGAGGCGGTGGTGGCACGGGACTTCCTGGACGCCCACTGCAGCCAGCTGACGCCGGCGGGGCTGCGGGAGCTGCGGGAGGGGCTGCGGCCCAGCCAGTGAGTGCCATGGTGGTGCACTCTGCACATATCTGCACGTGACACGTTTCTGCTGATCTGCTTGTGATGAATTCTGCCTATCCAGTTCCCGCACCGCATCCCTACACGTATGCATGTGGGTTTGGCGTATGGGGTGAGCCAGGAGCGGGCTGTGGCCCATGTCGTGTGAAGCAGGCTCGTGGCGTTGGTTGCACACTGCGTAATGCAGCTTTGGAGCGGAACGCCCACGCCACGCCGCCTTCCTCTCCACTAAAAGTTTCTCATGAGGTTGCGCGATGTCCCCAGAGTTTTTACATGTCCTCCAGTATATTGTACTGTCGGCTTGCCGTTTCAGCCTGCCCTTCAGTGCTGGTGCCCGGCCACAAGACTTGCATGTGCTCCGCGTTTGTAGTCCCTTACTCTCCATGCCCTGCACCCTCCCATCCCTTCCCCTCCTCGATCAGGCTGGCGGTGTTCTTCCGCAACAACCACTTCTCCGTGCTGTTCAAGCACAGCGGCACCGCGGAGCTGTACCTGCTCACGGAGGGTGAGGGGGGCCAGGCGATAGAGTGGGTAGTGTAGGGGGAGGGGGACCTGTGTGTGTGGCCATGTTACTGGGCATGCATGTGAGGTAATGGTAATGGGCTACCTCACGGAAGGTAAGGGGGACCGGGCGGTGGGGAGCGTGAGGCCTATCTCACGGAGGGTGAGGGGGACTGTGTGGGGGCCACGGGAGCGGGCATGCATGTGTGCTACTAGTACGCTTGGACTGTATGGATGGACGCCACGTCCAAGGTGTAGGGTATGGCATGTGCAAGGCGTTTCCCAGCTTGCAGCGATGCTGCTACCCTCGGTCACACTTCCCATGTCCCTGCCAATGCCGTACCCCACTGCCCATGCCGTACCCCACTGCCCATGCCGTACGCTGGTGCCTCGCCTGTGCAGGCGGGTATCACGCTTGAAACGCTGGCCGGGATGCTAGGAGGTCTTGGTAAGGGACGCGCCCAGCAACAACAAACTCAAGCGAAAAGTTTGCCCTACAAGCTGTAAAAATAAGAGCGCACTTGCAGGTGCTCGCGGAGAGGGGCCTGACCTGGAGGCCTTGTACGCGGGCCCGGAGCCCGGAAGCGGAGGGGAGGACGGCATTGGCTACCCGGACGGAGGTCCCGCATTAGCAGCCTCGGCGCTGGACTGAGCCGGAGCTCAAGGGAGGGGCGTGCTAGTGCTTCGCGGCACCGGGCAACGCTGTGTGGGTGCTGCTTCTGCGGAGTGGCTTGTTAGGCCCCAATCCTCAGTGCGCTGGGCCTTGTAGTGCGCAGGAGCTGATGGCGAGCCTCGTGCCTGGCAGCCTTGGGGTGGGGGAGTGCTGCTGCTTTGGTGGGCGCCGCTCAGGCCTGGTGACAAGGGGTTGGGACCTGGCTAACAATAGAACGGCAGTGGCTGTGGGCGGCCCCCTGGCAGCGGGCACAGGGGAAGAGCGAGAGGTGGCCGGGGGCGGGGGCGCCGGTCGTCGTGTACATGGCCGCGGACACACACTGCTGCTGGTGAAAGGCCCTTCGTTGTGCGACAATACACGTGCACGCAGGCATGCATGCAATGCATGAAGGTACTGAATGGCACATGGCGTTCCCTGTATACATTTTCGTGCTGTACGGTGCTCGCGGAGCGTGGAGCGTGGGACTGCCGGCGACAGGGCGCCTTGGGGCTCGGATATAGCACCAAACCGGTCAGTTTTGCGGTCGTCGGTGGGCCATGCGCATTGAGGACTTTTGTGGCTAGGCAGTCTGCGCTTTATATTTGGAACATAGTGTTGCGCAAGCTGGGCCTGGGCCGCCGGGGCATGCATGTGCGGCGGTGTGGCCTTGCGCTAGCTGGCATTCAGGTGCGGCTGGCGCCACCATGCACAGCCATGCGCACTGGCGGGGGCGTACGTACGCGGCGAGGGTGGGGTCTGCAGCAGTGCACCTGCACGCACGCATAGAAGCCGGTGGCCGTTTGGGGTGGCGTGGCACCATCTGGGACGATTTGTGGGTCGCCCTGGCCACCCGTGCATTGGCAGGCGCTCCGTATCCACGGTGTGCTGGCAGCGTATGCCGTGGGTGAAGGAGGTAAGGTGTATCGAGTGGGGCCTTGCGACGAATGGTCACATTGGGCTGTGGTACTGCGGGCCGCCCTTACATGCATACCCCGCCCGTACATGCCTGCTACGGGGTGCCAGCACGCCTACGGTGTCCTCGCCATTGTCCAGGTACGGTATGCCCGCTTTTGTACAGTGAAAAGAAATGAATGCTGATGCGGGTACGGCATCCTGGGGCCATGATGCCTGGGGCCATGGTGGGGAACACGACCTTGTCACGAGACACAGCACAGATACCGGCACCGCTTGCCAGCGAGCATGAACCGAGGCGGCAACTGCAGTGCCCTCCACGCTACGGGGGAGAACTGTTCACACTCAGCAAGGCAGCAACTGCCAGAACGAAAGCAGTTGCCTGGACACGATACCGGTGCACGGGCGATTCCGTGCAGCTACAAAATGTTTCAAAGAACCATCAACGATGCAGGGTAGGGTTCGCTACTTTCGCAAAGGACCGCACGTGCACACCGCCGCTGCAGCGCTGCGTGCCACTTTAGTAGAACCGGCACATGCTGGTGACGGACAAAGGCCCTCCGTCAGCCAGTGCTACTTGGCCAGGAATCTCCCGTCCGCAAGTGCAACGACCTGCGTGTGGTCCCCATTATTACCGGTACCGCAGGTCCGCATACCTCCAGCGCAGCGCCAACCGCCAAGAGCCTAGGCCTCCCCGCGCCGCGCGTTGGTCTCTGCCCCTGCAGGCGCCCCTTCGTGCCAAGCCACAGCCTTATGCTTTATGCATGCTGAATCGCGGTACACAGGTGTTCAGCCAGTACCCGATGATCGTCATCTGTGGGGCCTTGACCAGTCGGGAATGGGTGGCCGCGCAGTGCACTGCACTGCGTATGCGTTGGCCGTATCCGGCGGATAAGGTATGTGAAGACGCCCGCCGAGGCTGTCGAGGTCCAGCACCCCGCAGAACTCAACATGCAGGTCAGCAGCAGGTGCGCGCCACCACATGCACACACAAAGGCTTGTCATGCAGAGCCGGCCCAACGAACATGATGACGCACTCCCCTGCTCCACACTACCGCAGGCTACGTACACCAATGCGCAGAAAACCATACAGTCATATCCAAGCCCTGCCGAGTCGTCCGACTTCCTCCTCACGCACCTCTCCGCTGGCTACGCGGCCGCAGCCATGGCCTGAGCGCGCTCGGGCGTGCAACATGCCGGCACCTGCATGCAGCAGCAGCAGCAGCAGCAGCAGCAGCAGCAGGAGCGCCCGGGGAGCAAGGGCTGGCCATGCATGCAGCGAGCCAGCGAGCCAGCGAACGGCACTTTTCTGCACTGCCACCATGCATGCAGCATGCAGGCCGTTACACAGACGCGCATGATTCAGGCGTTTGCTCAAGTGTGTTACGCTGCCAGGCGCATGCATGGACACTTGGATTACCGGTGCACATGCCGGGGGCGTCGTCCAACGCGTTGTAAATGGCGCTTGTACTGCCGACGCTGCGCCCAGCGAGCGCCACGAAGTACCAACACAATGTGCGGCCTGCTGACTGGGGCTGGCGAGGTTCCTTGGCGGTACACCTGCAGCATCGCCTGTTTGCAGCCGTAGCCAAAGCAACCATCCGGGCAGCAGACGGCGGTTGCCCCGGTTTGTTGCCGCAACGGTCCACTCCGTTCAACCTACCTTCGGGCCTGCCAGCAACCAGATGTGCCAGTTGCATGCAGATGGTGCGCACGTGAAGGCACAGACTCCCGATACCTAGTGCCTAGCCTGTGGCGATGTACGGCTGAGCTACGCGTGAGCAATTAGCCGGAGCTAAAAGCTCAGATGACAATTCCAGGGTCGCCACACCCCTTGTACATAGCCCTCCTAGTTCCGTTCACTGTGCGTACGGTACGTTTGTGCTCCTCCCCTCTCCCGGCAGGCAAACTCCCCGCTTTCCGCACATCTCCTCTCCTCCTGCTGTCTCTCTTTCCGCCGCCTCTTCTTTCCCCTTTCGCGGCCCATGCCATCACGCACACATCCTTTCATGCGCCCTGTAGACGCGTTCCGCGCGTGCACAGCCGGGGCACACGGGAGCTTCCGTTCGAGACTGTCACCCAAGCAAGACCTCAGGGCGTGTGTACGTATGGCAGGAGCCGAGGCCTTCTAGCTGTATGTTGAGTTAGTACTGATTTACTGACTCAACAGCCAGAGTGTGAACATGCATGCAGGCTCCTTAGGGGCCAAACATCCGTCCCCTACATATACCCGGGAGAGCCAAGCATTGCATGGCACAAGGCCAAGGGGGGGGGGGGGGGCGCTCCCCTGGCACAAGGCCCTCCAACGCACCGACCTAGGTCACTGAAAGGGCCTCACGGCACAACACCCTCTCACTTGAAGGGACGGGCAAAGAGACGAAACGTTAACGGTCAGGCGTCGCCGGCGGCGAGTTTGTGTGGGGGGGACCCCGAAGCACCCACACGGCCACCGGGGCCCGAGGCAAGGAAACAATGCGTCGCTGGCAAAATATCCCAACCACGCGGGGCTTTGCCTCATGCCGCGAGAGACCGCAAACTTGCCCAAAAGTCATCAACACCGACGCACGAAGGAGCACAGGCCAGGGGAGCTCCCCTGGCACAGGCCGGCTGCCGGTGCCCTCACGGCAACTGTACAGTCGCTGGCCGCAACGCAGGCAAGGCACACCACATCCCAAACAGGCTGCTGAACATGATTGGCAGGAGGAACAGCAAGCTGGCTGTTGAGGCGCAGTTGTAGAGTCGCCCATGCCCCCATGGGCCCGTACGGGCAACCCGGTCTCACCCGGGCACGTGCCATACTGCGAAAGTGGTCCAACGTCCAAACGTCCTTGACTGCATTGCAAAACGTTTTTAATACGCACTGTATTAATATGAATCTGTACGCGTGCTGTAATCGCCTGTGATGCGATAGTACAAGGCCCATTTCACACGCGAACTGCCCGCATTCTGCGCTTTAGCCTATGAAGAGACCCTGCTGCGAAGGACATGTGATCATCTGTAGGAATGATGGAGCAATCAGCGGGGCTTGCGGGCCTTGCTGTGCTCTCTTGTCGCTCAGCATGGCGCACACATGTGAAGAGAGCACCTTGCCGTTTCCGCTGATGTAAAACTCAAAGGTTATTATGTATGACACATAAACGTTATTGACGAGTCCAGGGCACCTATTGCGACAGCTTGGCGACAACTACTGACTGACACGCCACACCCGCCACAGGCTGCCCACGTCTTTTGCCTCCTCGCAGAGGTGCAAAGCGCTTCCAATTTTGGCCTGTAACATATAATGTATATATATGTATATATATGTATATACATACATATAACCCATACATACATACATACATACATACATACATACATACATACATACATATATATATATAGGCATAATGACTTGATACGAGCCTTACAGGCGCCGGCCGGACGGCAATGGGGGTATACCAGGGGCCTTTATGTGTGCTGATACCCCCTGTACGGCATGTGCTGTACGGCAGGGGTAGGACAAGTCCATAAGACTCCTGACCCCTGCAATGGCAAGAAGACGTTGAGAGGAACCCGGTGGTATGCTCGAAATCCTTATGTAACTGTCCTACAACCCCTTCCGGTGGGTTTAAAGTTACCCCAGTTGGCGTGCCCAGGGCGTGCCCCTCCGGCTACGCCTATAGTGGTCGCAACTCCCTTATTTAAACTGTCCGGTCGCTCAAACAAGCTCAGGAGGCACATTTATTGAGTTTTTTCTACATGATTATGTATAACTTTGGTTGTTATACTCGTTTCTGTTTACTGCAGGCTTATCGCCT
>VFQN01007928.1_pt1 | contig 11108 bp, 10 predicted proteins | sample 3512371 | NCBI WGS metagenome assembly VFQN01 (sample SAMN10412370, study PRJNA504923) | tailings metagenome | isolation source: Replicate 2 from Balatoc abandoned mine | place: Philippines: Itogon, Benguet | collected 2017-08-28 | reverse complement strand
CAACGGCACCTGCGAGAAGTGCGATACGTGTGGTGCAACGAGCGGGTGCTCGTGACCGCCCTTTGAGATCATCATCGAGTTCCGGCCGTATTTGGCCGGAACTGCCTCTAAGACAAACGACGGCCCGCCTCGGAGTGGGCCGTTTCTATTGGCGGGTCCTGGGAACCAGTGCGCGGGAGAGCCGCGGCTCCACCGTATTCGCAACGCCGTCGTAACCTGGTGGCGGACCACAGCTCCGAGAGTTTCCCCCTATCGTGGCCACCAACCCGCGGCCGTCGCCACGGTAATAACCGCGATCGCCCTTCCCGTGACCAACCCGCGGCCTACCGCGTGACGGAACCGGGCGGCGCACCAACCGCGATCCGATGAATGTTCGGAGCAGACCACTTTCCGACATCCTCTCCGAGTATCACCATTTGCTGTTTAGGAAGCCGAAAAGGCGGCCTCGCAGGCAGGATCGCTTCCCATCGGGCGGAAGTTCTTCCTGACGGGTTCTGACGCTCCAGAATGCTACGATGAACTGAGTAGCATTGGAGCGGCATCATGGGACGGATCAATCGACGTGCGTTGCTGGTCACCTCCACCAGCGTCCTGCTTGGCTCGGCAGCAGACAGCGAAGCTGTTGCCAGCGGCCCGGGCCCGCACCAACAGCCCTCTAATGATCTGTTGAATTTGATCTACGAACATCGGTCGGCCTACGCGTTGTTCTGCCACGCTATGCACGCATCAGGGCGCGACGCGGAGGAGACTGCGAAGATCGGAAGAGATGAAGAAACGGCGCTGCTTGCCATCTGCGGTTTCCGCACGCTCACCGATTGTGATCGGCGGACCAAGGCCGAGTATCTTCTGGAAATCGAGCGACGCGGCGAACTAGACCTCAGAGAACATATCCGAGCCGTCTTGCAATCGATGCTGTAGACGCTACCCGCGCCTGGACGCAACACATTCCCGATCAGGCGTCTGCGGCCACCCCCTCGAACAATCGGGCTACAGCCTCGGCTCCCGGATCGACGTTTCCTATCAACTGCTCCGAACTCACATAGGCTGCCCGCCCCGCATTGGCCTCCTTCATTTCGGCCGTCCTGTTCGCCCCGGCGCGAGCCCGGTGAGCCGCATGTAGGAGACCTTCATCCAACCCCTCGAGAGCAGGTGCCAACGCGTCCACAAGCGTTCTGTCGCCGAGTCTCGCACCGCCCACTTCCTGCATGCGTTCGAGGCCGGTCTTCAGTGCGCCCTTGAGCGAACAGCCGCTGGATGCAGCGTCGCCGGCGGCAGCGAAGAAGATTGCCAGCAGCACGCCGGAGGAGCCGCCCATGGTCTGACTGAGCTCCTGGCCGATGGCGCGATAGAGCTGGGTGTGGTCGGCCAGTGGCAGCCGCCCGAGGGCATCGATCAAGGCACGCGCCGCGGTCGCCAGGGTGGTTCCGGTATCACCGTCGCCAGCCTGCAGGTCCAGATGGTTCAGGTCAGCTTCCGAAGAGATCAGGACTTCGCAACATTTCCTGAGAAACTCCTCCGTTCTCGGATCACGGGAAGGTGTCTGCTTGATGAGGGAAAGGCCGTCGGGCAGCGGAAGCAGAGCCGGAGTATCCATCGTCCTGATACCCGGCCAAGCCCGCACAGGTGTCTCTGCCGCCAGAAGGGCCTCGTCTTCTTCCGTCAAGGGATAAAGGGTCAGCGAGAAGCCGTGCATGTCGAGCGCGGTCATCATCGAGGCGGGCCCAATGATGTGGCTGATCCGTTCCCCCAGCTCCGAGAGCCTGAGTTCCTCGGCCAGGATAGCCATTTCCAATTCGGTCGTGCTGCCCAGATTGTTCAACAGCGCCACATGGCGTTGGCCGTCAGCCAGCCGAGAGGTAAGCTTGCCGACGGCTGCTTCCATGGCCTGGCGTGCGCCTTCGTAGCGAATGTGCTGGGCGCCCGGTTCGCCATGGATGCCAAGTCCGAGTTCGATGTCGCCCGGCGCAATTCTCTGCTCTTTGGTGGAACCCGGCATACTGCACGTATCCAAGGACATGCCGATGCTCATCACGCCCGCCACGGCCCGCCTTGCAGCCTGCGTCACCGCTTCGAGGTCACCGCCGGACTCCGCCAGAGCGCCGGCGATCTTGTGCACGAGCAGCGTTCCGGCCACGCCTCGCGGACGCGAAAGACCGGGCATGGCCACATCGTCCTGAACGATCACCATGTTGACCTTCAGCCCGAAGGCGCGTGCGCGCTCGGCGGCGAGCCCAAAATTCAGCCGGTCGCCTGTGTAATTCTTGACGACAAGAAGGCAGCCCGCCTCACCGGTCACAGCGAGAATTCCGGCGAGCACTGCCTCGACGGCAGGAGAAGCGAACACATCGCCACAGACCGCTGCCGTCAGCATCCCTGGCCCGACGAACCCGGCATGTGCGGGTTCGTGACCTGAACCGCCCCCGGAGATGACCGCGACCCGCGACTTGTCCCAGTCGCTCCGCAGGACGACGCGAATGAACGGATAGCCGTCAAGCCGCCTGAGGCGCCCTCCGGAGGTTGCGACGAGCCCGTTGATCGCCTCCTGAACGATGTCCTCTTTCTTGTTGATGAAATGCTTCATATTCTACCATCCGCTTGGTCTGGGCGATGCGTCCCTGGCGCGCCCGATATTCGTCGATGCCATCGTCTCGGCAGCCCGCGCGGGCTCGGAACGGGAAGCCGACGGAACTGAAACCGTCGGCTTGTTTCAGACACCCTCCACGCAGGCCACGAGACGTATGCGGCGTCAGTTGATGACGTTCCCGTAGAAGCTGGCCTCGACTTGGGCCATGTCGATCGAGGCCAGGTCTTCAGGCAGCGCATATTTGTCGGCATCGGCATGCACGGCCGCGACGTCGAAATTGTTGGCGTCGGCAATGAAGGCGTTGGTCACAAAGCGCTCGGTGTCGATGTCGATCGACGACTGGCCGATCTTCTTCAGGATCTTGAAGAAGCTGTCCCAGCTCGCGATGTCGTGCTCACCCCAGCCTTTCCGCTTGGCCATGTCTCCCTTGAAGGTGCGGTGAATCTGCATGAGGCTTTCGGTGCCATAGCGCGGACCGTAGTTCGCCTTGGTCGTCGGCAGCGCCTTGAAGACGATGTCGGCAGCGGCACGCGGATTTCGGTCGGCAAACTCGCTGCCCATCGCCCAGCCCCTGAGATACCGGGCAAGGAAGTGACGGCGGTCCTGGTCTTCGATGTCGGCGCGCCGCACGACCAGCGAATTGGAGGGCAGCGGCGAGCCGCGCATGCCGAGCCAGTAGTCGAAGTCGAGCCCCTTGGCCGACAGATCTGCCCGCAGCCCTTCCCAGGCCAGGCAGGCATCGCCCTGCCCACTCGCCAAGGCCGTGGTCCAGGTCGGCCAGCCCGCCTCGACATATTTGATCGATTTCGGATCGACGCCCACCGCGGCGAACATCGGGTCGCAGATCGATTGCCAGGCGGCCGAACCGAGCAGGATCGTCTTGCCCTCCAGCCTGGTAAGGTCCTGAACGCCCTCTCCCTTGCGGAACGCGAAGTTGAAAAGGTCGAGATTGCCGCTTCCGAAGACGGAGACCAGATCCATGCCGCTGTTGACGGCATAAGAAAGCACGCCCGGCGACGGGAAACCGATGTCGGCCTGTTCCACCGCGAGGAACTTCACCACGGCAGTGCCATCCGACGGCCCCGGCTGCATGGCCGTCTCGACCCCCAGATCGCCGAAATAGCGCATCTCCTTCGCCACCCAATAGGGATAGTCGTCCATCACCTCGATCGTCCCGCGCGGAGAGATCCAGTTGAAAGGCGAACCGTAAGGTTTGGCGAAGGCGGCACTCGGCTTGAACAGGCTGCCACCCAGGAAAGTGCTCGTCACCAGCCCGCCCGCTCCCACCTGAAGCAGCCTGCGGCGTGTCATGTTGGTCGTCGTCATTGCATATCCTCCCGTTTCAGAAGTACCGCTGTCAGGTACCGCCGGCGGGGCGCGGTCATTCCCCGCCCGGCCGATCAGCTCTCCCAGCCGGCGAGTTTCTTTCCGAGCCAGAAGAAGAAGGCGTAGATCGCGATGCCGGTGACCGCGAGGATCAGGATGCAGGCGAAGAATTCGGGCATCCGCAGCGTCGAGGAGTAAGTGGTGAGGCGGCTGCCGATGCCGAAGCCGCCTCCCGACATTTCGGCGCCGACTGCGGTGATCATGCCGAAGATGGCGCCGATCATCAGCCCGACGATGACCATCGGCATGGCCATAGGGATCCGGATCTTCGTGAAGATCTGCAAGGTGCTGGCGCCGTACGACCGCGCGAGCGCAATCTTGCCCGCATCGACCCGCCTGAAGCCGGTCGCCGAATTGATCATCACCATCGGGCCCGAAGCCAGGGCGACGGCGATGACACGCGGCGTGTAGCCGAAGCCGAAGTTCAGGATCAGCAGCGGCACCAGCGCCAGCATGGGCGTGGTCACCAGCAGCAGGATATAAGGGGTGATCACCTTTTCCACGAACGGGAACTGGGTGATGACGGCCGCGAACAGCAACCCGATCGAAGCGCCGATGGCGTAGCCGGAAAACAGCTCGAACAGCGTGTAGCCATAGTGCTGCGCGATCGTCCCGATCTCCGGCGAACCGAAGACGGCGGCAATGGTCGAGGGCGCCGGCAGGATGAACTGAGGCACGTTGAAGTGGCGCAGCAGGAATTCGCCGCCGCCGATGACAAGGATCGCAACGGCAACGATCGCGACGACTTCGCGCGCGCCTTGGCCGCCCATTCCGCTGACGATTCCCGTCGCGCCGGAAAGGCTGGCGCCTCCCGTCGGCAGATCTGAGCTGTGGGTCATGTCGGTCATGGTTACCTCGAAGAAGTCGCGCGCCTTGCGGGCGGTGCCTGATGCTTGATGTCGGATTTGATGTCGTTGACGAGGTCGAAGAACGCGCGCGTTTCCATGAGCTCCAGCGGGCGCGGCCGTTCGAACGGCACGTCGACGATCCGTGAGATGCGGCCAGGACGGGCGCTCATCACGTAGACCTTGTCGGAGAGGAAGACGGCCTCGGCGATGGAATGAGTGATCAGGATCACGGTCTTGCGCGCCTCGATCCAGATTTCCTCGACCAGCTTGTTCATCTCGTCGCGGGTGAAGGCATCGAGCGCGCCGAAGGGCTCGTCCATCAGGAGAACGTCAGGATCATTGGCGAGCGCGCGAACGATCGAGGCGCGCTGCTGCATCCCACCGGAGAGCTCTCGCGGCATCTTCCCGCCGAAACCACCAAGGCCGACACGATCGAGCAGTGCCTCGATCCTGGCCTTATCGGGCTTCGTCCGCCGCAGCTCGAACGGGAACCAGATGTTCTGCTGGATGGTGCGCCAGGGAAGCAGATTTGCCTCCTGGAACATCATGCCGATGCTCGGATGCGGTCGTTCGATCTCGTCGTCACCCAAGCGGATCCGGCCGCCGCTCAGCCGGTGGAGGCCGGCAATGGACCAGAGCAAGGTCGTCTTGCCGCAGCCGGATGGTCCGACGACGGAGATGAACTCGCCCGGCTCGACAATCATGTCCACGTCCTGCAGCGCGTGGACTGCACCCGACTGCGCCCCATATGTCTTTGTCGCGCCGCTGACGCGAAGCGCCTCGTGGGTATGGTTTCCCATCCCCTCCTCCCTTTCTAGGACATGCCTCTCCCGTCCTGCGCCGGAGGTCGCCGGAGCAGGCAAGGCAGATGTCCTGGTTATTGGTCTCAGCTCCCGAGAAGAGCCCTCAAATGCTCATCCACCTGTTGCATGTAGCCAGGCTCAAATCCGTTGAGGCCCATATGGCCTTCCGGCGTGTGAATGACCTTCAGCTCCGCGCCCTCGATCAGGGCGCAATCGGCCTCGCATTCATGCGGCGGGAAAAACATGTCGTGGCTGATCGGCATGACGTAGGTCCTCGCCCTGATCCGCTTCATCGCAGCAGCGAGGTTGCCCCCGGCGTGGCAGGAAACATCCGCCCTCTGCCACTTCCACATCTCGCAAAGCAGCACGTTCGGATCCATGGGTTCGAAATAGGCCTTCATCACCCCGTTGATGAAATCGTCGCGCGACGACATTCCGAGCACGCTCCGCCAGCGTTCTTCCTGGTAGAATTGCGGCGACCAACCGAGCGTGGCGACGATCCTGGCCAGCCGGTCCATGCCGTCGCGAACATCATGGCCGTTTCTGTACCAGCCACCATTCCACGCGGGATCGGACATGAGCGCTTCGGCGCAAGCGTCGACGAAGATGACCTGATGGTGCGAGATGCGAGCCGTTGCCGCGATCGGCGCCGCCCGCTCAACCATGACAGGATAGCGAACCGCCCATTCATAGACCTGCTGTCCGCCCATCGAACCGCCGACAACCAGCGCCAATCGATCGATGCCGAAATGCTCGGTGACGAGCTTGTGCTGCGCTCGCACGTCGTCCCCGATCCGCACCTTCGGGAACTTGCCCATGGATTGGGGTCCGGGCGTATTTTGAGGCGACGACGACACTCCGCTGCCGATCTGGTCGACGACGATGATGAAGTACTCGTCGGGATCCAGTGCATGATCCCGGCCGACATAGACGTCTTCCATCACCTTGCCTGTCCCGGAAAACCAGGTAGTCACCAGAACGGCGTTGGATCTGGCAGCGTTCAGCTGGCCGAAAATGCGATAGGCCAGTTTCGCACTGCGTAGCGTTTCGCCGCTCTCGAGGATCAGGTTCCCGAGATCGTAAAGCTCGAAGTCGCCCTGCGTTTCAGGGCCATAGAAGGGATTTTCGATCATCGCGACGCCCTCAGTCGAGGCTCTTCGAAACTGCGTCCAGGCCGGCTCGCGCGCAGCTTTCGTCCTGATCCTCGCTGGCGCCACTGACACCGATCCCGCCGATGACGTCGCCTGATGCAGTCTTGATGGGCAGGCCGCCAGCAAAGGCCACGAGGCCTGGGACGAAGGCCGCACCGGGCAATCCTGCATCCACGCCATCGCGCTTCACACCAAAGGAGAGGTCAGCCATAGCCCGGGTCGGCGCGGCATAAAGCGAGGACGTGACCGCCTTGTTCTCGGCGATGTCGGTGCAGGCCTTGCACGCCCCGTCCTGTCGCGCGGCGGCAATCAGGCGACCGCCGTCGTCGACGACGACGACATTGACCTTGGCGTGGCCGGCAGCCGCCTGTGCGGCGAAGCAGGCTGCAATCATGCTTTCGGCCGCCTGATAGCCAAGCACGGGCTTGGTCTGTCCCTCGGCCGCTCCAAGCGTCGGCAAGCACGCCACCAGCGCAGCTGCCACCAGCAGTCGTTTGGTCATCTCGTTTCCTCCCTCGGCCAAGACATCCTCTGGGGTGCCTCGGCTTTGAAGGAACCTACGAAGAAACATCGGGGGCCATCTATCGCGAAGATTCGCGATATGGATCAGCCGCCATGAAACGCGATCTCATCGGCGTATCATATTGATAATAATAACTTTTCTAAGTGGACGCTGCCATACTGATGCATGCCCGTGCAAGCATGCGGCGCCGATCGTCAAAGCAAGTCGGACCGTGCCAGCAGACTGACCAACTCGGACGTGCTCGAGGCCCCTGTCTTCTGCCGGATGCTTCTGAGCTGATGATCTATCGTGGAAAGCGACCTGTGGCGCGTTCGGGCGATTTCCTTATAGCTCATGCCCTTCGCAACCAGTCTTGCGACCTCGATCTCCGAAGCTGTCAGTGCCGCCAGCGGAGATGCGCCTGAAAGGCCTGCATATAGGGTCAGAGAAGAGCTGCCTCGTCCCTTCCCTCTCGCTGGGTCTTGATCGGCAATATCCTTGGCGACGGCAATGATCGGGCTCAGGACATCGGTCACCGTCTGTTCGAAACAATCGTAAAGTGTGGATTCCCAAGGCACGAAATGCTCGGTCCAGTCGGCGCAGATCAGGCCATAGCTGCCGCGGCGGGTTCGAAGCGCCCAGGCGAATTTCGATTTCGTCCGGGCTCCCGACAGCCTTTGCCGCAGCCGTATGGTGATGCGGCTGTCCTGCTTGACATCGGCAAAGATCACCGGGCGGGGGTCCAGCCACATCGCCTGCATCGCGATGTCGCGATTGTCGACGGCCCTTCCGCCGCCGAACGAGGGGACATCGTAGTTGGCGTCCTTTGCTTCCGCAAAGCCGGGGAAGTAGTCTTTCGCCTCGCGAATTCCGAAACCGGTATCGACACGCTGACATCCGAGCTCGGCCCGCAGCCAGTTGGTGGCGATGGACCAGCAGCCCGGCAGGTCATCGAGACGAAGAAGCATATGGGCGGCAAGATCGCGCGCGTGGGCGTATCGGATCACACCACGATCAAGAAGCAGGGTTCGCAGCCGACGCTGCGTGGCAAAGAGGCCGCCACCGAAATCCTCCGCAAAGGCCGGTGCATCGCACGCGTCATGGCTCTGTGTCTCCACCGACCCGTTTCCTCTCAGACTTCCTGTCCCTGGGCCCGTGCCTCGCGAAACTGTCGGCGGAAGGGCGCGCGACAAGACGCTCTCTCCTCGACTCTATGCCACTGCCCTAGTGAGTCAAATCCTGATTGTGACAGCAATCCTTCCACGCCGCTCGCAATGTCGACCGTCGAAGTGGATGGCATTGCGTCAATGACGGAAACATCGCAACAGGTCGGCGATGTATTTCTCCACCTGAGAGGCTGCGGCATTCGTGCCATGGCGCTTGTTGCCCGGGGGCGGTGTCGACGATTTCGCGGAGTCAGGCGCTTCCGCCACCGACGATGCGCTTGAGCGGATTGGGCACGGGCTCGTCAATGCGCTTCAGCGTGTTGGTGTCGTGGTGATTGAACGACTTACCCCGGACGAAAAGCTCCGTGTCAGTCAGATAGGTCCAGCTTCCATCGCCATTGAACGTTATGTCGAGGCGATAGCTGTCGGTACGGAAAGCCTCTTCGAGGAAATCGGTCGAGCAGATGCCATAGTTGGTCTGACCGCGTTTGGCGGTGACGGAGATCTTGTCGTCGTCGGGACCGGCATGGCCCGACGCCAGCAGCACCTGGCCGCGTGGTATCGTCACACTCTGCAGGATCAGGCCGGTCGCCGGCTCCCACAGCCAGTAGCCGATCTGGTCGTGGAAGGTGATGTCCTCCTCGGGCGTGTTGATGTGGATGTGGTAGCGCAGGCCGTAGAACAATTGCGGACCGTTGGTCTGGGCATCGATCGGGTCCATGCGCACATGTTCGCGAAAGACACGGCGTTCCGGTCCCCCTTCCTTGGGGTTCACGTCGATGCCTTTGTCGGCCTGCCAGACGCCGGCGAGCCGACGCAGCGGGCCGAGATTGGCCAGGGTATCGGGAGAAACATCGGTCGGTTCGGTGAAGATATCTGCAGGAACAGGCAGCATGGGCGATCCTCGCGAAAGCCGAGTGGAACTGTGGCGCAGCGGACCGCAGAGTCAATGCCGCTGCAGGCTCAGCAACACAGCTCATGCGGCCTCGTGGCCAGCGAAGGCTGGAGCCCGGGAGGACCATCCTCTGTCAAATCAGGCAGATCGGGCAAGGCACAGCACGTCGACTGCGAAGCGCGTCGGGGTCAGATCGCTGCGGGATAATCTACATAGCCCTTCGCGCCGCCGCCGTAGAAGGTCGTTTTGTCGGGTGTGGCAAGTTCGGTGTTTTCCTTCAGCCGCCGCACAAGATCCGGGTTGGCGATGAACAGCTTGCCGAAAGCGACGAGGTCGGCACGCCCTTCGGCCACGGCCTCTTCCGCAAGCTCCCTGTCGTATCCGTTGTTGACCAGCCAGGCGCCCTGCCCACCAGCATTGCGGTAGGCGGCCCTGAACGCCTGATAGTCGAACGGCGTCTCGCCCTGCTGGAAATCCCGGCTTCCGCCAGTCGCGCCTTCGATGACATGAACATAGGCCAGCCCGCGTCTTCCGAGCCCCGAAGCCACGCGCTCGAACAAGGGCTGGGGGTCGGGATCGGAAGCATCGTTGGCCGGCGTCACGGGCGACAACCTGATGGCCGTACGTCCAGCGCCGGCCGCGCCCGCGACGGCATCGACCACTTCGAACAGGAAACGCACCCGGTTCTCGATCGAGCCACCATAATCGTCGGTCCGGTGATTGCTGCCCGAGCGCAGGAACTGGTCGACCAGATAGCCATTGGCACCATGGATCTCAACGCCGTCGAAGCCGGCCACTTCGATCGCAGCCTTCGCGGCCCTCCGGAAATCGTCGACGATCCCGGGTATTTCGCTTGCCTCGAGCGCCCTCGGCTCCGACGTGTCGACAAAGGCCCCGCTGCCATCCGGCTTAATCAGGTAGGTCTTGGACTTCGCCCGGATCGCCGACGGCGCCACCGGCTTTCCGCCGCCGGGCTGGAGGGTGTCATGGGAGACCCGGCCGACATGCCAAAGCTGAGCGACGATCCGGCCGCCCGCCTCATGAACCGCATCCGTGACGCGCCTCCAGCCGGCGAGTTGCTCCGGCGCGTAGAGGCCGGGCACATCTGCATAGCCCTGGCCCTGCTGGCTGATGGCAGTGCCCTCGGTCACGATGAGGCCCGCCGTGGCGCGCTGACGGTAATATGTGACGGCGAGCTCGCCCGGCACGGCGTTCGGCGAACGGTTGCGCGTGAGCGGCGCCATGACGATGCGATTTCGAAGCGCAAGGTCGCCGGCTTGGACCGGATCGAAGAGGGTTGCCATGGATATGCCTTCCACAGGAGGGTCAGAGTTCGGATAGCGTTGCCAGACCTGCGCTTCAGTATCCCGATATTCTTCGACGCGAAAATCAGCTCATTCCATTCTGATGATCATCAAGAAATTCTGTTTCCGCCGGACACCGGGAACCCAGTACATGATTGCAATGAACCCGTGGCGTATCGACGGATCGTGGAGAGTTCGCCTCCAACAGTTGAACCGGCCAAGTTTGTGAGGATGAGCCCTGGCGTCGCCCTCGCCGCCGAACGTTCGGCCAGAAGAGGCAAGCTTCGACTTGAACGGGTTAAAGCCGAACTGCCGGATCAACGACGGCGCGTGCTCTCGCGAGCCTGCAATTCGAAGCCCAGATCAAGCACCGGAGCGGCGACCTCCTTGCCCGCGAGCCTATCAAGCGCCATCCTGGCCGAGCGATGGCCGATGCCGTAACGCGGCGTGCGCACACTGGTCAGCGAGG